>JAAIGE0100351709.1_pt1 | contig 28938 bp, 35 predicted proteins | sample 6487951 | NCBI WGS metagenome assembly JAAIGE01 (sample SAMN13974128, study PRJNA590717) | phyllosphere metagenome | biome: tomato field; feature: multiple bacterial spot infested tomato fields; material: tomato leaves; isolation source: leaves from tomato fields | host: Solanum lycopersicum ...
GATCCGAGGAGGAGGCTTCGACGCCGACTCCCGCCGCGTCGAGCGAACCGACGCGAGACGCCGTGGCGCTCGGTCAGGCTCAGTCCTGGCTCGCGGCCGCCAGCCTCCCGCCGGGCGCCGTGGTCGCCGACTATCCCGGTAGCTACAACTCATGGACCGGTTGGCCGTGCGGCCCGTACGAGCAGCTCGAGGAGAACTGGGTCGTACCCGACACCACCGTCATCGACGCCGCCAACTGGATGATCGAGAACCCCACGCCCGGTCTCATCTCGACGCGCTCCTGGCCCCTCACCGATCACGGCGCACCCATGACGTCCGCCTCCGTCGGCTTCATCCCCGTCCCCGAGGCGCAGGAGGGCATCGTGTTCACGTACGCCGAGAGTGGCGACGACGTCACGATCCGAGCCGAGGTCGCCGCGCAGGTCGAGGGCGCGACGTGCCCGCCGCTTCCCGACGGGTCGATGTACGGGGCGCCCGGGATGGGGTGAGGGTCGGCGAACGCCGACGCACCCCCGTACTCGCGCGGCCACGTGCTCGACACGTGCGGGCGCTAACGTGCACGCGACCCCAGGGAGGTACCCGTGGACGAGGCTCTCGAGACGACGTTGATCCTCGTCTGCATGGTGGCTCTCTTCGGCGTGACCGTGGCGGTGGGCGTGGCGGCCGCGCTGCGCAACCGAGACTGACGGTCGGTTAGCCGCTCGATCCGGAGCGAACCGCTCGAACGACGCAGAAGACGGCGCCGCCGATCGCGACGAGGCTCAACACCACGCTCTCCGCCGCTCCGACCGCCGGCGCGTACGTGCACTCCCCACCTCCGGCCGCGAATTCGGTGCAGGTTCCGCGCCACACAGACAGGACGGCCACGATGACCGCTACGCAGGCGACGGCGCCGGCGGACCAGATGAGCCTCGCCGCGGTCGATCGCATGCCGCCATCGTACGGAGGGTCGGAAACAAAGGCCTGACGGTCGCGCCGGAATTACTGGTCGCTCTCCCAGTACGCCTGCCAGTCGACCGGCTCCCACGGCGTGAACGGGTCGACGCGGAACGACAGCACGTCGCCCGGCTGCAACGAGCCGACGATGCGGTTGTACTGCAGCAACGTCGGGTACAAGGTGCAGAAGCGATAGCCGAGCGATTCGGGCATGTCGCCCGCGGCGACGGTGTAGGTGAGCAAGCCTTCGGCGTCCGACACCGCCGTCCCGTTCGCGCCCTCGCGCGGTCCCGTATCGACGGGAGCGGTGCCCAGTCGCGTGGCCGTCCAGGCGTCGCCTTCGCTCTTCATGTGGAAGAACGTGGTGCCTTCGCAATCACCAGGACCACCGGCGGGAATCGCGACGCCGTCGCCGAGGTAGACGTAGCCCTCGGGCAGCTGGGAGGGAACCTGGTCGTCGACGTTCTCGAGGACGGGAGCCGTCGGTTCCGGAGCCGCGATCGCCGCCGGAGGCGCACCCGGTCCCGAACCGTGCGTCACGCCGTCGAGCAGCATGACCCCCAGCGACGTCGTCGCCGGCGCCGCCAGCACCGCCAGCCCCGCAACCACGACTGCCGATCCGATGCCAACGCTGACCTTGAGGGCTCTGCTCACGGTCGCCAGCTTCACAGAAGCCGACGGCGACGTCCAGCGAAAGCAGCGCGATCGCCGCGAGCCCGCACGTTTCGTGGTTTGCTGAGGCGATGCCGACAGAAGCAGCCGACAGCGATCAGGCCTACACCGTCGCGGACTACCTTCTCGATCGCCTTGCCGAGTGCGGCATCCGCCACCTTTTCGGCGTCCCGGGGGACTTCACGCTCGGGTTCCTCGACCACGTCGAACGACACCCGCACCTCGAGTGGGTGGGAACAGCCAACGAGCTCGGTGCCGGCTATGCGGCGGACGGGTATGCCCGGCTGAAGGGCCTCGCCGCCCTCAGCACGACCTTCGGGGTCGGCGAGCTCTCGGCGATCGGAGCGGTCGCCGGCAGTGCGGCAGAGCACGTGCCGGTGCTGCACCTCGTCGGTGCCCCCACGACCAGCACGCAATCCGCCGGTCGAGCCACCCACCACACCCTCGGGGACGGCGACTTCGAGCACTTCGCACGTATGACGGCAGAAATCACCGCTGCCCAAGGGCGGCCGAACGCCGAAGATTACGCCGAGGTCATCGACCGCGTCGTCACGGCTGCCCGCGACCGCCGACTGCCGGGCTACCTCGTCCTCGCCGCCGACGTGGGCGAGGCCCCGGCGCGTCCTCCCGCGAGTCCCCTCCCCGCGCACCCGGCTGTCACAGCGCCCGCGGCGGCGGAGGCGTTCGCGGCGGCACTCACCGCGCATCTCGCGTCGGCACGGAGCATCGCGTTGCTCGCGGACATCCTCGTCGCCCGGCTCGAGGTCGAACAGCACCTGCACGGCATCCTGTCCCTCGGTGTTCCGCACGCGACGCTGCTATGGGGGCGACGTGTGGTCGACGAAGCCGCGCCCGCCTACCTCGGCTCGTACCTCGGCGCGGCCAGTGATGCGACGGTGCGCACCGCAGTCGAGGACAGCGATGTCCTGATCATGGCCGGTGTGCAGTTCACCGACCTCACCAGCGGCTTCTTCTCGCAGCGGATCGCCGTCGAACGTACCGTCGAGCTGCGTGGCGAGCACGCCACGATCGGCGATCGACGCTTCGAGCCGCTCGCCCTGCGCGACTCGCTGGACATCGTCGCGGAGGCCGTGAGGAACGCTCGTTCGCACCTCGCACTGCTCGACACCGCGACCGAGCCGACACCGACGCCCGCCCCTCAACACGCCGTCGACGACACGCTCTCGCAGGCGAGCCTGTGGAGCGAGGTCACGGCATTCCTGCGGCCCGGCGACATCGTGCTCGCCGACCAGGGAACGGCCTTCTACGGAATCGCCGGTCATCGCCTTCCCTCCGAGACCACCCTCATCGGGCAGCCCCTCTGGGCGGCCATCGGCTATACCCTGCCCGCCCTGCTGGGCGCCGTCCTGGCGTCACCGCACCGGCGCGGCGTGCTGCTCATCGGAGACGGCGCCGCCCAGCTGACGATCGCCGAGCTCGGCACGGTTCTGCGTCATGGCATCCCGGCTGTCATCGTCGTCGTCGACAACGCCGGATACACCGTCGAACGCGCCATTCACGGACCCGACCGGTCCTATAACGACATCGCCCGGTGGGACTGGACTGCTCTGATGTCAGCCATGGATGCCGCCGGTACCGCCACCGGGGTGCGCGTCGAGACGACGGAACAGCTGCGGTCCGCCCTCGCCACCGCACAGGAGGCGAAGACCGTCACGCTGATCCAGGCTGTCGTGCCGCCACTGGATGTTCCGCCCGTCCTCCGCGCCGTCGCGGAGGCCGCAGCCGCCGCGAATCGGTCAGCCGGCTCAACGGGCACGTGAGAGACAACGCCGGCCGTGGCCTTCGATGGGAGGGCCTACAGGGGCTCCTCCCCGCCGGGGGTGCCGTCCTAGCGGGGAGGAGTCGCCTGGAAGTATTGTCCACCTTTTGGGGGACAGTGTCACTGCTTGACAGGTACTTAGATGAGTGCAGGTCACCGTCGACCGGGTGCCCCTGTGGTCGGCGGTGATCCTGACCCGACGCGACTTTGAGACGCCGACGCCGAACACGGCATGTACGTGATGAGAGCCGGAACTGCCGGCGTCGGCGAAAGGGACCGTACATGCCCGAGATGGACGACCTTCTGCGGGAGGCCGACCCGGCGCGCACGCTCGACGACACCCACGCGTCCCGCGTCGTTTCTGCGAGATGGGAGACAACGCGCGTGACGCGGCGGAAACGGCGGTGGCGCATCGCCCTTCCCCTCACCCTCGGCATCGCCGCGGTCTGCACCGGCGCGGCGATCGCCGCACCGCTCGTGCTGTTCGTCGGCGAAGAGGAGACGCAGGTCGAACCCGACGTCGTCGTGCCGATCGAGTACACGACAATCTCGGGTCAGGAGGTCAGCTGCGCCTACGCCATATATCTCGGCGGGACGGAACGGACTGATGCCGATGAACGGGTGGCCGCCGCCCTGGCATCCACCGATTGGACCGGAGTCGGGCAGGAGATCTACGACCACGCCGTGGCGAACCCCCGAGGTCCGCAGGACGGTGAAACGTGGCGGCACGACTCCGTCGGCGTGCGCGACGCGATCTCGTTCAAAATCGCGGTCGTCCCCGTGCTCGAGCGACGGCTGCCCGCCGGACTCCAGGGCTCCTCGGGTCAGTGGGGCAGCACCGACTCGTGCTCGGGCCCGTTCCGGTGAGCGCGGTCGAGACCGACGTCGATGCGTGGGCCACGGTGGTCGTTCGAGCGAACGGTCCCGATCTGCTGCGCTACCTCACGCGGCGAGCGCCGGACGACGCCCACGACCTCCTGAGCGAGACGCTCGCCATCATCTGGCAGCGCCGAGCTCGGCTGCCGAGAGACGAGGAAGCGGCGCGCATGTGGAGCTTCGGCGTCGCGCGGAACATGTTGCGAACCCACCGGCGAAAGCGCACTCAGCAGACGGCGTTGTTGGACTCTCTTCGCGGTGAGAATCCCTCGACCGGATGCGACCCCGCCGTCGTCAGTGATGAGCGCGCCCGCCATGCGCGGGTACACGAGGCGCTTGCAACTCTTCGCCGCGTCGACCGGGAGCTCATCACCCTCGTGCACTGGGACGGTTTTTCGATCGTGGATGCCGCGTCCCTGCTCGTCATCAACCCCTCGACCGCTCGCACGCGATACGCCCGTGCCAAGAACCGGCTCGCCGCAACCCTGGGCGACGACGAGCGCGTCAGCGGAACGTGACGAGCGCGAGATCGAGGAACGGAAGGCTGTCACGCGGCAACACGACCGTGCAGACGACGTACTCGTCGACGCGGAAGCCCACCGCGTAGACGAACGGGTCGGTGTCGACGTGCAGACCGGGTCGCTCCTCGCCGTCGACGGCAAGCGCGGATTGCGCGACAGCGGACTCCTTCACCCGTCCGTTCTCGAACGCCCCCGGTCCTGACGGCAGACCGAGCTGATCGCGGAAACGGTTCTCGAGCACGTGGTTGGCGTGATCGACCAGTTGCGTGGCGAGCCCGTGTCGCCCGGGATCGGGTTCACGGTGCCAGGCGGTGCGGACGGCCTCCCACAGCATCGGGTAGCGGAAGAGCTGCGCGCGCTCGATCAGCCATTTGGGCCGCGGCCACGGCGGCTCCTCGTCGAGGGCTCGTCGGGTCTGCTCGTCGAGCTCGATCTCGTTGCGCGGATCGGAGTGGTCGTCGGGATGGCGCCACAGCGTGTAGCTGAACTGCGCCGACAGCTCGGTGACGCCACGCGACCCGGACCCCTCGGTGAAGCCCGTGATCGGCATCCGGGTGATCGAAGGCTGTGGCCGCAGGTCGAAGACGGGGAACCCGACGGCGCGCAGGCGAGCTTCGGCGGCGATGCTCGGGTCGGGGGCGTCTTCGGGCAGTACTCCTCGGAACTCCATCCCTTCAGTGTGCGCGCGGTCGGCGGCGGGGCGGCCCTCGCCCGATACCGAAGTTCCCCGCAGTCGGGGGCTCGCCGCGCGTGTGACGTCTTGCGGAGTCGCCCGCGGGCTCCCCCGCGTTCCGTACGTCGCTCACCCATGAGCCGCAGATGCGTTATTCAACGCGCCCGAGGCACCGCGTCGGCGCGACGGCCCGGCCCTGCGTCGAGCTCAGGGACCGGCGAGGCGGCGCACCAGCCGGTAGGCGTTGCGGGTCGAATCCAGCGAAGCGCTCCCCGTGCCGACGATGTCGAACGCGGTCCCGTGGGCGGGCGTGCAGATCGGCAGGTCGAGGCCCGCCTCGAGCGTCACTCCCCCGTCGAACGACCGGGTCTTCAACGCAATCTGCCCCTGGTCGTGGTACATCGTCACGATCCCGTCGAACGAGCCGTCGAACCCGCGACGGAACAGCGTGTCGCACGGGAAGGGGCCCGAGGCATCCATCCCCTGGGCGACGGCCAGCTCGACGCCGGGGCGGATCTGCGTGATCTCCTCGTCGCCGAACAGGCCGTGCTCGCCGGCGTGCGGGTTGAGGGCGCACACCGCGAGGCGGGGCGCCGCGATGCCGGAAGCGACCAGCAGATCGTGCAGCAGCGCGATGGTCTCGCGCACGCGCTCCGCCGTCACCAGGTCGGCGACGTCGCGGAGCGCGACGTGCGAGGTGACCCGCGACGTCCAGAAGGTCGTCGAGACGTTCACCTCGGATGCCGTGTGCGAACCCGCGAGCCGGTTCTCGAACCAGCGCATCTCGTCGGGCTCGGTCATTCCGGCCTCGTGCAGCGACGTCTTGTTCAGCGGTCCGAACATCAGGCCGCCGACCTCGCCGGCTGCGTGCAGCTCGAGGCTGCGTTCGAGGCAGGCCAACGCCCAGCGGCCGCTGGCGGCGTCGACTTCGCCGACGGTGCCGGGCCAAGCGGCATCCGGGGTCTCCACCCGCACCCGGGTCGGGTCGAGGAGCTCGTCGAGGGTGATGTCGAGCCCGCTTCGGGAGATCCCGGATGCCAACTCGTCGAGCGACGAGACGACGACGACGGGGTCGCCGGTCGATGCGCGCAGCTCGGCCAGCAGACGGACGATGAGCTCGGGGCCGACTCCGGCCGGGTCGCCGGTGGTGATCGCAATGGGAAGGGTCATGGCTCAGCCCGTGAAGTCCGGCGGGACCTTGGCACCGATGACCGGTCTGACCGTGGGGAACTCGGCGATCCGCAGACGCGCCGTGCCGTAGGGCACGAGGTCGATCGCGTTCGTCCAGCGCGCGGGGGCGGGGCCGTCGACGGGGTGGCTCGCGCTCGCGCCGTCGCGCTTCCATTCCGACAGATCCCGGATGCCGATCGCGTGCACGCGCAGCGGCACGTCGGTGCGGGCGAAGGGCACCTCGCCCACCGGCGACCGGTTCACCGTCCACTCCTCGAGCGGCACGGGGGCGTCGGCCCAGAGCGCCTGGTTCCACGACCTCTGCGGGAACACCTCCCACTCCCCCATGCCGCGCGCCTCGGGCACGGGGCGCCAGTATTCGCCGGGGGTGGCGACCATGACGAGCGGCCCGACGCGGACGCCCACGGCCTGCCGCTCGCGGCGCACGCGACGCGGGGTCATCGGCAGACGCAGAGCGACCTCGTCGCCCTCGGCCCACTGACGGGTGAGGGTGACGTAGCCGGTGTCGCCGGGCGTCGCGTCCTGTGTCTCGCCGGCGACGGTGATCTCGGCATCCCGCGCCCAGTCCGGGATGCGCAGCAGCAGGCCGGTCGGGGCGGTGGTCGTCGAGGCGACGACGCGGAAGGTGATCGTCTCGTCGAAGGGGTAGTCGGTGATCTCGTCGACGACCAGTCGCCCGCCGCCGACCTCGGCTTCGACCCGGCTCGGACCGTAGGCGGTGACGGCGAGGTCGTCGCCGCGGCGCATCCACAGCGCGGCGACGAGCTTGGGCCAGCCCTGGTGATAGTTGGCGGTGCAGCAGCCGAAGTGCGGTTCGAAGCCGAAGACGTTCGCCCCGTTGGTGCTGTACGACCAGTCCCGGTCGGCGGTCGACGCCTCGATCTGGTTCGCCTGCTGGTGGTACTGGTGCGCGACCATGCTGGGGTCCGACGACGCGGGGAGCAGGTTGTAGGCCGCTCCCTCGAGCAGGTCGGAGTAGTCGGAGCGCCCGGTGACGCGGGCGGCGATCTGCATGGTGAACATGTACTCGACGACCTGGCAGGTCTCGACGCCGCGGTTCGCCTCGCGGCCCGCGAGCCACTCGTCGCCCGAGAACAGTCCGTGCACCTGACCGTGCCACCGATCGAGGTTGGCGAGCGAACGCTGCGTCGGCTCGTGCGCGTCGCCGCCGAGCATGAGCGCCCGCACCGCGGGATTCTTCAGCGCCATCGCGACGTTCGGACCGTGGGTGCGGTGGTCGAACGTCATCGCGCGTCCGGTGATGAGCCCGTCCGAGAACGCGTGATCCCAATCGGGACCCTGCGAGAACAGCAGCTCGGCCAGCTCGATCCACTCGTCGCGCGGCGCCCGCTCGTGCACCCAGGCCAGCGCGAGCACGTTCTCGGCGGCGCGGGCCGCGGCCCAGTCGTGCAGCGGTCGACCGGGGAGCTCGCGCAGCTGGTGGGCGAAGTATCGCTCGAGGAAGGGGAGCACGCGCTCGTCGCCCGTCGCCTCGGCGTGCTGCTGCAGCACCTTGGCGGCGACCATCCGCGGCCACCAGTCGTCGTTGTGCACGGGGCCGAACTGGCCGTCGGGGCGCTGGCTCTGCAGCATCCACTCGATCCATTTCTGCGCCTTCTGCACGAGGGCGTCGTCGTCGAGCAGGTGCGCGAGCGGCACGAGACCGTCGAGGTAGTAGGGGCCGCGTTCCCAGCTCTCGCCGGGGCCGCCGAGCCAGCCCGACTCGGGACCGAGGTCAGCCCAGATCTCTTCGATGTGGCCGGTCAGGCCGTCGGCCTGGATCTGCAGCTGGCGGCGCAGCCACCCGGCGGGACGCACCGACCCGAGCGGGAGCGCGTCGAAAGCAGCGTGGATCGTCACGAGGATTCCTTACGTTTCAGGGGGATCAGCCGCGCAGAGCGCCCTCGGTGAGACCACCGATGTAGAAGCGCTGCAGCAGCAGGTAGAGGACGAGGCAGGGCAGGATCGCGACGGTGGTGCCGGCCTGCAGCAACCCCCAGTCGATGGACCCGTAGGCGCCGGTTCGGATGTTCACGAGCATCACCGACAGGGTGAAGGTGGAGCCGTCGTTGAGCAGCAGCAGCGGGATGAAGAACTCGTTCCACGACACCAGGAAGGCGAAGAGGGCGACCGTCACGACGCCGGGGAGCACCAGCGGCAACGACACCCGCAGGAACACCCCAAAAGACGATGCGCCGTCGACGCGGGCCGCTTCCTCGAGCTCGACCGGGATGGCCTCGAAGCTGTTGCGCATGAGGAAGATGCTGAACGGCAGTTGGAACACCGTGAGCACCAGCCCGACGGCGAGCAGGCTGTCCTGCATCCCGGCCCGCGCGAACATGAAGTAGAGCGGGAGCACGAGGGTGGCGTGCGGCACCATCAGCACCGCGATAACGGCGAGGAAGACGATGTTCTTGCCGCGGAAGCGGAACCGGGCGAACCCGTAGCCGCCGAGCGTCGCGATCACGATGGTGAGCACCACCGACACGGTCGCGACCACGAGCGAATTGCCGATGTACTGCGCGAGCCCGGCGCCGTTGGTGATGAGCTCGTCGTAGTTCTGCCCGCTCCACTGCTGCGGCCAGAGCGTCGGCGGTGAGGCGCTGGCCTCGCTCGGCGTCTTGAACGAGTTGAGCACCGACCACAGCAGCGGGAACAAGAAGAGGAACGCCAGCACGATCCCGGTCACGTGATACGGGATGCCGCGCACCATCGACCGGGCCGAGCGCGGGCGCCGCGCGGGCACCGTCGTCAGCAGCTGGGTCTGTGTCGTCGAGGTCGGCGTACGCGTCGCGAGGCTCATGAGTCGCGTCCTTTCACCAGGCGCAGCTGCACGCCGTTGATCACCACGAGGGCGATGAGCATGATGATCGACAGGGCGGCGGCCTTGCCGAGATCGAACGAGGTGAACGCCGTGTTGTAGATCGACATCACCATGGTCACCGTCGAGTTGTCGGGCCCGCCCTGGGTCATGACGATGAACTGGTCGAAGGCGAGCAGCGAACCGGTCACGGACAGCACGAGCAGCAGCGCGAGAGTCGGCCGCAGGAACGGCAGCGTCACGAAGAAGAAGCGCTGCCAGCCGTTGGCTCCGTCCATGACGGCGGCTTCGTTGACGCTCGAGGGGATGGACTGCAGGGCGACGAGCAGGATGACGACCTGGAATCCGACGAACTTCCACACGATCATGAAGGTCACCGCGAGCGTGGCGCTCAGCGGGGTGTCGAAGAAGCCGACCGGGCCGTCGACGATGCCCAGCCAGCGCAGGGCCTGGGCGAAGATGCCGACCTGGTCGTTGTAGTTGACGACCCACATGAGGCTCGCCGTCGACAGCCCGACGACGTAGGGGGCGAAGATGGCGATGCGGTAGAACTTGGCCCCACGGCGCGTGGAGTTGAGGAAACCGGCCAGCACGAGCGCGAGGACGAAGATCGAGACCGTGGCCAGCGCGGTGTAGGCGAGGGTGAAGACGATGGCCCCGATGTACCCCGGGTCGGTGAAGATCTCGGCGTAGTTACCCAGGCCGATCACGGTGGGCTGCCCGAGCAGCGGCCAGTCGCTGAGCGACATGAACACCACGATGCCGAGGGGCAGGACGAACAGGACGGCGATGGTCACGGCGGTCGGGGCGATGAACGCCCAGCCGGCGAGCTGGTGCCGCACGGCGGACCGCCGCCCGCGGGAGCGGAGCGCGAGCCCCGCCCCCGTGGGAGCAGTGGTGGATGCCACGATCAGTAGGCCCCGTCCAGCAGCGACTGGATGGCGGACTGACCGTCGGCCAGGGCGTTCGCGTCGTTGTTGAACACGACGCCGCGGACCGCCGTCAGGAAGGGACCGTTCGGCGAGTTGATCGCCTCGCCGTACGCCAGGGTCGAGGGGGTGTATCCGTTGGCGAGGCCCGCGGTGATGGCGACCAGACGCGGATCGGCGGCGGTGTACTCGTTCTCGGCCAGGTCCACGCGAACGGGCAGGTTGCCGGACTTCGCGACGATGTCGGTCTGCGCCTCGTCCTCCAGCGTCCAGGTGATGAAGTCCCAGGCCGCGTCGGCGTTCTTCGACGTGCCCGAGATGCCGACGACGTCGCCCCCGACGAACGTGCCGGTGCCGCTTCCGTCGGCCGTCGCGAGCGGCATGTAGCCCCACTCGAAGTCGATGGTCTCGTTCACGGTCGGGATCGAGTACGACCCGTTCGGCCACATGCCGGCCTTGCCCTGGAGGAACGGCTCCTGCTGCGTGGTCGTGTCGCCGGTGGTCGCCCCGGGGGCGACCAATCCGTCCGCGAACAGCCGCTGGTACAGCCCGAACCAGTCGCCGAGCGCGCCGCTGTCGATGTTCGCGGTGGCACCGTCGTCGCTGAAGGGCAGTTCGTCGGCGGCACGCGCGACGCCGAACGAGGTGTAGGCGTTGCACCCCGCGCAGTTGCCGGGGAAGTACAGGCCGTAAGTGTCATTGCCGAGGGCGGTGATGGCCTTCGCGACGTCGTACATGCCCTCGTAGGTCGTCGGCGGGTTCTCGGGGTCGAGCCCGGCCTGAGCGAAGAGGTCTTTGTTGTAGAAGATGAAGCTCGAGTCGACCTTGTGGGGAACCGCGTAGCTCTTGCCGTCGAAGGTCGAGGCGTCGACGTGCGCCTTCACCAGGTCGTCCGCATACGGGAGCGCGGCGATCCGGTCGGTGATGTCGAGGTACACCGACTGCTTCGCGTAGTTCGGAGCGTAGACGACGTCGGATGCCAGGATGTCGGGCAGCGATCCCGCGCCTGCGGCCGCACCGACCTTCTGCTGGAAGCTGTCGGACGCGACGATCGTGAGGTTGATCTGGGTGTCGTGGGAGTCGTTGTAGGCGTCGACGAGCGCCTGGGTGTAATCCTGCGTCGACGAGCGCGCCCACATTGTGAGCTCCCCCGGTTGGCCGGACGCGTCGCCGCTTCCGGTTCCGCCGCATGCCGTGAGCGCGAGCGCCGCGGCTGCGAGCGCCGCACCAGCGGCGATGACTCGCTTCGGTCTGTTCATTCTTTCTCCTCCTTGAGATGACGAAGCCGTGGGCCTGTCTCAGTGTCGAAGCCCTGTGCGCAAAACGCAAAACTTTCTCAAGTTTTCTCAATTTGTCCTTGCAGACGCGGTTCTCGGCGGGAAAACTGACTGCGCAACAAGGAGGTGGTTCATGGGTGAATCACGGGTGACGATCTCCCACATCGCGCAGGAGGCCGGGGTGTCCATCAGCACCGTCTCCAAGGCGCTCAGCGGAACCGGACGCATGCGCGGCGAGACGCGCGAGCGGATCGAGGACGTCGCGCGCCGAATGGGGTACGACCAGGGCACGGCACGACGCGACACCCGCGCCTCACGGGCGTACACGATCGGGCTGCTGACGACCGACAGCTTCACGCGATTCGCCATCCCGCTCATGCTGGGCGTCGAAGACGCGCTGAGCGCCGGTCAGATCTCCGTGCTGCTCGCCGACGGCCGCGGCGACCCCATTCGCGAGAACCATCATCTGCAGACCTTCCTCGCCCGCCGCGTCGACGCGATCATCGTGACCGGCCGACGGGCCGAGACGCGACCACCCATCGGGATCTCGACCCGGGTGCCCGTCTGCTACGTCCTGGCACGGTCCGAGCGCCCCGACGACCTGTCCATCGTCATCGACGACGAACACGGCGGACGCCTGGCGACCGCGCACCTCCTCGCGCTCGGGCGGCGTCGCATCGCCTACGTCACCGGCCCGCAGAAGCACCTAGCCGCGCGCTTGCGCCACGCGGGCATGCTCGACGAGCTCTCGGCATCCGGGATCGAGACCAAGGACGTGCCGGTGCTCTGGGGCGGGTGGAGCGAGGCATGGGGGCGCCAGGCCGCGAGCATCCTCGCGCGCGGCGAGCGTTCGTACGACGCCGTCTTCTGCGGCAGCGACCAGATCGCGCGCGGGGTGGTGGAGCAGCTCCAGGAAGAGGGGCTGCGGGTTCCCGAAGACGTCTCTGTCGTCGGTTTCGACAACTGGGACGTCATGGCGACGGCGACGCGTCCGCCGCTGACGACGGTCGATCCGCGGCTCGACGAGCTGGGCCGGCTGGCCGCGGAGTCGGTGCTCGCCATGCTGTCGGGCGAACAGCGGCGCGGGGTCATGCGGCACGAGTGCGAGCTCGTCGTGCGCGAGTCGACGGCGGTGAGCGCGGCATGAGAGAGATCGTCGATCCCCTCGTCCGCCCCGACGACCTGCTCCGGATCTCGCCGCACGTGCACGTGATCCCCGATGGCTCACGTCGCGGAGTGCCGAACGTCGGCATCGTCGTCGGCGAGCGCCGGGCGCTGGTCGTCGACACCGGGATGGGGACGCGCAACGGCGCCGCAGTGCTCGGGGCCGTCCGATCGGTCGCCCCCGACCGGCCGCTGATGCTCGTGACGACGCACGTGCATCCCGAGCACGACCTGGGAGCCAACGCCTTTCCGGCCGAGACCGTCCTGCTGCGCGCCCGCACCCAGGTCGACGAGATCGCCGAGTCGGGATCAGCGGTCGCCGACGACTTCCGCGCGACATCGCCCTTCTACCGTGACCTGCTCGAGGGTGCCGCCTTCCGCCCCGCCGACATCGTCTTCGACGACTCCCTGGTCGTCGACCTCGGCGGAGTACGGGCGATCGTGACCGCGATGGGCACGAATCACACCCCTGGCGACACCGTCGTCCATGTTCCCGACGACGGAGTGCTGTTCCCGGGCGACATCGCCATGAGCGGCGCCCCCGCGTTCGCGAGCCCGCGCTCGCGCATCACCCCCTGGCTGCGCAGCCTCGACAGGCTCCGCCGAACGGATGCCACGATCCTCGTGCCCAGCCACGGCCCGCGCGGCGACAGCGCGTTGATCGACGGGTACGAGCGGCACCTGCGTCGCATCCTCGATCGGACGCGCGAACTCGTCGCCGATGGAAGCGATCGAGAGGTGATCGTCGACGCTGTCGTGGCGGAACGCCTCGACGATTTCGGTGACGAGGACCGATTGCGGGGCGCGATCCGCGCGGCCCTGCGCGAACACGATGAAGGCGGGAATGCATGACCGACACGACGCTGCTGCGCGAGGGCGCAAGCCTCGAGACGCTGGGGACGGGAGCGATCTGGAGCGAAGGGCCGCTGTGGATCCCGACCGAACGGCGCGTGCGCTGGAGCGACATCCCGAACGACCGGATCCTGCAGTGGGACGCCGAGACCGGAGAGACGTCCGTGCACCGCGAGGGGGTGGAGTTCACGAACGGTCGGGCGCTCGAGAACGACGGCAGCGTCGTGCAGTGCTCGCACGGTCGACGGCGCCTGGAGCGCGAGCGGGCCGACGGCACGGTGGAGGAGATCGTCGCGGCGTGGGAGGGGAAGCGGCTCAACTCCCCCAACGACGTGGCGATCGCACCCGACGGCTCGTACTGGTTCAGCGACCCCGACTACGGCATCCGTCAGCCCCATGAGGGGCACGCCGGCGAACGGGAGTACGGCGCGCGATGGGTCTTCCGCTGGTCGGAGGGCGACGGCATCCGTCCGGCCATCACCGACATCGTGCAGCCGAACGGCATCGCCTTCTCACCCGACGGGGCGACGGTCTACGTGACCGACACCGCCATCGGACTCGACGACGGGCCGGGACATTGGATCCGTGCGTACGACGTGACCGGGGGCGGCGCCGCAGCGACGGGCGGTCGCCTGTTCGCGGTGATCGACGCGGGGATCCCCGACGGCATCGCGGTCGACGAGGACGGTCGCGTGTGGTCGTCGGCCGGCGACGGTGTGCACGTCTTCACGCCCGACGGCACCGAGGTGTTGTTCCTGCCGGTCCCCGAACCCGTCGCGAACCTCTGCTTCGGCGGTGACGACGGCACCGAGCTGTTCATCGCGGCGACCACGAGCCTGTATCGCGTGCGCACCCGCGTCCGCGCGGCGGCCCTCCCGCCTCGGGCCGGCCTCACCGACACGGCGTGAGGCCGGCGTCCCGCATGCCACCCGATCAGGCGACGGTGCTGCGTGCGCCGCCCCCGTCGACGCGCTCGTCATCGGGCGTCTCGAGCGCCGCGCGCAGCAGCTGCTTCGCCCGCGAAAGACGCGACCGCACGGTCGAGGGCGTCATCTTCATCACCTCGGCGACCTCGTGCGATCGCAACCCCTCCCAGTAGGTGAGTCGCACGATCTCGGCGTCCTCCTCCGGCAGACGGCTGAGGGCGTCGCGCACCTCGATCGCCGCGTCGTCCCACGCCGGTGCGGCGAGCGCGCGCACGTCGCTCTTCATGCGGTCCACGGCCGCTGAGCGTCGCGCCCGCGTCCGACGTGAGTCGCGCAGCACGTTGCGGGCCGTCGCGAAGAGCCACATGCGCGCGCGAAGCGGGTCGTCCGGCACGCGCCGACGGAGCTTCCACGCCGCGAGCATGAGCTCGCCGAAGGCATCCGCGGCATCCGCGTTGTCGAGAACGCGTCTCTGGAAGTAGCGGAGCAGGTCGGTCTCATTCGCCTGGAGGTTCGTCTCGAACACCGCGTCGGCGTCGGCGCGGCTCACCGGCAGTCCGTCCCTTGCCCCGACAGGCTGACCTCGCGGCCGGGGCGCATCTCGTAGCCCCGCTCGGCGAGGCCTGCCCACAGCTCGTCACTGACGATCTGGAAGACGGCATCCTGCCGCAGCTGGTCGGCGCTGGCGTCGATGGGCGACGGTTCGCCGTCGAGGCCACGGGCGGCCGCGTATTCCGCGGCCAGCTCGGCCTCCTTCGCCGACGTGTCGAGCGCCGGCAGATCGATCCCCGCGACGATCGCCTTGGCGTCGACCACCATCGGATCGTCTTCGGCGAGTCCGTCCCATTGCACGCGCATGCCTTGGAAGCAGGCGGACCCGTCGCTGCGCTCGATCGAGAACACGTTGTCGGCGACCCACCCCCACGGGGTCTCGTTGCCGCCGCCCGCCATCGCGACCGATCCCCCACCGATCAGGACCACGGATGCCATCGCACTCCCGCCCCAGACCCGCCACCGCCGTGAGCGGCGAGCGCCGGCCTCGGCGAGCATCCGCGCCCGGTGGGCCGCGAGGCCGTCGACGTGCGCGAGGTGAGGAGCTGCGGCCCGTAGCCGCGCGTCCAGGTCGAGATTGTTCATGTGCTCCGCCTTCCTGAGACAGGGTGTCACCCTGTACATGGCCGCGGAGCGCCGAATTGTCCCTCTGCCGTGGGATCACGTCGCCGTCTGATCACGCCGTCAGGGGATCGGGCAGAGAACTTCGGTGGCCCTCCCGAGTGCAAGGGGCGCGGAACGGGAGAGCCACCGACATGTATTCGGCGCCGCCGCCGTTTCGGATGGGAGGATGGGAACGTGAGTGATGACGTCCCGTTCCCGCCGCGTCGGACGCGCGAGACCCTGCAGGAGTGGGTGCGCGACTTCGAAGCGCAGACGGACACTGCCGCGGTGCGGATCATCGTGGCCGAACAGGACGGCGAAGAGACCCGCGACACCGGCCTCGTCATCATCCAACCGGTCGGCAACCCCGCGATGGCCGTCTACATGCAAGCCCGCGGCTTCGACGACCCGCTGTGGGAGGTGACCCTGCCGGCGCGTGATCAGGAAGTCCCGATGTCGGCTCTGCAGCTCGCTCAGCTCGGCACCTTCGTGTCGGTCGTCGCGACCCTCTGCTCGTACCTCCAGTGGCGCTCGCTCGAGTCCGACCGCGAGTCGGGCCGGCACTCCCGCTGACCGCTGCGTCCGCCCCCTGGCGAATGTCGGGGGTCGGTCGTAGCCTGATGCCCTCTCGGCCGGAGGAAGGAATCCGGCGCACCCATGAGCGAGTGGCATCCCGTGCTGGCGGCGGTCGAGGGGCCGACCGGGATCTGGCGCATGGTCGATCCGCAGGGCCACGAGTACGGGCGGGTGGAGATCCGACGCGTCATGAACGGGCAGCAGGTCATGTACAAGGCGATCCACCGCGGCGAGGTCATCGGCTGGGCTCACACGCTGCGGCTCGCCTGCTACAAGGTGCACATGGCGTTCCTCGGTTCGATGCGACCCGGTGGCGGACCCGCCGCCGATTGGGGGGAGCTGACGGGGAACGCGCGACGCCGCCGGTGAGACGGGCTGCGGTGGGCTCAGCCGCCGAGGAGATCGCGCAATCGACGCGTGTAGTCCTCGAAGGCTCGGCGCCCGGCGGTCGTGAGCGACAGATACGTGACGGGTGTCCGGCCGTGATGCGCCTTGGTGACGTCGACGTAGCCGGCCTCCTCGAGCTTGCGTACATGCGTCGACAGGTTTCCCGCGGTCATGTCGAGCAGCTCCTGCATACGGGGGAAGGTCATGGCATCGGTCGGCTCGAGCGTGGCGAGCGTCGCCGTGATGCGCAGTCGCGCCTGCGCGTGGATGACCGGGTCGAGATCGGTCATCGACGCGCCCCGGCTCGACCGCGCACCCACGCCAGGGTTGTGACCCCACCACCCACGAAGACCGCGCCGCCACCGACACCGATGACCAGGTACGGGGTCGGAAACGCGAAGAACCCGGCCGCGAGCGCGACGCCGATCAAGAGTGCGCCGATGACGACGCACGGCACCGCGCGCCGCACGGCTGCCGCCATGAGGTAGATGAAGCCGATCACGAGCGTGTAGATCACCGGGAAGTACACGTTCGCCACCATGACGGGCATCCCGAGCGCGGCCAGCTGCAGGCCGACGACGTAGATCCCGCCGAGCGCGACGAAGCACCCGATCCCGAACACGGTGCCCGTGAACGCCGATTCCTTCGTTCCGCGCACACCGCGATCGCTGCGCGCACCAAGGACCGCCGACAGGATGACAGCGGCGGCGAACAGTCCGAAGAAGACCGACATGGCGACACCGCCGGGCAGCGCGAACGCCGGACGCAGTCCATCGGTGAGCCACAACGCGCCGTAGCCGAGCACCCACGCGACGCCCCACGAGAAGAGGATCCACGGCACGAGGCGCGCGGACCGGCGCTCGACCAGAGCTTGCTGGCGCTCCACGAGATCGAGCATGCCGGCGGGGTCGAGCGGTCGTTCGCTCGTCTCAGCATCTATGTCTACTTTGTATCACAAAGTTGTTTGTATGTTCCAGGATTTGTCGCCGCGCGACGCGAGCATCCCCCGACCCTCGAGGGTCGGGGGATGCTGCTTCGACACGTCAGCCGTGCGCGACGCGGCGCACCGTGTCGAGAACGCGCTCCACCGTCATGCCGCGGGCACGCAGCGCATCGTCCGCCGGCGCGGACAGACCGAACTCGTCGATACCGACGACGTCGCCCTCACCGCCGACGATTCGGTGCCAGCCGAACGACGACGCGGCCTCGATGGCGACGCACGGCACCCCGACGGGGAGCACCCGGCCCCGGTAATCGCTCGACTGAGCGAGGAACCACTCCTGCGACGGCATGGACACGACGCGCACCGCGACGTCGGCCGCGTCCGCCGCGGCGAGCGCCAGGGCGACCTCGCTGCCCGTGGCAATGAGGGTGACGGCCGCCTCTGCGTTCTCGCGGACGACATACGCGCCGCGTCGGACGCCCTCGCGCACCGTATTCGCCGGGACGTCGAGCACCGGCACGCCCTGCCGGCCCAGGACCAGGCCGGCGGGGGCCCGCCGCTCGAGGATGTGCGCCCACGCGACGGCAGTCTCGTTGGCATCCGCGGGTCGGACGACGTCGAAACCCGGAATGGCGCGAAGGCTCGCCAGGTGCTCGATCGGCTGGTGCGTCGGCCCGTCCTGACCGAGGGCCACGGAGTCGTGCGACCAGACGTAGGTGACCGGAAGCCCCATGAGCGCGGCGAGACGGATGGCCGGGCGCTGGTAGTCGCTGAACACGAGGAACGTCCCCGCGAACACCCGCCAGCCGCCGGCGAGGGCGATGCCGTTCATGGCCGCCCCCATCGCGTGCTCACGCACGCCCCAGTGGATGTTGCGCCCGGCGCGGTCGCCACGTCCCGTCTCCTCCGGCAGAAACGATCCACCACCCTTGATCTCTGTGCGGTTCGGCTCGGCCAGGTCGGCGCTCCCGCCCCACAAGCCCGGGATCGCCGCGGCGAGCGCGTTGATGACGGCACCCGAGGCGTCGCGCGTCGAAACCGACTCGCCCGCCGCGAAGGTCGGGAGCAGGTCGGCGACGTCCGACGGAAGTGCGCGCGACGACCAAGCGGCGTATTCATCGGCGCGCACCGCGTCCGCCTCCGACCACGCGGCGAAGCGCTCGTCCCACTCACGGTGTGCGGCAGCGCCGCGGCGGACCAGTCCGTCACGAGCGTCGGCCACGACGGCATCCGTGGTGAAGGGTTCGGTGTCGACCCCGAGCGCCGCACGCAGATGCGCGACCTCGTCGGCGCCCAGAGGGGCACCGTGCGAGCCCGCGGTGTTCATCGCGTGGGGTGCCGGGAAGGCGATCTGCGACTTGAGGATGATCAGACGCGGCTTGCCCTGGGGCGCTGCCCCGAGCGCGGCGTCGAGCGCCTCCACGTCGACGTCGCCGTCCCGCGCGAGCTCCACGCGCTGGACGTCCCACCCGTGGGCGCGGAAACGGCCGGCCGTATCCTCGCTCGACGTCAGAGTGGTGTCGCCCTCGATCTGGATGTCGTTGTCGTCGAAGACGACGGTGAGGTTCTCGAGCGCGTGGCGGCCGGCCAGCGCCGCCGCCTCCGCCGAGATGCCCTCCTGCAGATCGCCGTCGGAAGCAAGGACCCACACACGGCGGTCGAACACCGACTCGTGCGGTGCGGCGTCGGCGTCGAACACCGCGCGTTCGTGGGCGAAGGCCATCGCCATGCCGACCGCGGTGGCCAATCCCTGACCGAGAGGACCGGTCGTGGTCTCGACGCCCGCGGTGTGACCGTACTCGGGGTGCCCGGGCGTCCGCGAGCCGAGCGTACGGAACTGCGCCAGATCGTCCATCGTCACGTCGTACCCGGCGAGGTGCAGCTGCGTGTAGAGGAGGATGCTCGCGTGCCCGCACGAGAGCACGAAGCGATCGCGGCCCCGCCACGTCGGCGCCGCCGGGTCATGGCGCAGGTGCTTGTGGAAGAGCAGGGCGGCCACCGGGGCCAGGGCGATCGCAGTGCCCGGGTGTCCGGACTTCGCTCGCTCGACGGCGTCGGCGGCGAGCAAGCGCGCCGCGACGACGACCGGGTGGTCGGTGGCCCAGGGGGAGGACGTGTGTTCGGTGGTCGTCAGTGACATGCCAGCCTCTCGATTCATTATGACGTCATGACGAGTATGAGGCGGAAGCTTGCAAATCGCCAAGCCTGTGTGCAGAATCAGGATCGGCGTCATCAGGACGTCATGACGAATCCATTCGCAAGGGAGCGCCGATGGCGAGCACGGGCACAGCGAAGTACCAGACGGTGCGCGAAGAGCTGCTGCAGCGCATCTCGGCGATGCACATCGGCGACCGCCTCCCCGCCGAACCCGAGCTCTGCGACGAGTACGCGGTCAGCCGCATCACCCTGCGTAAAGCCGTCGACGGTCTGGTGCAGGACGGATGGCTCGAGCGCGAGCACGGCAGGGGCACCTTCGTCACCGAGCCGAAGCACGCGGACCACTACCCCGAGCACTTCACCGAAGCCGTAACGGGCTTCCACCGCCAGCAGACCAGCGCGGGCAATGTCGTCACGACGCGCATCCTGCGGCAGGAACTCGTGCCCGCGACGACTCACGTCGCCGCGCTCCTGGAAATCGAGGAGGGGGCGGGCGTCATCGAGCTCGTCCGTCTGCGATTCGTCAACGGCCACCTCCACCAGCACGTCTTCACGTGGGTGCCGTACGACCGCTTCCCCGACGTGTACGTCGACGACTTCTCGGACCAGTCGCTCTACGCCTATCTTCAGGAGCGCCACGGGGTCGTCCTCACCCGCAACGACATGACCGTGCGCGTCGACGAAGCGACTCCCGAGGTGGCCCTCAACCTCGGCATAGAGACGGGCCTGCGTCTCCTCACGATCGACTCGCTCGTCTTCGACACCGTCGGCGCTCCGGTCGCCTTCGGCACCGCCCGGCACGCCCCCGACAACAGCGAGATCTCGCTGAGCCTGCACAGCCCCCGCCCCCAGGGATGACCCGAAGGACCCCCATGCTGACCGACCACCTCACTCCCGAGCGACTGCTCTTCGCCCACGACGTCGACGGCTGGCGCGCGGCCATCCGACTCGTCAGCGCGCCCCTGCTGGCCGACGGTTCCATCACCTCGGATTACGTGGATGCCATGGAGGAATCCATCGCGGCCGGCGGAACCTACATCGACCTGGGGTACGGCATCGCACTGGCGCACACGCGACCGGAACGCGGGGTCGTCCGTACGGGACTCTCCGCGCTCTGGGTGCGCCCGGCGGTGCTCCTGAACGACGAGGAGGCGCACCCGATCGACCTCTTCTTCTGTCTCGCCGCCGCAGATGCGACGAGCCACCTCGAGACCATGGCCACCCTCGCCACCCTGCTCAGCGACGACGACGCCCGCGCCGCCCTGCTGCAGGCCACGGATCCGGATGCCGCGATCGCGGCCCTCACCACAGGAGACAACGCATGACCACGTTCCTCGCCGTCTGCAGCACCGGCCTCGGCAGCAGCTTCATGGTGCACATGAACATCGAGAAGGTACTCAAGGAACTCGGCGTGAGCGGCATCTCCGTCGACCACGCCGACCTGGGCTCCGTCGCACCCGGCGACGCGGACGCGTACTTCGTGGGCGCCGACCTCGCCGACGCCGCCGGCGGACTCGGCGACGTCGTCGTCCTCGACAGCATCATCGACCTCAACGAACTCCGCACCAAGGTCGGCGAAGCCGTCCAGCGCCACGCCTGATCACCACCGCTCCCCTCCATCTCGCACTTTCACTGACGAAAGGAGCATCCGTCATGGATGCCGTTCTCGATGTCCTGCTCGACATCTTCACCCAGCCGGCGGTCATCGTCGCTCTCATCGCCCTCATCGGTCTCGCCGTGCAGGGGAAGTCCTTTAGCGACGTCCTCAAGGGCACGATCCGGACCCTGGTCGGCTTCCTCGTGCTCGCTGCGGGCGCCGGCGTCGTCGTCGGCGCCTTGAATCCGTTCGGCGAGATGTTCCAGCACGCCTTCGACGTGCAGGGCGTCGTCCCGAACAACGAGGCCATCGTCGCGCAGGTGCTGCTCGACTACGGCTCCGCTGCCGCCCTCATCTTCTTCTTCGGCATGATCGTCAACATCGTGCTGGCGGCGACCACCCGCTTCAAGTACATCTACCTGTCGGGCCACGTCGCCTTCTACATCGCGGCGATGTTCGCCGTCATCCTCGGCGTCGCCGGCTTCGAGCCCTGGGCGGTCGTGCTGTGGGGCTCCCTCGCGCAGGGCATCTACATGGTGGTCTCGCCCGCGCTCGTGCAGCCCTTCATGCGTAAGGTCACCGGCAGCGACGACGTCGCGCTGGGCCACACCGGCGGTGCGGGCATCGCGCTGAGCGGTCTGGTCGCGCTCGTCACCCGCGGCAAGGGCACGTCGAAGTCCACCGAAGAGATCAACTTCCCGAAGGGCCTGAGCTTCCTCCGCGACACCACCGTGATCGTGGCGCTCTCGATGGCGGTCATCTACGTCGTCGTCGGTCTCTTCGCCGGCGCGCCGTACATCGAGTCGGAGCTCTCGAACGGTCAGAACTTCATCGTCTTCCTGGCCCTGCAGGCCGCGACGTTCTCGGCGGGCGTCTTCATCATCCTCGCCGGCGTGCGCGTGGTCCTGGCCGAGATCGTCCCCGCGTTCAAGGGAATCTCTGAGAAGCTCGTCAAGAACGCCAAGCCGGCGCTCGACGTACCGATCGTCTTCACCTTCGCGCCCAACGCCGTGCTGATCGGGTTCCTCGCAAGCTTCGCCGGCGGCATCATCGGCATGCTCGGCATGGCCGTGATGGGCACGGCGATCATCATCCCCGGTGTCGTCGCGCACTTCATGACGGGGGCGGCCTCGGGCGTCATCGGCAATGCCGTGGGCGGCCGTCGCGGCGCGATCCTCGGTGCTTTCGCCAACGGTGTCGTCATCACGTTCCTGCCGCTGTTCCTCCTTCCCGTCCTCGGCGACATCGGGCTGTCGAACGCGACGTTCTCGGATGCCGACTACGGCGTCTTCGGCCTGATCCTCGGCGGCGCCTCCGCGGCCGGCGGCCAGATCGCCATCATCGTCGTGCTCGCCGTGGCGCTGGTCGCACTCTACGCACTGACGTTCATCCTGCGCGGACGCGACCGCCGCCTCGCCGCGAGCTCCGCGGACGGAGAGGGCACCGCCGACGAATCGGTCCCGGCCGCGCGCACGCGCACGCGCGGCTGACGCAGCGAACCAGGTGGGGCCGTCGGGTGACCGGCGGCCCCACGTTCATGAAGGAGGAGACATGACGCGCACCATCCCCGCCGACGGCGTGCTGTTCGACTGCGACGGCGTGCTGGTGGACTCGCTCGAGGCCGCGGCTGTGGCCTGGGACGCTTGGGCCGCGGTCTGGGCACCGGGATACGACTTCCGCACGCAGATCGTGCACGGCATGCGCGCGGCCGACACCGTCGCCACCCTCGTCACGACCGATGCATTTCCCGCGGCGTTCCGCGCGCTCGAGGACGAAGAGGTGCGCGGCGCCGGGGCCACGGCGCCGATTCCGGGCGCCGTCGAGCTGACGCGCACGCTGCCGCTCGCCGCGTGGGCCGTGGTGACGTCGGCCACGCGCCGCCTCGCGGTCGCCCGCCTGACGTCCGCCGGCCACCCCGAGCCACGGCACCTCGTCTCGGCCGAAGATGTCGAGCGAGGCAAACCCGACCCGGAGCCGTATCTTCTCGGCGCTCGACGCCTCGGTCTCGCACCCGAGCAGTGCGTCGTGCTCGAAGACGCCGCAGCGGGGGTGGCCGCCGCGCGTGCTGCGGGTGTCGGATGGGTCATCGGTGTCGGCGACCACCTCGACGGCGCCGTCGTCGATCATCACGTCGAGACGCTCGGCGGTCTCCGGTACGCGCGCGGCGAGCTCTGCCGGTCTGAGGCGACCGCGATGGAAGCCCGCGCCGACCACCGGGTGACACCCGGACACGGCGCGGGTGAGGGCACGGGCGAGCCCTGACCTCCTCTCCCCGGACGACGTGCGCCCCGATCCGCGGCCTCCTTCGCCCGCCCGCGGCGAGCGCCCCGCGAAGCGGCGCGAGGTCGTCGAAGAAGCGGGCAGGATCGGCGGGTGCGAGACCCCCGGATCGATACGCTGCGCGGAATCGCGTGCATCCTGCTCGTGTCGATGCACGTCATCGGCCACGACACAGGCGCCGGGATGCACGTCGCCGATACGAGCCTCTGGCGGTGGTACACCGAGGCCTTCGCCCCCGTGCGCATGCCTCTCTTCAGCTTCCTCGCCGGTTTCGTCTACGTGTCCCGACCATTGACCGCACTCGACTCGTACGGCGCCTTCCTCCTCGGCAAGGCTCGCCGCCTGCTGGTGCCGTACGTCGTGTTCGTGCCCCTGATCGGAATCGCCCAGGTACTTCTCCCCCGCGGCGAGGACCCTCCACCGCTCGAGCCCGCCCGCTGGATGCTGTACGCCATCAGTCCGTACTGGTTCCTCCTTGCGACGTTCTGGATCTTCGCCGTCGTGGCGCTCATGGACGGAGCGGGATGGCTGCAGCGCCGATCGGTCGTGGCGGCGACGATCGCCGTCCTCGCGGCGACGAACATGCTGACCCCCGTCCCGTCCGTCGACCTGCTGCAGATCGGCAACGCCCTCTCGCTCGCCACATTCTTCGTCGCGGGACTCGCGGCGGCGCGCTTCGGCGGGGTCCGCGTGTCGCACGCCGGAACCGTCGCCGCGGCTGTCACCACCGTCGCACTCATGGTCTGGGTCCAGCTCGGACTCGCCGGCATCATCCCGCCCACCGCACCGCGCATCAGCCTCGCCGGTATCGTCCTCGGTGTCGCCTTCCCCCTCGCCGCGATCGGCCTCGGCCTGCGCTCCCGCGGGCTCGCCGCACTCGGGCGCTTCTCCGCGGGGGTCTACCTCGTGCACCCCTTCACCGTCGCGGGGACGGGTGCCATCCTCGGATGCCTCGGCGTCACCGATCAGACAGTGCTCTTCGCCGCGGGCACCACCGCGGGGCTGCTCGGCTCCATCGTCGTGGTCCGCCTGATGAGGACGACGACGATCGGTCGCATCGCCCTCGGAGAGCGCCCGTCACCGCGGCGCCGGGTCTCCGGATCGCTCGGCTGAGCGAGCCTCTCCCTCACCAGTCGTCGACGTCGTAGGTCCAGGGCGGCGTCGTGGCATCGGCCGCATCCACCGGCTCGGACTCCGCCGATAAGGGCATCGGGTAGCTCGTCCGCAGCTGCAGCATCAACGCCTCCGCCGAGAAGTCGGGTTCGGCGCCGTTCCACTCCGCAGGCAGGCTGAGGATCGGGACCCCCGGGCCGACCAGCAACTCGGCGGTATCGGTGCGATCGGCGCCCACGACCGCCATGGGCACCTCGACCAGCTCGGTCGCCCCGATGGCCGTCACCCCGATGGACAGGCGCAGCAGGGTGCGAGCGACCTCGTGGGTGGTCACGAAGGACCCACCCGCATAAACGATCCGACGCATGCCTCCAGTGTGCGCCCGCGTGGCTCAAGGGGCGCGCCGTCGTGCGCGATCCGTCCGGATGCTGCCCGCTCTCCTGAACGGTGACCGATCGTCACCGTGCCTCCGGTGTCCGCATGCGCACGGCGTGGCGCCAGACGACCGGTTCCCAGTACCCGCCGTCGCAGGGCACCCGGAGGAACACCACGCGGTCGTTCGCGGCGTGCGCCCAGCACGCCACGCGCTCCGCCGCACGATGCGGCCACTGCACCCAGGCCCACACCGGTCGTGGCCGCTCGAACCACTCCACGGGTCGCGGGCCGAACGCCTGCATGGGCAAGGTGGACGGCGCGATCGACGCGAGGACGCGTTCGAGATTGGCATCCGAAATCCTGTTCGATCCCACCGCGCCAGACACCCCTATCTCCGGCCGGTATCGAGGATAACTCAGGCGAACAAGTCTCGTGGACCGAGTTGATCTTCGTACGCATATACGATCCGGTCGTAATACGCCGGCCGTTCCACACGCGACGCGCCCCCGTCAACGGTCGTGAGCAATCATCGCCTGCGCCGTAGACCGGATCTCCCCCGGAACCGAGAGGTCGTCCCCGTGTCCACGACAGCCGCCAAGCCCGACTCCCCCACCGACCTGCACAAGCGGTCGTGGAAGTACGTGCTCCAGAAGACCATCCGCGAGTTCTCGTCAGACCAATGCACCGACATCGCCGCGACCCTCGTGTATTTCGGCGTCCTCGCCCTGTTCCCGGGGCTTATCGCCGTGTTCTCGTTGCTCGGGGTCGTCGGACAGAGCGACGCCGCGGCATCCACCGTGCTCGACATCGTCGGCCAGGTCGCCCCCGGCGGCACGAGCGAGACGCTACGCGAGCCGATCGAGCAGCTCGCCTCGTCACCGGGCGCCGGCTTCGCCCTGGTCACGGGAATCGTGCTGGCCATCTGGTCGGCCTCGGGCTACGTCGGCGCCTTCAGCCGCGCGATGAACCGCATTTACGAGATCGACGAGGGTCGCCCGTTCTGGAAGCTCAAGCCCGCACAGCTGCTGCTGACCGTGATCACCGTCGCGCTGGTGACCCTCGCCGCGCTGCTACTGGTGCTGTCGGGTCCGGTCGCCCAAGCCGTGGGCGACGCGCTCGGACTCGGCGATGTCGCCGTCACCGTGTGGAACATCGCCAAATGGCCCGTGCTGCTCGCGGTCATCGTGGTGATCCTCGCGATCCTCTACTACGGCGCCCCCAATGCGAAGCAGCCGAAGTTCCGCTGGATCAGCGTCGGTGCGATCGTCGCGATCGTCATCCTCGCCATCGCGACCGTGGGCTTCGGCATCTACATCGCGAACTTCTCCAACTACGACCGCACGTACGGCTCTCTCGCGGGCGTCATCGTGTTCCTGCTCTGGCTGTGGATCGCCAACCTCGCGATCCTCTTCGGGGCGGAACTGGATGCCGAGCTCGAGCGCGGACGTCAATTGCAGGCGGGGATCGCCGCCGAACGCGACATCCAGCTCCCCCCGCGCGACACGAAGAAGATCGAGAAGAACCGGGAGCAGGAGGAGAAGGACGTCGCCGAAGGCCGTCGACTCCGTCAGACGCACGGACGCGACGACGAGGCTCGTTGAGGCCCGGAACCGGCGCTCGCAGAATTCACGCGCTGGACACACGGCGAAGCTACGCTGATGCGCGATGCGGCGTCCGATGTCACCGGTCCCGAAAGCCGGCGTCGTCGTCCACCCCCGGGGCACGGTCGCACCGTGTCAGTTCATTCTTTGGGGGAAGGCCGACTCGCCATGGCTCAGCACCACCGCATCACTCACGCATACAGCTATCCGACGGGGTGGGTGCGCGTCCCGCACAAGCAGCTCACGCCCGAGCTCACCGGAGAGCTGCTGCTGCAGGGCTACACGATGGCGCGCGTGAGACGCGGATGGTTCGGCCAGCGCGAAGTGTCGCTGCGCCAACCCAGCGCGCGGCGCTGACCGCGGCGAATTCGCTGCGTCGGTGGCCGATGGGATCCATCCAATCCGCCACCGACGCCTCGATGCCCCCAGGCGTCCCCTGTGCGCGCACTTCCGTGCGGCCAGCGTCGACTCTTCCCGAACGGGAGCACCGGGACCAACCATTGACGCGACACCTCGGGACCGATACGGCACCGCCACCTCGGCCGAGGCGGCCGCGGCGCGGGAAAGTTTTCAGCGCCATCCGTGACGAACCGCGCGCTCGGCACGTCTTCCCTGTACAAGCGAATCTCGCTCGGCCCGAGGGCACTCCCCGGGTCATGACGTACACGGGAAGGACATTCCGATGGCCATCGAAGACCAGACCATCACTTCGCCCGCCGGCCGCGTGGACCGCGCCGCGTCGGGGGTCGGCACCGGCGGTTCGGGCACCGCGGGCACCACGACGATCGCCGAGGGCGTCGTCGCCAAGGTCGCCGGCATCGCGGCCCGTGAGGTCGCCGGTGTGTACGCGCTCGGCGGCGGCGGAGCCCGCGCGTTCGGCGCGATCCGCGACGCGATCAACGCGACCGACCTGACCCAGGGCGTCAAGGTCGAGGTCGGCGAGACCCAGGCCGCCGCCGACGTCACCATCGTCGTCGAGTACCCCGCCCCCATCCAGGCCGTCGCCACCGAGGTGCGCGACCGTGTCACGGCGGCGATCACGCGCCTCGTGGGCCTGGAGGTCGTCGAGGTGAACGTGGACGTCAACGACATCCACATCCCCGGTGACGAGAACGACACCACCGAGAGCGCGCGCGTCTCATGAACGCGACCGTGACCGGCGCTCTCGTGGGCCTCGTGTTGGCCGCCGCCGCGCTCATCTTCGGGTTCTGGGGATTCATCCTCGTCGCCCTCTTCATGGCGATCGGCGCAGTGGTCGGGCGCGTCGTCTCGGGGCAGATCGATCTGCGCAACCTCGCCAACGCCTTCACGGGTCGGAGTACGTCGTGACCACCACGCTTCCCGGAGTGGCTACGGCTGCTCCGGGGGGCTCGGTGACGCCGGCCGCCTCGGGCCGCATCGATGTGGCCGACCGCGTGTATCGCAAAGCCGCCGAACAGGCCGCCGCCGACGCGATCGGCATCGACCGCGGCGACGTGTCCATCGACATCGCCGCCGCCCGCGACACCGTCGTGGTGCGCATCAGCGCTCCCTTCCCCATCCCCCGCCTCGACGACACCACCGCCATCCAGGCCACCACCCCCGTCCTCGACGCCGCCCGCACCATCCAGACCGACCTGCACGACCGACTCACTCACCTGTTCGGAAAACCGGTCTCCCGCGTCGACCTCACCCTCACCGGCGCCACCACCCCGAGAAGAAAGCGAGTGCGCTGATGACCGACACCACCTTGCGAACCGTCATCCGACGCGAAACGCACTCGCCCCGCACCACCGCCATGCTCACCGTCGTCACCCTCGCCGTCCTCGCCCTCGTCTACGCGGGCATCGAGATCGTGCTCTCCCTCGTCGGGCGACCCGCGCTCCTCGTGGCTCCGGGCCCGGCTCTCGAAACCGCGGTGAACGCGCCGAGCGCCCTCGCCCCCGCCGTGCTGTGGGGTACAGGAGCCGTGCTGCTGGTCCTCGGTGTGATCGTGCTCGTGCTGGCGCTGAAGCCGGGCCGGCTCTCCCGCCACGAGATGACCTACCGCGACCGCGCCGTCGTCGTCGACAACGGCGTCATCGCCTCCGCCCTCGCCCAGCACCTCAGCAACGAATCCGGCATCGCCCGCGACAACATCCTCGTCGGCGTCTCGCA
>JAAIGE0100928139.1_pt1 | contig 28894 bp, 35 predicted proteins | sample 6487951 | NCBI WGS metagenome assembly JAAIGE01 (sample SAMN13974128, study PRJNA590717) | phyllosphere metagenome | biome: tomato field; feature: multiple bacterial spot infested tomato fields; material: tomato leaves; isolation source: leaves from tomato fields | host: Solanum lycopersicum ...
CCGTGGAAGCTGGCGTTCTCGAACCGCTCGGCCGCCGCGTGCATCCGGTCGGCCGCGGCCTGCATGTCCGCCCGCCCGCCCGTGCCGGCACCGAGCCCGCCCGCCGGCGGGTCCGGGATCTCCAGGCCGCTGCGCGTGATCGACCGGATCGACCCGTCCGGCATCTTCATCGTGCCGTTGCCGAGGTCGAGCCCTTCCTTGCCGTCGAGGCCTTTCACGAGGTGGGGCTCGTCCGAGGTCTTCTCCGCGACCGGGCCATCCTTCGACATCGGAACCGGCTTGACCGAGCCCACGCCCTGCCAGCGGCCGATGCCGACGTCGCGCGCACCGTACCACTGCCGCCAGCCGTCGCGCCTCACCACGTCGAGGCCGAAGTCGATGTGCTTCTGCCATTGGCTGGGATCACGTGGGTCGATGCCCTTCCCCAGCGCCACATTGCCGAGGCCGCCCTGGGTGTTGAGCTGCATCACTCCGTAAGACTTCTCTCGGGCGGTGAGGTTATTCCGATAGGGGTTGAACCCGCTCTCTTGATTGATGACGCGCTCGGCCACGTTCGGGTCGATGCCGCGGGCGAGAGCCGCTGCGCGGACATAGGCCCGGACGTCTGCACGGATGCCAGCGGTCGGCCCGCCAGCGAGCGGTCCAGTGATCCGCCCGGGGCCGTTCGCTCCGGCCGGCGCACCACCCCCGCCGAAGCGCGGGACGCCGGCCCCAACACCGCCCCCAGATCCGCCGCCCGTGCTGGCGCGGCGCATCGCTCCGCCAAGATCAATCCCGCCGCCGCCGACACCGCCGCCGCCCGGGCTGAAGCTCGCGCGCTGGATCAGCCCGCCGCCCCCGGCGCCACCGCCAGCGCCCGGCACGAAGTTGATCGGGAGCATGATGCCGGCGCCGACCGCCTCGGTGATCCGCTGCAGCAGCGTCTTGCCCGCCTCGGTCCCGGTCTCGTCGGCCTTGGTCTTGAAGTCCTCCAGCATCGTCGGCCGGCGCGGCGGCAGCGGGGCTTCGGAAATCCCCTTGCCGATCTCAGTTCCGACGGCCTTGCCTGTCTCTTGTGCCTTCGGCACCCAAGATGGGGCATCGGTCGAACCAGGCAGGCCGGGCAACTCGTCGCCTGGGTTGAGCGTCAACTTATCGTCGGGGCGCCCTCCGGTGCCGTTCACCGACTTGCTTGCGTCGCCATACTCGGAGAGCAGGTAGCCGACCCCAAGCGCTCCGGCTCCTACCAAGCCGGCGCCTGCGAGAAACGGCAGGAGCTTGCTGCCCTTCTTCGCCGCTTCGGGCAAGGCACCGCCAGGTAAGCCACCAGCGAGCTTGATCGCCGCCGCGTCCAGGAGAGCCGCCGACTGCGTCAGCGCGGCCGCCGAGCCATTCAGCGCGACGGAGCCGCCCCCGAAGCCCAGCAGGCTCTTCGTCAGCTTGTAGGCACCGTAGGCCCCGCCGCCGAGCGCCGCAGCGCCGCCTCCGAGGCTGAGCGCCTGCTGCTGCTCCTTTGACAGGCTGGAGAACAGGTCGATCCCGTTGCCGGCCAGATCAGCGGTCCACTTGATCAACCCGGCGTTCGCGTTGCCGATCTGCAGGACGAGGTTCTCGAACGAGCCCTTCAGGTTCTCGACCGAGCCACCCACGCCCGCGAACACGTAGTCGGCCTTCTTCTTCGCGAAATCGGGGTCGTCGCCGGACTTCTTGATCTCCTCGCGGGCGACCTTGAACTCGTCCCACTGCCGCTGCGTGATCGCGCCCTTACCGCCATGCTTGTCCGTCAGCAAGGCGTTGAGCTGGGCGAGCGTCATCTTGCGCGACATTGCGTCATCGAGCAGCCGCTCGACGTCCACATCGCCCTGGCTGACCTTGTAGAACTCCCCGACTGTCTTCGCAGCCGTGCGCGCATCGCTCGCGCGGACCTTGCCCTTCTTGTCCTTGCCCAGGATGCCACCGGTCGCCTGCACAACGGCCGCGGTGTAGCGCCCCTGGTCGGCGATCAGGGCTTGGTCGGCGTTGATGGCATCAAGTCGCCGCCGGATCGCCGGCGTGAATTCCTTGCCCATCTTGAGCCGGAACGCGCCCTCCAGCGAGCTCGTGCTCAACGACTGAGGTTTGGTGACGTAGTCCGAAAAATTCAGGCCGACCGCGTTGAGCGCGGCCATGCCCTTGTTGGTCGGCGAGACGAGGTGCGAAGCCACCGAGCGGATGAACACGCCCGCCTCGTCGCCCCGAAGTCCCCCACGCCTCGCCAGCGCGCCGAGCGACATCAGGCTCTCGGTCGAGATACCGGCCGCGGTGCCCGGGGAGGCAGCGAACTTGACGTACTGGGATACGTCCTCGCCGTTCATACCCCCCAGCTTCGCCATCTTCACGAGTTGGTTGGTGGCCTTATTCGCCTCCTGGAGCGCCCGCTCCTTGGTCGAGATGTCCTTGCCGGTGGCCTGGAGGTAGGAGCGGATCGTCTCCGCGCCCTCCTTCAGGTCGGTGTCCATCAGGGTCGAGAAGTTGCGGACGTTATCGATGATGCCCTGCGCGACCTCGGCCTTAAGCCGGGGTGCGAACCCGGCCGGCAGGCCCTGCATGGCTGCGGTCTGCGCGTGCACGACGTCGATGTTGGAGAACTGAGTCTCCTGGCCGATCTTGGTCGCCTGCTTCAACAGGGCGGCCTGATCCGTCTCGCTAATGTCGGTGTAGACCTTCTGCTTCCGGACAGCGATGTCAAAGGCAGCGGCCGAGTTGACCGCCTCCAGGCCGATCTTCTTGCCCTCGTGCGCCGCCAGCACACCGGCGCCAGCCGCGATCGTGCCGAGAGCCTCTCGCCGGCGCGCGCTCCTGGCGATCCGCGCCTCGGTGGCCCGGGCGCCGGCCTCTTCCGCCGCGACCTGCGCCTTGAGAGCGCGCGTGGCGAGATCAGTCTGGCGCGCCAGCGTGGTCTGGTGCCGCTCAAGGCTCGACAGATCGACGCCTAGCCGCGAGGCCGCGCTCTCGGCCGAACGGAGGGTGGAGGTCTGCGACGCGAAGGCGGCGTTGAGCTGCTTCACGTCCTTCTCAGCCGCGCGGTAGGCCGTGCCCAGGCGCTTCACCTCGGCGCTGAGCGCCGCGGCCTGCTGGACGCTGTCGGCGGTCTTGGCGATCTTCTGGGCTGCAGCAAAGTCCGTCACGGCCTTGCGGGCCACGTCGTACTCCTTGGCCAGCCGGGCGGTCTCCCGCTCAACTGCGGCCAAGTTCTTGACCGTCGACTCCAGGGGGCCGCGGGCGGACATGACCGCGCCCGCGGCCCGCATCTGACGCTCTACGTCAGAGTAGGCCTTGCCCAGCCGCTCGACCTTCTCGGAGAAGCCCGCGGCCTTCTCGGCCTCCTTCATCGCCTTGACGACCTTGGCGATCTCGGAGGAGGCCCGGTCTTCGCCACTGATGACCAGCTTGGCTTCGATAGTCTTCGACGCCACGGCCTACCTCCTGCGTGCCGCGCGCTCGGCGGCCTTCGCCTTCTTCTCCGCGTCTTCGGCGGCGCTCTGCCACCACCAGATGATGCGTGAGAGCGTCATCTCGTCTACGCGGCCGCCGTCGAATCCTGCGTCGAAGACGAGCTCTCGGACGAGGTGCTCGATGCCGCGGCTGCCGCGGCGGGCTGGAAAAAATCGACGATGACCTCCCGGACCTTCCGCGTGTCGCTGACGCCGAGCTGATCAAGAATGAGCGGGTCGCCGGCCTTGCCGTCCTCTACGAGCAGGCGTTCGGCATACTTCGCGATGATCTGGGTATCGTCTACCCGGCGGCTGTATTCGTTCCCCGCCGGCACCCACACGTAGGGATCGCCGAGTTCCATCAAGTCCCGGAACTTGGGCTCGCGAAACTCGAGCTGCCGATAAGGCCTGTGGCCCATGATAGGCCGGTCGAGGGTGACGATCTTGTTGGACATCGTGGCTCCTGGCCCGGCATGGCCTATCTTGATGGTCCCGCCCAGTCGGCATTCCTCGCGCGGATCGCGTGAGGCCACGCATCTCACGGGTTACCCATGGCGAAAGTTTTGCTTAAATTCTTCGGTCTAGCAGCACTGCTTACCGGTGTAATTGCTATCGCCATTGGCGTTGCTAACGCCAGAGACGCAGCCGGTTTATGGCTGTCGTTCTATGCGGGGAGCGGCGCACTACTGTTCGGCGCGTCCCTGCTGGGCTTTTCCAAAATCATTGATCTTCTTGAGCAAATCGCAGCGAATACGGAAGGTCTTTCCCCCCTCCGATCGCCTAGCGATCCTCGTCCGGGCAATCTTTCGAAGGCCGGCGTCACGAAGCAAGAGACCTATAAGGGCTACGCCTTCACTCTTCACGAAGACGGAAAGGTCGTATCTCGGATTGATGGCGCTCCCTACACTTGGAGAAACGAGCCTGAGTTCAGGGCTTTCGCCGAGGCTCGTCCTTCCGCATAGCGATCACGCCATCCGATACTGGTCCGACGCCACCGACATGCCGGTGACCTCGCCGGTGTCGGTGTCGATGTCAGGCTCGCCGACCCAGGACCCCGCGGTGAAGTAGTGGGTGTAGCCGGCATCGTCCTCGACGAAGGTCACATCCACGTTGCGCAGGAGCATGGTCTCGTCCCACTTGATGGCCGCGGCCTTGTCGCCACGGTCGAAGCTCAGCGAGATCATCGGGAGCTTCGGCTCGACGGTCCGGTAGGCGGTGCCATCCCGGTTCGGGTCTGCCTTCGGAGTCGCGGCCGCCGGTTTCACCGTGGCTTTGCCGCGGCCAGAGAACCGCTGGCCGTTGACCCGCACGCTGTATCGTCCGCCCTTGGTGTCCATGGCCGGCCTTCCTCAAGATGGTGAGATGTCAGGGAGCGGCCGGGCCGCGGTGGTGTGGGGCGAGGCCGGGGCCTCAGATCCCCTGGTCGGACTGGTCGAGGTAGCTGGTCTGGTTGACCGCGTTGATGCGCAGCTGCGCCGCCGCCGTGATCGGCAGGAAGTAGTTCACCCGGTCGTTGGCGTAGTCGGCGAAGATCCGGATGTTCGACACGAACAGGTCGAGCTGCCGGATGATACCGGCCCGGTGCAGGTCGGTCGCGGCGTGGACCGAGGTCTGCTCCAGATCGATCGGCGTGACGACGCCCTGCAGGTTCGCCGGGTTGTCCTCCATGAGCGCCGACCGCGGGTAGGTGCCCTGGATCTTGGTCTTGAAGTACCGGGCCGCGTAGGCGGCGATCGCGATATCCTCGATGTCCAGCCACGTGCGGTCGGACAGGCCCGAGGCGTTGACCCGATAGGTCGTCACGACGCGGTCGCAGGCCATCTGGCCGTCGGCGGTCACCGTGAAGCCCGAGATGCCGTTGCGGTACAGGCTGTCGCGGTCCGCCATGCCGAACTGGGCGTTCGGATCCTTGGGCGGCCGCAGCCCGCGCAGCACGCGGGTCTGCATCGGCCGGGCGATCTCGATGGCGTTCGCGAGCGAGCGCCCGAGGTTCTTCAGGAAGGCGATCTCGCCGCCCAGCGAGGCCGAGATGCACCACGAGGCCTGCGGCCACTGGTAGGTGCCGGCGACCGTCACGTGGCGGTCGTTGCGGGTCTGCCCGAAGGCCGTGAGCGTCGAGAGGTTGCCCTCCTTGTGGGTCGTGTAGTGCCCGAGCAGACCGACGAGCGGCGCCGAACGGCCGGAGCCGGAATCCGACAGGAAGTCGCGCACCACGTTCAGCTGCGCGGTGGACGAGTACGGCCCGCAGATCCAGTCGGCGTTCTGCGACCCGAGCTTCGCCAGCGTCGCGGCCAGGTCGACGTCGCCGGTTCCGCCCGCCATCGGCGTGATGGTCACCGTGATGCCGGGCACCTCGATCTCGTCGCCGTCGAGACCCTCCTCGATGCGCCAGCCGTTGGTCTCCGTGCCGGGGTGCCGCGCCGTCAGCGTCACGTCGGTCGTGGCGGCCGAGCCGCCGGACTTCACCGCCGCGGTGACCGGGGCGAGCATGCCGGTGTTGAACTTGGTGTAGCCGCGGGCGAAGCGCGCCACGAAGGCCGCGGCCACGAGGTCGGCCGTGTCGCCGATCGCCACGTTCACGTCGTAGCGCTCGCCGCCCAGGTAGCGGGTGACGGTGCCCGCCGAGGTCGCGGTGCCGGCGAAGGTGAGCGCACCCGCGGAGGCCGTCGGGTTCGCGCCGACCGCCGACGTGGCGTCCACGAACAGCATCTCGCCGAGCGGGTTCTGCTGCCGCGCGTAGAGGATCTGCTCGGCCCCCATGGAGCCGAGGCCGCACAGAGCGTTCGGGTTCTGGCTGCCGACGTTGATCGGCGCGCCGCGCACGGCCGCCGGCGACATGGGCAGCGCCCGGCCGATGATGACCTGGCGCGAGGTGCCCGAGTAGTTCGGCGGGCCGGCGTTGAACTCGACCATGAAGGCCGGCACGAGCACATCGGCCGGCGTATTCTCGAAGGCGACGGGGCCCTGGGGCATCGGCGGGTTCTCCAGAGTGAGAGGGAGCCGCAGGGCGGTCCCGAGAGGGGGTTACGGGTTGGTGGCGCGGCCGCTGGGGGCGCCGCTGGTCGCGGCCTTCGGCGGGTCGGCCTGCGGATTGGCGCCGGCCCCCGCGTCGGCTGCGGCCTTGGGCTTCTCGTCCTTGGCGTCGCCCTCGTCGGAGACGTCCTTGACCTTGATGTCGCCGCGGGCCGCGAGCTTGGCCCAGTGCACGGACCACTCGACCACGCGGCCCTCGGGCGGCAGGTCGGTCTTGCGGGCCGGGTCCGGGATGGAGGCGGCCTTGTCGGCGGGCTTCACGTGCTTGCGCATCAGGGCACCTGCGAGAGAGGGATGGAGACTTCGGTCGGCAGCGTGCCGGGCTCCGGGTCGGGCACGACGACGGGCTGGGACGGCGGGGACGGGGCGGGCGTCAGGTTGAGCCCGAGCCGCTCCGCGATCAGCTGACAGGTCTGGTACCCGGATGACCCCTCAGCCATTGCGTTGGCGATGGTGCGCAGCGGATCCGGCAAGACGCCGAACGGGCCCGGCGGGATCGCGTAGCTGTCGATCTGCTCGCCCTTCAGCTCGACGCGGAAGGTGAGGAGGTGGATCGCGAGCTTCTCGCCGGTCTGATCCGAGGAGAAGCGGGAGCTCGTCCGCCGACTGACGCGACGGATCACGACTTCCTGAAGCCGCTTGCCGGCGGGCGTGGAGCGTGGCGAGATCGCCATCGGCCGGCCCAGGGTCAGAATGCAGGAGGCGCTCTCCTCCAGGAGGTCGAGCATGGCCTCCATTTCGCTGTCGGTGCCGGGCGTAAGCAGGAAGGTCGAGGCTTCGTCCTCGACGAGCTGCGTCATGGCGATCTCAAGGACGAGGTCGCACGAGTCGTCGAAGGGCTCGCCGCCGTTCTGCTCGTTCCAGGGCTCTCCGTGCAGCTCCTCGGTGGTGACGATGATCACCGGCACCGGCTCGCGGTGATCGAAGTCGCCGACGCGCGAGTCGTAGATCCGCCCGGGGCAGCAGGCCTCGATCGCGGGATGGCTCCTGAGGGCCTCAATCGCGCCGAGACGAAGAGCGGTACGCGCGAGGCTCACCGGAGTGACGCTCCGGCAATGCGCTGCTCGGCGAGGTGGACCCAGGCCCGGTCGAGATCATCGACCACGAAGCGCGTGACCTCGTAGATCGCGACCGGGGCGAGGCGCTGGACGAGGTCGCCCTGCGCCGGCTCGCGGCCCTGAAACTGCCCGCGGCTGACGTCGATCATGGGGCGCTCGGCGACCACGGGACGCGTGGTGCTGTCGGCCATGCTGCGGCCGTGAGCGTGCAGCATGGCGCCCTTGTCGAAGAAGATCCCCACGAACGGCACCGGCGCGCGCGCCGCGCTGGCGACAGGCCGAGCGTTCGGGTCAGGGCGGCCGCTCGGATCCACCGCGGCCGCGCGGGGATAGAGCATCAGGCCCTCGCCGAACTCGGCATCGAGGTCGGCGCTGGCGTCGGCCCAGATCTCGTCGAAGGCCGACGCCACGGATCAGGCGGCCTTCAGCGCCGCGATCACGTCGGCCTTGTTGGTGGCCTTCGAGACGTCGACGCCGCGCTCGGCCGCGAGCTTGTCGAGGTCAGCCCGGGTCATGGCCTCGAGGTCCGGCTCGTCACGCTGGTTCTCCTCGCCCTCGCGCCGGGGCTCGCCCGACGACGGGGCCGTGTCGACCACCTCGTGGGTGCCGGCCCGGAGCGCGGCCTGCGCCGCATCCCAGTGCATGCCGACCGGCTCGGCGTCCTTCTTGCCCTTCTCACGCAGCAGCATGACAGCCTCCGTCAGTTCGAGGTGGTGCCGCGCACGAGGAGCGCGGGGCGCTTCACGAGCGGGAGCGGGTTGGACTCGGTGTGGATGTCCATGCCCTTGCCGAACTTCTTCGGCTCGAGCGGGGCCACGAACACCTCGGCGTCGGGCGTGCCGACGGTCGGGGCGACGTTGGCGGAGGACCAGAAGTCCGGCGGGGCCCAGTAGTTGGTGAAGGTGTCCCCGGTACCGAGCGGGAAGAACCGCACCTCGCCGGCCGGCACGAAGCGCTCCGGCGTGCTGCGGGTGCCGTCCTCGCGCATGTAGCTCGCCGAGCCGCGGTACTCCTCGAAGGTGATCCCTTGGAACGGGAAGCCGGCGCGGGTATCGGCGGTCAGGGGGTCGAGCCCGGACCGGGCATAATACTTGTAGCTCTCGATGAACTTCGGGTGGGAGACGAATTTCGCCATCCACTCCGGCGAGCACAGCGCGTGAACGCCGGTCATGGTCTCGCCCTGGAGGTTGTCCTCCATGTAGCCGGAGATCTCCCGGCACTTGCCGACGATGTCGGTCGTGGCCGTGCCGAGGGCGAAGTCGACGACCTTCTCGGTGACGCCGAACGCCCCGAAGATGTCGAGCAGCACCGAGCCGTCGTAGTCCTTGATGACACCCTTCAGGGCGTCCATCCGGAGCTTCTCTAGCGTGATCGCGTGCTTCGAGCGCATCGTGATCAGCTTGCGGTTCACCAGGCCCTGAACCGACTCCAGTCCCTGATCGGCGCCGGCTGCGAGGGCGAGGACGTTCTGCACGTCCGTCGCGAGCACGCTGTCCTCGTGCGGGATGTGCGGCACGACGAACGAGCGCAGGTTGGTGCGCCCGCGGGTGCCGAGGCTGGCCGGGCCGCCGCGCGGGCGGGTCGGCAGCAGGTTGAGCACGCCGTTCTCGATCGCCACGATCACGCTCGTGGTCGGGATCGGCTCGTCTCGGAACAGCCCGAGCGCACGGATGCGGCCGTAGCTATTCGGGACGATGGTGATCGCGCGCGTCAGCGTGCTCGCGCTGAACGCGTCGTTGTTGAAGATGTCGAGGACCTGGGGCACCGTTTAGGCTCCTTCGCGCACGAGGACGCCGACGGCAGCCAGCTGCCCGTTGAGGGCGGCCCGCTTGGTGGCATCGGTGATGGTGGGGCCGTAGACGAGGCCCGCGTGGCTGACGGCGGCGTGCCGCATGATGCCGATGCCCTTGGCGTCGGCGCTCGTGGCATCCACGTCCTCGAACAGGACGCCGACCGCGGTCTGCGACCCGTCCGAACCGGTGGCGACAGCCGGCACGTACTTGCCCGAGGCGGCGACCTTCGCGATCGGCGTCCCGGACAGCACCTTGCCGGCACCCGAGGCCACGATGATCGTGTCGCGGGAGTAGTAGTTGTCCGCCTCGTACTTCAGCCAGTCGGAGGGATAGGCGTTCTCGGCGAGAATCGTCGGCATGGCTCAGGCTCCCTTCTTCGCGTGGCCGGCCCGGGCCAGTTCACGTTCCATGCTGGACAGCATGGTCTTGCTGTCGTCCGGGCGAGCGCCGGCCACAGGCGCCGCACCGGCACCGGGCAGCGTCGAGGTGGTCACGTCCCGGGCGGCATCGGCCGACGCGCGGGCGTCGAGCAGCTCCTTGCGGACGTCGGCGGGCGCGGCCTCGCGCTCGATGAAGGCGTCGGCCATGGCGGGCCGGCCGGCCAGCGCGCACAGGTCTCGGACCTCGCGGACGTAGGCGAGCGCCGCGCTGCGGCCCTCGGCCCGGGCGGCGTCGAGGTCGACGACGTTCCCGGTGGAAGCGGTAGGAGCGGGCCCGTTGCCCGCCTGATCGTTCGGCATGGACTGCTCCTGGTGCCGTGGGAGAGGCGGCGGGGGCGCCGCGGCGGTGGCGGGCACCCGGTTCGTCCAGGCGCGCCGATCGGCCAGGGCGACGAGGCGCTCCGGCGGATGCTGGTAGAGGCGGAAGTCGAAGGCCGTCGGCTCGCGGTCCGCGTCGATGATCTCGGCTTCGCCGTCCTCGGCGGGCTCGGCGGCGCGGGTCTGGATCCGATCGGCGTAGCCGGCAGCGACCGCTTCCTCGGGTGACATCCACAGCTCGGCCCGCATGTCGGCGCGGGCCTCGTCTGCGGTCTTGCCGGAGCGCTCCGCGTAGATCCCGGCCATCGCGGTCGCGAGGGCAGTGAGCGCCTTCACCTGAAGCTCGTGGTCCGCGACTGTCCCGAAGGTGAAGCCCGAGGGGTCGTGGATCATCATCAGGGCGCCCATCGCCATGACGATCTCGTCGCCGGCCATGGCGATCACCGAGGCCGCTGACGCGGCAATGCCCTCGACGATGACGGTCTTCTTGCCGGTGTGCGCGGCGAGCGCCGCGTGGATGGCCGCGCCCTCGGTGGCGATGCCGCCGCCCGAGTTGATCCGGATGACGACGTCTTGGCCACGCCCGACCTGGGCGAGCGCGACGATGACGTCGGAGGAGGTGAAGCTCTCACCCCAATAGAGGTCGCCGACCGTGCCCGAGAGCACGATCTCGTTCCCCGTGACCATCGCTGGCATCGGCGGTTCCTACGGTGTGCGGGGTCGGGTCAGGCCGCGGCGGCGTCGCCGATCGGCGCGACGGCCGGCTCCTCGACCGCGCCGGCCATCGGCGGCAGGCCGAGCCTCTCGGCACGGTCCTTGTCCTCGGCGCGCCGGGCGTCGACCTCTTCGGGGTCCTCGCCGCGGGCCTCAATGACGTCGGCCCGCGATGTGACGCCCATGAGCATGTCGAGCTCGTCGGCCTTGCGATCCTTCAGCGGATCGACCCAGTCCCACTTCGGCGGCTGCCACTTCACAGTCGACAAGGTGACGCGCTCGCGAGCGAACCGCGTCGGGCCGAGCCCGGGCACGGCGCCGGCCAGTGCGGCCGTTTCGACCCAGCGTGCCCAGACCGGGCGGCACATCTGGAAGACCAGGCACTGGTGCTGGAACTGGCCGACCCGGCGCTTGTGCTGCAGCTCGATTCCGCGCTGGGACGAGAAGTTGCCCTTGGAGGGGTCCTCCGTGAGGGCGCTGTAGGGGACGCCGCACGCCGCCGCGATCGCGAGCAGGTTGCGGTACATGAAGGCCTCGTAGGAGCCGCCGACGTCGGCCGGTTCCGAGAACGTCACGCTCTCGCCGTCGTTCAGCACCTGCATAGTGCCGGGCTCGAGGTCGGCGAGCGCGGTCTCGATGTCGTTCACCGGACGGGGCCCGGCATCCAGGAATCCGAAGGTGCCCACCCCGAACTGGTCGGCGATCGGGTTGTCCGTCCCGAGCGGGATCGGCGGTGGATCGTTGCGCGCCGACTTCGTCACGAAGCCGGAGAACATCGCGGCCGTGCGCTTCCGATCGAGCTCGGCGTCGTCGTAGCTGTCGATCAGGTACAACCGAACCATACCGGGCGTGAGCTGCGACTGGCCGCGGATCTGGCCGGCTTCCAGCGGGCGGTAGAGGTGCAGCACCTCGGACGCCGGAACGACGGTGCGCTCCAGCCCATCCATGTTGCCGCTGACCTCAGCCTCGCCCGGGCGCCGCTTCAGAAAGTGGTAGGCGACCCGACGGCCGATGGCGTTGAACTCGATCCCGTGGCGGATCTCGTTGCCGTTCTCGGCCGTGACGGCGCCGTAGGACAGCGGCAGCTGCTCGCTCTCGATGAGCTGCAGCTGGAGCGGGACGCTCAGCCCGTCCTCGGGGCGGCGCGGCCGGAAACGAATGAACACCTCACCAGCCACGAACAGCGACCGCGCGGCGAGCGCCTGGAGGCCGTAGAAGTCGGTCAGGCCGTCGGCATCGCACTCGTCAGTCCAGCGCAACCAAGCGTCCTTGAGCGCGGTCTTCAGCGCCTTGTCGGCCAGCGTGGGTGAAGGCGTGATGCCATCGCCGACCGCCGCGGCCACGAAGTTCTCGGCCGCAGCCGAGGCGTAGGGGTTGTCCCGCACCAGCTGGCGGGCCCGGGCGCGCAGGACCGCGCCGCCCCGCGCCTGGAGCGCGTTGATGGTCGTGCGCTCGGCCGTCCAGCCCGCGAGCCGGCGCGACATGCGCGAAGCCTCGTAACCGAGGCCTGGGGCGAACATGGCGGTCGCGGGGCCGCGCGCGGCGCGCGCCTCCATCTTCCGCTGCTTCTTCTTGCCGGCCATGGGTCAGAGGCCCTTGCGGCTGATGATGCGGATCTGGCGGACCTGCGCGGCGGCGCCGGGGTCGCTGCTGTCGCCGCCGCCAGTCTCTGCCAGGAGCTCGTCACGGCGTCTGTAGAGGCTGGTGAGGTCCCGCTTCACGAACCGGCCGGACGCGTCGCGCGTCTCAGCGATGGCGCGACCGAGCACTCGGTTGATGCGCTCGATCTCGGCGATCTTCTCGATCCGCGTCATCTCGGCCATGCTCAGCGTCCCATGTACGAGGAGCGGCGCACGGGCCGGGATGGAGGCGGAGGCGGCAGGCGCGCCGGGCCGACCTCTGCGAGGCGCCGAACGCGAGTCTCGAAGTCGACGTTCGGCAGGAAGTACCGGGCCGCGAAGGCGTAGACCGTGGCGTCGAGCGCCTCGGCCGCCGAGTTCTTGATCCGCTCGAACTTCCGCACCGGTCGGCCGGCGACCCGGCGCACGACGCGGCGCTCGGCGGTCAGCTGGTCGAACCATGACAGCGGCAGGCTCGACGAGAACCGGACCTGGTCCGGGTACCGCGCGAGCTTCGTGAACAGGATCTGCTTCACCTCGTCGATGCCGACGATCCAGAGCCGGCCTTGGCCCATGAGCGAGCCCCCCGACACCTTGCCCTTCGAGGCCTCGATCACCGGGCGTCGGCCCCAGACGCCCTTGATCGCCAGGACGTTCCGAGCCAGTCGCGGCCAGCAGAAGGCGTAGACCGCCTCCACCGTGCCGCCGTCGCCGGAGTCCACGCAGGTCACCTCGATCCCGAGACCGCCACCGAGCGGGTGCTTCCAGCGCTGGAGCAGCAGCTCGTCGAGCTCCCGCCACACCATGCCCTCGAGGGTGTTGCCCCAGATGACGAAGTGGCCGAGCGCGTAGGCCGTACCGTCCTTGGCCCAGCCGTAGATCGCGATCTCCAGGCGGTCCGGCTGAACGTCGACGCCCGCGGTGAGCAGCAGCACCGCGACCGGGATCTTCAGCTCCTCGCCCTCGGGCGTCTCGACGTTCAGGCCGAACCCCTCGACCCGGCCGGCCAGGGCGTCCGCGGTCGTCTCGTCGACGCTGTCGGACCAGCCCTCGCCGAGCATGGTGTTGTGGAAAGCCCGGAGCAGATCCGGCTGTCCGCTCGCCGCCACGTACTGCGCGGCCATCTCGGACCACGACGCGTTGACGTGGGGCGAAATCAGCGCCGACAGGGCGAAGCCCGCGTGCCCCTTTACCTCCGGCTGCGTGGCGCGCCAGCGGCCGTTCGCGACCATCTCGGACTTGCGCCGCTCCGGGATCAGCACACCGCAATGTGGGCAGGCCCAGCGCGCGGTCTCCGTCCGGTGCCGGATGGTTCGGCCCTGTGGGTCCTTCTCCTTCTCCCACTCGATCTGCGACCACTTCGGCTCGGCGAACTCGCCGCACTCGACGCAGCGGATCTCGTAGATGCGCTTGTCGCTGGCCTCGTATTCTCGACAGATCGTCGAAGTGTCCTCGTCCTTCGGCGTCGAACCGCGGACGATCTTGCGGTTCGGGAAGGACAACGTCCGGTTGATCGCCAGCACCAGGGCGTCGCCCTCGGCCGTGACCTCGATCGCGTCCTCCTCGTCGATGAGCAGGATCCGGACCGTGTGCGCCCGCAGGTTGCGGGGCGACCGGGCCGCGTTGATCTTCAGCGAGCCGCCGGGGAATCGGCGGTAGCGCATCGTGTTGCGGCCGCTCTCGTCGGCGTCGGTGGAGAGGATGCCCGCGACGACGGGGCTGGCCTCGAAGATCGGCTCTAGATCCGAGACCACGAACGAGCGGCAGCTGTCGTCGGTCGGCAGCAGCACCATGATAGGAGCCGGCTCGTTCACGACGTAGCCGGCGATCGCGCCCACGAGGATCGTCGTGTACCCGACGCGGACGCACTTCTTGACGGTGACGCGCGGGATGGTCGGGTCGCCGATGGCGTCCGCGATCTCGCGCTGGAAAGCCCAGAGGCGGACCGGTCCCGGCTCGGCCACCAACCCGTCCGGGAGGCAGAGCCCCTTCTTCCGCCCGCTCTCGATCCACTGGGACAGCGGCAGCCGGGGCGGTGGTCGAAGCTTCGACAGCGCACCGGTGACGGTCTGATCAAGCAGCGCCGACATCATCGCCCGCGGCTTCGTCCATGGCGTCCCGCACGACCTGGTCGATCTCCTGCACCTCGTGCGGGGTGAGGTGCGAGAGGCGCATCGCAATCTTGCCGGAGACAGCGAGGAACCGGGCCCGGAGCTTGACCATCTCGTCGGCCCAGCGCCGCTCCGCGACGGCCGCGTCGATCATTCGACCTGCGGCCTCGGCGTGCGCCCGGTCCCTCTCCCACGTCTGGACGATCTTCTCGGCCGTCCGGGCGTGGTTGAAGGTCAGCTCCTCGCCGTCGGCGATCGTCACGCCCTCGGCCGCCAGGATCTCCCGGATGCGGGTGCGGGCGAGGAGCGCCTCGGTGCTGGCCTGAGCCTCTATGGCCGCCGGAACGGCGGGTTGCGCACCCTGCGCACCGGTGCGCACCGCGGTTCGCGCCGGGTCGGTGGTCTTCTCCCATGCCCTACGGACCGCCGCAGGATCCAGGCTGCCGTCTGGCTCAGCGCTGATGCGCCCGACCTTGAGGGCCTTGCGGATCGCCGCCTCGGACACGCCGATGATCTTGGCGCATTCCCGCCGGCTGACACCCACCGCGAACCTCGAAATTCGATCTTGTCCAGAGCGAAGGGCCGCGCCTCTACAGCCCGCAAGGGCGGCCCGACCGGGGGAGGACCCAAATGTCACACTGTGGCGAACATGTTTGCAACATGTTGCCAGAATGTCACTCCGGGGTCACCCTCTCTGGTTCTTGGTATGCCAGATGCCAGATCCGTCCATCCGCCGGGCCATGGCCTCGACGTCCTCCACCGTGGTGCGGATCACCATGCGGGTCGCGGGTGCAATGGCGCCGGGCTGTCCCCTCAGTGTGGAGCGGATGGCGCTACCGATGGCAGTGCGGCGCTCTGCGCAGCGGCAGGGCATCAGCGCCTCCCCTGAGCGGTAGATTAGGGACGGGGACCGGTACGCCGCTATCCGCGGTCGGCGCCCGCTGTCCCCTACCGCCAGCGTCCCAGCGGATCTGATTGTGGCGTTCCAGTCAGCACTTCACCCGCCAGATCGAGCCACAGCACGAGGCCAGCGGTCATGACGGCGTGGCAGAGGTTGGCGTAGGCGATGAGGCGGGGATCGGGCATCGCGGATCCCGTGATGGTTGCCGAGGCGAGATTCGAACTCGCGACCTCCAGGGTATGAACCTGGCGAGCTACCGGACTGCTCCACTCGACGTCGAAAGCTGGACACGCAGCGGAGCAAGGCTCTGGACGCTGCGCATGCGTCCGCAGGACTGGTGATGCAAACGTGCAACACAGCCCTGCTTGTGCCACAACGTGTCACGCCGCTCGCAGCATGTCAACGTCCACGTCCAGCTTCAGTTTCTGGCCTCGCGCCTCAAGCAGGATGGCGATGCGCCGGCTCTCGGGCGCCCGCATCACCTGCCCGACCAAGCCCTCCCACATCGCGCCCATGATCCGCACCCGCTGGCCCTCGCTGAAGGCGTTCTGCGGCTTCGGGGTCTCGTAGGCGTCGAACTCGTCGGCAGCAGCCAGCAGGCGCATCTGCCACGGCGGCAGCACGATTGGCGTCGGCCCCGAGGAGACGAGCGACACCACGCCCGGCTCGCGCAGGATGCTGTGCCAGGACTGAGCCTTGGTCTTGCCGACGAAGGCGTAGCCCGGGAACACGGGCCGGCGGACGAGCGACTTCCGGCCGGCATGGCGACGCTCGACGATCCGGCTCGGGGCAAACGGCGCGAACCCGGCTCGCTCCAGCCACTCGCAGGCGCGGCGCTCGCCCTGGAAGGCCACGCTGGCGGCGTAGTAGGTCAGGGCTGGATCGAAGCGGCCGATGCGCTCGGGGCTCAGCTCTGCCGGCGCGACAGCTTTCGGGAAGCGACAGCGCGCCCCGGCATTGATGCCCGGGTCGGCCGCCAAGACGTAACCGTCCAGTCGCGCCGTATGCACCGGCGTGACGGACGCGGCGTCGAATCCGCGGTGGTTCTGCTCACTCATCCTCGGCGGCCTCTCTCGGGGTCGCCGCGGTCACGGTCGGGTTGTGCAGTCTCGAGATAGCGGGGCAGCCCATGAGGGGCAAGGAGGGTGGCCTCGGGGGAATTATTACTTTTTACCCCCGTATACCCATACCCATGAGCCAATAGGGGGGTGAGTCCCCCAAAAATAGGGGTGGAAGCACCGGCAGGGGTAAAAAGGTAATAAATAGAAAAAAGTCTTTTTTTCTCTTATATATCAATACCATATCTGCGCGATTTTTTACCCCTGAGCCCCGGGGTAAGAATGGGTAATAAATGGCCTCGGATGCCTCATCGGGTCAGGGGTAATAAATAGCCCCAGGGGTAATAATTCGGCCACGAAAAACCCCGCCGGAGCGGGGTTCAGGTAGCCAGCGATCGGGCTCAGATTACCCCGAGCCGAAGGCGTAAATGACCTTGGGCCGCCCCCTGCCGCCACCTTCGGCGCGCTCCTCCAGCATCTGGATTTTGCCAGCCTCGCACAGGTTGGCGAGGATGCCGGTCAGCTCCTTGGCCTGCAGCCGATTGTCGACGCGACGATACAGGTCCGACCGCGAGATCCGCCGGGCCTTGCGAATGATGCCCAGCACCATCTTGGCGTTGGCTTGGTGCTCGTTCTCGGCCATGTGGTCGCGCAGGCCCTGAACGAACGAGCCCATGGACCAGTCGACGAGTCCTGAAGCGAACGTCACGTCCTCGGCCTCAATCCGGCAGGCTTTCATGTCCTGCCAATGCCGCCCGCACGCCAGCACCATGGCCAGGCGCTTGGTCATTTCGGCCGCGCGAGCGTAGACCTCTAGGATGGGGTCCTCGTCCGACTGAACAATCATGGCCCGCCCGCGCCCCTGGGCGGCTTTGAGGAGCGCCTCTGCCTCGGGCGAAGCCGGCACGATGAACGGTGCCGGCGGGGTGTCCGCCATGTCGGCCTGCGTGCTGGGCGCCGACAGGCCGCTATCCTGCCACGTCCGGAGCGCGCGCAGTGCGTCCACGAAGCGCGAGGGCACGTTCTCTTCCGGCTGCACGTCCGGATTCGGCTCGACCCGCTCGTGCCGCTGGACGACGAGGAATCGGTTGAGAAACCCCCCGGCGACCTGGGCCGACCGAAGCTGCGAGTAGAAATTGACCGGCGTGGTAGCGCCCAAGAAGGTCAGGCAGGGCTGGCGGATTGACGTATCGGTCCTGACGGTCACGCCCTCAGGCTCGAACGAGCCGAGGTTCTTGCCCCAGACTGAGCAGTAGTCGTCGAGGAGCGCCATCTCTTGACTGGAGGCGTTGCGCGACACGAAGCGCCGGAGCACCTTTCCGACCTCGTCGATAATCTGGCACTGCGTGGGCTGCTCGTGCAGCGACATGCCGAGTTTGGCGGACGACGACACAGACGAGCGCAGCAGGTGCGACAGCCCAGCCGCGTGATAGAGCTGCTTCACAGCCTCTTGGGGGCGGTCCTTGCCGCCGGCCGTCGGCGCGATCATGAGCCAGTACAGCGACGAACTGGACCGTGGCAGACCGGTATAGACCTGACGTCCGACCGCGGTCCCGACGGCTGTGAGCGCGGCCGTGACCGCGAACAGACGGCACGGGAACATGGACGTAGCCATGATCCAGTCCGCCATCTCGCCGATGAGGCCGGGCACTCGCAGCCGAGCCTCCGGGTAATCCTGCGAGGACTCGGCCGGCGGCTCCTCCAGCACCTCGCCGGTTTCGGCGTCGTGCAGCGTGCCTTCCTCGTCCGCCACGACTCGCCGCGCGAGAAGCGCAGCCGCGATCTCGGCGCCCTCTGCGGCGCCTTCATCCCAACCCATGTCCTCGGGTCGACATCCGAGTCGGTCGCAAAGCCAGAGCGCGGCCGCGACCGGGTCGGCATGCCGACCATACTCCATCGCTAGGTCGATAGGCGTCCGCGCGCCGAGCCGCGCATCGCCCATGTCGCCCACGCCGAAATCCCGGATGCCGTTCGGCGCAATGGACAGGTCTTCCTGCAGGTTGCGGCCGAGCGCGCGGGAGGACACCCGGAATGCGCCGGTGCCGGGCTGGAATCGCGCAGCCGACCCAAATAGGTCGCCGACCCACCGAACGAGGTTCTCCAGCGCCGCCGTGTTCACGTTCCGGAAGAACGGCGAGCCGCCTTCCTCCGCGGTCGGCAACGGGCTGCTCCCAGTCGGGCGGAACGGCACCACGTTGCTCTCGGCCCGCTGGGCAGCCACATCAGCGTCGTAGGCCGCCACACGGGCGCGTAGCGCCTCCAGGGTCAGGGGGCATGGCAGGATGTCATCCGGCGTCTGCGGGAGATGCCAACCGGTGATGGTGAGGTAGCGCTGCTTCGGATAGACCTCGACCCCGATGGCATCGCGCTTAATCGCCGCTTCGATCTTGCCGAGTCCAAGCAGCCGGAGACCGTTCCCTGACGGCGACACCTCGCAATAGGTCTCGGCCAGGTCGATAATGGCTTGCGCGTCGGGATGAATCTCTCCCGTCACCGAGTCGCGGCAGTTGTCGAGATCGTAGCCAGTCAGCTCGTCGTCTTCGGTCAGCACGTAGCCGATGCCGTCCATGCGCGCGCGCTTGGCGCGGGCCACCGCTTGGTCGTAGCTGCCCCAGTGGTGCGGCTTGCTATGACTCGCCGGTAACCCGTTGGCCGGTTGGTAGAGCGGCTTGTCGGGCTTGTCCTTGGTCGGGTCGTAGACGTACTTCCAGCACACCCATTGCCGCCGGCTTTTCAGCCGCGCGATGGCCGGCAGGTCCGGCAGATTGTCGAATTCGCACGGCGCTTCGACGGCGCCGGGATCGAAGTTCAGAGCTGCCATACCTAATCGCTCTCCTCCTCGATCTCCTGGGCGGTGATCTGCGCGTGGCTCATCTCGACTGGCAGTTCGAGCGCCGCGTGCGTCACCTTCCCGAAGCCGTCGCGCACGACTGCGCCGGCCACCTCTCGCCGGATCGCATCACCGAATCCGGTGACGATGAGCCGGCAGACGTGGGTCCATTCCTCTGGATGCAGGGTCGCCAGATCCGTCCGCGTGAGACTGTCGAGGTACGCGCCCGCGCGATCGCCGGCGGCGGCGAGCGCCGCGATCTCGTATCGGTCGAACTCCGGCGTCGGCATGTCGAGCGCCTTGGCGCCATGCCCCTGATCCGCGCAGATCTGACACAACCACCCGATGGCATTATCGCCGCCGACTCCGAGCCCATCGGCTCGACGTCGGCAGACAAAGCAGCTCTCCGGGTTGTTGAGCGGCTTCATGCCGCCACCTGCTCGCGCTCTGTCGCGCGATGTCGCCAGCCACTCTCAGTGGCCCAGCGCATGCCGCAGATGACCCAGAATTTGCCGTCCTGCCGCACCTGAATTTCGTCGGGTGAGACGATCTCGGACTCGCGCTCCAGCGCTTCTGCGATGTTGGCGGGCACCGGAGCGTTCCCGCCCATCCGTAACCACCACTCTCTGGCTTTGCGCAGCGCCGTGCCGGTGTGCTCCAGGCAGACCCACGCCTTGTAGGTCATCACCCCACAGCGGAAATCAGCGCGCAGGCTATCCGTGCCGCCGCCGTATTTCGTGTGCCTGACCAGATCCAGGGTAGCCACCGACAGCCAGGGCGGCCCCTGCGTCGAGAGCACGGGAAGCTCGGACGGCCGTTCGTCGAGCTTGGTCTCCCGCTCCTGAACCTCGAACGGCTCACCGCACACTTCGCAGACGCGCGCCGCGATGAGGTTGAGCGTCTCGCAAGCCGGGCACGTCTTCATCGGCACGGGTCCTTCCCCGGCCTTGCCCGGCTTCTTGCCCGAGATCGTGTCGATCGGCCCATGCCGACGGGTAAGGCCGGCAAAGTCGAGGATCAGCGCGTCGGTCTTGCCCTCGGCCTTGCGCAGGGCACGGCCCGCCATCTGGACGAACAATCCGGCCGATTCCGTCGGCCGCGCCATGATGAGCATGTCGACGTGCGGGGCGTTGAACCCGGTGGTCAACACGCCAACCGACGTGAGGCATCGGATCTGTCCGGCGCGGTACGCCTTGATGATCCGGTCTCGCTCGGCCGTCGGCGTGTCGCCAGTGACCGTCTCACAGGCAATGCCGTAGCTGCGGATTTCGTCCCGCATGTTGATCGCGTGTGCCACCGAGCAGCAGAACGCGATCCAGGCGCGCCGGTCCTGGCCTGCCCTGACGGCTTCGGCAACGATCGCTCGAGTGATGTCGGGCTTGTCGACCGCCTCGGCGAGCTGACCCGGCACGAAATCGCCGCCGCGCTTCTGCACGCCGACCGTCGAGATCGCCGTCTTAGTGGCCCGGGAGAAGATTGGCGACAGGTAGCCCTGCTCAATCAGGTCGGCCACATTGGCGTCGTAGACGACGCGGTCGAACAGCGCGCCTTCGCCCATGTCGAGGCGCCCGCTATCCAGTCGGAACGGAGTGGCGGTGAGTCCGACCACGCGCATCTCGTCGTACATTTCCCGCAGTCGCGCGATGAATCGGCCGTAGGTCGTGCCGTCCGAGCGCGGAATCAGGTGCGCCTCGTCGACGATGAGCAAATCGAACTTCCCAAGCTCACGCGTGCGGTGATGGACCGACTGGATCCCCATGAAGAGGATCTGCTGGCGCGTGTCCCTGCGTCCTAGGCCAGCCGAGTAGATGCCAGCCGGTGCGCCGGGCCAGTAGCCCAGCAGCTCCTTATGGTTCTGGCTAACAAGCTCGCGGACGTGCGTGACCATGCCGATCCGCATGTCCGGCCACTTCTGGATCAGGTCGCGCACAAGCGCGGCGATCACGAGCGCCTTGCCCGCGCCCGTGGGCAGCACGATGAGGGGGTTGCCGCCCTGCTCGCCCCAGTACGCGTAGAGTGCGGCGAGGCTGGCTTCCTGATAGGGGCGCAGGCTCAGCATGGCTCGCCCTCCCCCGCCCACCGCATTAAGACGGCATAGAAGCCGTGCGTGGGGCCGAGATCGGCGCAGACGCGCCAACCTGCGGCCGTGAGTCCCGCCACGTCGCAGTGGCGGGCGTAGCGGAGCCAGGAGATCATGACACCCGCTCCGCGCGGTACTGCGTGATGCCGTCGACTCGCTGCCGTTCGATCTTGACCGGACCCACCTTGGCCAAGCCGCTCATCGCGGCCCGAACGGTGTGCTCCTGCCAGCCGAGCTGACGCGCGAGCGTCGGCATGGGCTGCCAACCGTCGCGCAGCATCGCCAAGAGGCGCGCACGCTTGCCGCGGACGATGAGCGGCCCAGTCGACGCGGCGGCTTCTGGCTCGCGCAGCGCCCCGATGACGAAGCCGCCCTCGCAGGCCTCCACGGTCGCAGGGTCCAGCCCGAGTTTGCGGGCGTCCCGGCGGGCGTTCGACTTCACGGTGTAGATCTTGGGCGTCACGCGGGCTCTCCCTCGAAGTTGAACAGTGAAGATTGGCGCACGTCGATGCGGTCGAGCATGCGCAGGACGGTCTCTCCGCGATGAGCCCGGTCCCACACGAACCAGCCGTTGAGCATCGGCGGGGCGCCCTGCCCGGTGAAGTCGATGCGCCAGCGCATGACGTAGACCCGGGCCGGCGGATGTTTTGCCCAGAGGGCCGCCCGGCCGCTGGCGCCGGTCCAATTGAGCGGCAGCAGCAGGGCGAGGAACTCGACGTCTAAGGCCTCGAGCGCGTGCCGAATCCAGCCGGGATCGCGGTTGCACTCGGCGAACGGCGGATTCGTCAGAATGGCCGAGGCTGGCGCTACGTCGAAGTCGTAGAACGACTGAATGATGCTGCCACAGCCGCGGTCGATGAGGTCAGAGGCTATGACGTTCAGCCCGATCGCCTGCATCTCGCGCACCATGGCGCCATCGCCGGCCGCCGGCTCCCAGACGGCGCCGAACTGCCGGAGGCGGTCGCCCTCGACGGCGAGTAGCGCGCGCGTCGGCTCAGGCGGTGTGGGGTAAAAATCGTCGGACTCGCGCAGCAGCGAGTCGGCCTTCACGATGTCGCCCGTGATGAGGTCGCGCACATGGACGGGCTTCGGCGTCTTGCCAGTGGCCCGGAAGAGGCCGCGCGCAGACGGGGCGCTCACGCTGCCCTCCCGTCGATCCACTCGGATCCGTCGCGCATGCGATAGGTCACGGTGCCCGCGTCGGGATCGGCGTCGATCTGCTCGCCGGGCACAAGGTCAGGGATCAGCAGATGGTCGGCGCAGCCGGCCTGCATGTCCCCATAGGTGAGCGGCCGTGCGTGTTTCTCGCAGCGCCAGCGCGGGCCATCCTGCGGTGAGGAGAACAGGCAGGTCCGGCAGTTCAGCCGCGGGAACGCCCCCTCGTGGCAGACGCCGCGCGCGCGGCACCACTTGCATTCGATCGCGCCCTTGGTGTCCGGATCCTCGTGCAGCCGCGGAAGCGGCCGCTCGGCCGTTACGACGCGCTCTATGCGGTCGACCACCGTGGCGCAGAACGTCGGGTCGTACTCGACCCGCTCGACGTGCAGTTCCTCGGTGTTCTTGTTGACGACCATGTACAGCCCGCGCAAGCGTGAGCGCGCGTGCATGTAGAGCTGCACCTGAGCGTAGTGGTCGGGCTTGGTCTCCCGCACCGGCCCCTTGATGATCGCCTTGAACGACTTGTCGTTGGCGGTCTTGCACTCGACGACGTGAACGGTGGCCGGCGCCTCCGGCAACCCGGTCGCTTCGCCGTCGAGCTTGCCACGGAGGTGGCCGTGCGCGAGGTCGACACGCATCTGTACGCCGGTCGCCTCGTCGATCTGCACGACGGTGCAGCCGATCATGCGCAGCATGTCCAGCAGCCGTCCTTCGTAGATCTCGCCCGTCGCGAACCGGCGCTCACGGGCGCCGTCGGCCGTCTCCGGCTCGGCGGCCCAGCGGAATGCGTACCAAAGCGCTCGCAGGCACGGATTAGCGACGCTCGACATGGGCACGCCCATGCTGTCGCCATTGCGCGCTGCGCGCACGAAAGCGTCGTCAATCAGCGAGGCCGTGTGCGAGATGGGTTGCGGTAGTGGCGCCATCAGCGGGCGCCCTTGAAAGGCAAAGGGGTATCGGTCATCGAACACGGGCTCCGTGCGATGTGGAATCGGATGGGGTGGAAGGGCGGCCGGCTCGAACTTCCAGGGACGGCGCCGGCCGCCCGGCTAGGCTAGAACGGCGGGTCGCCGGCCTGAGCGCGCGCGGCGCCGTTGCCCCAAGGTCGCTTGGTCGCTGCCGCTGCTATCGGAGCCGGGGCGGATTCACGCCGTGCCGCTGCCGGAGGTGCTGACAAACTCGCGCCGCTGCGCGGCTTGTACTTCTTCACCGCGTTGCGGGCATCGTAGGTCCGGTCCCCGACCGTGCGCGCCGGCTCGATCTTGAGCGTGGCGATGAGCGGGCGATAGTGCAGGACCTCGCTGTCCTCGAACGCTCCAGCATCGACTGCGTCGGCGATCGACTTGAGGGTCTGATGCGCGATCTTCTGAGCCGTCGGGTTGCTGTTGCGGATATTGAGGTTGTCAAAGATCTTCGCGCCGGCCTTGGCGCCCTCGATCACCTCAAGGGTCAACTTCAGCATCTCGCCACCAGATTTCGTGTCCGCGATCGTGCTGTCGACGATCTGGCAGACGTAGTCGCCAGGGGGCAACGGGTCGTAATTGCGCTCGTCCTGCTCGACGGCGCTCGGGTCAAACTTCTCACCAAGATAGGCCATGGTCTGAATCCTCAGGCTGCTTTGCTGGACGCGGCCGCGGGCGCGGCGATCGGAAAGTGCTCGGCCAGGGCGTCGAAGCCCTTGCCGCGCTCGTAGAGGAGCTTCTCGGGCAAGCCGTAGCGGTTGCCGGCGGCGTAGGCCGGGCGGCTGGTGGCGTGCATCCATACGGAGCGACCGCCGTCGCCCCGGGCGCGCTGCTTGTTGAAGCCAGCGTCCTCGGTCTTGATCGTGACGTCGGGCTTCAGCAGCAGGACAACATCGACCTCGCGCTTGAGGAAGTCCCGAGCCTTGTCGTGCAGGTCGATGTCGTAGCGCGAGTAGCCGACCGTCTCCGGGTCGTCGAAGCGCTCGATCTTGGAATGCGCGATCAGGATGATCGTCATGCCCTTATCGCGACGTAGGGCATTCAGACCGTCGAGCACTTCCTGCCAAACGGCCAAGGCGTAGACGTAGCCCTTGCCGTAGCCGAAGTCCTCGATCCGGTTTTTCTTGTTGCCCTTGTCGTCACCCCGCTGGCCAGTCTCCGCCCAGACGAGGGGCTGGAGCGCCGTGATGCTGTCGAGCACGACCGTCTGATAGCCGTGATCGCGCTCATAGAGCATGCCGATCGCAGCCATCAGCTCCTCAAACGACTCGACCCTGCCCATGCTGGCCAGGTCAAGAACGCCATCGCCTTCCTCCGTCTGCAGGTAGACCGCATTCGGGAATTCGGATGCCAGCGTGGTCTTGCCGGCCTTCTCGGGGCCGTAGAGCAGGATCGCCGGAGGTCGCGGCTTCTTCTTCTGCCGCAGGTTGTTCCAATCGATTGCCATTCGTCGTCTCCTGGTGATCGCCACTGTCTCCCAGCTGGAAGCTGGTCCGGGGGCACCCGGAAGCAGAAACAGGGAATGGCGACCTGACCCGCCGTCGCGGGTGCTTCGGGTGCCCCTCGGTGTTCGCTAGGTCAGCGCGGGGGAGGCCGAAGCCTCCCCTTTGCCGGCACAACCCGGCCGCGCCGCGGCTCGGGAAGGGGGAATAAGCTTGGTCTCGAGCAGCGTGATGCGAACACCGACCACGTCGGGGCACCAGCGCGCGGTGATGTCCTGGCAATCGCTGTCGTCGGCGACCGCGCCGGCCATCACGAGGACATCACCGCAAGGCTTGATCAAATTATCGAGGTCGCGACGGCGCCGGTCCGGCTTTCCGATCTGGAGCGTCATCGCGTAGGGGCCGCACAGCCCCTGGCCGCGGGTCTCGGCGCGGATCAGAACCGCGCACTCGGCTCGCCAAGCCTCGTACTTCGGCGAGCGAATCGTCCGTGCGCCCGCCCGGCGCCAGATCAGATTGGCGGTCGGCGGATAGGGAAGCGTGACGCAGACCAGGGGCAGGCTCATCGCGCCACCTCATCAGTGCCGCGCAGCCGGGCTTTCAGTCCCGCGATGCCCGCTTCGATCTCTTCCAGCGCTCCAGCATCGCGGCGAAGAGCGCCCAGACGGACTGCCAGAAGCTCGTTCTCAAGGGCCTGGATCTCCAGCCGGACTTGCTTTTCGACGGCTTCCTGGAGCGCCACCAGCAACTCGGCGCTCACCGTCTTCGGGGCCCTGAAGAGCAGGCCCCAGATCGAACCATACGGCTGCCGCAGTCGCGTCGCGACGTGGGCGGCTACTTCCTTGATCGGCTGTCCAGTCTGCCGCGCTTCGGTCTCAACGAGCCGACGCGCGTACTTGCTGGCCATGACGACGGTCGTCATCGAGCGGCCCTTCGGTTGCTGCGTTTGCGAATGGAGGTTGAGCGCCACGCCATGGCTCCTGTGGTCATCTGCACGAGACGACAGGAGCGGCCGGCATGGAGGACGGAAGAGGTACGCAACACAGAGGGAAGACCGCGAACGCTCAGGCCTGGCAGCGAAAAGCGATTGCGGAAGTTGAGGGCAGCGCACGGGAGCCCGCGTTCCAACGGGCACTCCCGGCGCGCCTCGGTCTCGCGGGACAACACCGCGAGGCGAGCTGATGCGGGAACTAGCGCCAAGATGCGCACTCCCCGTTTTTGAAAGCGCGCAGACGACGTGCGGTCGCCAAGGTGACGCCGAGCGAATTGCCATTGGCGTAGCCGAGGTCGCAGGCGAGGACGCCGAGCGGCCTGTTAGACCTCTCCGCAATCTCAAGGACTGCAAGCATCCGCGTGCCCGGCCCGCTGCGAACGAGGAGACCCTTCACGTGCTTGAGCACGAGGTTTTTCGAGCGCCCGACCTTGCCGGCGATCTCGCGCACGGAATGACCTGCGCGAGCCAGTTCCTGCATCCGAATGACCTCGGAGCGCATGACCGGCTTCATGATGCCTTTGCTCGGCGTCGCCATGATCAGCCGACCATCCGCGCGAGGAGCAGGAACAGCAGCCCAATGCTTGCAAGGCTGAAGAGCACGTCGCATCCGACGGCGAGGCCCGCCATGCGGATATTGTTCGCGACGAGCGCCGTGCCGGTCAGGGCCGACGCGAGGCACCAGCATCCGATGAAAGTCAAAGCAAGCCATGTCATGCGGCGGCTCCAGCGTTCTCGCTGCTGCTGTCCGCTTGTCGAGCCCAATCGCGGAGACCGACATTGCCTTCGGTGACAGCATCAATGCGTATGGCGACTTCGATCGACGGTCCGCGCTCGCCGTACTTCAGCTTGCGGATGCCATGCGCAGTGATCCCGCCGACACGCTCCGCCATCGCGGAGTCGTCGAGGTGCTCGGAGCGCATGTAATCGATGAGCCTCATAACGCTGAAACTTGCCCCCAGAGGGGAAGCTTGTCAACCCCTACAAGGGGAAGGACGCGAGGCGGTGGCGCGGGGCATTAATCCCCTTATGGGGAACAGCCTTCGCCTTCTTCGAGTCAAGCGCGGGTGGACGCACGACCAAGCGGCCGACGCGATGGGGATCTCGCGCGGTCAGTTCATAAAGCTGGAGCGCGGCGAGCGTGGGCTGACTGAGCGCACGATAGGACTTGCGGCCAAAGCCTTTGACGTACCGCGGACGGCTGTACTCGAAATGGATGCCGCCCTACGAACGTCGACCTTCAATCCTCCGGAAGAGGCGCAAGTTTCGAACGTCAAAAAGTCTGCCGGTAACGAGAGCGTCGATCTCAGAAAATTCAAAGGCCCGCGCGATGTGCCTGTCCTGGGGACTGGCGTCGGCGGCGATGAGGGAGATTTCCGTTTCAACGGTCAGACGATTGATTACGCGCCACGGCCGCCAGGGATTGAGGGCAAGAAGGACGTTTTCGTCGTCTACATCGTAGGCGATAGCATGGCGCCGCGATTTGAGGACGGCGACCCGGCATACATCGATCCGCACCGCCGCCCAAAAGCCCGCGACTACGTCGTCGTCGAACTGAAAAGCGAGGAAGATGGCCAGCCCGGCGACGCCTTCGTTAAGCGCCTCGTGCGTCGCAGCGGAGGGAAGGTCGTCGTCGAGCAACATAATCCGCCGAAGGAGCTGACCTTCGACGAAACTGACGTCGCGCGCCTCCATCGGGTGATCCCGTGGACTGAGTTGATCGGCATATGATTGGCCGACCGTCTTAGCATTGTATGTCGTCTTTCAGCTTTAAGCGCAGCGTCACCTCGCGACCGCTCCATCCTCGATCAATACATCTCTGACATCGGAAGCGGCTACCGAGGGCTTGCACCGTCCTGAAGCCCCGCCGCTCGGCCTCTTTTACCTTATGCCCCGGCCAGTACGACTTCCGACCGCATTCTTCGCAAAGGATGTAGATCCCGACCACATCCGATAGCTCGGACGCTAAACCACGCGGCAGGGCTCCCATCCGGGCCTCTATCTTGTTCACGGTACGTTCGTATCGTGCAACCAGAACGCGTTGGGAGTCGAGGCTGTTCGCGCGCCATCTGTGGACGGGTGTGGATAAGCCCTATCAGCTGAGGGGAAGCGTCTTCCCCTTTGAGGGGTTGACACGACTGCCCCTTTGAGGGGAAGATACGTCATCGAAGCCGCCCTAACGGAGCGACCGATGACCCAGATCCTCACCATCGCTTTCGTAGGCGCCGCCATGACGGTCGGCGGCCTCGTCCTCATCCTCCCGACCGTGCCGGCCTTCAGCCGCTTTTTCGGGGAGGCCTGAGCCATGGCCGCCGACACCTTCTTTTTCCGCCGCAACGGCCTGTTCTACGACGTCTACAACGTCCGCACCGGCGAGGTCGTTGAGGAGCTGCTCGACTGCGTGGCCGAGGCCCGCAACTACGTCGAGAAGCACACCGCTGACGCTGCCGAAGCCTATGCGGCAGAGCAGGCCGCTCTGGCTGCCGAGCGCGCCGAGTATCTGGCTCAGGAGCGCGAGAAGGACCTGATCTACATCGCGATCAAGCGGATGTACGACCAGGAGAAGCCCGCCAACGACCCGCGCAATTTCGCCGTCACCGAGATCCTGGCTGCGATCGACAGCCTGGGTCGCCCGGATACTGAGCAGAAGGAGGCCGCGTGATGGTCTCGCTTCCCAGCCAGTCCGGCCTCTCGCCGAACCTCAGCCACCTCCTCGCCCTTCCGTCGAAGTTCCTGGCACGGCACGAGAGCCCGGCGGCGATTGCTCTTCTTTGTGAAGGCATAGCGTCCGGCCTGCTGCTCGCCTCGCAGAGCGCGCCGGAGGGCGATCTGTGCGGCGCCGAGGACCTAGCCGACGCCGCGGTCTGGTTCGCCAAGGTGTCAACGAAGCTGCGCGGGGCAGTGCAGTGACCGCCGTCGACATCGCCTACGGCC
>JAAIGE0100516941.1_pt1 | contig 28878 bp, 34 predicted proteins | sample 6487951 | NCBI WGS metagenome assembly JAAIGE01 (sample SAMN13974128, study PRJNA590717) | phyllosphere metagenome | biome: tomato field; feature: multiple bacterial spot infested tomato fields; material: tomato leaves; isolation source: leaves from tomato fields | host: Solanum lycopersicum ...
ACTCAAAACCCACGGCTAATAGCCCGCCCACCCCACCGGAACATCGCCGGTCGGAACGCCAGAGCGGGCGTAGCTCAGGGGTAGAGCACAACCTTGCCAAGGTTGGGGTCGAGGGTTCGAATCCCTTCGCCCGCTCCAGTTTTTCCATGTGATGTCATCGAGTTACGACGGTCCTTCGGGGCCGTTTTTTGCTTCCCCGGCTTGGCCCTCGATGACGGGGAAGCATGGGGGAAGCAGTGCACGGCGCATTCCAGCGATGTTTCGGCGGCTTTCGGCTGTGGTACCGAGGCCAACCTTTCGCGACTGTGTACCACGAATCGGCTTGAATCGTAACGGCGCAGCCCTGGCGATCACTGTGCCTTGCCAATCGTGGCTACTTACGCTCCGGCCCCGCCCCGAATCCTCCAAACAAATCGCGATACCCTTTCGGGCTTAGTCCCGTTTCAGCGCGGAATTGCATCCGCAAATTTGCCGCGCTTCCGAGCCCGACTTCCTCAGCGATGCGCTCGACTGAAAGGTTGGTCGTTTCCAAAAGCTCACGCGCTGCGGCCAAGCGTTGAACGCCGACCCAAGCACCTGGACTGATCCCGGTCGAAGCGAGAAAACGCCGCGCGAAGCTACGTTCACTCATCGCTGCCAAAGAGGCCATCACAGACACCGTCCAGTTCGCTTTCGGATCTGCGCGTACCGCATCCAAGACCTTTGCCAACTGGTCACCGGCATGTGGCGGCACGGGGCGTTCGATGAATTGCGCCTGTCCTCCGGCCCGATGCGGGGCGGTGACCAGGCGGCGGGCGACGTTGTTGACGGCCTGCGATCCGAAATCCTTGCGGATGACATGGAGCAGCAGGTCAATTCCCGCTGCCGACCCAGCGGATGTCAGCACGTCGCCGGCATCGACGTACAGCACGTCCGGATCGACCTCGATCTCGGGATAAGTTCTGCGCAGGTGTTCCGCATAGCGCCAATGTGTCGTTGCACGACGCCCGGAAAGCAGGCCGATCGAAGCCAGTAGAAATGCACCCGAACATATCGATACGATCCGGGTGCCACTTCGGTGAGCGTCCAACAATGCGGTCTTCAATCTCATTGACGGAACTGCACCGTCCGATCGCCAACCAGGAATTATGATCGTTCCGGCACCGGCAAGGGTATCGAGTCCATGTTCGACTTCAATGCACAGACCCGCATTGGTTGCGAGCTTCCCAGGTGTTTCGGCACATGTTTCGAAGCGATACCAATCGTCGCCCATCTCTGGCCTGTGCAGGCCGAAAACCTCTGCGGTGATCCCAAACTCGAATGCGCAAAGGCCGTTATAGGCAAGGGCGACAACAAGGCGGTTGGGAGCCGAAAGGTTTGGCATGATCCTTACGATAATAGGCAATCCTGCCTCTGGCTAGAGCGCCCTTCCCCGGGCAAATCAAAGAGGCAACACCAGGAGGGTCGCCCATGACAAACGCCGTTACAGCTACACCCGCCGCTGCGGCGCCCGATGCTGAAAGGCATTTCGCTGCTGGCTTTGGATTTGAAACTGACTGCTGGGACGTTCATGAAAGCCTCGTCACACCAAATCGCGGATTTGTTCTGCTGGACGTGCGAAGCCCCGCGCTGTTCGCATCCGGACATGTTCCCGGTGCCGTGAACCTGCCACATGGCAAGATTGTCGCGTCGAAGATGTCCGCTTGGCCCAACGACACGCTGTTCGTCACCTACTGCGCTGGTCCGCATTGCAACGGCGCCGCTCGTGGTGCCCTCCGGCTCGCCCGACTCGGTCGTCCAGTGAAGCTTATGTCGGGCGGGATCACAGGATGGCTGGATGAAGGCTTCGAGCTTGAAACAGGTCATGCAGATGCCTGAGAGATGCGAGGTGGACGCTGGCACATCTGGTCTGATCGGAATTCGGTCCGCATCAGCCTCTGACGCGGTTGCGCTATTGCCGCTGATCAGTGCTCATGCCGAATACGAGCAATGCAAGATGAGTGCGACCCTGGCATCGTTGCAGGCCGCGCTCTCGCGGTCTCCGCCGTTGCTATGCATTTGGATCGCGGAAGTGGACGGCGAACTTATTGGATACGCGTCGACTACATTGGAATTTTCCACGTGGAGTGGTTGCCAGTTCGTCCATCTTGATTGTCTGTTCGTTCGGGAAGTTTTTCGAGGTAACGAAGTCGGATCCCGGCTGCTAGGCTCAGTCCGCAACTACGCGGCCGCGATTGGCATAGACGAAGTTCAATGGCAGACCCCTGCTTGGAACGAGGATGCGTGCCGCTTCTATTTACGACAGGGAGCCACGGCGCTGCCGAAGATCCGGTTCACCTTGGCGACAACCAACAGTTTGACGGGTGCGCCTACGGCACGACTGGACCATCATTCGAGTTTGGAGTCTGTCGAATGATTACCTGTTATCTTCGTTATGAGCTCGACGCCGATCGCATACCCGAATTCGAAAGATATGCCGCAATCTGGCTCGATCTGCTGCCGCGTTTCGGCGGCATCCATCACGGATATTTCCTTCCCTCGGAGGGCGCGAGCGATGTAGCGCTGGCGATGTTCAGCTTCTCGAGTCTCGCTGCCTATGAAAAATACCGCGACGAAGCGGCTACCGATCCCGATGTCGTCGCAGCAATGGCATTCGCCACTGAGCACAATTGCTTCCGGCGTTATGAACGCTCGTTCTTTCGCCCGATGTTTCCGAGTGCTGTGGAGCGCGAGCTAGGAATAGCCGAAAGCCGGCATACCGTCAGGTGACACCGGAAAGAAATCCGGCGAGGATCGTCCGGCTCTGGCTCAGCGTGTCGATCCGCTGGTCAAGGAGGCCGACTTGCTGCGTCAAGATTCGCCGCAGGTCGTCGCAGGGCGTGAAGGCGGGATGATCGCTTTGCACGCACGGCAACAGCTGCTGGATCGTCCCAAGCGTCATGCCGGCGGACCCCAGCAGCTTGATACGTCGTACCGTCTCCTCCTCGGCCGGACCATAGTCGCGATAGCCGGCTTCGGTCCGCTGCGGCTGAAGCAAACCTTCACCCTCGTAGTAGCGGAGCATCCGGACACTCACGCCGGTCCGTTTGGAAAGTTCGCCGATCTTCACGAAACACCCTTGACCCTGACAGTAGTGTCAGACCTTAAAGGTCACGCTCATCCGAGGGAAGTCCCTCTCGTGAAGGAGCCATCATGCAAGCCTATCATTTGAAGAATGTCGACGGCGAGGGCGCCGTCGTGCGCGTCGATAGCGACAAGCCCGAGCCGGCCGCCGGCGAGGTGCGGGTCAGGGTCGAGGCCGTCAGTCTCAATTATCGCGACCTCCTGATCCTGGATGCCGCCGGTCAGGGCGGTCTGGACGGGCGCATCCCGCTGTCGGACGGCGCGGGCGTCGTCGATGCCGTCGGCGACGGCGTCGATACTTGGCAGGTCGGCGACCGGGTCGCGGCGTCGTTCTTCCGGGACTGGATCGAAGGGCCGTTCAAGGCGCGCTACATGCCATCGGCACTCGGGGGCAGCACGGCAGACGGCATGCTTGCCGAATATGTCGTGCTGCCCGCCACCGCGCTGGTCGCGGTTCCGGCGCATCTGTCGACGGCGGAAGCCGCGACGTTGCCCTGTGCTGCGCTGACGGCGTGGCACGGGCTCTTCACGCGTGGCGGAATGCGCGCGGGTGACACGCTGCTGGTGCAGGGAACCGGCGGCGTCGCGCTGTTCGGACTTCAATTCGCGAATGCCGTCGGAGCGCGCGCGATTGTCCTGTCGTCTTCAGACGAGAAACTGGACAGGGCCAAGGCGCTCGGTGCCTCGGTCCTCATCAACTACCGCGATACGCCCGAATGGGACGTGGCCGTGATGGAAGCGACCGATGGTGAGGGCGCGAGCCATATTCTGGAGCTTGGCGGTCCCGATACCTACGACCGCTCGGTGCGGTCGGTCGCGTCGGCCGGCAAGATCGTCCAGATCGGCGTGCTGACGGGCTTCGGGCCGAAACCCGACCTTGCTCGCCTCCAGACGGAGAATGCCGACATCATCGGTGTCACGGTCGGCTCGGTCGAACAGTTCACGGCGTTGAACGCCTTCATCGAAGCCCACGCGATCAGGCCGATCATCGATCGGACCTTCGGGTTCGATCAGGTGGCCGAAGCGTTCGCGCATCTGCGGAGCGGCACGCATTTCGGCAAGATCGTGATCGGCCTGTAAGATGGAGGCCGATCGACGGCCTCTGGCCCCCCAGCCTCGTCGATCGGCCACCGGCCTTGAACCATGCCCCGCATTAACTGAGCGGCGGCGCGAGAAGGCCATGTCCCACAATCGCGTCGGGATGTGAAAGTAACGATGGTGAGGTCGCCTCCGATCGAACTTCGCCATCTCCGCTATCTAATGGCTGCCATCGAGCATGGCAGTTTCCGCAAGGCAGCGCTCGCTCTCAGGGTCAGCGAGTCCGCTGTTAGCCGCCGCATTCGCGATCTCGAGGACTCGATCGGGGTAACGTTATTCCTGCGCCACAACAGCGGCGTAAGGCCGACTGCCGCGGGCGAGCAATTCGTTGGCCATGCCCGACGGGCCGTAGCGGAAATCGAGTTTGCTACCCAAGATGCCAAACCGATGGGAGCGGGCGAAATAGGCGTTGTGCGGATCGCCATCTGCTCGTCCCTGTCCCATGGTTTTCTAGCCGATCTGCTTCGGGCTTACCAACTGCGCCATCCTCAGGTCAGGTTGGAATTCGTCCATGGCAGCGCAGTGGACCTGCTACCGGCCATCCGGCGGCAGGACGTCGATATTTCTTTCACAATCACCGCTCCCGAAGCCGAGGATTGTGAGGTCATGCCGCTTTGGAAAGAACGCGCTTTCATTGCGATGTCATCTTCCCACATCCTGGCGGACCGCTGCGAAATCGCATGGGATGATCTTCGAAAATGCCGTTTCGTCGCCAGCAGAGAGGCACCTGGACCAGAGTATGCTCACATCTTGAATACGCGGCTCGCCCGACTTGGCGACAGCTTGGCTATCGAGTGGCAAGCGGTCCACCGCGATACCGTGATCCAATTGGTCGCCAACGGCGACAAACTGAAATTCACCACCGAAGCGACCACCGCGACGTTTTATCCCGGCGTCGTCTTCCGTCCGGTCGTGGACGGCGATGTGATTTTCTCAGGTATCTGGGCGCGTACCAACGGCAACCCCGCATTCCGGCGGTTGCTTACCATGGCCCGGACGCTATCGACAAAGGCAGCGGACCGCACGACGGCGTCGAAAATTACGTTGGTGGATTGTCGCGACGCGCCTTCGCAAACCCTCGATCCGTCGCCATAAATCTCCCAAGCATGGGCACGATCAAGCGCATGGGATCAGTAGCCGGCCGCCCGGCCTCTCGTGCGAGTACCTCGGCGTAGGCTACGAGGTCGCGGTGCAGGCCGGCGGGCAGGTCCAGCGTCACCTTCACCGGCTTGTCGTCGGAGATCGGTCCGAGCTTCAGCTTGGTCATGGCGTGGCTCCATAGGGTTCGAGGACGAGGTCACGCGAAACGATCACGCGGACAGGAAAGCCCGGCCGGATTGTGAGCGTCGGCGCGATATCGAGCTGACGGCCAACGACCTGCCGCCCGACTTGGCTGACGCCATCCGATGCGCCCTGGCGGATGGCGCGGGCGATGTCGCTTTCCTGACCCGCCGCCCCTGCCTGCGAGCCGACGCTGAGCAGCGTCGAGAGTGCGGCGGCTTTCGCCATATCCCACCAGTGATGGTCGACGCCGTCCTCCAGCCCGGCATAGCCTTCGGCGTCCGCACCAGGCTGCCGCTCCAGCACGAGCGAGCGGCCGTTGGGCAGGATGAGGCGGTTCCAGACGAGCAGGACGCGGCGCTGGCCGAAGCCGACGCCGTTGTCGTACTGGCCGATCAGCCGCGCGCCCTGCGGCACGAGCAGGATGCGGCCCGTGGGGCTGTCGTAGACATTCTCGGTCACCTGCGCGACGATCTGGCCGGGCAGGTCGGAACGGATGCCGGTGACGAGCGCGGCCGGGATGACCGCGCCGGCCTGGAGGATGTTCGGCGAAGCCGGTGCGGCGACGCGATCTGGCGAGACGGTGCGCTTGGCGGGCGCGGCGTCGAGAAACGCCTGCTGGCGCTGCTGAGCGGACGGCGTCGCCGGCTGCGGCGCGAGACCGAGGCTGGCGAGGTCGGTCGGTGCCGGCTGTCCGCCGGTGGCACCGGGCGTCGCCGCGCCGATATCGGTCTCGCGCGTCTCCGTCGCGGCGAACAGCTTGCCGTTGCGTGCGGCGTCCAGTTCCTGCCGGCGTCGTTCCAGTTCGGCGAGGCGGCGCTGCTCGGCCTGATCGACGCCGGGGTTCGGGGGCTGCGGCTGTGGGCCGATGCTGGGTGCCGGCACCGGCTGGCCGCGGCTCTGCGCGTCGAGGATCGGTCGGGCGAGATCGCCGGGCAGCGGCGGACCGAGCTTTGGCACGCCGCTATAGTCCTTCGGCAGGCCGTTCACGCCATCGGCGGTCGTCCGGTTCTCGGTCGAGTAGAGCTCCTTCTGCTCAACGCCGGTCCGCTGGGCCTGAATCGCGTAGATGAAGGCGCCGCCGACACCGAGACTGGCGACCATGCCGAGACCGGCCAGCACCTTGCGCGACAGCCGCGTCACGCGGGGCGCCTCCGGGCGCAGGCGCATCGGCGCGACCGGCTCGCCGGTCAGCGGCCGGGCGTCGTCCTCCGCGTCGGGGCCGACCGGCTCCTTCTTCGTTCCGGGATCGACCGCGCTCACGATGCCGGCCTCCAGTCCGTGCGGACGATGCGGACGCGGCGCTGGGTGCTGCCGGTGCCGAGGCGCAGTTCGGCGGCGGCGAACAGCCGGTCGACGATCATGTGGTTGCCGCGGACGCGGTAGTTGACGAGTTCGGAGGTGTCGCCCTCCGGGCCGACGACGAACAGCGGCGGCATCTCTCCCTGCGCGATCCCGCGCGGAAACTCGATGAACACCTGCCGGCCGTCATCGAAGGCGCGCAACGGACGCCACGGTGCACGGTTGCCCTCGATCGCGTAGCGGAAGTTGACGCTGGCGAGATCGATGCCGGTCGTCACCGGCTGCGCGGCCTCGGCCTGTGCATTCTGGCGGCGCAGGGCGATGAGCTGGTCCTGCGGATACTGCCACGAAACCGACGCCATGTAGGTCCGCTCGGTGGCGCGTAGCTCCATATGGTAGGTGCGGCGGTCGGTGTTTATGACGAGATTGGTGGTGAGGTCCGGCCGCGTCGGCTTGACAAGGATATGGACCTGCCGGGTCGCACCCGTGCCGCTCTCGGTATCGCCGATGATCCAGCGCACGGTGTCGCCGGCGGCCACAGGCCCAGCGCCGACGAGCGTCTCGCCGGGCTGGAGCGCGATGTCGGTGATCGATCCCGGCGCGGTGTAGACTTGGTACAGCGCGCCTGCCGTGTACGGATAGACCTGCACGGCGTTGATGAAGCCGTTACGCACCGGCTGCATTCGCGCGGCGGCATTGGCCTCGGCGATGCGGGCGCGGGGGTCCGCTGCCTCCGGCGCAGTGCGCGAGACAGTCACCGGCTTCAACTGGCCGGGCAGCGGCAGCGGCTGAGGCAGCTCGACCACGGTAACGGGCGCTGGCGGATCGACTTTCAGGGCCGCTGGCGGCGCATCGTCATAGGCGATCTCCGGCGGCTTCCGGGTCGTCGCGCAGCCGGCGAGCGCGGTGCCTGACAACAGCATCAGCGCGATTACGGATATGCGGAAAGCCGGCCTCCCGGCCATGCGGAAGGTCATTGTCCGAGTTCCTTCGACCAGTTGATGGCATTGACGTAGATGCCGAGTGGATTGGCACGCAGCTTTTCCGCGTCGCGCGGCGGCTGTACGACGACGGTCAGGATCGCGGTCCAGCGTGAGGTTTCGGCGAGGCTGCCGTCCTGATAGCGGCGCTCGATCCAGGCGACGCGGAACGAGTCCGGCGAGGCACGGATGACCGACGACACGTCGATGGCGATCTGCTGGTGGCCGACCTTGGCGAACGGGTCGTTGGCGCGGGCGTACTCGTTGAGCGCCATCGCGCCGCGGTCGGTGGTGAAGTCGTAGGCGCGCAGCCAGTTCTGCCGCACGACGATCGCATCGGACGGGATCGAGCGCACCTGCTCGACGAACCGTGCGAGATGCCACGCGATCTGCGGTTCGGTTGGGTGGTAGTCGGCTTGCGCCGGCGCGACGGCCTGAGCCTGTCCCAGCCGGTCGACCTGCACCACCCACGGCACGATCGAACCGCTCGCGGATTGCCAGACGAGCGCGGCGGACAGGCCGGCGGAGAGTGCCAGCGAGCCGAACGCCATCAATCGCCAGTTACGGGCTTGCACGCGGGCGGAGCCGATGCGGTCGTCCCAGACCTGTGCCGCACGCTGGTACGGCGTCTCGGGCTGCGGGGTTTTGCCGTAATGCGCGGCGGGGCGTCGAAAGAGGTTCATCGGTTGTCGCCTTGGTCGAGGGAAACGGAGGAGCCGCCGCCATGCGCATCGCCGGACTTTACTGCGTGGGCTGCGGCATGGATGCCGTGCGACATGGTCTGCGAGCGCTTCATGTCCTTGGCCCACGCAGGCGCACCGCCGGTTGAAGCGGACGCGGCGGGTGTGCCACCGGCCTCGGACGGTGCGGCATCGCCGCTGACGGCACGGCTGCCGGCCTGGAAACTGGACTTGAGGCTGTCCGCCGCGTTGCCGGCGGCACGCTTCAGCGGTGAGACTGCGGCTTGGCTACCAGCCTTGGCGACGTTCCCGAGACCGGAGGCGACACCAGCCATGCCCGACCGTCCGGCAGCGCCAGCCTGAAAGGCGGTGGACGCGCCACCGACGAGCGCGGCCCCGCCGCGTGCGGCAGCGGCTGCACCGCCCGCCAGCGCCGCACCTCCGGTCACAACGGCGCCGATCGCTGCGCCACCGGCCGCGACCATACCGCCGGCCGCCAAACCGGTGCCGATCGCGGCACCCGCCCCGAGTTGCGGCCCGCCCGACACGAGGCCGTTGGCGATACCGGGACCGAAGATGCCAAGGCCGAGCAGCGACAGGGCGGCGAGCACGATCGCCATCGCTTGGTCGATCGTCGGCGTCGCGCCGCCGAAGCCGGTCGTAAACTGGGAGAACAGTGTCGAGCCGATGCCGATGATGACAGCGAGGACCAGCACCTTAATGCCGGACGAGATGACGTTGCCGAGCACGCGCTCGGCCATGAAGGCGGATTTGCCGAACAGGCCGAACGGGATCAGCACGAAGCCGGCGAGCACGGTCAGCTTGAACTCGATCAGCGTGACGAAGAGCTGGATGGCGAGCACGAAGAAGGCGAGGATGACCAGCGCCCAGGCGAAGAACATGCAGGCGATCTGGATGAAGTTCTCGAAGAACGACCAATAGCCCATCAGTCCGGAGATCGATTCGAGCAGCGGGCGTCCGGCGTCGAGGCCGGTCTGCGCGACCTTGCCGGGGCGCATCAGGTTGGCGGTGGTGAAGCCGGTGCCCGATGCCTTCAGCCCCAGCCCAGCGAAGCTCTCGAAGACGATCTTCGCGAGGTTGTTCCAACTGCCGATGATCCAGGCGAACACGCCGACGAACAGCGTCTTCTTCACCAGCCGCGCGATGATGTCGTCGTCACCGCCCATCGACCAGAACAAAGCCGCCAGCGTCACGTCGATGACGATCAGCGTCGTGGCGATGAACGCGACCTCGCCTGACAGCAGGCCGAAGCCTGAGTCGATGTAGCGGGTGAAGACGGCGAGGAACTGGTCGATGACGCCGGTGCCGCCCATGGTCAGCGCGCCTCGGCCGGAGGGGTGAAGACCGGGACGCTCTGCTTCGTCACCGCGTCCTCTGGAGCCGGCCCGTCGGGCAAGCGGTCCATCGGTCGCGCACCGGGCGCGAGGAAACGTCGCCGGTTCTCGGCCCACGCGCGCAGGCACGCGCCGTCGCGGGTCGCGGCCTCGCCCATGAACTGGCAGCGGGCGAGCGCGTCGCGCAACGGATCGGCGGGGGCGGTGGAGACCTCGACCACCACCGGCACGTCCGGTTTCTCCTCCCGGCCCATCTCGATCGCGGCGGCGGTGATGGCGATGCCGCCGAATACGGCGGCACCGATGCGGGCGAGCGTCTTCCCTTCCACGGCGCGCCTCAGTCGTTGCCGTTGAACATGCGGGCGTCGCCGGGCTGGTAGCCCGCGCCCGGCATCAGGAAGCGGCGGCGCTGTTCGCGGCCCTGCTCGGCGGCGGCGGCCTGTTCGGCCGATTGCAACGCCTGCGCCCGACCGTTCGCGGCGACCACGGCGGTGAGGTCGGCGAGCTGCTGCGCCTGAAGCGCGAGCAACTGGTTGCCGGCCTGCGCCGCCTGAAGCGCGCCGGTCGCGCCCTGCGAACGGGTAACCAGAGTCGCCATTTCGGCGCGGTTGGCGTCGATGTTGCCGACGACCCCGGCCTGCACGCGCATCGAGTCCTGCAACCCGCCGACCGTGTTCTGCCAGCGGCTGCGCGCATCGCCGACGAGCTGCGCGTCGGAGGCCGACAGCGAGGCATTGCCGTACTTTTGCTGGAACAGCCGGTCGATCTGCCGGACGTCGTAGGCGACGTTCTGGGCTTGGCTGAGAAGCTGCTGGGTGCGGCGCACCGACTGCTGGATCTGCTGAAGCGACGAGTGCGGCAGGCTGGCGAGGTTGCGCCCCTGGTTGATGAGCGACTGCGCCTGATTCTGGAGCGAGGTGATCTGGTTGGTGATCTGCTGGAGCGAGCGTGCTGCCTGAAGAACGTTCTGTGCGTAGTTCGACGGATCGAACACCGTCCACTGCGCCGCAGCCGGCGTCGTCAGCATCGGCACGGTGAAGATCGGCGCGGCGAGCAGCGCCAGCGCGAGACGGCGGGCACGGCTACGGGTGCGGACAGGCTGGGTCACGAACGGTCCTCCGGTTCGAGGTTGGTGAGGTCTGGAATGAGATCGGCGGCCCAGTCGACGCCGCTGTGACGCAGCCATCCGGCGAGGAAGCCGTCGCGGCCATGCGCGGCGACGATGGCGGCGATGTCCTGCTGGTCGGTGCGCGACGACGCGGCGCACAGCGCCAGCGCCACGTCGGACAGGCCCAGCTCGAACAGCCGGTTGCCGCGTCGCGACTGGCAGTAATAGTCGCGCTTGGGCGTTGCCCGCGCGAGGATCTCGATCTGACGATCGTTCAGCCCGAAGCGCCGGTAGATGGCGGTGATCTGCGGCTCGATCGCGCGCTCGTTAGGGAGCAGCAGCCGGGTCTGGCAGCTTTCGATGATCGCGGGCGCGATGGCGGAACCGTCGATGTCGCTCAGCGACTGCGTGGCGAAGATGACGGAAGCGTTCTTCTTGCGCAGCGTCTTCAGCCACTCGCGGAGCTGACCGGCGAAGCCTTCATCGTCGAGCGCCAGCCAGCCTTCGTCGACGATCAGCAACGTCGGGCGACCGTCCAGCCGGTCCTCGATGCGGTGGAAGAGATAGGACAGTACGGCGGGTGCGGCGTCGGTGCCGATCAGCCCTTCGGTCTCGAACACCTGAACGGTGGCGGTGCCGAGATCCTCGTATTCCGCATCGAGCAGCCGCCCATATGCACCGCCGAGACAGTAGGGCCGCAGCGCCTGCTTCAGGTCGTTCGACTGGAGCAGCACCGCGAGGCCGGTGATGGTGCGTTCGCCGACCGGCGCGCTGGCGAGTGAGGTCAGCGCGGTCCAGATATGCTCCTTCACCTCCGGGGTGACGGGTACGCCTTCGCGGATCAGGATGGCGGCGATCCAGTCGCTGGCCCAGGCGCGCTCGGCCGCGTCGTCGATGCGGGCGAGCGGCTGGAGCCAGACCGAGGTTTCCGACCCTTCGGTCAGCCCGCCACCGAGATCGTGCCAGTCGCCGGCCATCGCCAGCGCGGCGGCGCGGATGCTGCCGCCGAAGTCGAAGGCGAACACCTGCGCGCTGGCATAGCGCCGGAACTGCAAGGCCATCAGCGCGAGCAGCACCGACTTGCCGGCACCGGTCGGGCCAACGACCAGCGTGTGCCCGACGTCGCCGACATGCAGCGACAGCCGGAACGGCGTCGATCCCTCCGTCTGCCCGAACAGCAAAGGCGGAGCATCGAAATGCTCGTCGCGCTCCGGCCCGGCCCATACCGCCGACAGCGGGATCATATGCGCGAGGTTCAGCGTCGAGATTGGTGGCTGCCGGACATTGGCGTAGACATGGCCCGGCAAGCTGCCGAGCCAGGCATCGACGGCGTTGATCGTCTCGGTCATCGCGGTGAAGTCGCGGCCTTGCACGACCTTCTCGACCAGCCGCAGCTTCTCGTCGGCGATACGCGGATCGGTATCCCAGACCGTCACCGTCGCGGTGACATAGGCCATGCCGGCATGATCCGCGCCGAGTTCCTGCAACGCCATGTCGGCGTCGGCCGCCTTGTTCGCCGCGTCGGTGTCGACCAGCGCCGACGCCTCGTTGGTCATCACCTCCTTGAGGATTGCGGCGATCGACTTGCGCTTGGCGAACCATTGCCGACGTATCTTGGTCAGCAACTTGGTCGCGTCGGTCTTGTCGAGCAGGATCGCGCGGGTCGACCAGCGATAGGGAAAGGCGAGCCGGTTCAGCTCGTCGAGCAGGCCTGGTGTCGTCGCAGTCGGGAAGCCGGTGATGGTGAGCACCCGCAGATGCGCGGTGCCCAGCATCGGCTCCAGCCCGCCGGTCAGCGGCTGGTCGGTGACGAGGGCATCGAGATACATCGGCGTCTCGGGCACGCGGACGCGGTGACGGTGCGTCGAGACGGTGGAATGGAGGTAGGTCAGCGTCTCGGCGTCATCGAGCCAGCGGCACGCCGGCATGAAGCCCTCGACGAGCTGCACGACGCGGTTGGTCCGGTCGACGAAGCCGCGCAGCATCTCGCGCGGGCGTGTCTCGCGGCCCGCCTTGCCCTCGTAGAGCCAGCCTTCGGTGCGGGTGGCATCCTCGGCGGGCGGCAGATGCACGACGGTGAGGAAGTAGCTCGACTCGCAATGCGTGCCTGCTTCCTCGAACCCGGCCTTGCGCTCGGCATCGACCAGCGCGGAGGCCGCGTCGGGAAAGCGGCTATCCGGGTAGCCCCCGGCGGGATGGCGCTGCGCCTCGACGAAGATCGCCCAGCCCGAGCCGAGGCGGCGGAAAGCGTTGTTGAGCCGTCCGGCGACCGCGACCAGCTCGGCCGGCACGGCGCTATCGAGATCGGGACCGCGGAAGCGCGCGGTGCGTTGAACGCTACCGTCCTTGTTGAGGACGACGCCTTCGCCGACGAGTGCCACCCACGGCAGGAAGTCGGCGAGCCGCGCGCCGGTGCGGCGATATTCGGCGAGGTGCATCATGGTCTCGCCCTCAGACCGACAGATGGCCGGGGATGCGCAAGTGACGACGTACGACGTCGACGAACATCGGGTCGCGCTTGGCCGCCCAGACGCTGGAGACATGACCGATCGCCCAGACGGCCAAGCCGACCAGCCAGAGGCGCAGGCCGAGGCCGAGCGCCGCCGCGAGCGTGCCGTTGAGGATGGCGAGGCCACGTGGCGCGCCGCCGAGCAGGATATGCTCGGTCAGCGCCCGGTGGACGGGGACGGCGAAGCCCGGCACCTCTTCCATCAGACCAGCGCCCCGCCGCCGAACGAGAAGAACGACAGGAAGAACGAGCTGGCGGCGAAGGCGATTGACAGGCCGAAGACGATCTGGATGAGCCGGCGGAAGCCGCCCGACGTGTCGCCGAACGCCAGCGCGAGGCCGGTCGAGATGATGACGATCACTGCGACGATCTTGGCGACCGGCCCTTCGATGGACTGAAGGATCGATTGCAGCGGCGCTTCCCACGGCATCGACGAGCCGGAAGCGTGGGCGGCAGGTGCCGTCATGATGCTGATCGCCACGGCGGATGCCGTCAGTGCGAGGCGGTGGCGGACGATGTGCAGGCGCGAGGTCATGGATGGTCTCCTGTGCTGGTGGGGGTGAGCGAGGCCGCCGGTCGGTCGGCGGGCACGACGCGGTAGTCGCCGTCCGGGCCGAGACCTTCGACGCGGGCGAGTTCGGACAGGCGGCGCATCGACCCGCGACCGGCGAGGACGGCGACGAGGTCGATCGTCTCGGCGATCAGCGCGCGCGGCACGGTGACGACGGCTTCCTGGATGAGCTGCTCCATCCGCCGCAGCGCGCCGATGGCGCTGCCGGCGTGGATGGTGCCGATGCCGCCTGGGTGGCCGGTGCCCCATGCCTTGAGGAGGTCGAGCGCCTCAGGACCGCGCACCTCGCCGATCGGGATGCGATCGGGGCGAAGGCGCAGCGACGACCGGACGAGATCGGACAGCGAGGCAACGCCGTCCTTGGTTCGCATGGCGACGAGGTTGGGCGCGGCGCATTGCAGCTCGCGAGTATCCTCGATGATGACGACGCGATCGGCGGACTTCGCGACCTCGGCGAGCAGCGCGTTGGTCAGCGTCGTCTTGCCGGTCGAGGTGCCGCCCGCGACGAGGATGTTGGCGCGGAACGCCACACCCTCGCGCAGCACCTCGGCTTGGTTCCCCGACATGATGCCGGCGGCGACGTAGTCGTCGAGCGTGAACACTGCGACGGCAGGCTTGCGGATGGCAAAGGCCGGTGCGGCGACGACCGGCGGCAGCAGCCCCTCGAACCGCTCGCCCGTCTCGGGCAGCTCCGCCGAGACGCGAGGGCTCTCGGCATGAACCTCGGCGCCGACATGGTGAGCGACTAGCCGCACGATGCGCTCGCCGTCAGCCGGCGACAGGCGCTCGCCCGTATCGGCCAGCCCCTCGGACAACCGGTCGATCCAGATGCGCCCGTCCGGGTTCAGCATCACCTCGACGACGGCCGGGTCTTCCAGCAACCGAGCGATGGCGGGACCGAGCGCGGTGCGTAGCATCCGCGCGCCGCGCGACCTCGCTTCCGTGTTTCCCGAACCTGGCACATCGTCCCCGCTGCATTACGGGCATGCCGAACGGGCCGCCCTCACATCGGGGATGAGCAAGAGAGCCAGAGTTCCCGGCAACTCAACAGGTTTCGGTCGTCGTCGTAGCGTGGCGTGCAATGACAGGTGATCGGCGGATCAGCGCGAGCGCCTGGCGGCTGCGCCTATCCTGTTTCCTCGCTCCGATCGCCATGTCGAATGCCGTCGATATCGTCGGGGATCTCCTTCAGGACGCTGTTGCCCTTCTGGAGGCGGCGACCGAGCGTCTCGATGAAGCCCTCATAGCGTTCGCGTCCCTTGATCTGCGCGGCGGATTGCGCCTCGTCGGGGAGCGGTGGCGTCACGGTCAGCCAGAAGCGCACGAACAGTGCGATCATGTCGGCGTTGATCTGCACGTCGCGCTCGATCCGTGCGGTCTGACGCGACAGACGATCGAGGCGGCGGGTGAAGGCGGCCTCCTGCCGGTCGGCACCGTCTGGTGACAGGAAGGAGGCTATGGCGGCCTCGACGATCGCGGAGCGCGACAGCCGCTTGCGCTCGGACAGTTCGTTGATCCGACCGATCAGTTCGACCGGCAGCGTCAGGTTCAGGCGGTCGCGCATCCTTACAAGTCCATGCCGTCGTTCGGATCGAGCGCGACCTGTCGCGCCACCCCTCGCATCTGCTGGCGCAGAACCCGCGCTTGCCGGACAACATGTTCGGGTTCGTCATCCAGCAGCCCGGCGAATTCCTCGGCCGGCTTCTGCTCGACCGTTTCCGGTACGACAGCGACATGCTCGGGCAGTTCGGGTTCGCGGCGGATGCCGCTGTTGGCCATGTCCTGCTGATCGCGCTCCGCCTTCTCGACGGCGGCGAGCAACGTGGCATCGGGCCTTTGCGGCGCCAGCGCCGACCAGCCATCGGTCCGTTTCGACCTTTCCGATGTCGCCGGATCGGGCGGCGGCAGCACCCGTTCGCGGAAGCGCACGTCTTCGAAATAGCGTGCCTTCTGCGCCCGGATCGGCGGCGTACCCGCGACCATGACAATCTCCTCGGCCGGCGGAAGCTGCATGACCTCGCCCGGCGTAAGCAGTGGTCGCGCCGTCTCCGATCGCGACACCATCAGGTGTCCGAGCCACGGCGACAGCCGGTGACCGGCATAGTTCTTCATCGCCTTCATCTCGGTCGCCATGCCGAGCGCATCGGACACCCGCTTGGCCGTCCGCTCGTCGTTGGTCGCGAAGGAGACACGGACGTGGCAGTTGTCGAGCACCGAATTGTTCGGCCCATAGGCCTTCTCGATCTGGTTCAGCGACTGCGCGATCAGGAACGCCTTCAGGCCGTAGCCGGCCATGAAGGCCAGTGCGGATTCGAAGAAGTCGAGCCGGCCCAGCGCCGGAAACTCGTCGAGCATCATCAGGACGCGGTGTCGGCGTTCCTTCGCATGGAGATCTTCGGTCAGGCGGCGACCGATCTGGTTGAGGATCAGGCGGATCAACGGCTTGGTGCGCGAGATGTCGGAGGGCGGGACGACGAGGTAGAGCGTCGCAGGTCTGGCATCGGCGATTAGGTCGGCGATCCGCCAGTCGCAGCGGGCGGTGACTTCCGCGACGATCGGATCACGATAGAGGCCGAGGAACGACATGGCGGTCGACAGCACGCCCGATCGCTCGTTGTCGGATTTGTTGAGGAGTTCGCGGGCTGTCGAGGCCACGACGGGATGAACACCGGCCTCGCCCAGATGCGCGGTCGTCATCATCGCCTTCAGCGTCGATTCGATCGGGTGCTTGGGGTTCGACAGGAAGGCGGCGACGCCGGCCAGCGTCTTGTCGGTCTCGGCGTAGAGGACGTGGAGGATCGCACCGACGAGCAGCGAGTGGCTGGTTTTTTCCCAGTGATTGCGCTTGTCGAGCGAGCCTTCAGGGTCGACCAACACGTCGGCGACATTCTGGACGTCGCGGACCTCCCACTCGCCGCGCCGGACTTCCAACAGCGGATTGTAGGCGGCGGACTGAGCATTGGTTGGATCGAACAGCAGAACGCGGCCATGCTTCGCCCGGAAGCCGGCCGTGATCTGCCAGTTCTCCCCCTTGATGTCGTGGACGATCGCCGAGCCCGGCCAGGTCAGCAGCGTCGGCACGACGAGGCCGACGCCCTTGCCCGAACGCGTCGGCGCGAAGCACAGGACATGCTCGGGACCGTCATGGCGCAGATACGCGCGGTCGAGCTTTCCAAGCACGACACCGTCCGGGTCGAGCAGTCCGGCAGCCTTGACCTCGGCCGGATCGGCCCAGCGCGCCGAGCCGTAGGTTTCCACCTTCTTCGCCTCGCGGGCGCGCCACACCGACATGCCGATCGCCACAGCGATCGAGAGGAACCCGCCGGACGCGGCGATGTACGCACCTTCTACGAAGATCGACGGGGCGTAGGCGTCGTAGGAATACCACCACCAGAAAAAGGCCGGCGGCAAGTAGAAGGGAAAGCCGAGCAGTTGGAACCAGGGCGGCCCGAGTTCGGGCTGGAAGGCCAACCGCCACGCTACCCACTGTGTCGCGCCCCATGTCGTGCCGAGCACGATCAGGAAGACGGTGAGGATCTGGCCCCAGAGGATCTTCGTCGCGGTCACGCTCGTCTCCTTCACGGAGCAAGGTCGATTGCGGCGGCGGCCGGTTTCAAGGGGAGTAGCGCAACGTCGCAGCGCCGCGCGCAAATGTCGGTCGTACGACCTGCACGATAGGAACCGCTTCCGCCGCTTGCCCACGGCGGTGATTATAATTCGCGAACTACAAGTTTGGTGATAGGTTCGCGCGACAGGTGATCGGTTTGCACAACTGGATCTAGACCAAGTGAGCCTTTTTCACGGGAATGCCGATGGGTGAATGGCCTGCACAAGCCGTGACGGATTTTCGCGGACAGCTCCTGCCGGAGCGTGGCGAGCCCGTCGGCTATGCCGCACTGATAGAGCGCTACGACCTCGTCGTGCCGCCGCCGGCCCGGATGGCGGCGATCGCCGAGCGTCACCATCCCGTCTCGACCGGGGGGTGGCTGATGCTGACGCCGCGCCATCGGCCGGAACCGACGCTTGGCGCCCATCTCGTCTTCGCCTTCCGGTACGAAGGCATCGACCTTCAGATCCTCACCGCGCTGTTTCGGGCGGTTGCGCCCGACGAGGTCGAGGCGATCGTCCGGGCGACCCCGACCGGAGCCTTCGCGCGCCGCCTGTGGTTCTTGTACGAGTGGCTGACCGACCGGCAACTCGATCTTCCCGATCCCGGCAAGGTCCGGCTGGTGCCGGTCCTCGACCCGCACCAGCAATATGCGCTGGCGCAGGGCGATCCCTCGCCCCGGCACAAGGTCTCAAACAACCTGCCCGGCACGCCGGCCTTCTGCCCCTTGGTCCGCCGTACCTCCGATCTCGCAGCCTTCTCCGACAAGGCGCTTGGGCAAAGGGCGCGTGAGGCGATGGGGCGCGTCCGGCCCGATCTGGTGGCACGGGCGGCGGCGTTCATCCTGCTCAACGATTCAAAGTCGTCCTTCGCCATCGAAGGCGAACGGCCGACGGGCCAACGGGCAGCGCGCTGGGGACAGGCCATCGCCCAGGCCGGCATCCGTCCGCTCAGCCTCGGCGAGTTTGACCGGCTTCAGCGCATCGTCATCGGCGACGATCGTTTCGTGCGGCTCGGGCTTCGCGACGAAGGCGGCTTCATCGGCGTGCATGACCGTGACAGTAACATGCCGATCCCCGACCATGTCAGCGCCCGGCACGAGGATCTCGAAAGCCTCATGCATGGCCTGATCGCGTTCGCCGACCGGACCGTGCGCGGCGGGATGGACCCGGTGGTCGCCGCCGCCTGCCTCGCCTTCGGCTTCGTCTACATCCACCCCTATGTCGACGGGAACGGGCGACTGCATCGCTGGCTGATCCACCATGCACTGGCGGCTGCCGCCTACAGCCCGCCCGGCCTCGTGTTCCCGGTGAGCGCGGCGATCCTACGCAACATCGATCGCTATCGGGCGGTGCTGGAATCGTGGTCGGCACCGCTCCTGCCGTTCATCGAATGGCGACCGACCGCATCGGGCAACGTCGAGGTGCTGAACGATACCGCTGCCTTCTACCGTTACTTCGACGCGACCGCGCACGCGGCCTTTCTCTATGACTGCGTCGAGCAGACGGTCGAACACGATCTGCCGCAGGAGGTCCGCTTCCTCCAGGCGTTCGACAGCTTTTCCGAAGGCATCCAGCAGATCGTCGACATGCCCACCGCGCAGGTCGAGTTGCTGCACAAGTTCCTCGACCAGAATGACGGTCGCCTGTCGCAGCGGGCGCGCACGAAGGAGTTCGCGGCGCTGGACGACAGCGAGATCGACCGGATCGAGGCGCTCTATGCCGAAGCGTTCGGTGCTGACGCCTGACAGCGGTCAGATACCGAGACCACGCCTCCGACCTACGCTCCAGTCGATACCGCCGCCCTCGCGAGCGACGCCACCGACGTGCTGCCCCAGCTTCTTTTCGATCTCGCGCGACCAAGGCACGAGCTGGAAGCCGGTGCCGTCGTCGATCATCGCAAAACGCCCGGAGGTGAGTGCGATCTGACGGCGATAGGTGCCGGAGACATGCTCGCCGGACGCCGCCTTCACATGCGGCAATCCGGTTTCGGCGGAGAGCTTCGCCCCGACGCTATCCAGTTCACGGCGGCGTAGCGTATCGAGCAGATCACGCTGGACGACGATCCGCTGCCCTTGCCGCTGGGCGAGCCCTTCGCTGGCGAGATGGCTCGCCCGCATCTCGATCGCATCGCGCGCCTCGCGACCGAAACCTCCCATCGCCAGCGGCATCGCGGTTCGCTCGACGAGGCGATGGTCAAGCCACGTCGCGCCCGGCGCCGTCACCTGCGCCGCGAGGTCGAGGTCCGAGCGGTTGGCGAGGATCAGCGTCGGCCGATCCTCGACCGGCTGACCGAACCGCCGCACCTCGACGATACCGCCGATCTGCGGCGCATGTTCGAACGCCTCGACGCCGCGCAGCCGAACGTGATGGGCGCGGCCGTCGGTGGCGTCGATCACGGCATAGGCTTCGCCGGTCAGTTCGTCGTGCAGTCCTTTCTCTACCAGGCGGCCAACGATCGGTGCGCCCGCGCCGGCACCGTCGATCGTATAGTCGGCAACGCCGCGGTCCTGCCCGCGCTCGGTGAAGGCGCGGTGCATCGTCTTGATGATGTCACCGCGCATGCCGAGGTCGCGCAGGCTACGCTCGGCATCGAGCCCGACCATCCACTCGCCGGGACTTGCCGGCGTCGCGAGCCCCATTTTCTGCAGATGCTGAAGCCGCCCCGTCATCAGACGCCGGATCTCGGGATCGTCAGGTCCGGGCTGCTGCGCTCGCAGATCGACCATCCCGATATCGTCGGCGTGGAACCGGATCTCCGCATCGAGCCGCGTCCAGCGTTCGGCGGTGATTTCCTTTTCCAGAGCGTTCTGAATTTCGACTTCGGTCTTCGGACCGAGTTCGATCGAAACCAGATCCTCGGCGCGGGAGCGCAGGCCGCGACTGATGTAGTCTCGCGAGATGACGAGGTCGGCACCGGTATCGTCAACGCCGCGTATGATCAGGTGGACGTGCGGGTTGTCGGTGTTCCAGTGATCGGCGGCCACCCAGTCCATTCTGGTGCCGAGATCGGCTTCCATCTGGCTGGCGAGGTCGCGCGTGAACGCCTTGAGGTCGGCAAGGTCGGCGGCATCTTCCGGCGAGACGATGAAGCGGAAATGATGGCGGTCGTCATGGCAGCGTTCGGCGAAGCCGCGGTCGTCGGCGCGGTCGGACGTCGCATCGAACATCACGCCCTTCTCGCCGTCACGGCCGACACCGTCGCGTTTGAGGTAGGCGAGATGGGCGGACACCGGCGCGGACCGGAACGCCTTACCCTGGTGGCGGGCGATACGTGCCTTGACCATGACGCGGCGCGCGGCACCGAACAGGCGGGAGCGCCCGAACTGGCCGCGTCCGCGACCGAAGGTCGAGCGGCCAAGGTTCGAGGCACGCCGCCCCGGCATCGGGCTGCCGGAAGTGTATCCGGCCTTCTTCGCGGCGCGCAGCACCTGGGCGATGGCGCGCTTGCCACCGGAGGACGGCGTCGAGCGGACGCGGCCAGGCCGTACCGTGAACTCGTGGTCACGCTCGCTCACGCGGGCGCTCGCCGTGCGGCGAAGCAGGGTCTGTGCATGCCGAGGCGCTGAAAACGCTGACAAAAATCGGGCATCATGCCCACGACCGACCGCCATGCACCGGAAAAGACAAGTCTCGTCAGAGACTTGGATGCATCCGGGTATGGGCTTTTATCTCGCCCTCTTCCGGTCGATCTCCCTGCCTCCCACCGCTGCACCCTCCCGAATACGCTGGCGTGCGACAGACTGCGAGAATGGGCGCGCACGATCATCGCTGCGTTCTCGCATCCGATCGCGCGACGAAAAGCCCGGTAGACTGCGGTACGACGGTCGAGACGTCGCGTACTTCGGACGCAGTGGTGGCGTCCTCCGATCGGCGCCCGCCCGCCGCAGGATCGGCAGTCGATCGGCGATCCGGCTGCACAACGAACAGTGGCGCGCGGGTCCAAGCGAGCGGTTCGACCACGGCAACGAGAACCGGACTGGCGGTCCCGCCGCCACCGATCATCGGCGCGATGGCGGCGACATAGGCGCGCGTCTCCGCTGGCAACGCCCGTCCCGTCGTGAGGTGTTCTTCGTAGCGACCCGGCCCAGCGTTGTAGGCGGCGAGGAAACCCGGTGCGCCGTAGCGATCGTGCAACTCACGCAGATACGCCGCGCCGGCCAGAATGTTGTCGCGAGGGTCGTAGGGATTGTAGCCGAGGCGGTGCCGCGCGCGCAAAGCTGCCCAGGTCGCCGGCATGATCTGCATGAGGCCGATCGCCCCCTTGTTCGAGACGGCACGCGGATCGTCGGCGCTCTCGGCGCGCATGACCGCCCGAATCCATGCCAAGGGGATGCCGAAGCGTTGCGCCGCTTCCGCGACATGGGCGGCGAAATCGTCACGGCCGGCTCGCCGGTCGGACGGCATTTCCTGTGCTCCAACATCTGCCGGGACGGCGACCGCAAGGGAAAGGCCGGTAAGGACAAGGACGATAGCGCCGTGTCCGCGCCGTCGATCGATCGAGTCTGGACGATGGGCGGCACGCATGGCTCAACCTCGCTCGCCGCGCTTGGGCAGACGGTTCCAGTGCAGTCCCCACGCCTGATCGTCATCGCCGCTTCGGAAGAGATGTGCGCGGATGGGTGCGAGGAAAACCGGATCGTCGAGCAGCACGGCGACATAGTCGCCAGCCCTCTCCCCGTTGCGTTTCCAGCCCGCGCCGACCTCCGGGCCGTCCTCTGCGCCGAGATGGATGCGATAGTCCGGCGCGTTCTCGGTGTCGGACGGCTCGGCAGCGACGATGGTGAAGTCGGTGTCGAAGGACAGCGTGCGGATGCGGCCGGTGAAGCCGGACGTAGTGCGCGTGAAGGTGCCGATCTGCGGCATGGACATACTCCTTGGATTGAGGGCGATGGGAGAGGGTGCCGGCCGTTAGCGGGCCGCGGCGGGCCGGACGAAACGACCGTTACCGGCTTCGTCGGTGTAGATTGGGGTCGCCCGACCGATGATCGTCACGGCGGGCAGCGGACCGAAGTAGCGGCCGTCGAGGCTGTCGCGGACCAACCAGTTCATCAGGAAGACAGTCTTGTGGGCGACGAGGCGACAGCCCTGCCAATCGGGCAGCGCCCGGCCATGTCGGTCACGGTCGAGCGCCGAGCCCAGCACCTTCCCGTCGACGGTGATCGTACGGCGGATGCGGCAGACCTGCTGCCCCGGCAGTGCAGCAACGCGCTTCATCAGCGGCGTATCGAGCGGAAGATAGTGACGCTCGGCGAGGAAGCGGGCGAGCGCCGGCGGTGGCGTGACCGCGACGAGATCGCCGACCGCGAGCCGTTCGGCCGGGCGTAGCGCATAGAGGCCGACCGGCACGCTGGCCGATGCGTTCCAGACCAGCTGCGGCGTAATGGTGACGAGCGACAGGGCGACGATAGGGAGCAATGCGAAGCCGGTCAGCCAGACATATTTGCGGCGGGTCATCGTTCGATCCTCTGGCGCAGAAGGAAGGCCCGATGTCGGTCCAGCGTGTAGCTACGCGGTTCGAAACCGGCGCTCAGGCGGTTGTGGACGTGCCGCCAGTGATCGGGTGAGACGTCGACCGGATCGATGCCGACCGCTTCGATCGCATCGATATGCAGGAGCACCCGTTCGACCTTCGGCCAGCCGTCGATCTTCAGCAGGATGTCACCGCCGGGATGCACGAAAGGCAATGTCTGGCAGGGTTCGCCCGGCATCACAGCGCGCACGACGTCGATCCGCGAGATGATCGTGCCGTAGTCGTTCGACGCCCAGCGGACGAACGCGAAGATGTCGCCGGGACGGAACGACAGCACGCGCCGACGTCGATCGACGATTCGATCCCGCGCCTCGCGCCCGAAGCGTATCCAGCGCTCGATCTTCTTCTCGATCCAGAGCAGATCGACCTGCGTGAGGGTATCGGAAGGTGTGGACGGCACCGAGCCGTCGCGCATGCGGGGAGGCGCAATGCCGGTCATGGCGTATCTCCTTCGACTGGCGGAAATTCGCGCGCGAGCAGCTCGCGCAGCATGTCGGCAACCGTGATCCCGCGCCGGAACGCGGCGATCTTGATCCGTCCGCGCTGGTCGAGCGTGACGTCTATCGTCAGTCGCGCGGTGAAACCGGCACCATCGTCGCGTCGTGGTGGCGCGTCGGCTGCCTTGATCCAGTTTTCGGGATCGGCGGGTCGGGCGGCAAAGCCGCGGCGGGGCGGACGCTCGCTCATGCCGCATGCCCGATTTCGAGATGGTTGATCTCATCGACAAGCGCCGCGATCTCGCGCGCCGCCGGACTGCCGCAGTCGATCTCCGACGCGAGTTGTCCGGACTGCGCGGCGTCGGCGAAGACGACGCGCTGGCCGATCGTCGTGATGATAAGCGGTGGATCGTAATCGGCGAGCGTCGCGGCGGTTTCGCGCGCGATGACGGTCCGCGCACCGCAGCGATTGAGGACGAACCGCGCGACGAGACCGGGCCGGTAAATGCGCGCCTCGGCGAGCAGCGCCAGCATCTCGGCTGACGCCCAGCCGTCGAACGGCGACGGCTGCACCGGGATCAGCACCAGGTCGGCGGCGAGCAGCGCCGAGCGCATCAGCCCGGCGACGCGCGGCGGCCCATCAATGACGACGTGGTCGGCACCGTGCGCCAGTTCGGGCGCTTCGCGGTGCAGGGTATCTCGCGCCAGGCCGACGACACCGAACAGCCGGGCGCCGCCTTCTCGCGCACGCTGCTGCGACCAGTCGAGCGCCGACCCTTGCGGATCCGCATCGACCAGCACGACCTGCTTTCCCCTGCCAGCCCATTCGCCGGCGAGATGCAGCGCTAGGGTCGTCTTCCCGACGCCACCCTTCTGGTTGAGCAAAGCGACGATCATGACGCGCCTCTGACCGGGTCGCGCGCGTCGCCGCCGATCGTGGAAACGGCGGAACCCGTTAGAGTAATTACGAAGTAATTATAGTTAGAAGTGTTAGAGGACGGGCAAGCTGCTGAATTGGAAAGGGGAATCGTCGGTTTCGGTCCCTGATAGCACGAGCCGGCAGTCCCCGATGGCACGAGGGTATCGGTCCCCGATAGCACGAGCGAATTCACAGCTTATCCCCGGCTCTGGGAAAGCGGCGGCGCGGACGCGGCGTGTAGGAGAAGGGTGGCAGTTCGGTCGGCGCGAACGACAGGCGGTCGGGTCCGTCGGTCGCCACTTCGATCGCGAGACGATAGCCCGGCAGCGGCTGGCGGCGGACGATGTCGCGCAGGTCGTACGTGAAATGCTTGAACGCCGAGAGGCTGCCGGACTTGGCGTGAAGGTGCGGGAGATCGAAGCTCCAGCCATGCTCCTGTCGCCCGCCATGCTTGCGCACGAGCCGGTAGAGCCAGCGTTCCAGTCCGCCGGTCAGGTCGAAATACGCGCGGTCGATCGTCAGCACGAGCGCGTCGTCAAGCACGGCGGCGTAGAACCAGTCAGGCAGGATCAGTTCGATTCCGAGCGGGCGGCCATGCGCGTCGGCGCGCTCCTTCCACTCGTTGATCCACGAGAAGCGGTGCATTCGCCGTTCGGTGGGCTGACGGATCGATGTCGCGATCGTGGTCGACTGGAGCCGGTCGAGCGCCGCCTTCAACCGGTCGTAATCGCGCAGCGAGACGCCACGACCGATGAAGTTGAGGATCTCGTAGGGCGTCGCCGCCATCAACCGCGACGGCTTCAGGCCGGCATCGCGCGCCTCGACGATCTGCGAGGCGGCCCAGATCAGCACATCCGCATCCCAGATCGTCGCCATGCCGTGCTCGGGCACGGCTTCGACGCGGATGACGACGGCACCGGCCTTAAAGGCGATCGGGGCCAGGCGTTTCGACTTGGCGAGCGAGAAGAACGGATAGGCCATGAGATCCTGCGCATCACGCGGGGCGAGATCGCCGGGCAGCGCCCGGAACAGATCGAGCTGCGCGCGTTCATCGGCGGGGTGACGGGGCGGCACGAGTAGCGATCAGCGCGCGTGGCGGCCGGCCTGCGCGACGATGGCAGGCGGCTGGCGCTTGGCGGGCAGCACGGATCCGCGCGGATCGGAGGTCGAGGTGACGGCGCCGCGCTCCGCCCAGGTCTGGAGGTCGTCGATTGCATAAACGACCCGACCGCCAAGCTTCTTGTAGTTCGGACCCGTGCCGTAGGTGCGGTGCTTTTCCAGCGTCCGGGCGGAGAGGCTCAGGAACGCGGCCGCTTCCTTGGTGCGCAGGAACCGTGGCGGCAGGGCGGCGGGATTGGGCGACATGATCGGACCTCCGGGGCTGGGCTGGCGGCCACTGGCTGTCAGCGGCGGACGGCGACCATGGTGGAGGAGAAGTGTCGGGGTGGGGGATGGGAAAGATAGGGGGTGGTGAAGTTCCCACCCCTCGGGATCGGCGGTGCCGCTATGATCGGCGGCGATGGCGAAGCAGGTTCCGATATCCGCCAGCGATCAGTGCGGCTCCGCCCTCGACCAGCGCGATCACCGTGTCGCGCAGGCTCGACGTCTTCCACGGCCGTTCGGACACGCGTGCCGCGCCGAACAGGGCGATGGCGATCTCGCGGTAGCTGGCACCGCTGGCGCGGCCGTCGGTAGCCCGGATCATTTGGCGCAGGCGGGCGCGTTGCCGGGCGGTCAGGCGGGTATCCGGTGGCGGCGGGCGGCCTTGCAGGTATTGCCAGAAACGAAGCAGCGCCTCAATCCGTCCAGGCACATCGCCATCCAGCGGGATGAGGATCGCGAGCGGTCGATCCGGTTCGCTTCCAGGCAACAGCAGCAACTGGGTCATGATTTCAGAAGGAAGGAGAACGTGGAAGCCTTCCGGGCTATTGCGCCATGCGCCGGAGGTCCGAAGCACATCGGGCGGAGGCAAGCCGTCGAGAAACGCGGGTGATCGCGCGGCGATCAGAACAGCAGGATCTGCCAGTGGCGACCAGAGCACGTCCTGTGCGAGGGCGGAAAGGCCAGGTCTCGCCGCGAAATCGCAACCCCCATAGTCGTTCGACCTCGTCCGGCAACGGCATGGTCTGCGCGTTCGCCTTGACGAGTCGACGATAGAGGCGCTGATAGGGTTCGTTGCGGCGGGCGAACTCCCATGCCAGCCCCCCGGTCGCGAGTTCGTCGAAGAACGCGTAGGTTCCGTCGTCCCGCCACCTGGAAATATCGGGCTTCATTCCTCAACTCCTCGCCAATAACCGCTATCGGAGCGGGTACGATCTCGGGTTGCAGGGTCCGGCGGAAGCCCGTTCAGCGGCATCACCCGATGCCGCGGAGGCATCACGGATAAGGGTGGGACGCGCCGCGTCAGTAAGGATCGGCGCGCAGCAACAGCTTGTAGCCGGTATGAGTCATCCAGCGCGCCCGCGCGAGATGGCTGTCATGGATGCGGCGCGCGCGATCCGGTTCTTGGGCCGCATCGATGCCGAACAACACGGCCACGACCTCATGCCTGTCCGCACCATCGGCGGTAGCGTCAAGCAGGCGGGCATACAGTTTCACGTGCCGCCGATCGTACTCGGTCAGCGAATCGTCCGATGGCGCGAGATCGTCAAAGGGTTCGATCATTGTCGGGCTCCAGGATTTTGACCCGGCTGATGCGGGGAGGCGACAACCTATTCCTATCGCAGCCGGATTGGAGGTAACCGCAGCGGCATCGCCCAATGCCCGGACGGCATCAGGGCATATCGAATTATGCGCGATATGCGCCGTCATCGCCGCGTGGCTCCCTTCATCATTCGCCCCCGAAACGTCACTTCCGTCCGGCTGCAACCTCGTCTGTAGAGAATACTCCGTGGCTGAATACTCTACAACGCCGCCTTTCTGGCGGCATGGACATACGAGAGGTGCTTGCACTCAACCTCAGAAAGAACCGCCGTGCGAAAGGGTTATCGCAGGAGGAACTGGCACACCGTGCGGAGATCGACCGCACCTACATCAGTTCGCTGGAGCGGTGTGTCTATGCAGCGGGTATCGACGTCGTTGATCGGCTCGCTCGCGTTCTGGGATTAGAGGCTGCCGATCTTCTTCGCCGCCCGCTTCCGGGAAGCAGCGCCGAAACCGATCCCGGCGCGGACGTATGAATGGCCGATGCTCCCGCCTGCCCTGCCGGGCGGGAGCACCTGCGCCGCCTCAGTCCCTCCGGCCGTTGGGGCGGGACCAGATCAGCGAGTAGCCCTCGCCGTCCTCGTCGTCGAAGAGGTTGGCATAGATCGGGGCGTTGAAGCTCGGATCGTCGAGCTTGAGGCCGAGATAATCGCGACCCTCGTTGGAGCGCTTGGACCAGGCGGCGCCGATCTCGGCGCGGCCGACCAGGACGCGGTGGTTGGGGGCGTTCTCGCCGGTGGCGCGGTTGTCGGGAACGATGCGGACGCCCTTGGCCTGGACGCTGAGGGTGACGATCTCGCCGGTGAACTCGTTCGAGCCGGTCTTCTTGAAGGTGCCGATGGTCGCCATGGGAAATCTCCATTTGTTGTCCGAGCCCGCACCGTTGCGGCCTCGATGGCGATCGAGAGGCCGGAGGCGACCGCCGCCGCACCCGTCAGGGCCGGAGCGTCAGCGAAGGATGGTGCGAACGCGACTTTCTTGCCTCGCGAGGAATGAGCGCAAGCTCAGGGGAAGAAAGTCGCGGGCGGGCCGTTGCGGCGCAGGCGGTCGAGGCGCAGCCGTCCTTCGGTCAGATCAGCCCATCACAGAGGCCGTTCGGAGCGGTCGAGTGACGGAGACGCGGCAAAGATCCCTGCGACCGTCCCGCACCGAAGATTGACGGGCCGGTTTGAGCAGCCCCCACCGGGTGGTCCGGCTTGTTAGTTAGTGCATTGTCGTTTCTGCCGCCATTGCCGGACGTAGGTGGAGCGAAGCGGAACCGGAGGCCGGTAATGGCGGTGTCACCGCTTCCGGGGCCGGTGGGCGGTAGCCCAGGCTGCTGTGCGGTCGGACGGTGTTGTAGTGACGCCGCCACGCCTCGATCAGTACCTTGGCTTCGGCGAGGCTGTAGAAGATTTCGCCATTGAGCAGTTCGTCACGCAGCGAGCCATTGAAGCTCTCGTTGTAGCCGTTCTCCCACGGCGAGCCGGGCGTGATATAGAGCGTCTTCACGCCGATCTGTCCGAGCCATTTCTGGACTGCGGTGGCGATGAACTCGCTGCCATTATCCGACCTGATATGCGCGGGCGGGCCCCGGTCGATGAACAACTCGGCCAGAGCCGCTAACACGTCTTCGTGGCGGAGCTGGCGTGCGACCACCAGTGCCAAGCATTCTCTGCTCGCCTCGTCGATGATAGTGAGGATGCGGAACTTGC
>JAAIGE0100349982.1_pt1 | contig 28853 bp, 17 predicted proteins | sample 6487951 | NCBI WGS metagenome assembly JAAIGE01 (sample SAMN13974128, study PRJNA590717) | phyllosphere metagenome | biome: tomato field; feature: multiple bacterial spot infested tomato fields; material: tomato leaves; isolation source: leaves from tomato fields | host: Solanum lycopersicum ...
ATGGAACCACCCGATCCCATCCCGAACTCGGAAGTGAAACGTAGCTGCGCCGATGGTAGTGTGGCCTAAGCCATGCGAGAGTAGGTCATCGCCAGGGTTTATACCCAAAAACCCCGCTGCTCACGCAGCGGGGTTTTTCTTTGTGTCCCGGATAATGATTCCGGGATTATCTTCCGATGCGGGATTGCGCCTTCGGCGCAGGGCACGGGGATAAAGTTGCCGACCAGCGGCCGGTACTACCTGCAGATCCAGGCCACGCGCGGATGGATTGTTCCCGGGAAGAGCGGCGCCAACCAAGGTTGGCAGCTACCCACGGCAGGCTGAGCGGCAGTAGATCCACGCCACGCGCGGATGCTCTCCGCACCGGAATTCCGATGCAAACCAAGGTTGGTAGCTACCAGTGGTAGCCGGCGCAGGCGAATCCAGCAACTCCAGGAACGGCCTTTTCCTGACCCGTCACGCAGAACACGCAAAAAAAGACGGCGCCCTGCGGGCGCCGTCCTCATCAGATCGGGTTGTTGGTCGCGATCAGGCGACCAGGGCAATCCCCTGCGGTGACTGATGGCGGAACACCGATACCGCTTCGGTCAGTGTCCCGGCCTGCGACTGCAGCTCGCGCGCCGCGGCGGTCGCTTCCTCCACCAGCGCAGCATTCTGCTGGGTTGCCTGATCCATCTGCACCACGGTCTGGTTGATCTGTTCGATACCGATCGACTGCTCCTGGGAGGCGGCCGATATCTCACGCATCAGGTGACTGACGTTCTCCACGCCACCCACGATCGCCTGCATGCGCTGGCCGGCGTCGGCCACCTGCTGTGCCCCGTCGCCGACCTGGCGACCGGCTTCGTCGATCAGCTTCTTGATCTCCTGGGCTGCAGCAGCCGAACGTTGTGCCAGGACACGAACCTCGCTGGCGACTACGGCAAAGCCGCGGCCCTGCTCGCCGGCCCGTGCTGCTTCCACAGCGGCGTTCAATGCCAGGATATTGGTCTGGAAGGCGATACCGTCGATGACGCCGGTGATGTCGCCGATCCGCTTCGACGCACCCTCGATGGCCTGCATGGTATCGACCACCCGTTGCATGGCGGCGTTGCCGTCGCCGGCCGCGCTCTGCGTGGCGGCCGCCAACGTACTGGCCTCCCGTGCGTGGGCGGCGTTCTGGCGCACCGTGGCCGTCAGTTCCTCCATCGATGCCGCGGTTTCCTGCAGGTGCGCGGCCTGACGCTCGCTGCGTTCGGACAGCGCGCCGTTGCCGGCGGCAATCTCGCTGGCTGCCGTGCTGATCGACGCCGCGCACTGCTGGATGTGGCCTACCATCCGCGCCAACTGCCCGGCGGTGGCATTGGCGTCGCGCTGGATCGCAGCGAAGGCTCCGTGGTATTCACCGCGCATGCGGCGGTCGAGATCACCGTTGGCCAGGGCCGAAAGCATCTGCCGCACTTCATCCACAGTGCCGCCCAAGGTATCGAGCAGCTGATTGATGCCACCGGTCAGTCCATCCAGGAAGCTGGCACCCTCGCTGACCTGCAGGCGCTGATCGAGATCACCCGCGGCAGCTGCAGCGACGATGCCGGCAACTGCGTTCTCCAGGGCCAGCTCATGAGTGCGGTCGTGCCACTCCACGGCGAAGCCCAGCCGCGCGCCCTGCGCGTCGAACACCGGCGTGACTACCTGTGCGAAGTGCACCGGCCCGATCTGCACCTTGCCGTTGTGGGTCACCTGCAGGCCGTTGAGGATGGCGCGGATGCGGTCCGGGTTGGCATGGAAGCGATGGATGCTGCTGCCGACCAGGCGTTCGGCGTCAAAATCGGGAAACGCCTGGCGCAGGGTGGCCTGCTGGTTGCGCAGCAGGGCTACTACCGAGCGGTTCACGTAGCGGATCACGTGATCGTTGTCGGCAATCATCATTGCCGTGCGCGATGCATCCAGTGCCTGGCGGATCTGTGCGTTCTCGGCATTGGCTTCTGCTTCGCGGCCGCGCTGCGCCTGTACATGGCGGGCGGTATCGGCCAGCGCGTGTGCCAGCGAACCCGGTGCGTACGCGCTGGTGTCCGCGTGTGCATCGAGATCGGCGCCGGTGGCGATATCACGCGCGAGCGCGGCCAGTCGGCGTGGACCGTGGCCGAGGGCCTCGGTCTGCTGGCGAAGGCGCAGCGCGACCTGGCCAAGGAACAGGGTCAGGCCGGCCAGCAGGGCGGCCTGCAGCAGGGTCGGCAGCACCGCAGCGCCATCCAGCGTCGGCGCCAGCAGTGTGAGCGTGCCGACACCACCGGCCAACCACACCGGCAGGCGATCGCGATGACCCAGCAACGCGCCCAGCAGCAGTGCGATCGGCAGCGCCGGCGACAGACCGGTGATCGCACACAACAGCGTCAGCTGCAGTGACAACAGCAGCGCCAGGCCATTGCGGGCGATGACCTGACCCGCCTGCGGGCCAGCAAGCCACATGGCAGGCAATACCGCGACGGCGGCCAACGAGGCGCTCAGCACCTGCGGGCCGCGCACGGCCAGCAGCAGGCCGGCCACGGCCAGGGCCGCACTGCCAAGCAGCAGGCGACGATCAGCACTGCGCGCGAGCTGCTGCAGATGCGGCAGGCGGGCGGTATCGGGGGGACGGGAGAATGCAGCGGACATCGGCGACTCCTGGATCAACAAACGACAACGGCCACGCCCTGATGCACGCGCAACGGCGTGCTCATGGCATGGACCGGGAATTGGGGGAATGCGGCGCAATCAACGCCGCAGCGACGGCGCGCCGTGACCCCATCCTGTGGGTGACGGTGCAGTAAAGCGGGCATGCGGACTTCCTTGCAGAACCAGACACACGCCGCAGGCCCGACCGGACCCGCGTGCCGCGGGCGCAGGGACCCGCAACTGGTGTATCGGCCGCAAGCGCGCAGAGTGAAGTGCGCGCCGGTCCGGACTCAGCCGGCGTTGTCGTTGTTGCAGAAGCGCAGGATCACTTCGGCGATCCGTGCCGGGTCTTCCATGTGCAGGTGGTGGTTGCCGGGAAACACCGCCAGCCGTCCATCACGCAGGTGCCGCAGGCGATCACTACGCATCGGCTCCGGATAGTAGGACTGCGCCGGCGTGGCATAGATCACCTGTGTCGGGCAGGCGATGGCCTGCAGCAGGTTGTCGATCTGGCCTTCACTGAGGCGGATCGCGGTGGGCAGCATCAGGCGTGGATCACTGCACCAGCGGTAGCCACCTTCCACGGGTTCGACGCCGCGTTCGACCAGCAGCCGTGCGCAGCCTTCGCTGAGCTGGTTGGTCATCATCCGCGCGCGGATCGGTGCGGCCAGGTCGGGAAATACACGCAGCTGCTTGCGGGCCAGGCCACGTGTGGCATTCACATGCTCGCGCAGGCGGTTGGCGGTTTCTTCCTCGGGCCCGCGCAGGCCACCGAGTGCTTCGATCGCCACCAGCCGTTCGATGCGGTCGCTGACCGACGCGGTGAGGCTGGCGATGCCGGCGCCCATCGAATGGCCGAGCAGGGTGAAGCGGTCCCAACCCAGTGCATCGGCGACATCGAGCACGTGGCAGATCGCGGCTGCGGTGGTGTAGCTGGCACCGGCCGGCAGATGCGCGCTGTGGCCATGGCCGGGCAGGTCGATTGCCACCAGCTGCAACGATGACAGGTGGGGTGCCAGCGGCATGAAGCTGGCCGCGTTGTCGAGCCAGCCATGCAGGGCCAGCACACGCGGGCCGTCGCCGTGGTTGCGCAGGCCGGCGACGCGGCTGCCACCCACCTCGAGTTCAAACGGCTGCAGGCTCATGCCAGTGACGCCACGGCCAGCCGTGCCAGCGCACGCGCGTGATCTGGTTCGGCGTTGAGGCACGGGATGTAGCGCATCTTCGCGCCACGTTCGGCCAGCGTTTCGGTGAAGCCCATCGCCACTTCTTCCAATGTTTCCAGGCAGTCGGTGGCGAAACCCGGGCAGACCACGTCGATCTGCTTCACGCCGGATTCGGCCAGCGCCCAGAGGCTGGGCTCTGCGTACGGCTGCAGCCAGCGTTCGCGGCCGAAGCGCGACTGGTAGCCGAGTTGCCACTCGTCGCTGGCAAGGCCCAGTGCATTGGCGATGGCACGTGCACTGGCCTCGCAGCGCTGCGGATACGGGTCACCGCCATCGGCCAGGCGCTGTGGGATGCCATGGAAGGAGAACATCAGCTTCTGGCCGCGGCCATGCTGCTCCCAGTAGCGCCGGATGGAGCCGGCAACCGCCTCGACCCAGCCCGGATCGACTGAATAGTCGCGGACCAGGCTGACGGTCACGCCCGGGTTGCGGCGCTGCCAGGCATCGACACGGTCTTCGACCGAGGCGGTGGTGGTCGTCGAGTACTGCGGATACAGCGGCAGCACCACGATGCGGCGCGCGCCTTCGGCGGCCAGGCGGTCGAGCTCGCTGCCCAGTGCCGGTTCACCGTAGCGCATCGCATGGCGTACCGTCAGCGACGGCAGCAGCGCCTGCATGGCCTGCGCCAGCTGACGGGTATACACCATCAGCGGTGAGCCATCGGGCAGCCAGACCTGGGCATACTTGGCCGCCGAACGGCTGCTGCGCAGCGGCAGGATCAGGCCGCGCAGCAGCGGCTGCCACAGCAGCGCCGGGATCGAGACCACGCGGGGGTCGGACAGGAATTCAGCCAGGTAACGGCGTACGGCAGGAGCCGTCGGCGTCTCGGGCGTGCCTAGGTTGACCGCCAACACGGCGGTATCGGGTGCGTCGAGCATGGTGGCTATTGTCGCCGATCCGATGCCGCGCCGGGATGCAGGGTTCGGATTGCAGGCATAGCCCACGTCAATGTGGGTGGGCAACGCTCATTGGCGATTCATGGCAACACTATTAATTTCAGTCACTTGCTATATCTTCCTATGGACTGACTTCTGGAGCCTGCCATGCGTCGCCCGATCCAAGCCCTGCTGATCGCCGCCACTCTGCTGTCCAGCCAGGCCATGGCCGGACCGCAGGAAGACCAGCGCGCCCGCAATGCGGTACGTGTGCTGGCCGAAATCCAGGGAATCCCTGAACAGGGTATTCCTGACAAATTGCTGGACGAAGGCCGCGCCATCATCGTCATTCCCGACACGATCAAGGCCGGTCTGGTCATTGGTGGTCGCCGTGGGCATGGCCTGATGTCGGTGCGCATGCCCAACGGCGCCTGGTCCAACCCGGTGTTCATCAAGCTCACTGGTGGCAGCATCGGCTTCCAGGCCGGTGTGCAGTCCTCCGACGTGGTGCTGGTGTTCCGCAACGACCGCAGCCTGGACAATCTGGTCAACGGCAAGTTCACCCTTGGCGCCGATGCCGGTGTCGCGGCGGGCCCGGTTGGCCGCAATGCCGCTGCTGCGACCGACGGCCAGCTGAAGGCCGAGATCTGGTCGTGGTCCCGCGCTCGTGGCCTGTTCGCCGGTGTTGCCCTTGATGGTGCGGTGCTGCAGATCGACGATGCCGCCAACCTCGACGCCTACGGCAGCAACACCACGCCGCGGATGATCTTCGAAGGCCGTGCGTCGGGTTCGCCGTCGATGGATGTGGTCGCCTTCCGCGACCGCCTGGAAGAGGCCACCTACGCCGCTCGCAACAACCGCAACGGCAACGGCGGCAACGCCCCGCGGCCGGCAGCAGTCCCGGCCGCTGCGCCGGCGCCTGTTCAGGCAGCGCCCGCCGCGCCGGCCGAAGCCACCACCGCGCCGCTGCAGAACGTGCCGCAGGCCCCGCCGCCGCAGCAGCAGGGCTTCCAGCCGGTCACCGACGGTGAAATCCGCACGGAAACGCTGGGCGGAAACTGACTTTCGTCACGCGCGCCGGCTAACACCCGGTGCGCTATGCTCGACAGCCTGATCACTAACGTAACGAGCGTCTTTATGGGCAGTTTCAGCATCTGGCATTGGTTGGTCGTGCTGGCCATCGTCCTGCTGGTGTTCGGCACCAAGCGCCTGACCAGCGGCGCCAAGGATCTCGGTTCGGCGGTCAAGGAATTCAAGAAGGGCATGCGCGACGAGGACAAGCCGAACGCGCAGCTGGGCGATGAATCGCGTAGCCAGGATGCCTCGCGCACCGCGCAGGACGAGCACGACCGCACCCCACGCTGATCCGGAGCGGTTGCGGTGTTTGATATCGGCTTCAGCGAACTGCTGGTGATTGCGGTGGTTGCCTTGGTGGTGCTCGGTCCCGAGCGCCTGCCCAAGGCGGCCCGCTTTGCCGGCCTGTGGGTACGTCGTGCCCGCAATCAGTGGGATTCGGTGAAACAGGAACTGGAGCGCGAACTGCAGGCCGAGGACATCAAGCGGCAGATGCAGGACGTGCGCCAGGGCATGCAGGACACCGAGAACCAGTTGCGTGCCAGCGGTGAAGCAATCCGCCGCGAAGCGCAGCAGGCGCAGCAGCAGGGCGATGACCTGGTGCAGGACGTGCGTACACCCGCACAGGCGGATCTGCCGCCACACCTGAGCCAGCCGGCCGAGACCGATGCGCCGGCACAGGACAACGGCCTGGTTTCGACAAAGGCTGCTACGGAAGGCGCTGTTTCTTCAGGGGCCGTTCCTGCCACGTCCCCTGAAGCCGGCCCGACGCCGCCGACGCAGAGCACGGAGCGTCATCCATGAGTGAACAGGACTTCGGCGAAAGCTCGCTGGTTGAACATCTGGTGGAACTGCGCGGACGCCTGGTACGCGCGCTGCTGGGTCTGGGCGTAGTGCTGCTGGGCCTGCTGCCGTTCACCCAGAAGCTGTACAACGCCTTGGCCGAACCGCTGGTCTCGCAGCTGCCGAACGGGCAGACGATGATCGCCACCAACCCGGCCGGCGCCTTCTTCGCCCCGCTGAAGCTGACCTTCTTCGTCGCCCTGTTCGTGGCGGTGCCGTGGCTGCTGTACCAGCTGTGGGCGTTCGTGGCCCCGGGCCTGTATGCGCGCGAGAAGCGCCTGGCGGTGCCGTTGCTGGTGTCGTCGGTGCTGCTGTTCTACGCCGGCTGCGCCTTCGCCTACTTCCTGGTGCTGCCGGCGGTGTTCCACTTCCTCACCACCTTCAGCCCGGACGTGATCGCGATCACCCCGGATGCGAACGCCTACCTGGACTTCGTGCTGGCGATCTTCTTCGCTTTCGGCGGCAGTTTCGAACTGCCGGTGGCGATGGTGATCCTAGTGCTGCTGGGCTGGGTGACGCCGCAGCAGTTCAAGGAAGGCCGCGGTTACGCGATCGTCGGCATCTTCGTGGTGGCGGCGGTGCTGACCCCGCCGGATGTAGTCTCGCAGCTGATGCTGGCGATCCCGATGTGCCTGCTGTACGAGCTGGGCATCCACGCCGCACGCTGGTTGGTGCCGTCGTCGGTGGTGAAGAAACCCGCCGCATGATGCGGTAGCGCCGGGCCATGCCCGGCGTGTCTTGGTTCTCGATGCGATGTCGGCCGCCGGGCATGGCCCGGCGCTACCGTTGAGCGCCGGTCAGGCGTGGAACACGTCGCTCGAGGTCGGCGTGCTCGGAATCGGCGGGGCCGCGCGGCTGCCGCGGTGCACGAACATCTGCTTCCACGCGGCATAGACCGCGCCGACATACAGCGGCATCAGTACCGTGGTCAGTACCAGCTGGGCGATGAAGGCCGCCGCCAGCGGGCCACCGATCAGCATCGCGATCTGGATCACGATCACGAACAGGATGTACATGCAGAACGCGGCGATCAGCCCGAGTACGGCGAACACGATCATCGCGCCGATGTTCTCGATGCAGCCCTGCAGACTCAGGCGCAGCGCATGCATGCCGCTCTGCTTGTCGAACACCACCAGCGCCGGCTGGGTGAACATCGCCAGCGACAGCGCCACCGCGCTCAGGAACACCAGCAGCATCCACAGCGCGATGCGCTTGGCCGGCAGGTTGGCGACCAGTGCGGCTGCGTCATCCGGCTTGATCTGCTGGCCGCTACGGCTGATCTCTTCCATCTTGGTCATGACCTCGCTGAAGGCGGTGAAGCCCTCGCGGCCGATCATCATGAACAGCAGCGCGCCCAGCAGCAGCACCGCCAGCACCTGGATCGCCAGCGGCACCAGCAGGTGGCTGACGCGGTGGTCGCGGATCGGCTGCAGCAGGTGCGAAGCCAGGCCCGGGCGGCCTTCGTCGATCTCGCCCACGGCATACAGCATGCCGCCGAACATGATCGGCGAAATGGCCAGGGTCATCAGCTGCACGGCCATGCCGGCGGCACCGGGAATCAGCGTCGACAGCAGGGTCACCACCCAGCTCACCAGCAGCCAGGTCAGGCCGATCCGGGCCAGCTGCAGCGGCGCACGCCGGTACAGGGAGAACGTATCCAGCAACCATTGAGCACCCGCCGAGGCCGGCAGCTTGCGAATCTCTTTCATGGACATCCGGGAGGGACAGAAAGGGGGCCGGGCAGTCACCCGTGCCGCCGATTATCCCTGTTTTGTCGCCGGCTGGGCTGAAGACAGCCGCGCCTGGCGGACGAAGCGGCGCAACAGCTGGCGGGCCAGCGGCGCGGCACTGACCGCACGCTCGATGCTGCGGGCGCAGCCGCCGTGGCGGCCGATGCAGTCGGCGCGGGCACGTACGTAGCCGCGCATGTGGTGGGTGGCGAACTCGGGATGGAACTGCACGCCCCAGGCCTGGCGCCCCCAGCGGAAGGCGTGGCAGCCGTCCAGCGGAGAGCGCGCCAGCACCTCGGCACCGTCCGGCGCGCGCAGCACCGTCTGCAGGTGAGTGGCATGGGCGGCGAAATGCTGCGGCAGGCCCTGGAACAACGGGTCCTGCGCGGCCTGCGGCTGCAGTTCCAGCTCGATCGTGCCGGACTCACGGCCGGCCGGGTTGTAGGCCACCTCGCCACCCAGCGCGTGCGCCAGCAGCTGGTGGCCGTAGCAGATGCCGAACACCGGCAGGTCGTCGTGGGCGGTCTGGCGCAGCCACGCCGCACTGCGTTCGCTCCATTCGGCATGGTCGGTGACGAAGGCAGCCGAGCCGGTCACCAGCACGCCGGCGAAGGCATGCGGGTCGGGCAGGGCGCCACCGTGTTCGACATCGACCACCACCGTCTCGTGATCCTCCAGCCCGGCGGCAACGCGGATCCAGTGCGGGAAGCGCCCGTAGCGGCGCAGCGACGGAACCGGGCGGCCGGTTTCAAGGATCAGGAATGGGGCTGGGTTCATCCGGGGGCGGCAGGACTGACAGGACTTCCTCGATTGTAGTCAGCCCCTGCGCCACCTTTTCAAGCCCGGCCTGGCGCAGGGTTCGCAGCCCTTCAGCCCGCGCGGCGCGGGTGAAACCGGCCAGATCCATGTCGGCGCGGATCTGCCCGCGCAGCCGCGAGCCCAATGGCAGCAACTCATACAGGCCGATGCGGCCCAGGAATCCGGTGCGCCGGCACTCCAGGCAACCGACCGGCCGACAGGGCGTGGCGGCATCTGGATATGCAGCATGGCTATCAGCCAGAACCGCCCAATCGGCCGCGCCGAGACTGTGTGGCTGCTTGCAGTGCGGGCACAGCGTGCGTACCAGGCGCTGGGCAAGGATGCCGTTGAGGGTGCTGGCCAGCAGGTAGTGCGGCACGCCGAGGTCGAGCAGGCGGGTGACCGCCGAGGGCGCGTCGTTGGTGTGCAGGGTGGACAGCACCAGGTGGCCGGTCAACGAAGCCTGCACCGCCATCTGCGCGGTTTCCAGATCGCGGATCTCACCGATCATGATGATGTCCGGGTCCTGCCGCAGCAGGGTGCGCACGCCGCTGGCGAAGTCCAGGTCGATGTTGGTCTGCACCTGCATCTGGTTGAACTCGGGCGCGATCATCTCGATCGGGTCCTCCACCGTGCACACGTTCACGTCCGGCGTGGCCAGGCGCTTCAGCGTCGAATACAGGGTGGTGGTCTTGCCCGAGCCGGTCGGGCCGGTGACCAGCACGATGCCGTGCGGACGCTCCACCAGCGCATTCCAGCCAGCGGCCTCCTGCGGGCTGAAACCGAGCTGGTCGATGCTCTTGAAGGCGGCATCGGGGTCGAAGATGCGCATCACGCACTTCTCGCCGAAGGCGGTGGGCATGGTCGACAGGCGCATCTCGACCTCGCGGCCGCCGGGCGAACGGGTCTTGATGCGACCATCCTGCGGGCGCCGGCGTTCGGCCAGATCCATGCGGCCAAGCACCTTGATGCGGCTGACCACGGCGGTCATCACCGCCGGCGGCACCTCGAACACCTTGTGCAGCACGCCGTCGATGCGGAAGCGCATGCGCCCCATCTCGCGGCGCGGCTCCAGGTGGATGTCCGACGCGCGCTGCTCGTAGGCGTACTGCAGCAGCCAGTCGACGATATGCACGATGTGCTGGTCGTCGGCGTTGACGTCGCCGGTGCGGCCCAACTCGACCAGCTGCTCGAAGCTGGGCAGGGTGGTGTTGGCCTCGCCGCGCACGTCGCCACGGGCCCCGCGCACCGAGCGGGTCACCCCGTAGAACTCCATGGTGTAGCGGTGCAGGTCCAGCGGATTGACTACCGCCAGCTCGATCCGGCGCCGGGTCAGGTGCTGCAGGTCACGGCGCCATTCCTGCACCAGCGGCTCGCTGGTGGCCACCAGTACGCGCTCGGCATCCACCGCCAGCGGCAGGAAGCGGTGGCGGCGGGCGTAGGCGTGGGAGACCAGTGCGGTGACGGCGGCAACGTCGACCCGGGTCGGATCGATACGCAGGTAGCGGCTGCTGGTGCGCCGCGCCAGCCACTCGGTGAGGCGCTCCAGGGTCAGCTCGCCGCCGCCACTGGCCGCCAGCTTGAGGTTGGACAGCAGCACCAGCGGGTGCACTTCGCTGGCATTGCGCGCGCCCTGTGCGGAAAACCGCATGCGTTCCCGGTCCTGCTCGGCCACCAGGCCATCGGCGATCAGGGCCGCGCCCACCTGTTCGAACTGCAGGCGACCCCACGGCAGCGGTACGCCGCCAGCCTCGCCGGGCGTGCCCACCGGCAGCCGATGTTCCATCTGCCTGCTCCTCCCGGGTACGGAATGCCCCGCAGGTCGGCCGTTATACTAGCGCACCCCCTTGCCGGCCAAGACTCGTCCGCATGTCCGCGACCCCGACCGTTCCGATCACTTTCCAGGGCCTGATCCAGACCCTGAACCAGTTCTGGGCCCAGCAGGGCTGCGTGCTCATCCAGCCGCTCGACCTGGAGGTGGGCGCCGGTACCTTCCACCCGGCCACCTTCCTGCGTGCGATCGGTCCGGAAAGCTGGAACGCGGCCTACGTGCAGCCCTCGCGCCGCCCGACCGACGGCCGCTACGGCGAGAACCCGAACCGCCTGCAGCGCTATTACCAGTACCAGGTGGCGATGAAGCCGGCGCCGGACAACATCCAGCAGCTGTACCTGGATTCGCTGAAGGCGCTGGGCATCGATCCGCTGGTGCACGACCTGCGCTTCGTCGAGGACAACTGGGAATCGCCGACGCTGGGCGCCTGGGGCCTGGGCTGGGAAGTCTGGCTCAACGGCATGGAAGTGACCCAGTTCACCTACTTCCAGCAGGCCGGTGGCCTGGAGTGCCGCCCGGTGCTGGGCGAGATCACCTATGGTCTCGAACGCCTGTGCATGTACCTGCAGAACTGCGACAACGTCTACGACCTGGTGTGGACCTACGGCCCGGACGGCCAGCCGGTGACCTACGGCGATGTGTACCACCAGAACGAAGTTGAGCAGAGCACCTACAACTTCGAATACGCCGACGTGGAAGAAATGTTCCACCGCTTCGATGCCTGCGAGCGTGAAGCGCAGAAGCTGGTGGAAGTGAACCTGCCGCTGCCGGCCTACGAACAGGTGATGAAGGCCAGTCATACCTTCAACCTGCTCGATGCACGCCGCGCGATCAGCGTGACCGAGCGCCAGCGCTACATCCTGCGCGTGCGCGCGCTGGCCCAGGCGGTGGCCAAGGCGTACTACGAGCAGCGCGAGAAGCTGGGCTTCCCGGGCGCGAAGAAGGCCTGACGGCGCTCTCCCCCTTACTCCGGGGCGCCGGACGCGTCGCGCGCTGCGCCCCCACCACAGGATTGAAACGATGAGCCAATTGTCCCCCCTGCTGATCGAACTGGGCACCGAAGAGCTACCGGTCAAGGCGCTGCCGGGCCTGGCCCAGGCCTTCTTCGATGGCGTTGTCGACGGCCTGCGCAAGCGCGGCGTCGCGCTGGAACTGGGCGATGCACGCCCGCTGTCGACCCCGCGCCGCCTGGCCGTGCTGCTGCCGGGCGTCGGCCTGGAGCAGCCGGAACAGCACAGCGAAGTGCTGGGCCCGTACCTGAACATCGCGCTGGACGCCGAAGGCCAGCCGACCAAGGCCCTGCAGGGCTTCGCCGCCAAGGCCGGGATCGACTGGACTGCGCTGGAGAAGACCACCGACAACAAGGGTGAGCGTTTCGTGCACCGCGCGGTGACGCCGGGCGCGAGCACCGCCAGCCTGCTGCCGGAGATCCTGCGCGAGGCAATTGCGGCGATGCCGATTCCCAAGCCGATGCGCTGGGGCGATCACGCCTGGGGCTTCGCGCGCCCGGCCCACTGGCTGGTGCTGCTGCACGGTGCCAACGTGGTTGAAGCCGAGCTGTTCGGCCTGCAGGCCGGCCGCGTCAGCCGTGGCCATCGCTTCCACCACGACCAGGCGGTGTCGCTGGCACAGCCGCAGGACTATGTTGAAGCCCTGCGCGCCGCCTTCGTGCTGGTCGACCCGAGTGAGCGCCGCGCGCGCATCGTCGCCGAGGTCGAGGCCGCCGCGGCCAAGGCCGGTGGCAGTGCGCGCATCACCGAAGACAACCTGGAGCAGGTGGTGAACCTGGTCGAGTGGCCGTCGGCGGTGCTGTGCAGCTTCGAGCGTGCGTTCCTGGCGGTACCGCAGGAAGCGCTGATCGAAACGATGGAGATCAACCAGAAGTTCTTCCCGGTGCTGGATGACAGTGGCACGCTGACCGAGAAGTTCATCGGCATCGCCAACATCGAATCGAAGGACGTGGCTGAAGTGGCCAAGGGCTACGAGCGCGTGATCCGCCCGCGCTTCGCCGATGCCAAGTTCTTCTTCGACGAGGACCTGAAGCAGGGCCTGGTGTCGATGGGTGACGGCCTGAAGACAGTGACCTACCAGGCCAAGCTGGGCAGCGTGGCCGACAAGGTGGCGCGCGTGGCGGCCCTGGCCGAAGTGATTGCCCCGCAGGTCGGTGCCGATCCGCTGCTGGCCAAGCGTGCCGCGCAGCTGGCCAAGAACGACCTGCAGTCGCGCATGGTCAACGAGTTCCCGGAATTGCAGGGCATCGCCGGCCGCCACTACGCCGTGGCCGGTGGCGAAGCGGAGGATGTGGCGCTGGCCATCGACGAGGCCTACCAGCCGCGCTTCGGTGGCGATGACATCGCACTCTCGCCGCTGGGCAAGGTGCTGGCCATTGCTGAACGCGTGGACACGCTGGCCGGTGGTTTCGCCGCGGGTCTGAAGCCGACCGGCAACAAGGACCCGTTCGCCCTGCGCCGCAACGCGCTGGGCCTGGCCCGTACCATCATCGAAAGCGGTTTCGAGCTGGACCTGCGCGCGCTGCTGGCCAGTGCCAACGCCGGCCTGGCTGCGCGCAACGTGCAGGCCGACGTTGGCGAACTGTACGACTTCATCCTCGACCGCCTGAAGGGCTACTACGCTGACAAGGGCGTGCCGGCCACGCACTTCAACGCCGTAGCCGAGCTGAAGCCGGCCTCGCTGTACGACTTCGACCGCCGACTGGATGCGATCGGCACCTTCGCCGCGCTGCCGGAAGCCGAGGCACTGGCTGCGGCCAACAAGCGCATCCGCAACATCCTGCGCAAGGCAGAAGGCGACATCCCGGGCCAGATCGACCCGGCGCTGCTGCAGGAAGACGCCGAGCGCGCGCTGGCCGAAGCGGTCACCGCGGCCATCGACGACACCGGCACCAGCCTGCAGCAGAAGGACTACGTGGCAGTGCTGGCGCGCCTGGCGCGCCTGCGCCCGCAGGTCGATGCCTTCTTCGATGGCGTGATGGTCAATGCGGAAGATCCGGCCCTGCGTGGCAACCGCCTGGCGCTGCTGACGATGCTGGGCGAGCGCCTGGGCAAGGTCGCGGCGATCGAGCATCTGTCGAGCTGACGCCCGTATCGGTAGTGCCGGCCGCTGGCCGGCGTTGCCACCGCGTTTCGAATCGATGTGTGGGTTGCCGGCCAGCGGCCGGCACTACTGGAACATCGCCGGCGGATGTCCATCGGGGTCATTGCCGGCATCGCGCACGATGCCGGCATCCTCGCCTTCAATTGCGATGATCGCCACAAAGGCGCGTATTTTGACCGCCACTTAACAACCGATCCCCAATGACGTGATGCATTTCGCATCGTCACCTCCGGTCGGTATGCTGTGCCGCATGCAGCCAAAGAAATACGCCCTGCCGCTGATGGTCCTGACGCTGGCCGCCACCTCCGTGGCCCATGCGCGCGGCACCATCGACAAGGTGGACATCAAGGGATTGGACAAGGGCGACGACGCCGCAATCATCGAGAACATCCAGGAATCGCTGTCGCTGTACGACACGATCGGCAAGGAACAGGGCGAATCGCGCCTGGAGTACCTGCTGTCCCAGGCCGAGCGGCAGACCCGCCAGGCGCTGGAGCCGTTCGGGTACTACAACCCGGTGATCAAGGTCGAGGCGCCGCGCGAGGACGAGCACGTGCGCGTGCTGATCCACGTCGACAAGGGCACCCCGGTGACCGTGCGCCGCGAGCACATCGACATCACCGGCCCGGCGATGTACGACCAGTACCTGCAGGACGACCTGGCCAAGTTCAAGCCGCGCAAGGGCCAGCGCTTTGTGCATACCCAGTACGAGGCCAGCAAGATCACCGTAACCCGCCGCCTGGCCGAGCGCGGTTACTTCGACGCCGACTACACCCAGCGCCAGGTGCAGATCACCCGCGCCGACAACGCTGCCGACATCGACTTGACCTGGGACAGCGGCCGCCGCTACAACATGGGCCCGGTGCGTTTCGAGCAGGACTACTTCGTCGACAAGCTGTTCGACCCGCTGGTGTACTGGGACCAGGGCAGCTACTTCCACGAGGGCAAGCTGGACCGGCTGCGCGAGTCGCTGACCAAGCTGGATTACTTCAGCGTGATCGACATCCAGCCGCGGCCGGACCAGGCCGATGAGAACGGCGAAGTGCCGGTGGACGTGAAGCTCACCCGCGCCAAGCGCACCATTTACACCGCCGGCCTGAGCTACGGCAGCGAGAGTGGCCCGGGTGTGCGCGGTGGCATCGAGCGGCGGTGGCTGAACAACCGCGGCCACAAGATGAACACGCAGCTGGACTATGCACAGAGGCGCAAGAGCCTGGTCACCAGCTACCGTATTCCCGCCTTCAAGTGGCTTGATGGCTGGTACACCTTCGCCGCCAGTGCCTACGACGAGCAGACCGATTACATCGACCTGCGCAACTTCAAGCTGATCGCCAGCCGCAGCGGCGAGATCAACGAGCACTGGACCGCGATCGCCTCGATCAACGCGCTGCGTGAGCGCTGGCGCTATGCCTCGGGTACCGAGTTCACCGACGCGGTCTACAACACCTCGACGCTGGTCTACCCGCAGCTGGTGGCCGACTACGTCAACGTCGACGACGAGATGTTCCCGCGCAAGGGCATCAGCGGCACCGCGACGATGCGTACCGGCATTGAAGGCGTGGGTTCGGACACCAGCTTCGTGCAGGCCAACGCCGTGCTGCGCTGGTACATCCCGGTGGGTGAAAGCAACCGCCTGATCCTGCGCGGCGAAGGCGGCACCACCTGGACCAGCGATCTGGTGGCGATGCCGCCCAGCCTGCGCTACTTCGCCGGTGGCGACCGCAGCATCCGCGGCTACGCCTATCGCGAGGTCGGCCCGCGGACCCCGGCGCCGGACAAGTACGCGCTGGGTGCCAAGAACCTGGTGATCGGTTCGGCCGAGTACGAGCACTACTTCAATGGCGGTCCGTGGGGCGCGGCGGTGTTCGTTGATACCGGCAGCGCGTTCGACAACACCATTGACCTGCATACCGGCGTTGGCTTCGGCGTGCGCTGGAAGTCGCCGGTGGGGCCGGTGCGCGTGGATATCGCGCATGGCCTGAACAACCCGGATTCGCAGTTCCAGCTGTACCTGAACATCGGAGCGGACCTGTGAGCACGCCCGCACCGACCCCGAACACGCCGCCGCCGCGCGTGCGCTTCTATCGCCGCCGCCGCTTCTGGGCGTGGTCCGGCGCCGGCGTGGTCGGCCTGGTGCTGCTGGCCCTGCTGGCGGTGTACTGGCTGCTGCAGACCGTGGCCGGACGCGATGTGCTGCTGGCACAGGTGGTGGCACGGCTGCCGGTGGGCGCCAGCTTCACCTGGGACAAAGTCGACGGCCCGGTGGCCGGCCCGCTGACCCTGTACAACGTCGACTTCCGCTACGACGACATCCATTTCCATGCCGAGCGTGCACACCTGGAGCCGGACCTGCGCCCGCTGCTGGGCCGCAAGCTGCTGCTGGACAAGCTGGAACTGACCAACGCGACGTTGAACCTGGCCAAGAGCGACGAGCCGTTCAAGCTGCCGTCGTGGCCCGATTCGCTGCCGCAGATCGAAATGCCGCTGGCGATCCAGGCCGATGCCATCGCCATCGACGGTTTCCGCATCAGCCAGGCCAACGAGCCGGTGATCGACATCAGCCGCGTGCGCGGCGGCATCGAGATCGCCAATGGCGAGTTCCAGGCGCGCAAGCTGGTAGTGGACAGCGACATGGGCAATTTCACTGCCCAGGGCCGCTACATCCCGGCCAAGGACTACGACACCGATGTGACCGTCACTGCGGTGCTGCCGGCGCCACGTGGCCGCACCGCCGCTACCCTGGGCCTGGTCGCGCGCGGTGACCTGTCGCACATGGAGGTGGCGGTGGCCGGGCGTGCGCCGAAGCCGCTGCACGCGATGCTGGTGTTCGATGGCCGCACCGATCCGAGCTGGAGCGCCAGCGTGCGCAGCGACGAGCTGGATCTGGCGCTGTTGTCACCGGCACTGGCGAGCTCGGCAATCGCCCCGCTGGCGCTGGATTTCACCGCCGCCGGCAAGGGTGGCAATGCCAACCTGCGCGGCAAGGTGAAGCAGGGCGACCAGGAACTGGAGCTGGCGCCGTCGGTGGTATCGCTGCAGGACCAGGTGCTGAAGGTCTCGCCGCTGCTGGTGAAGGGCTTCGGCGGCGAAGCGCGCCTGGAAGGCACCGCCGATTTCAGCCAGGAAGACCAGCAGAAGCTCAACTTCTCGGTGGTCGCGCATGACCTGACCTACGTGCCGGCAGCGGATCCGAACACGGCCGGCAGTGCGCCGGTACCGGTGACCCTGAAGGAAGCACGCTTCGGCCTGGCCGGTACCCTGAAGGCCTGGGCGGCGATCGGTCGTGCCGATGTCGAGCGCGAAAAGCAGAAAGCACAGCTGCGCTTCGACGTGCGTGGCAATGACCAGGCCGCTGAGATCCGCGAACTGCAGGCGCAGACCCCGGGCGGGCAGCTGCAGGTGGAAGGCAAGGTGGCCTGGGCACCGCAGCTGGACTGGGACGCGAAGGCCACGCTGAAGGATTTCGATCCCGGCTACTTCGCGCCAGGCTGGGACGGGCGCCTGTCGGGCAATCTGGCTTCCAAGGGCCGCCAGCTGCCGGCGCCGGCCAATGCGCCGCCGGGCACCGCCGGCACGCTGGAAGCCACGGTGGATCTGCCGTCGCTGAAGGGCATCCTGCGCCAGCGCAATCTCGATGCGCAGGGCAAGTTCGCGCTGCAGGGTGAGCAGGGCCAGGGCGACCTGAAACTGTCGCTGGGCAGCAGCCGGGTGACCGCTTCGGGCAAGGTTGGCGATCGCCTCGACATCGACGCGCGCTTCGAACCGCTGCAGCTGAGTGACCTGCTGCCGGGCGCCGATGGTGGCCTGCGTGGCCAGGTACAGGTGAAGGGCCCGCGCGATGCGCCGGACATCACCGCCGACCTGGTCGGCAACAACCTCAACTGGGATGGCTACGGCGCCGAGAGCGTGAGCATCAAGGGCCGCCTGCCGTGGCGCGGCGACAGCGGCACGCTGGCGATCCAGGGCCAGCAGGTCAATGCCGGCATGCTGCTGGAGCGGCTGAACATCGACGCGCAGGGCAGTGTCTCCAACCTGCGCCTGGCCGCGCAGACCCGCAACGAGCTGGGCGCGGTCGAACTGCAGGGCAGCGTCCGCCAGCAGGGCGCGCAGTGGCGTGGCGAGCTGGCATCGCTGCGCATCGCACCGGTGAAGGGCGATGCCTGGTCGTTGCGTGCACCGGCGGCGTTTGCGATCAACGGCAGCACCTACACGCTGGGCGAAGCCTGCCTGGCTGCTGCCAGCAGCGGCGCACTGTGCGCACAGGCCAACTGGCCGCGCGAGGGCCTGGTGGTGCGCAGTGATGCGCTGCCGCTGGCGCTGGTGCAGCCGTGGCTGCCGCCGCAGTCCGGCCGTCGCATCTACCTGCGCGGCGATGTCAGCCTGGACGCACAGATCCGACCGCGCGGCAACGCCTGGGAAGGCCATGTGGAAGTGCGCTCGAAGGAAGGCGGCGTGCGCCTGGGCGAGAACCGCAACACGGTGGGGGACACCACGCGTGGCGAACTGGTGCGCTACGACCAGTTCTCGCTCAAGCTGGACATGACCCCGGCCAGCATCAAGGGCTACCTGGGCATGGGCTTCCAGGGCAACGGCTTCGTCGATGCGAAGATGCAGACCGGCTGGGAAGCCAGCGCGCCATTGAATGGCGAGCTCTACCTCAACATGTCGCGGCTGTACTGGCTGGAGCTGTTCTCGCCGGACATCGTGCGCCCGACCGGCCTGATCGAAGGCCACGTGAGCCTGCGTGGCACGCGCGGCCAGCCGTCGCTGGGCGGTGATGCGCAGCTGAGCAACTTCAAGGGCGAGTTCCCGGCGCTGGGCCTGACCTTCGACCAGGGCAAGGGCAGCTTCGTCGCCCAGCCCGATGGGTCGGCCAAGATCACCGCACAGGCTAATTCGGGCAAGGGCACGCTGTATGTCGACGGCGGCCTGTCCTGGTTCGGCGATGCGCAGCCGCTGCAGCTGAAGATCCACGGCGACAACGTGCTGCTGTCCAACACCAGCGAGCTGCGCATCGTCGCCAATCCCAATCTCGACTTCACCCTGGCCAAGGCCGCGATGGAACTGCGCGGAACGGTGCATGTACCCGAGGCCGACATCGATCTGGAGCGCCTGGACCGCGGCACCTCGGTGTCTGAAGACGTGGTGGTGCTGGATCCGGCCGATCCGGAAGAGTCGCGCACCTCGCCGCTGGACATGGACCTGACCGTCAGCCTCGGCGACAAGGTGAAGATGACGGGCTTCGGCCTGAAGGGCGCGCTGACTGGCAAGATGCAGGTCTGGGCCAAGCCCGGCCGCGAGATGACCGCCAATGGCGGGCTGGAAGTGAGCGGTCGCTACAAGGCCTATGGCCAGGATCTGACCATCACCCGCGGCAACCTCACCTGGAACTACAACGCGGTGTCCGACCCGCGCATCAACATCCGCGCCGAGCGCCGGATCGGTGATGTCACCGCGGGCATCGACGTGACCGGGCGGGCGCAGCAGCCGCGTGCGGATGTGTGGTCCGAGCCGGCGATGTCGCAGTCCGAGGCACTGGGTTACCTGGTGCTGGGGCGCAGCCTGACCGGCGCCAGCAGTGACCAGACCCAGCAGGTCAACGCCGCCTCGGCGGCGCTGTCGGCAGGCAGTGGCCTGTTGGCGTCGCAGCTCGGTGCCAAACTGGGCCTGGACGATGCCGGCGTGAGCCAGTCGCGCGCGCTGGGTGGCTCGGTGATCGGCGTCGGCAAGTACATCTCGCCCAAGCTGTATGTCGGCTACGGCGTGTCGCTGGTGGGTGCCGGCTCGGTGATCACGCTGAAGTACCTGCTGCGTCGTGGCTTCGACGTGGAAGTGGAATCGAGCACGGTGGAAAACCGTGGATCGATCAACTGGCGGCGGGAGAAGTAACGATGCGGTAGTGCCGGTCGCTGGCCGGCAACTGCACCGTATCTCCGGAGTTGCGTGGGTTGCCGGCCAGCGGCCGGCACTACCGTGCACGTCGACCCAACCATCGGCCGTTGCCCCATCCGCCCCCAGCGGCTATGGTCCCGGGCTGTTCTGTCGTACCGGATCGCCTCATGTCACCACGCAAAGCCTTTCCCACCGCCCTGGCCCTGGGCCTGACCCTCGCCGCCGGCGCCCACGCCGATGAAGGCATGTGGATGCCGACGCAGCTGCCGGAACTGGCCAAGCCGCTGCAGGCAGCAGGTTTCAAGGGCAATCCGGCCGATCTGGCCAACGTCACCGCGCCGCCGCTGAGCGCCGTGGTGCGTGCCGGTGGCGGCACCGGTTCGTTCGTGTCTGCTGACGGCCTGCTGCTGACCAACCACCACGTGGCGATGGGCGTGATCCAGTACAACAGCTCGCCCGAGCACGACCTGATCAACGGCGGCTTCATCGCCAAGGGCCGCGCCGACGAGCGCCCGGCCAACCCGGACTTCCGCGTACTGGTCACCGTCGGCTTCGACAAGGTGACCGACCAGGTGCTGGCACAGGCCAAGGGCAAGACCGGTCGTGCCTACTTCGATGCCGTGGATGCGGCCAGCAAGCAGATCGTGGCCGAGTGCGAGAAGGACGGCAGCGTGCGCTGCTCGGTGGCCAACATGTACTACGGCACCGACTTCTACCGCATCGCCCAGCTTGAGCTGAGCGACGTGCGCCTGGTCTATGCGCCACCGCGTGCGATCGGCAACTACGGCGATGAGATCGACAACTTCATGTGGCCGCGCCACACCGGCGACTTCACCCTGTTGCGTGCCTACGTGGGCAAGGACGGCAAGCCGGCCGCCTATAGCAAGGACAACGTGCCCTACCAGGCCCCGGCGCACCTGCAGATGTCGGTGGAAGGCCCGAAGGAGGGCGACTACGCGATGCTGGCCGGTTACCCGGGCATCACCTATCGCCATCGCACCGCCGCCGAATTCGCCGGCCAGATCGATACCGTGCTGCCGCGCCGCGTGTCGGTGTTCCAGCAGATGATCGACACCATCGAGGCCGCCAGCGCCAAGGACGCGCAGGCGCGCACCCGCTACGCCTCGCAGCTGCAGTCGCTGAAGAACAACCGCAAGCGCGCCGCGGGTGAGCTGGAAGGCCTGCTGCGCAGCGACGCCAAGGCCCAGCGTGCCGCCGACGAGACGGCGATGCTGGCGGCCACCGACCGCAAGTACCAGGGCGACATCAAGGCGCTGCTGACCAACCTGTCGCAGGGCGCGGCGGTGGGCGAGCGTGACCTGCTGCTGGACCAGATGGCCGCACAGAGCCAGCTGCTGCGCTCGGCGCTTCTGCTGGAACGCCTGCGCATCGAATCGGCCAAGCCGGACGCGCAGCGCGAGAGCGGTTTCCAGCAGCGCGACCAGGCGATGATCGAAGGCGTGCTCAAGCAGGTCCAGCGACGTTACGCGCCCGAGGTCGAGAAGGCGCTGCTGACCACCCTGCTGAGCCGCTACCAGCAGCTGCCGGACGCGCAGCGCGTGGCAGAGTTCGACACCGCTTTCGGCCGTACCCCGGAGCAGCTGGCCAAGGCACTGGACACCCTGTACGCCGGCACCCAGCTGGGTGACGAGGCGCAGCGCCTGTCGCGCTTCGCTGCTGCGCGCGAAGGCAAGGCATTGGCCGCCGATCCGCTGATCGCCGTGGCCGGCCCGTTGGTGGCCGCGCAGCTGCGCATCGAGAACGAGAGCAAGACCCGCGAAGGCGAGCAGCTGCGCCTGCGCCCGGCCTACATGCAGGCGCTGTTCGCCTGGCGTGCCAAGCAGGGCCGCGCGGTGTACCCGGATGCAAACCGCACCCTGCGCATCAGCTACGGCAAGGTCGAGGCGCTGCACCCGCGCGATGGCGTGACCTACTCGCCGGTGACCACCGTGGCCGGCATCGTCGAGAAGAACACCAACGCCTATCCGTTCGACGCACCCAAGCCGCTGCTGGCGGCCATCGCCAAGGGCGACTTCGGCAGCACCGCCGATCCGGCACTGAAGACCCAGACCGTCAATTTCCTGACCAACCTGGATACCACCGGTGGCAACTCCGGCTCGCCGGTGCTCAACGCCAAGGGCGAACTGATCGGCCTGAACTTCGACAGCAACTGGGAGTCGGTCAGCGCCAGCTGGTGGTTCGACCCGCGCTACAAGCGCGCCGTGCACGTGGACATGCGCTACCTGCGCTGGCTGCTGGCCAAGGTCTACCCGGCGCCGGAACTGCTGAAGGAAATGGGCGTTCCGGCCCAATAAGAAGCCGGCCACGACCAACGGTTGTGGCCCGCACCGCGTAAGCCCCCACCTTGGTGGGGGTGGTTGCCCCCAACGAGCCCGTACACCCGGCCACGCCTGGCCTACACTGCGGGTTCTTCCGACGGAAACGCGCGCGTGGTCTCCAGCTGGATCCTGCTGCTGGTCTCGGTTGCCTATGCTGCGCTGCTGTTCGGCGTGGCGTGGTGGGGCGACCGTCGGCCGATGTATCCGGATAGACCCTGGCTGCGGCCAGTGGTCTACAGCCTTGCGCTGGCCGTGTACTGCTCGTCGTGGACCTTCTACGGCGCAGTCGGCACCGCCGTGCGCAACGGCGTGGGTTATCTGCCGATCTATATCGGCCCGTTGCTGTTGTTGTTGTTCGGCTGGCGCATCATTGAACGCCTGGCGCTGATCGCGCGCAGCCAGAACGTGGTCTCGATCGCCGACTTCATCTCCTCGCGTTTCGGCCGCTCACGGCGGCTGGCGGCGCTGGTGGCGATCATTGCGCTGATCGGCATCATTCCGTACCTGGCCCTGCAGTACAAAGCGGTGGCAATGAGCCTGCAGGTGCTGACCGGCAACACAGGCCCGACCGGGTTCTTCAGCGATCCGGCGCTGTACGTGGCGCTGTTGATGGCGCTGTTCGCCACCCTGTTCGGCACCCGCCAGGTCGATGCCACCGAGCACCACCACGGCATGATGCTGGCCATCGCGCTGGAATCGGTGATCAAGCTGGTGGCGATGGTGGCGGTGGGCGTGTTCGCCTATGTGTGGCTCAGCGACCGCAACGAGGCGGTGGTGGAATCGGTGCATACGCTGTTCACCGGGCTGCCGCCGGTAGGCTTCATCTCGCAGACCCTGCTCAGTTTCCTCGCCATCATCTGCCTGCCGCGCCAGTTCCACGTGGCCGTGGTTGAATGCGGTGACGTGCGCGATGTGCGCCGCGCGCGCTGGATGTTTGGTGGTTACCTGGTACTGATTTCGGCGATGGTGCTGCCGATCGCTACCGCGGGTGTCAGCCTGTTCGGCACCGGCAGCAGCGTCGCAGATGATTCGATGGTGCTGGCGTTGCCGCTGGCCGAGGGGCGCAACGCCCTGGCGCTGATCGCCTACGTAGGCGGATTCTCCGCCGCTACCGGCATGGTCATCGTGTCTTCGATCGCGCTGGCTACCATGGTCAGCAACGACCTGGTGATGCCGGTGCTGCTGCGCCGCAGTGGTGATCACCAGGAAGCGGCCGACGTCGCTTCACGGGTGTTGTGGATCCGCCGCCTGGCGATCCTCCTGCTGGCGTTGATGGCCTACAGCTACTACCGCAGCAGCAGCAACGACAGCACGCTGGCCTCGTACGGCCTGATGGCCTTCGCCGCGGTGGCCCAGTTCGCGCCGGGCCTGATCGGTGGCCTGTACTGGCGCGGTGCCAGCCGCCGCGGTGTCGAGACCGGCATGCTGCTGGGCTTCGCTACCTGGCTCTACACACTGCTGCTGCCGGCGATGACCATCGCCGGCTGGATGGACGACGGCTGGGTGCAGAACGGCCCGTTCGGTATTGCCTGGCTGCGCCCGCAGCAGTTGTTCGGCATGACCGGCTGGGATCCGCTGACCCACGGCACGTTCTGGTCGCTGCTGGTCAACGCGGCGACGATGATGCTGGTGTCCGCGCGCTGGCGTCCCGGCGTGGACGAGCGCCTGCGCGCTGCACCGTTCCTCGACCCGTATGCCGAACGCCCGTCGGTGGCCGGTGGCTGGCCCGGTCACGTGCATGTGGGCGACCTGCTGGCGCTGGCCTCGCGCGTCGTGGGTGAACGCCATGCACGGCGCTCGTTCTTCGAACAGGCGCAGTCGCTGGGCCGTGAGCTGCAATCCTCGGCACCGGCCGACCGGCCGTGGGTGCAGTTCACCGAGCGCCTGCTGGCTGCCTCGATCGGCGCGGCATCGGCACGCCTGTTGCTGACCAGCCTGCTGCGTGGTTCGGGCATGGACCTGGGCGAAGTGGTGGCGGTGCTGGATGAAGCCGGGCAGGAGCTGCGCTTCAACCGCGAGATCCTCTCGACCACACTGGAGAACATCAGCGCCGGGGTCAGCGTGGTCGACCCGGACATGCGCCTGACTGCATGGAACCGCCGTTACCAGGACATGTTCGGCTACCCCGACGGCATGCTCTACGTCGGCCGGCCGGTGGCTGACCTGATCCGCTACAACGCCGAACGTGGTGAGCTGGGCGAGGGCGATATCGAAATCCAGATCAACCGCCGCATCGGCTACATGCGGGCCGGTTCACCGCACGTGTTCGAACGCACCCGCAGCGACGGCAAAGTGATCGAGATGCGTGGCCAGGCACTGCCCGGTGGTGGCTACGTGACCAGCTACAACGACATCACCGACTACAAGCACGCCGAGCGCGCGCTGCTGGAAGCCAATGAAACGCTGGAACAGCGCGTGGCCGAGCGTTCGCATGAAGCCGAGGTCGCGCAGCAGTCGAAGACCCGTTTCCTGGCCGCGATCAGCCATGACGTGCTGCAGCCGCTGAATGCCGCGCGGCTGTTTGCCTCGGCGCTACGCGACAGCGACCATGTGAGTGACGAGCAGAAGCATCTGGCCGAGCGCGTGGATGCTTCGCTGCGTGCGGCCGAGGAACTGCTTGATGGCCTGCTGGACGTGTCACGTCTGGATGCCGGTGGCCTGCACCCGGTGATCGGCGAGTTCGATGTGAGCGCGCTGATGCGCGAGCTGGCCGCGCAGTACACCCCGGTCGCCGCTGGCCGTGGCCTGCGCCTGGACCTGTTCGCACGCCCGGCGTGGGTTCGTAGTGACCGGCGCCTGCTGCGCCGCGTGCTGCAGAACTTCCTCGCCAATGCGCTGCGCTACACGCGCCAGGGACGCATCGTGCTGGCGGTGCGTCACCGCGGCGACGAGGTGGAACTGCAGGTGTGGGACACCGGCCCGGGTATTCCCGAGCACCACATGCGGCAGATCTTCGACGAGTTCCATCGCTACCAGCAACCGTTCGACTGGGGTGAGCAGGGGCTGGGGTTGGGCCTGTCGATCTGCCAGCGCATCTCGCGCCTGCTTGATCATCGGTTGAACGCACGCAGCCGCGTGGGTAGTGGTTCGATGTTCTCGATCATCCTGCCGCGGGTGGCACCGCTGCCGGGCTATACCGAGCTGGCCACACCTGCACAGACCGTAGCCGCGCCAGTGCGCAGCGATTCGCTGGCGGGCCTGCGCGTGCTGTGCGTGGACAACGACGAAGAGATCCTCGACGGCATGCGCGCGTTGCTGGGCCGTTGGCAGGTGCAGGTGATCACCGCCGCCACCGTCGACCAGGCACTGGAGAAGATCGCCGAGCGCCCGCAGGTGATGCTGGTGGATTACCACCTGCACGACCGCATGGATGGCTTGGATGCGCTGGTGGCGCTGCGCGAGGCGGCCGGCTACCCGCTGCCCGGCGCGCTGCTGACTGCCGATGGTCGCGACGAGCTGAAGCGGATGGCACGCGAACGGGGATACCGCGTGCTGACCAAGCCGATCAAGCCGGCCTCGCTCCGGGCCTTCCTGGGCGCGCTGCGTGATGCGCAGTAATGCCGGCCGCTGGCCGGCAATCGTAACGTGAAACCGTGCCAGGCAAGCCTGGCATCTACCAGAGCTTCATCGGCCTGGCAGTAGATCCACGCCATGCGTGGATGTGATGCCTGGTAGTGCCGGCCGCTGGCCGGCAACCACGTAATCGCGGGTGCGTTACCCCACGCCGTGCAGGTGTTCGTACAGGATCGTTGCGCCGATGATCACCAGGATCACGCCGCCGATGATCTCGGCGCGCTTGCCGACCATGCTGCCCAGCACGCGACCGAGCATGATGCCGACGGTGACCATGGTCAGCGTGCACAGGCCGATGACCGCAGCCATCACGCCGATATGCACATCCATGAAGGCCAGGCCGATACCCACCGCCATTGCGTCGATGCTGGTGGCGAAACCGGTCAGTGCCAGTTTCCAGAAGCCGTGGTGCTGCGAGGGGTCTTCGTCATCCTCGGCATTGTCCGGGCGAAGGCCGTTGTAGATCATGTGGATGCCCAGCGCGCCGAGCAGGCCGAAGGCGATCCAGTGGTCGAAGGCTTCGACGTACTGCAGCGCGGCGCGGCCGAGCAGCCAGCCGATGATGGGCGTGATCGCCTCGATGACGCCGAAGATGATGCCGGCACGCAGTGCGTCGCGGAACACCGGCTTGCGCATGGCCGCACCCTTGCCGATCGCCGCGGCGAAGGCATCGGTGGACATGGCAAAGCCGATCAGGAGGATCGAAATGGGGGACATGGGCGGCGGCTGAGGTCGGGCTAGGGCGGACGCACGGCCTGCGCTCGCGCCCAACCTGACGTTGCGCGCGCGGGCCGCTGGTCTCGCCAACCATCATGGTTGTCCACGCCACGGCGCACTGGCCGAGTATGTTGACGTGGACGATTCCTGCGAAGGAATCCGGCTACTCCCCAAGGGGACGCGAAGCTTAGCATCGCGATTCGCGCGTGGCACATTTCCAGCGAAACGCGCAGGCAGGGCTGGTTTGTATAGCGATGGCTATATCGAGAGCGCAGCGGTGCCTGGTAGTGCCGGCCGCTGTCCGGCATGCGCAACGCCGAGAGCGCGCCAAGCAAGCTTGGCACCTACCCGAGCGATTTCACGCGTTTCAGGCGATTGCCGGCCAGCGGCCGGCACTACCTTCAGTCTTCTTCCGGCGGCAGCACGATAGCGTCGTCGTCGATGGCCAGCTTGCCGGCCATCAGCACGGCCTGGGTGCGGTTGGTCACGCCCAGTTTGCGCAGGATCGCGGTGACATGTGCCTTGATCGTCGCCTCGGAGACGTTGAGGTCGTAGGCAATCTGTTTGTTCAAGCGACCGGCGCCGAGCATCTGCAGCACGCGGAACTGCTGAGGGGTCAGTTCGCGCAGGCGGTGGCCGACTTCGCGTTCCTCGCTGCCGGTGGGCGGCACGTTGTGCGCTTCCGGCGGTGCCCAGGTCTCACCATCGAGGATGGTGCCGAGCGCGTGGCCGATGGTGTCCGAGTCGGCCGATTTGGGAATGAAGCCCAGCGCACCATGGTCAAGCGCCCGGCGCATCACCGTCGCTTCTTCGCGCGCGGACACCACCACCACCGGCAGGTGGGGATGCAACGAGCGCATGTGCACCAGTGCGTTGAAACCCTGTGCACCGGGCATGTTGAGGTCCATCAGGACCAGGTCGGCATCGTTGTGCTGGTCGGCCAGCGCGTACAGCGCTTCCACGCTGTCGGCTTCGAACAGCTGCACGCCGGGGATGACCCGCTGCACGGCGCCGCGCAGGGCTTCGCGGAACAGCGGGTGGTCATCGGCAATCAGGAGGGTGGTCATGGTCGGGGGGAACCGTGGGGGAAAGCAGATGGGGTCGGAGCCCTTTCCCTGCGGAAAGGGATCCGACCCCGGGTCGTACATCATCGCACCTTGCGCTCGTCCACCAGCGACGCCACCACCGACGGATCGGCCAGGGTCGAGGTGTCGCCGAGCTGGTCCGGTGCGTTCTCGGCGATCTTGCGCAGGATGCGGCGCATGATCTTGCCCGAGCGGGTCTTGGGCAGGCCCGGCGCCCACTGCAGGTGGTCCGGCGTGGCGATCGGGCCGATTTCCTTGCGCACCCACGCAATCAGCTCCTTGTGCAGCTCATCGGTTGGCGCCTCTTCGGCCACCAGCGTCACGTACGCATAGATGCCCTGGCCCTTCACGTCGTGGGGGAACCCGACCACGGCGGCTTCGGCCACCTTCGGGTGCGAGACCAGCGCGCTTTCCACTTCGGCAGTACCGATGCGGTGGCCGGAGACGTTGATCACATCGTCCACGCGGCCAGTGATCCAGTAGTAGCCGTCTTCATCGCGGCGGCAACCGTCACCGGTGAAGTAGCTGCCCGGGTAGGTGCGGAAATACGTATCGATGAAACGCTGGTGGTCGCCGTACACCGTGCGCATCTGGCCCGGCCAGGAATCACGGATGATCAGGTTGCCCTCGGTCGGGCCGTCCTTGATCTCGCCATCGGCATTGACCAGCGCCGGTTGCACGCCGAAGAAGGGCAGGGTGGCCGAACCCGGCTTGAGGTCCATCGCGCCAGCCAGCGGCGAAATCAGGATGCCGCCGGTCTCGGTCTGCCACCAGGTATCGACGATCGGGCAGCGGCTGTCGCCGACCACTTCGTAGTACCAGCGCCAGGCTTCCGGATTGATCGGTTCGCCGACGCTGCCCAGCAGGCGCAGCGAGGCACGCGAAGTCTTCTTCACCGGCTCCTCGCCTTCGCGCATCAGTGCACGGATGGCGGTCGGCGCGGTGTAGAAGATCGACACCTTGTGCTTGTCGATCACGTTCCAGAAGCGCGAGGTATCCGGATAGTTCGGCACGCCTTCGAACATCAGCGAGGTCGCGCCGTTGGCCAGCGGGCCGTACACGATGTAGCTGTGGCCGGTGACCCAGCCGACGTCGGCTGTGCACCAGTAGATGTCGTCCTCG
>JAAIGE0100226843.1_pt1 | contig 28842 bp, 18 predicted proteins | sample 6487951 | NCBI WGS metagenome assembly JAAIGE01 (sample SAMN13974128, study PRJNA590717) | phyllosphere metagenome | biome: tomato field; feature: multiple bacterial spot infested tomato fields; material: tomato leaves; isolation source: leaves from tomato fields | host: Solanum lycopersicum ...
CGGACCCTAATTATCTATTTGTTCTTGTTAGTGATGATGCGGTTATTGGGCAAACGCATGAATGGACAACTTTCCATTACCGAGATGGGCGTCATGCTTACTACCGGGGCCATCCTTTCCCCGTCCATGCAGGCTCCGGACCGGGGCATCGGGCTGGGGATTTTTGCCATGATCTGTGCCCTCCTGTATCAGCGATATACCACCTTGTGGGGTTTCAAAAATAAAAAGGTAGAGATGATCATGCAGGGCACTACCACCGTTTTGGTTAGAGATGGGATTTTGGACGTGGGCGAGCTAATGAGGAACCGTATTTCGCATCAGCAGCTCTTTAGTGTTTTGCGGACCGAAAAGTATTATAACCTTGGGGAAGTCAAGCGGGTGTATCTGGAAGCCAGTGGCCTGTTTAGTATTTATCCTGAAAAAGAAGCCCGACCGGGTTTATCTACCCTGCCACCGAACGTCAGTGATACGTCCATTCACGCCATTCAGCGGGAAGTAGTAGAGTACGTTGTTTGCTGTAATTGCGGAAAAACCGTCGAAAAAAAGACCCATCCCGGCCCGTGCCCCCACTGCCAGGTCGAAGACTGGGGCACGGCCATTCTCTAATTCTTTCTTCCTGCCTCGCATGAATCCAGATGATATTAAAATTGACGACTGGCTCCGGATCTTTTACGGTGAATTACCCGCCAGTTATTTCATCGAAGTCATCATCCGGATGACTTTCGTGTACCTGCTGCTCATGGTTTGTATCCGAATCATGGGGCGGCGGATGGCCTCCCAGCTCAACCGTAATGAAATGGCGGCGTTGACCTCCCTGGCCGCCGCCATTGGTATGCCCGTACTCTCGCCCGACCGGGGATTGTTACCTGCAATTGCCATTGCGATTATCATTGTGGCCGGGCAACGCTGGATTTCCCGCATCGCTTCCCGAAATGAAAAGTTTGAGGCGATTACGCAGGATGATATGGAGATTCTGGTGAAAGATGGGGTGCTTGAACTCAAAGCCATGCAACACTCCCGGATTACCCGCGAACGCCTCTTCGCCGAACTTCGGGCCGCCAGTATCCTGCACCTGGGTCAGGTTCGACGCCTGTACATTGAAGCCAATGGTAAGTTTACGCTCATTGAAAACGAAAACCCGAAGCCAGGTCTCTCCGTAATTCCCAATGAAGATCCGGAACTTATTGAGGAGCAACCCAAAGCAGACGACCGGCTTGTCTGCAAGAATTGTGGGAATACCATGTTTCAGCCCCTGAAACCCGAGCATGAGTGTAATCATTGCAAAGACGTGAACTGGATACCTCCCATTAAGCCGGAAGCATAGTTTTTTTACAGCCTTTTCCTTCAACCAATCCCTAGTCTATGAACGAAGCCAATCCCCTTTGGTGGCAATCAGGTATTGTGTACCAGATTTATCCCCGCTCTTTTCAGGATAGTAATGCCGACGGTGTCGGTGATTTACAGGGTGTGATCAAACGCCTTGATTACTTAAAATGGCTGGGCATCAAAGCCGTATGGCTTTCCCCCATTTACCCTTCGCCCATGGACGATTTTGGGTATGACATCGCTGATTACCAAGGCATTCATCCCTTATTTGGCAACATGGAGGATTTTGATGCATTACTCGAAGAAGTGCACGCCCGGGACATGAAACTCCTGCTGGATCTGGTTCCCAACCATAGCTCCGATCAGCATCCCTGGTTTCAGGAATCCCGTTCTTCCCGCGATAATCCTAAACGCAACTGGTACATCTGGAAAGACGCCCGCCCCGATGGCTCCGAACCGAACAACTGGCTGAGTGAATTTGGCGGGAGTGCCTGGCAGTGGGATGAAGCAACGCAGCAATACTATTATCACGCCTTTCTGACTTCCCAGCCGGATTTAAACTGGCGGAATCCCGAGGTACAGCAGGCGATGTTCGACGTTATGCACTTCTGGCTGAAAAAAGGCGTAGACGGATTCCGCGTGGATGTGATGTGGCACATGATCAAGGACGAACAGTTCCGCGACAACCCCATCAATCCCGATTATCAGGCCCATGAATCGAATGTCAAAAAGGTTCTGGCCGTGTATTCAACCGATCAGCCTGAAGTACACGAGATCGTACGTAAAATGCGGAGTGTACTGGACCACTACAAGGAACGCATGATGATCGGGGAAATCTATCTGCCCATTCAACGCCTGATGACCTATTACGGCACCGATGGCAACGGGGCTCACCTGCCGTTTAACTTTCAACTGCTCACGTTGTCCTGGGACGCTCCTCATCTGGCCGCTTCCATCAGTCAGTACGAAGGGGCTTTACCTCAGTATGGCTGGCCCAACTGGGTACTGAGCAACCACGACCAGCCCCGCATTACCAGTCGCGTGGGTATTCAGCAGTCCCGGGTGGCAGCGATGTTATTATTGACCTTACGTGGTACGCCGACGATCTATTACGGGGATGAAATCGGGATGCAGGATGTACCCATTCCCTTTGAAGAGGTACAGGACCCGCAGGGCCTGAACATGCCCGACAAAAACCTGAGTCGCGATCCGGCCCGTACCCCCATGCAGTGGACGGAAGGCAGCTACGCGGGCTTCAGTACGGAAAAACCCTGGCTCCGGCTGGCCAATACCTACCGCCGCGTGAATGTGGAGACGCAGAAACGAGATCCGTACTCCATGCTTACCTTGTACAAACGGCTGATTGAACTCCGGCAGTCTGAACCTTCGCTCATGTGGGGTTCGTATATTCCCGTATACTCGGATCAGCAGTTACTGGCCTTTATGCGTCAGGCTTCTACGGGTTCCCGTTTTCTGGTAATCCTCAACCTGACCCACCGACCTGCGTACTTCAAAGCAGAACATATTACACTGGATGGGGTTGTGGAGATTGCTACGTTCCCTGAAGACGAAGGGCAACGCATTCACGATACCATTGCCCTCAGTGGCGACGCTGGTTTACTGATCCGACTCGATTGATTTTTACCATTTATCCAACTCCACCGCATTTAAACAACGCATCCCGGCAGTCATGAAAAGAATTGGTTCTGATTATCAAGGCGATAATCAATGTACGTTTACGGTATGGGCTCCTGACAAACAACGCATGTTGCTCCAGGTAGTCCAGCCTCAGCCCCGGACGATCGAGATGCAATCACAGGCGGAGGGTTATTTTTTCGCTGAAGTATCCGATTTACCGCCAGGTTCGCAGTATTTTTTCCGTCCGGATGATCAGGAGTCTTATCCCGATCCCGCCTCGCGTTTCCAGCCCCTGGGCGTACACGGTCCTTCCGAAGTAGTCGATCAGGCCGCTTACGCCTGGCAGGATGCTACCTGGCGGGGTGTACCTTTTCCTGAAGTAGTGATCTACGAACTGCACGTGGGCACGTTTACGCCGGAGGGCACGTTCGAAGCCATCATTCCGCGATTACCGGAATTGGCCGACATGGGCATCAATGCCCTGGAAATCATGCCGGTTGCCCAGTTTCCGGGCCAGCGGAACTGGGGGTACGATGGCGTCTTTCCCTACGCCGTGCAAAACTCCTACGGCGGTCCCGAAGGACTGAAAAAACTCGTGGATGCCTGCCACGCCGCAGGTATTGCGGTGTACCTGGATGTGGTGTACAATCACCTGGGCCCAGAAGGAAACTACCTCTCGGATTTTGGACCTTATTTCACGGAAAAGTACTGCACGCCCTGGGGCAATGCGTTGAATTTTGATGATGCTTATTCGGACGGGGTAAGGGATTTCTTTGTGGGTAATGCGTTGTACTGGATTGAGGAATTTCACATGGATGGACTTCGCTTCGATGCCATTCACACCATCTTTGATCAGGGAGCCGTCAGCTTATGGGCTTACCTGTACAGTAAAGTGCATCAACTGGAATTAAAGCTCGGGCGTACGATTACACTGATTGCCGAAAGTGACCTGAACAGTCCGCACATTCTTAAGAAACCGGAAGCGGGTGGCTTCGGATTTACAGCTCAGTGGCTGGACGATTTTCATCATTCCTTCTACGCCGTTCTGGATGAAAAAGAAGGTAAAAAACGCTACGGCGATTTTGGCCGGATCGATCAGATCGCTAAAGCCTATACTGACGGTTTCGTGCACAGCGGGGAATACGTCAGCTTCCGGAAGCGTAGGTACGGAGCCTCATCGGCGGGCATTCCGGGCGACCAGTTTATTGCCTTCATGGACAATCACGATCAGGCGGGCAATCGTCTGCTGGGCGAGCGGCTTTCCTCACTCATTGATACCGAACGTCTGAAGGTAGCGGCAGCGGCCCTTTTGCTGGCCCCTTACGTTCCCATGCTGTTTATGGGCGAGGAATACGCCGAGCGGGCTCCTTTCCTGTATTTCATTCATCATTCTGAACCAGAATTGATCAAAATGGTGCAGGAAGGTCGAACGAAAGATTTCAAATCATTCAACGACGGGGATGAGCAAGTACCCCCGGATCCGCAGGAAGAACAAACGTTCCGGGATTCCATCCTGCACTGGGAAGAACGGACGCAGGGCAAGCATGACCTCATCCGGCGGTGGTACAAAACCCTGATTGGCCTGCGGCGGGAAATTCCGCTGTTACAGAATTACTGCAAAAACGATATACGGGTTCAGGTCATCGATGAATCGGGTTTTGTATTGTTCCGGCAGAATGATTCCGGACAGGAACATCTCATGGCCGTTCTGAATCTCTCCGGTGAGGACATTTCGTTTACCGTGCCGGCTATGGAACAGACCTGGAATAAAATCCTGGATTCAAAAGAAGAGCAATGGCTGGAGAGCGGTCAACCCACTCCTGCCGTGGATCACGTATACGACAGAACGTTACTAACTGTTAACCCCTGGAGCGTGACGGTCTATCAAAGCGGGTCTTAGTAGTACTTTCATTACTGAAAAGGGTCGTAAGCGTGCATAATCGTGCTTACGACCTTTTTTTGTTGCTTTCACTGCGTGTACCTACCCGAAATCCCACCAGAGTATATATAGGTATTTTTGCCGCATTCTCTCCCCATTTTTCCTCAATTTGCGTATCGGATACTTTTTTTAAAGAAAGTGAGGGTTTACGGCACTTCATTCTGCCCCCCTTGTAGCAGCAGAATATAAATCGCTCAACCAGCACCGAAGTGTCGCACGACCCATACACTAACACCCATATTTTCACATGAAGTCCACTACTACGTATCCTGGTGATCCCTTTCCACTAGGCTCAAAATACGATGGCAAAGGTGTCAATTTTGCCATTTTCGCCGAAAATGCAACCGGTATTGATTTATGTCTTTTTGATGAAGTTTCTAACGCCACTGAAACCCTTCGCATCCCGCTGGAAGAACGGGCCTATCACATCTGGCACGTATACGTACCCGGTTTGAAACCCGGACAACTCTACGGTTACCGCGTTCATGGCCCGTATGAACCCGAAAACGGACATCGGTTTAACCCCAATAAATTACTCATTGATCCCTATACCAAAGCGTTAGCCGGTACGGTAGAATGGGATAATTCGCTGTTTAGCTACAAGATCGGTGAGGATGATCTTTCCTTCAACGAAGAGGATAGTGCTCCGTTTTTACCCAAGTCGGTAGTAATCGATTCGAGCTTTGACTGGGAGGATGACGTAGCACCGAAGGTTCCGTATAATAAAACCGTTATTTACGAAACCCACGTGAAAGGTTTTACGCAGTTGCATCCGGATATTCCTGAAGAAATCCGCGGCAGTTACGCGGCTCTGGGTCACCCGGTTACGATCAAATACCTGCAAGACCTCGGTATTACTTCCGTAGAACTGATGCCGATTCACGCCTTTGTCAAGGATAGTCACCTCGTTGAAAAAGGGCTGACCAATTACTGGGGCTATAATACCATTGCTTTCTTTGCTCCGGATGCGGGTTATTCCAGCAGCGGCGTACAGGGCCAGCAGGTTACGGAGTTCAAAACAATGGTAAAAGAACTCCATAAAGCGGGTATCGAAGTGATTCTCGATGTGGTGTATAACCACACCGCCGAGGGTAACGAAATGGGTCCCACGCTTTCGTTCAAAGGAATCGACAACGCCGCCTATTACCGACTGCACGATGGCCGGTATTACATGGATTATACGGGTACGGGTAATACCCTGAACGTAATGCAGCCCAACGTACTGCGGCTGATTATGGATAGTCTGCGGTACTGGATTCTGGAAATGCACGTGGATGGATTCCGGTTTGACCTGGCTTCAACGCTGGCCCGGGGTCTGCACGAAATTGATAAACTCAACTCGTTCTTTGACGTCATTTACCAGGATCCGATCATTTCACAGGTGAAACTCATTGCCGAGCCCTGGGATGTGGGTGAAGGCGGCTACCAGGTGGGTAAATTCCCTCCGGGCTGGGCTGAATGGAATGGGATATACCGCGACTGCGTACGCGATTACTGGCGGGGAGCTGACAGTAAACTCGGCGAGTTTGCCCAGCGTTTTCTGGGAAGCCCCGACCTGTATCAGGAAGGGTACCGCAGTCCAACGGCCAGTATCAACTTTATCACGGCTCACGACGGCTTTACGCTCAACGATCTGGTTTCGTACAATGACAAACATAACGAAGACAACGGGGAAGACAACAAAGATGGGGAAAGCCATAACCGCTCGTGGAACTGCGGAGCCGAAGGTCCTACCGAAGATGCGGAAATCGTAGCCCTGCGAGCCCAGCAGAAGCGAAACTTCATCACGACTCTCTTCCTTTCGCAAGGGGTAGCCATGCTGGTAGCCGGGGATGAAATGGGCCGTACCCAGCAGGGAAACAACAACGCTTACTGCCAGGATAACGAAATTTCCTGGGTAAACTGGGAGAATGCTGACCACGAATTGCTGGAGTTTACCCGCAAGGTGATTCGTTTCAGCAAGAGCCACCCGGTATTCTGCCGGCGGGGCTGGTTTAAAGGTCAGCCCATCAAAGGTACGGGCCTGGAAGACATTGCCTGGTTTTTACCCGAAGGTACGGAAATGAGCGACGAAGACTGGCAAAATGGTTACGCCAAATCCCTGGGAATTTTCATGAGCGGACACGCCCTGCGTTCCGTTAGTGCCACGGGTCAACGCATTGTGGATGACACCTTTTACGTCCTCTTCAATGCTCACTATGAATCGATTGATTACAAAATTCCACCTAAAAAATGGGGCACGACCTGGATCAAGGTACTCGACACGAGTACGGCTCTGGTAGACGAAGAAGGCGATACGTTCCAACACGGTGATACCATTACTGTTGCGGCCCGTTCCGTCGTGGTGCTCAAAAATCCACTTTCTACGCACAAGTAAATATGCAATCCATTAACCTGAGTTCTCGCACGCTCGGGGTTAATTTCAGTTCCAATGGGGAGGCTCACATCGTTTTGTGGGCTCCCCTGCTGGAACACGTCGCTATCCATCTGACCAAATCCAATACGATGTATCCACTGGTGAAAGATGGTTTTGGCTACTGGGAATTAACTACTACCGAGCTTCAGCCGGGTGACACCTACCAGTTCGTATTAAACGATGGTAAACATCTGCCCGACCCGACTTCTCTGTCGCAGCCTGAAACGGTCCATAGCGTATCCCAGGCTGTTGATTTATCCGACTACAACTGGCACGACCAGCACTGGAAAAACTTACCACTCGCCGATTACATTTTTTACGAATTACACGTAGGTACCTTCACACCCGAAGGCACCTTTGCCGCATTAGAAGAAAAACTCGATTACCTGATTTCACTGGGTGTAACGGCGATTGAACTCATGCCCATTGCCCAGTTTCCCGGCAAACGGAACTGGGGCTACGATGGTGTGTATCCGTTCGCCGTTCAGCACTCCTACGGAGGCGTACGCGGGCTGCAACACCTGGTAGACAGCTGTCACGAAAAAGGGCTGGCCGTGGTACTGGATGTGGTGTATAACCACATGGGGCCTGATGGCAATTACTTCGGTCAGTATGGACCGTATTTTACCGATAAATACGCTACGCCCTGGGGAGACGCCCTGAACTTTGATGATGAACACTGCGATGGCGTGCGGCAGTATTTTATAGAGAACGTTCTGATGTGGTTTCGCGATTTTCACATCGACGGTCTCCGTCTGGATGCCGTACATGCCATCCGCGATTTTAACCCCTGTCATATTCTGCAGGAAATCAAACAGTACGTAGACGCATTGAGCGAACAAACGGGCCGTAGCCACTACCTGATTGTGGAGATGGACCTGAACGATACTCGTTACATCAAACCCATGGAACAGGGCGGCTTCGCCATGGATGCCCAGTGGAGTGATGAATTCCATCACGCCCTTCGTGTGGCGGCCGGAGAAGAACGGACGGGTTATTACGAAGAAATGAATGGTATGAATCACCTGGCGAAAGCCTTCCGTGATGCTTACGTATATACGGGTCAGTACTCCTTTCGCCGTCATAAGAAATTTGGCGTGCATACGGACCAGATTTCGGGTGAAAAATTTGTGGTATTCTCCCAGAATCACGACCACGTTGGGAACCGCATGATGGGCGAACGTACGAGCCAGCTGGTAAGTTTTGAGATGCTCAAATTACTGGCCGGAACCGTACTGTGTAGTCCTTACCTACCCCTGCTGTTTATGGGAGAAGAGTGGGCCGAAGAGAATCCCTTTCTGTATTTTGTTGATCACACCGATCCCAAACTTTCGGCGTTAGTACGGGAGGGTCGCCGCAAGGAGTTTGCCTACTTCCACAGTGGTGAAGGAGAAGCTCCCGATCCGACCATTGAGGAAACATTTCAGCAATCCAAATTGCAGTGGTCCTTACTCGAAAAAGAACATCACCAAACCTTATTTCGGTATTATCAGGCACTGATTGCCCTTCGCAAGGCTCATCCGGCTCTTAAAAATCTGGATCGTAGTCAAATGGAAGTAGTGGCAGACGAAGACCGGGATTTACTAATTATTCGTCGCTGGCACGAAACCCAGGATGTTCTCATCCTTTTGAATTTTTCTAAGCAGCCTCAGGCCGTACCTGTACCGGAGGCGAAGCTGGCCTGGCATAAACGCTGGGACTCCGCCGATGTTCGCTGGAACGGCCCTTTAGGTGCTCCTGAGGTCATTTTACCTGATTCAGGGCTCACCATTCAACCGGAGTCGATTCTCCTATACATCCATGAATAACCCCATCGCTACCTATCGATTTCAACTGCACAAGGCGTTCTCCTTTAAGGAACTCGAAGCCATTGTACCCTATCTACAGAAACTGGGCATTCAAACGCTGTATGCCTCACCCATTTTTGAATCGACGCCCGGCAGTACGCATGGTTATGATGGACTGAATCCACACCGGATCAACCCTGAAATTGGTACGGAAGCAGATTTACTCCGGATTCAGTCTCAGTTGAAGGAAAAAGGCATTGGCTGGTTGCAGGATATTGTACCCAACCACATGGCCTATACCCCTTCGAACCTGTGGATTTGGGATGTCTTTCAGAAGGGCAAACGTTCGGTTTACGCTTCATTTTTTGATATTGATTGGGATAATCCCGTCAGTCCGGGCCAGATTATGGCTCCCTTCCTCGGGGAATCGCTGGAAGAGGTCATTCAAAAGGGCGATCTGAAAGTTGCCTACCACAACAAGCAACTAGTGCTGGTAGTGAATGAAATGGATTTCCCCTTGAGTACACCCTCGGTTGGCCAGGTACTGGAAGCCCTACCCAAAGCGGCCTCCCTCTCGAAAGTCTTTCAGCAACTGGAACGTATCGAAGACGATGGGTTGTACGGCGTGACATTCGTTGAACAGGTCTGGACGCCTTTAGCCGAGCAAACGGAGCTGCATGCGGATCTGGAAGCGTTACTGGAAAGCTGGAATAAAGACCCGGAAAAAATTCAGCAACTGGCGGATGAACAGTACTACCGCCTCTGCTTTTACGCGGAGACCGATACGCAAATCAACTTTCGGCGGTTCTTTACGGTGAATGGCCTCATTTGTCTCAACATCCAGCAACCCGAGGTATTCGAGCATTTTCACAAGTACATCCAGTCGCTGGTGGACACGGGCGTCTTTCAGGGCCTCCGCGTCGATCACATCGATGGTCTGTACGATCCGACCGCGTACCTGCAACAGCTGCGTGAATTGGCCGGACCGGAAACGTATCTGACGGTAGAGAAAATTCTTGAGCCGGGTGAGGAGTTGCCCGAATACTGGCCCATTGAAGGAAACACAGGTTACGATTTTCTTTCGTACGTCAACAACCTGTTTACTAATACCAATAGTGAACAAGCATTTACCGAGTATTACGAGAAACTGACGGGCGATCGTACTCCCATTCTCGAACAGATTCACCGTAAGAAAGCGGCTATTCTTTTCGACCACATGGCGGGCGAACTGACCAACCTGGTGCGGCTTTACGATCAACTGGACCTTCCCGAGCTAGCGGAGGAAGACTTGCGGGAGGCCATTGCCCAGTGGCTGATTTATTGTCCGGTGTACCGCAACTACGGGAACCAGTGGCCTTTGGAGCCCGCTGAACAGGAAGCGATCCGTGCGGTATTTGCTGCCATTGAAGCGGATCAGCCGAAGTTAAAAAAGACACTTACGGCTTTGCAGGATACCCTGTTCAATCAGGCTGAATCCCTGCCCTTCTACCAGCGGTGCATGCAATTTTCGGGACCGCTCATGGCGAAAGGCGTGGAAGATACGCTGTTGTATACCTATCACCGATTCATTGGTCACAATGAAGTGGGCGATTCCGTTGCCGAATTTGGACTTAGCCCGGAACATTTCCACCAGCTCATGCGGGATCGGCAGCAGAAATGGCCTTTGTCGCTGAACGGTACCTCCACGCACGATACCAAACGGGGTGAGGATGTACGGGCCCGACTCAACGTACTCACCGATTTACCGCAGGAATGGCTTAAGACCGTGGAAGAATGGTCAGCGGCCCAGGGCCACGCGGAGCTGGATCCCAGCGATCAGTATTTTATTTTCCAAACCGTGCTCGGGGCGTATCCCATGCCGGGGCAGGACGAAGATGAGTTCCCGCAACGCCTCAACGAATACCTGCAAAAAGCCTTACGGGAAGCCAAACTTCACTCCAACTGGACCAAGCCTAATGAAGCCTACGAGCAGGCAGCTCAGGATTTTGCCGGACAATTGCTGGATCAGGAAGGGGAATTCTGGACTGCGTTCGAGCCTTTCCACCGGAAAATAGCCGATTGGGGTATTGTCAATTCCCTGGCTCAGACGCTACTGAAATTTACTGCCCCCGGCGTACCGGACGTATATCAGGGTACGGAATCCTGGGATTTGAGTCTGGTAGATCCGGACAACCGCCGCCCCGTTGATTACCAGCTTCGCCAGCAGTGGCTGGATGAACTGGACCGGGTTACGGTAGCCGATCTGTGGAAACGTCGCTTTACCGGACAAATTAAACTCTGGCTGACGCATCAGCTGTTTCTCAAACGCGGCCAACATGCGGAAACCTTCGCGGAAGGGTTATATCTGCCCTTGCAGGTAACCGGAGCATACGCCGAGCATGTTTTGGCCTTTGCCCGCCGGTACCAGCAAAACTGGTTCATCGTTGCTGTACCGTTGCACGCGGCCCAGCTCGGGGAAAAGCAGAAGTGTTCGGTACTGGAAATCGACTGGAAGGATACGCAGATCGTAGTTCCCGATGAAGCCCCCCAAACCTGGCTGAATTTGCTGGGAATGCCCGTCGAATCATTACGCGTACAGGATTTATTCCACCAGTTACCGCTGGCTTTGTTACAGGGCGAACCGGAAATGTTGGACCGTAATGCGGGTATCTTACTTTCCGTCACTTCGTTGCCTTCCAACTTTGGTATTGGTGATCTGGGACCTCAGGCTCATGCCTTCGTGGATGCTCTTTCTCGTAGTAAACAGAGTTACTGGCAATTATTACCGCTCAACCCAACGGGAGTCGATCAGGCGTATTCACCCTATAGCTCCATCTCAAGCCGGGCGGGGAATCCCCTGCTGATTAGTCCGGAAAAGTTACAGGAACACGGCTGGCTGAAGGACCTGGAACCGTATCAGCTTCCGGCTCAGTCGCAGGTTGATTACGAGCAGGTCAATGAGCTGAAAACCCAGATGCTCGCCAAAGCCTATCAGAAATTTCAGCAATCGGCTTCCATTTACTGGCGAAACGCATTTCGTGAATTTTGTCGGCAGGAATCCGAGTGGCTCGACGACTACGCCTTGTTTGTGGTACTCAAAAATTACCAGCAGCAAAAGTCCTGGTCTGAGTGGCCGCAACCCTACAAAATGCGGGAGTCGGGAACACTGATCGCATTTGCCTGCGAACATGAAACGGAACTTACCTACGAAAAATGGGTGCAGTTCATTTTCTTCCAGCAGTGGCGGGAGTTACGGGCGTATGGTAACCAGCAGAATGTACAATTCCTGGGCGACCTGCCTTTTTATCCCAGTTACGATTCTGTGGATGTCTGGGCTAATCCGGAAATTTTCCACCTGGATGAGCAGGGTGGAATGACTTGCGTGGCGGGTGTACCACCCGATTATTTCAACGAAGAAGGGCAACGCTGGGGCATGCCGCTCTACCGTTGGGACGTGCTGAAAGCCCGCCAGTACGACTGGTGGATCGATCGGATTGAAAAGAACATGGAATTGTACGATCGCCTGCGATTGGATCACTTCCGGGCCTTTGCCAGTTACTGGGAAGTACCCGCGGAAGAAAAAACGGCTAAAAACGGAACCTGGAAACCCGGCCCCGGAGCCGAATTTTTCCAGATTTTACAGGAAAAACTGGGAAGCCTGTCGCTAATTGCCGAAGACCTGGGTGATATTGGCGAGGATGTCTATCAATTGCGGGATGAATTTATGCTGCCCGGTATGCGGGTACTGCATTTTGCCTTTAGCGACGACATGCCGCGTTCGGTCAATATTCCGCATAATCACCTGCCGCTGAGTCTGGTGTATACGGGTACGCACGACAACAACACGACCAAGGGTTGGTTCCGGCAGGATTTGTCCCCGGAAGAACACCGAAACCTGGAAAAATACGTGGGCGGCTCCCTGTCCGAAGAGACAATTCATTTCGTCATGATTCGGCTGGCCTATGCTTCCGTGGCCCAAACGGCCATCTTACCCTTACAGGATGTACTGGGACTGGATGAAAAGGCCCGGATGAACACACCCGCCGGTAACAGTGCCTGCTGGAAATGGCGACTACTGCCCGAGCAGTTTACCGCCGTTCACGAAAAGCAATTGCGGACCTGGGCTGAGATTTATCACCGGGGTTAGTAATTAGGCTGTCGTTTAAAAGTGATGTTTATTAAAAGGCAGGAGTCTGACACTGATTCGGACTCCTGCCTTTTTTTAGGGTTTCAGAAAGAAAGATCCTTTGGATTTGATCCGCTTCTTTCTACCATTTGTATCCGGTAAAACCTTCCGAATACGCATTTTGTATTCGATAAGCTCCAATTTGTATAATCCGGACGTACCTCCTATCGCGGACCTTTGTCGTGTTCTAATCATTAACCATCCAACGTTATGAACACACTTCGCTCCGTTGCATTAGGTAGTCAGGAATTACAGGTTTCCGTTGAAGGGCTGGGTTGCATGGGTATGTCGCCCGCTCCCATGGGCACGATTTACGGTCCTGCCGATGACGCCGAAAGTATTGCCACCATTCACCGGGCCCGTGAATTAGGCGTGACCATGCTTGATACCGCCGATATTTACGGCCCCTTTCATAACGAAACGCTGATTGGTCAGGCGATTGCGGGTAGACGGGATCAGTATATTCTGGCAACCAAATTTGGCTTTCATCTCGATGAAAACGGCCAGTGGGATTACGGATTTAACGGCCGCCCGGAGTACGTCCGTACCTCCGTCGAAGGTTCGCTCCGCCGACTCAAAACCGATTACATCGATTTGTATTACCTACACCGGCTGGACCCTTCGACACCCATTGAAGATACCGTAGGAGCCATGAGCCGACTTGTCGAAGAAGGGAAGGTCCGTTACCTGGGTTTATCGGAAGTGGATGCGGATACGCTCCGCCGGGCTCATGCCGTTCATCCCCTAACGGCCCTCGAATCGGAATACTCGCTCTTTGATCGCAGTGTCGAAGAAAACGGGATGCTGGCTCTTTGTCGGGAGTTAGGCATTGGCTTTGTTGCCTACTCACCCTTAGGACGAGGCTTTTTATCGGGTGAAATTAAAAGTCCGGATGATTTTGCCCCGGATGATTCCCGTCGGTATTTTCCAAGGTACATGGGTGAAAACTTCTATAAAAACCTCGAACTGGTTGAGAAACTCAAAAGCTGGGCCTTTACCAAAGATACAACGCCCGCTCAGCTAGCCCTGGCCTGGGTGTTGGCTCAGAAGGTGGTGTGCATTCCCGGTACGAAGCGGCGGACTTACCTGGAAGCTAACGTAGCGGCGGCATCAATCACGCTTACCTCCGCTGAATTAGCCAACCTGGAGGCCCTGCTGCCCGTGGGTAGTACCACTGGCGATGCGTACCCTTCGTTTAGCTAACTTGATCGGGCAGAAACAACAACCCCAGGTCCGTTGTTTCTGCCTGCAATGGATTAAACTGCGTATGAAAGCAAAAGCGACTCCCTTTACCGTGCTGGAAACCGTCACCGAGTATACGCGGTTTTACGACTTACCCGCTCCCGTGCACCCCCTGCTCACCGTGCTGGATTTACAGGCTACGCATCAGCAGCCTATTGACGTGATTCCCCCGGCCGTTCTGACTCCGGTCATACAGCAATTTTATTTAATTTCACTTAAACAGGGTTTGGGCAAGGCGGCTATTCGCTATGGACACACTTCCTACGATTTCAACGAGGGAGTCTTAAGCTTTCTGGCACCCGGACAGGGATGCTGGCTGGCCAATGCGGCGAGTGCGGAGGAGCTTGCCGAAATCTTCGAAAGTCTAAAGGGCTGGAGCCTACTGGTTCATCCCGACCTGCTAGCTAAATACCCCCTGGGTCAGAAAATCATGCGTTATGGTTTCTTTTGCTACGCAACCAACGAGGCCCTGCATCTGTCGGCTGCTGAAGAAGCAACGCTCAATCAGCTCATCGATACCATTCGGGCGGAAGTCGAGCGACCCATTGATTTGTTTAGTCAGGATGTGCTCGTTGCTCAGATTGACCTGTTGTTAACCTACGCCGACCGATTCTATCACCGTCAGTTTGTAACCCGCCGGACCGCTGAATCCAATCGGGAGCCGGATTCACTACTGATGCGTTTTGAGTCCCGTCTCGCGGCTCACTTTGCTCAACCGGGCGAGCATTCCATTCCTACGGTACAGGAACTGGCCGATGAGCTGAATGTATCATCGGCTTACCTGAGTGACATGCTTCGTACGCTCACGGGTCAGAATACCCAACAGCACATTCACCAGGCCCTGATTGAAAAAGCGAAACGGCTACTGATGATTACCTCCGCATCGGTTAATGAAACGGCCTATCAGCTTGGGTTCGAATATCCGCAGTATTTCAGTCGCCTGTTCAAGAAAAAAACGGGTATGACGCCCGCCGAATTTCGACTTTCGATGCAAATTGCCTCTTCTTAGTTGAATAAAAACGAGGGGTACGCCGTTGGGGATTAAGTTTTTTTAGAAACGTTTTATTGTACACTAGAATCTTACCGAGCCAGCTTGTATGTCTGATGCTTTACGTACGCTTTTCGAAGCGGATCAGAATGAACGGATTCATCATCCGGAGGTGGGTACTCCGGCGTATGAAACCTTACGAACCAGAGATCGGGAGCGACGCACACAGGTTCAAACCCTAATCAACGAAGGGCGAGTTACTACCGCTCCGGATTACTACCACGCTGCTCTCATTTTTCAGCATGGAGATACCATCGACGAAATCTGGTCGGCTCACCAATTAGCCTTGACAAGCGTAGAGCTGGGCAATCCGGCAGGAAAATGGTTAGCCGCAGCCGCATTGGACCGCTGGCACATGTACCAGGGTCAGCCCCAAAAATACGGTACGCAACTGGTTCCGGATGGGGTTCGGTACCGGTTATGGGACATAGATCCGGACACGACGGATGAAGAACGAGCCCAGTGGAATGTACCCGCATTAGCTGAAATGGAACGTCGGGCCAGTCAGCTCACCCTGGAAAATAAGGACAAAATGCCTCCGATGGACCAGGCCCCGGAATGGCTCCGGCAGGCGGTCGAACGCTGGAAAAAGGCATAAGCGAGATCTAACTGACTCTCTTCGTTTTGCCACGAAATGCGATGAACGGATGGTCTCATCATGCTTCCAACACATCTGATCAGCCAGTATCCGCTTCTAAACTAGTAGTCTTCCTGCTCACACTGGTTTTCTTGGGCTTCCTGAGGCCCGTTCAAGAGCCTCTTTTCGTACTCACTACCACAGTTTACACCGAATAATCATCCCTGCGTATGGGTAAACAATGGGTCCCGCCTAATTATAAAACGCCCTGAATTCCAGCGGGGTCTGGTTGGTTTTGGCTTTGAAAAGCTTACTAAACGACTGCGGATACTCAAACCCTAACTGATACGCAATTTCACCCACGGAGAGGCTGGTCGTCGATAGTTTTTCTTTGGCCTGCTCAATGAGTCTTTCGTGAATGAACTGCTGCGTCGTGCTGCCCGTCAATTGTTTCAGGCAGTCGCTCAGGTATTTGGAAGAGAGGTGAAGACTTTCTGCCAGATACTGAGCGGTCGGCAAGCCCTTATTGGATTCCTGGGAAGCAAAGTATTCGTCCAGTAGTTTTTGAACCTTATCCAGTAACTCACTGCTGACGGCTTTTCGGGTAATAAACTGCCGATTGTAATAGCGATTGCAGTACGTTAACAGCAGTTCCAGGTGAGCAATCCAGGCATCCTGACTAAAGTGGTCGATGGGAAGCCGGGATTCTTCCAGCATTTGAAGAAAAATGATTTCAATCCGGCGTTGCTCTTCTTCGGAGAGAATCAGGGCTTCATTGACCGAGTAATCGAAAAAGCCGTAGTTTTTGATTTTGCTGCCCAGTGGGTAGTTCCGCAGAAAATCCGGATGGATGGAGAGTTGCCAGCCCGCCGTAGCGAAGGCAAAATCCTGATCGATAAAGTTTACCTGCTTGGGAGCGAAGCAGGCCATCACACCCTCGTCGAAATCAAACAGGCTTTGTCCGTACTGAATCTTACAGGGACATTCCTTTTTCAGGGTGATCTGGTAACAGTCCGAAATCAGTCGGGTTCGCTGTTCAATTTTAATCGCAGGAAAATCTTCAAACCGAATGAGGCTCACCAGCGGATGCCGGGGTTTGGGCTGCTCCAAAAGCTGGTGCAGCTGCGTGATGGACTGAATATGAACGGTGGGCGTCGTTTCCATGCTTACGAAGGTAATGATTGTTGAGCTAGTTTTTTCCGGTACGAACGAGCCATGTACCGGGCAATCGTAGTATGAGACATTAAAGCGACAAGACGAAAGCCCAGGCGGTTTCTACTACCGGATACGTAAAACTGTTTTTTCGCATCCCAGGCTTTCAGTAACTCATCTGCCACTTCATCGGCAGTCTGATGCACCGCCGTTTGGTAGTCCGAACTTAGCCCAATAGACTTTTCATTATTAATACCGGCGGATTCGTTGAAATTCGTTTTCGTTAGTCCGGGAGCAAAGAGCATCACATGAACCCCATAAGGCTGGCATTCCTCGGCGATGGCTTCCGTAAAGGAACGCACAAAGGCTTTGCTGGCGGCGTAGGTAGCCATGTAAGGGATTGGAGCAAAGGCGGCCATGGAAGCCACGTTGATAATGGTGCCGCGTCTGCGTTCACGCATGGGTTGCAGAAAGAGGTGCGTCATGGCCACCAGCGAGGCGTTGTTGAGTTGCAGTAAGGCCAGCTCCGATGCCAGCGAAAGCGTAGCAAATTCGCCGCCGGACCCAATCCCCGCGTTATTGACGAGTGCATCAATTTCCCAGTTTTGCTGCTGCGTTTCACGGAAAATCTGTTCCGGAGCATCTGGCTTGGACAAATCGGCTGCGATGAAGGCTACCTGAACCCCATACTGCTGCTGAAGCTGTTTACGCATCTCAGCGAGTTTTTCGGAATTCCGGGCTACCAGTACCAGATTGTGTTTACGCTGGGCTAATTTTCGGGTCAGTGCTTCGCCAATGCCAGCGGATGCTCCGGTTACAAGTGTGTATTTCATTCGTTCGATGACTAATGTTTAGGCAAAGAACGGCGGCAGGGGCAAGCCGCTTGTAGCCAAAAGTCGGCTTGTTGTATCCAGTGTTCGATTCCTCATACCAATCCTATCTTTTACGCCAGAATACTCCCACGGAACGCAGTTCACCCGCTTTTCAGGCCCCGCCCTACCGAAGCGGATTAATTTCTTTTGCCCCAAAAATGAACCGGGCAGGCAGTAATCCAGTTAGGATACTAGAATGAACCTGCGTTCGGAATCATTTTTCTTAGTCAGGGTTCTGTTTTTCAGATCTTTCCAGGTCTGTTTTCTTCACGTACTGCCTCGCTTTGGGTTAGCATCCTGATTCGGTTCGGTTATTCCCAACGATCATGTCTACGTTCAAAACGAGTACTTACCGGCTTTTTACGCGATTTTTTACGCTGGCTTTCACGCCTTGTTTGCGATACGTGCCGCTTTAATCTTTTGAACGGCTGTCCTTTTGAAGAACGGACGGTATCCATATCTCGTTTTCTAATCATTCGTGTGGTCCATGTATTGCCGGAGAAATCATTCGGCTTGGCAGCCCACTCATCCCTTTTCATGTTTGGACCAACGCGTCCTGTCCTCCTTAACTTACGGTCCTATGAAACCCAGTACTCAACAGATTAAAAATACCATTTCCCTGCTTCGTGAAAAACTCAGGGATATTCGCAGTAAGGAACAGGATTCCGAAGGTTTTCATGAAGCTTTGTCTATTCTCAGTGATGGTCGGACCACGTACCGTTCCATTTCAGGACTGCGAACCCGGCAGGGTCGTGCCATTGCCCTGTTAGCCATTGATTACATGAATGGAGCCTGTGAGTCGCATACGTTATTAAGGTTTCAGTAACGGCCCTTTCATGAATAGCGTCTATCCATTGGCCCGTGATTCGATGGAAATCCTTCCGTCTCATCGAATCATTTTCAATTCTCAACTAAATTTCTTCTCTTCGCAGCAGCCCTCTTTTTAGATTAGCTGCGACGTTAAGAAGTATTGTATCATGATTCGATCCCTCATTTCAGGCACCGGTGCCTACCTCCCCCCGCTGACGGTTACCAATGACGCGTTTCTCACGCATGAATTTTATGACCAACATCAAACGCCCCTTCGCCAGCCGGTAGAAACTACGCTTAAGAAATTTACGGCCATTACCGGTATTGAACAGCGGCGGTATGCCGCCCCGGGGGTTACGGCATCGCTGATGGGTTTGCAGGCCGCTCAACAGGCCATCAGCCAGGCACAGATTGACGTAGAGTCCATTGATCAGATTATTGTCGCTCATAATTACGGCGACATGGCGTATGCTGGGGCTCCCCGCGATCAGGTACCATCGCTGGCCTCGCGGATCAAACAGGGTCTGGCTATCAAAAATCCGTTCTGCGTGGCATATGACCTGATCTTTGGTTGTCCGGGCTGGTTGCAGGGGCTGATTCTGGCGGATCAGGCCATTCGAAGCGGGGCGGCCTCAACCATTTTGGTCATTGGTACGGAGACGCTATCCCGCGTAATCGACGCGAGTGATCGGGATTCCCTGATTTTTGCCGATGGAGCCGGAGCCTGTGTAATAACCAAAAGCCTAACCGATGAGGGCGGTATTCTGCATGCGGTGGTCCGTTCGGACACGCTTACGGAAGCGGACTACATTTATTCGGGTAAAGCCAATGCCGACCACGAAGGCTCGCCGCAGTTTATCAAGATGCACGGGCACAAAGTATACGAATACGCTCTCACGCAGGTTCCCGGAGCGATGAAGAAGTGTCTCGATGAAAGTGGCATTCCGCTGGAAGCTCTCAAAATGATCTTTATTCATCAGGCCAACGAAAAGATGGATGAAGCGATTCTCCGGGAATTTTACCGCCTGTACGGACAGACGCCTCCGCCCGCCATCCTGCCCATGAACATTCGCTGGATGGGCAATAGCTCCGTTGCTACCATTCCTACGCTGCTGCATCAGGTCATGCAGGGTGAATTGCCGGGGTATTCCCTGCAAAAAGAAGATTATATTTTACTGGCCTCCGTGGGGGCAGGGATGAACATCAATGCATTGATCTATCAGATGTGACGCTCTGTGAAGCCGTATACTGCCTTTAGCCAAACCTATGTCTTGTTTCAAGTGTCTACTTGCGTACGCGTAACAGACGATTTGTTAGATACCGGCGGACGGGTTCATCGTACAGCTTCAGGCAGCCATACGCCAGGATTACCGAACCCACGATCAAAGCCAACGCTCCGGGTAATGATTGTTCGAAAGTGAGCTTTTCATTTTTCACCCAGGCGAAGTACAGATAAATGAAAGGGTAATGAACCATGTACAAGGGGTACGAAAGGTCCCCTAAAAAGGTACATAGCCGAGTCATACGTTGACTGATCGTGGTTTCGGAAGCTCCCAGATAAACCAGCACCGGAAAGACGATCGTTACGCAGAGGGTATCGTATAACCCATTCATCCACAGGTGTTCACTACCGCCGATGCGTGGGATCGCCGATACAACCAGTATGGTTAGACTACCAATCCAGAACGTTCCTTTGACCGCGACCGGTTTGAATACGCGGGAGAGTAGTAAGCCCGCCGCGAACGAAAACAGCAGTCGTAACGAGCCGCCAAGCATGTTATCACCCGTTATTGAAAAGCCCACGCAGATGTCACCGTAGGGCCCAACCATCGCAAAGGCGGCCAAGCCGAATGCCGCCAGAATAACCAGAACAGTCAATGCTTTGGTGGAAAGCTTCCGGAGCCAGAACGCGTAGAGGAGATTCCCTATATACTCGAAAAATAGCGACCAGCTTGGGCCATTTAAGGGAAACATTTCGCCGACGCCCCGAATTTCAAAACCGGGCGTCGCGGGGATGAGCAGGGCGTTGATCAAGGTCGCTACCATGAGCATGGAAACGGATACTTTGGATACGTCCCATACTGAACAACCCTGCGTATAAAACATAATGGCTCCGATGATGGCCCCTAGTACCACCATGGGGTGCAAACGAATCAGTCGGCGTTTGATAAAGTCCAGGACCGTCATCTTCTCCCAGCGATCATCGTACGCATAGCCCACCACGAAGCCCGAGAGAATAAAGAAGAAGTCTACCGCCAGATAACCGTGATTAATAATCTGGTCTAAATGGCTTGTGGCAAAGGCTTCAAACACGTGAAAACACACCACGCTCAAGGCTGCTACGCCCCGTAATCCATCCAGAATGTGGTAATGGGGTTTGGCATCCGCAAAGGCAGTACCGGGAAGTTGGGAATTTGACATGGGTACTCCTTTGGTTATCACCTCACTAGCGATACGTCTTCGTACAGGCCGTTTTTAGGTATCAGCAAAGCCTCAAAATTATCACCCGTACAAGCGTGATCCTACCCCCGGGCCATCGAAAAAAATTTATTTTTCGCTGCACATCGGTGTACTACGAAAGCATACGGAGATCAGACTGGGTATTACCAACATCTATTCAGCAGCCGACAGCATGCAACTACCGCTTCGGTAGCCAAACTTCTAGCTTTCAAAAATCTTCTTCCGGTGCTCAATACCCCAGGTAGTCAGGTTCTCAATAATGGTTCTCAGTGACCAGCCGTGATCAGTCAGTTCATACTGTACGGTCACCGGCTGGGTATCCAGCACCGTTCGCTTCACGAGCTGGTTGATTTCCAGCTCTTTGAGTTCCTTACTCAGCATTTTGTTCGAGATCCCGTCCACGTCGTTCAGAATGTCGGAAAATCTCCTTTTGCTGTAATAGCAAATGGACGAGATGATGGCAATTTTCCATTTGCCATTGAGTACGTCCATGCAGTCCTGGACCGCCCGCATCTCTTTTTTGTGTTCGTCGCTTTTACGGGGTTCGCACGTCATAGGTTACTTAGTTACTTCGGAGTTACTGTTACTTTTAGTTACAAAGTTACTAAAATAAATCAAGCCGCTCTAGCTTTGCTGCCCAAACAATACATGAGCAGTAACTATGCGTAAGTTAATGAACAAAGTAGCCCTGGTGACGGGTGCTTCCAAGGGTATCGGAGCCTCCATAGCTACGTATTTTGCGGCAGAAGGAGCTAAAGTAGTCGTAAACTACGCCGCCAGTAAGGCTGGGGCAGACCAGGTAGTCCAGGCCATCACCGCCAGCGGTGGTACCGCTATTGCTGTACAGGGCGATGTGTCGAATCCAGCCGATGTGAAAAGACTGTTTGAAGCAACCAAAGAGGCGTTTGGTACGCTGGACATTCTGGTCAATAATGCAGGTATCTACATCTATGAACCGATTGAACAGATCTCCGCCGAAACGTTTCACCAACAGTTCAACATCAATGTATTAGGTTCCATTCTTACCATTCAGGAGGCGTTGAAACTATTTGGTGAGGAGGGGGGTAGCATTCTTAACATCAGTTCCGGTGCCAGCCGCATGCCTATACCAACGGGCTCCGTTTATTCGGCCACCAAAACGGCTCTGGATGCTCTTACCGTTGCCTTGTCCAAGGAATTTGCCGGACGAAAGATCCGCATCAACTCCATTTTACCCGGTTCAGTAGAAACGGAGGGCACCCATGCGGCAGGCTTTAGCGGCAGTGATTTCGAGAAGAAACTCATTGCTCATACGCCCCTGGGTCGCGTCGGGCAGCCCGAAGACATTGCCCGCGTAGCCGTATTCCTTGCCTCCGACGATGCAGCCTGGATTACGGGCGAAAAAATATCCGTTTCGGGTGGTCTTTACGGTCTGTAAACGGGTATCTCTATCTGAATTTATTTCAAGGTGCAGCCGGGTAACATCTTATTGATGCTCAGGAAATACTGAATCAGCAGTCATCGACTCGCTCATTCGAAGTCGATGAACGGGTTACGGATGCTTCCCCGATGCGTGGCGTACAATCCTATTCATTAGATGAAGCCATTGCCCGGCAACGCTGGGCATGATCCGAATACTGGAAGAGTATCTCCTCTCACCTGCCATGATTGGCTGTCAGGAAAAGGTATTCTCTCTATTTTTAACGCTTTTATAGTCCAGAATGAGGTAGTTTTCTCCCTTGCTCTGGACTATTTTTTCTACTAACCACTTAATCGTCAGTACCTTGTTCGAGTACGAACTATTCGAAAGTATAAGCTTCCTCGTGATTGAAATAAACTCATATCGTCAACTCAGCCAAATTTCAATTCGCATTTACGTATATCAATAGACGAATCGTAAGCATTTCTTTGCAATTTCGGCCTTTGGTATAAGTCTGCCCTCCGATCGGCAACCTACGTTAACCCAATCGAAAAGCATACGAAGGCGAATAAGCTCGTCCGGTTGAATCTTGCTCTCGTAACGTATACGACCTCAAAAGGGCGATTGCCCGCTTATTTTATTAAATCACGAATGAATTACGCGAAGCTCTTAAGCAGCGTTCTACTAGCTGCTCTGTTAACCTCCTGTGCAGCCAGGCGTCCAGACGTTCTCCGCTACGTAGACCCCAACATCGGTACCGCCCACAGCCGGTGGTTCTTCTATACTCCCGCGGCCGTACCTCACGGAATGGCCAAGCTGGCTCCATCCACCAACGGGCACTACGGCAACAAGCAGGGCTGGGAAGCCGTGGGGTACGACACCCGGCATCAATCCATTGAAGGCTTTGTGCATTTTCACGAATGGCAGGTCGGTGGCGTAAGCGTGATGCCCGCCACCGGAGCCCTGAAAGTGAAACCGGGCGATCTGGAAAACCCTGACAGTGGCTACCGCTCCCGCTTTGACCGGAAAAATCAGCTGGCTGAACCTGGTTATTACAAAGTTTTGCTGGACGATTACCGGATTACAGCGGAACTGACGGCTACGACGCACGTCGGTTTTCACCGCTACACGTTTCCTAAACATGATCAGTCAAGGATTATACTGGACATCGGAAATGTACAGGGCGAAAGCGGCGAAGTACGCAATGCCGAAGTACGCATGACCGACGCAACTCACTTTGAAGGATTCGTTACTACCTATCCCAAGTACGTAAAGACTTACGATCCAAAGGGACTGGTTTCCATGTACATCTGGGGCGAAGTAAGCAAAGCCCCACGGTCGGTGGGAGCTTTTACCGAAGCAGGAATTCAGGCACAACGCAATGCGGCTGAGGGTAAAGGAGCCGGGCTTTTCCTGGAATACACGACCCGCGATAACGAGGCTATTGAATTGAAAATAGGCTTATCCTACACCTCCATTGCCAACGCTAAGGCAAACTTCGACGCTGAGGCATCGGGCCTTTCGTTTGAAAAAGCCCGAAAACTGGCAAAGAACACCTGGCAAAAGGAATTGGGCAAGCTGGCCGTCGAGGGCAATCGAGTGAGCAAGGTCAAATTTTATACGGGTTTATTCCACGCCTTACTTGGGCGGGGCGTAGCCAACGATGTAAACGGCTCTTTTCCCCGGCACGATGGTTCCATCGGTCAGTTGCCCCGCGATACAAACGGAAAGTTCAGTCATAACTTTTACAACACCGACGCCATCTGGGGTGCCTACTGGAATCTGACGCAGCTCTGGGCTCTTTCCTACCCGGAGCGGTACAGCGATTTTGTCCATACCCAGCTGGAAATTTATAAGGAACGGGGTTGGTTTGGCGACGGCATCGCCAATAGCAATTTTGTGTCGGGTGTCGGGACCAATTTCGTAGGTCTGGCTGTTGCGGCGGCTTATCAGGCGGGCATCCGGGATTATGATACCGACCTGGCCTTTCGGGCCATTCAGGCAAATGAATTAAGTGGTCGCAACCGGCCCGCTGGTTCGGGAAAGCTGGATGTGGAAGCGTTTGTGCAGCGAGGGTACGTGCCCTATCTCGACGCCGACAAAACCGATTCGACCGGCTCACATTTTTCGGCCTCACACACGCTGGAGTATAGTTTCAGTACCTTTGCGGCGGCCCAACTGGCCAGGGCGATGGGCAAGCAGCGGGAGTACGAGCAGTTGATCCGGCTTTCTAACGGCTGGCGGCTTCTGTATGAACCGAAGCAAAAACTGGTTCGTCCCAAGCGAGCGGATGGTACGTTCATTGACAAGTTCGACCCTTCCGAACCCTGGCGGGGCTTTCAGGAAGGCAATGCCATCCAGTACACCTTCTTCGTTCCACAAAATCCGAAAGCTCTCATTGAAGCGATTGGTAAAGACGAATTTAATACCCGGCTCGACGACATTTTTACTACTGCTCAGAAAAATGGCTTTGGGGGGGGCAAGGAAATCGATGCCTTTGCGGGGATCAAGTCGCTGTACAATCACGGCAATCAACCCAACTTACACGTGAGCTGGCTCTTCAATTTTTCCGGAAAGCCCTGGCTTACCCAGAAATGGACCCGTGCCATCTGCGATGAATTTTATGGTACGGAGCCTATTCATGGCTACGGCTATGGCCAGGACGAAGATCAGGGCCAATTGGGTTCGTGGTACGTCATGGCCTCCCTGGGGCTGTTTGACGTGAAAGGATTTACGGACCTGAAACCCATCATTGAGTTAGGAAGCCCCGCCTTTGATCGGGCTACGATTCGGTTGGGTAATGGCAAACAACTCCGCATCGAGGCTAAAAACAATTCCGCAACGAATGTGTACGTACAATCGGCGACGTTCAACGGTAAAGACCTTCCCCATTGCTGGCTTTATCGCGACGAGCTGATGCAGGGCGGAAACCTAACCTTTGTGATGGGAGGTCAGCCTAACACCACCTGGGGTACGCAGACCCCGCCCCCCTCAGCTCAGTAAATAACGATTCAGTGACCGGAGCCTATTCAGCAGACTTCAAAACGTTCTGCTATCAATAGTCTGCGATCCAGAGTGTTACGATAAAAAAGATCTGGTAAAAATTAAAAGGACGGAATAACTAAAAATTTAGTTATTCCGTCCTTTTCTTTGTATCCTTGCTACCACTAAGCTTTATACCTTCTAACTCTTTACCTGATGCAAAAGCTGCTACTGCTGATGGGTACGCTCCTGTACCTGAGTCTGCCAAGCCTTGGCCAAACGAAACCCGCCCAACTGGATAGTCTGTTTACCGAACTGCATCGCCAGGGATCGTTTAATGGCAACGTTCTGGTTGCCGAAAACGGAGTTCCAATTTTTGAAAAATCTTACGGCAAGGCGGACGAGCAATCGGGTCGGCTGTTGAATGCCGAATCCGTTTTTGAACTGGCGTCTTTATCCAAAGCGTTTACGGCCATGGGCATTGTGCTTCTCCAAAAACAGGGCAAGCTCCACTACGATGACCCGATCGCCAAATACCTGCCCGAACTGGCTGGTTATGACAAGATTACCATTCGGCATCTGCTGCATCATACCAGTGGCCTGCCCGACTATACGGATTACTTCATTGAACACTGGGACAAAAGCAAGTTTGCCACCAATCTCGACCTGATCCGTGCCTTTGGCCACGTTCGTCCGCCCGTTCTTTTTCAGCCCAACGAGCGATTCAACTACAGCAACACCAATTACGCTTTTTTGGGAACTATCCTTGAACGGGTATCGCATCAATCTTACGCTGATTTTCTGGCCCAGTCTATTTTTAAACCCCTGGGCATGAAGCGATCCCTGGTGTATCAAAGCCGCTATAAACCCCAGAAGGTAGAAAACTATGCCCTTGGTCACCTGGTTGATAGTACCGGTCATAAGGTGCAACCGGATGCGTACGGCAAAACGTTCTTCACGTATTTTCTGGATGGAATTACGGGGGATCGTACGGTGAACTCCAGCGTTCGGGACTTACTGCTCTGGGACCAAGCCCTGTACTCGGATCGATTGATTAATGATCAAGAAAAAGATGAGGTTTTCAGCGGCGTTACATTGTTGAATGGTCAGACAACAGAGTATGGCTTCGGATGGATGCTAAAACAAGACCCGACCTACGGAAAGCTCGTCAGTCATTCAGGTAGTTGGGCGGGCTATATTCACTACATTGATCGGCATGTCGATTCGAAAAAAACCATCATTATCCTACAAAACATGGATAATTTCAATAACCGCGTGGCGATGGACCGCGTACGGAAAATTCTGTATCCCTGAGACCTGATCGTACAGAGAAGCCCGCCGAACGCAAACCTGTGTTGCATTCGGCGGGCTTCTTTTCGTCTCCTCAGGATGGGCTATCCCGCTCCCTTTTTGCTTCCCTGCGTACCTGGAAATAAACGCTTCGAATCAGCTTAAAGGAATTATCCTTTCCCGTATGGATAGAGCAGTCCTGGCTCTCCGTCTCAAAAACTACTGAAGATAGTGCCCGTGCCTTTCCAGACCTTACTCGATCGTAGTGACTACTTTGGGGTGCCATTTTTCAAGCTTACTGATCAATTCTTCCAGTTTAACCGGTTTGGCCAGGTAATCATCCATACCCGCGTCCAGACACGTTTGTTCGACCCCACTCATGACGTTGGCCGTCAACGCAATGACGATGGGCTGATGCGACAGGGTCTGGCGAATGAGTAGCGTAGCTTCCAGGCCATCCATTACGGGCATTTGCATGTCCATCAATATCAGATCATATTTTTTCTGGCTGGCGGCCTCAACAGCCTGCTGACCATCGTTGACCAGATCAGGCTCGTACCCCAGTTTCATTAGAATAGTCTTGATAACCCGCTGATTAATCGCATTGTCCTCCGCCACCATCAGGGTCAGGGGATACTGTTCGCTCACCTGGGTACTCAGTTTGCCCGGAACCGCAGGTTGCTTCGGAGCCGCCGCCTGCCAATGCAGTGCGTCCAGCAGGTGCTTAATCAGTTCGTGTTGCCGAATGGGTTTGCTAAGCGTCGAAACAAACAACTGCCGTTGTCTGTGATCCAGCTCTTTCCCGATGGAACTCAGCAAAATGATCGGCAGATGAGGCATTTGCCTTTTGATTTGCTCCGCCAGCATCACCCCATCCATCGTCGGCATTTGCATATCGGTAATGACCAGATCAATGCCTGGATGAGCCGCCAGTACTTCTAGGGCCATCTCACCCGAAGAAGCCAGCATTGGATGAAATTTCCAGATCTCAAACTGCCGCTTCAGAATGGTCAGATTGGTCGTATTGTCATCGACCAATAATACCTGCTTGCCTTCCTGACCTTCCATCTGGTGCTGGGCATGAGGCACCAGCGACTTCGTACTATTCTGGCACTGCATGGTAAACGAAAACGTCGAGCCATAACCCGGCTGACTATCAACCCTGATTTTGCCCCCCATTAAATCAACCAGTCGGGCAGAAATGGCTAGTCCCAGACCCGAACCGCCGTACTTGCGGGTCGTTGTCGAATCTACCTGTGAAAAGGACTTGAACAAACGCCCTATCTTATGGCTGGGAATACCAATCCCCGTATCCCGCACCGAAAAGTGAAGCTGGATGACGGAAGGATCTTCCGTGATTCCGAGTGATACCGATAGACAAACCTCCCCTTTTTCGGTAAACTTGATGCCGTTTCCTACCAGATTGACCAGAATTTGCTTCAGCCGCAACGAATCCCCGACAATCTGTACAGGTACATCTTCTTCGATCTGATAGATCAAATCGAGTTGGGCCTCCATGGCCTTGGTAGCGAAAATATCCAGCACATCTTCAATGCACTGGCGAAGGATGAAATCCTCCTGCTCGAGTTCTAAACTACCGGATTCAATCTTGGAAAAATCAAGAATGTCGTTAATCACATTGATCAGGGAATCGCCGCATTTAACGATGGTTTCCGTATAATCGCGTTGCTCAGACGTTAAATGCGTTTCCTGTAGCAGAGCGGCCATGCCAATCACGC
>JAAIGE0100000313.1_pt1 | contig 28834 bp, 27 predicted proteins | sample 6487951 | NCBI WGS metagenome assembly JAAIGE01 (sample SAMN13974128, study PRJNA590717) | phyllosphere metagenome | biome: tomato field; feature: multiple bacterial spot infested tomato fields; material: tomato leaves; isolation source: leaves from tomato fields | host: Solanum lycopersicum ...
GCGGCTATAGAGGAAGCTGGCCCTGACCTTGTTGGTGATCCAGCTGTCGCTGATCGAGGCCGCTGCATCGTTGGCCGCGTTCTGCGCCTCGGCGGTGGCGCTGTCGGCGGTGTTGATGCTCAGGAGGTTGTGCACCTCGCGGACGCCTTCGGTATTGGTCACAAGATTGCCGGCCAGCTCCTTGGCCGTCGGCGTTCCGGCATTGCCGATCAGGCTGACCACGCCGTTCTCGGCGCGCACCTGGATGTCGAGCCCTTCGGTATTGCTGTTCCACAGCAACTTGGATTTCACCGTGGCAGTCAGCGTCGCGTCGTCGAAGCGTTGGGCCAGGGTTTTCTCGGTGACGAGCCTGGCCTGCTCCTCGATGACCGGCGGGGCCAGGTCGGGATCGATCTGCAGGTTGTTGTCGACGTCGCGAACGCCTTCGATGCTGCCCGCCAGCTCACTGGCCAGCTCCTGCTCGGCCGTGTTCTCGACCGCACCACTCAAGGTGGCGACACCATCCTCCACGGACACCTGGATATCGAACGGATCCAGATGCCGATTGAGCGCGAATGCAGTGTCGATGGCCCCCTGCTGGCGGGCATCGCTCAATTGCCGGGACAGATCGCCTTCGGCTGCCTGCACCAGCGGAGCCAGGGTGATCAGACCAGCAATGGCCATGGCCAACGTGGATTGTCTCAACAGCATGTAACGCCTCCTTCTTTGCCAAAAAAGCCGCTCGCAAGCGGATCGGTTGAGGTCGCAAGTGGTATGCCAGCCACCTGTAAAAATAAAAACCAACTAAAATCAGCTGGTTAAATCCAATGCCTGGCTAATGACCGCTTGCACGATGCAAGATCGCGCCATACTAGCCGTGCAACTTGCACGAAGATTTCCAGATAATCTCTGCCATTCACCCCATGGAGCACGTAAATGGAAGCAACAGGTCAGAGCGGGCGCATCCTATTGGTCGACGACGAAGCGGCTATCCTGCGTACCTTCCGCTATTGCCTGGAGGACGAGGGCTACCAGGTCACGACCGCCAACAGCGCCGCGCAAACCGAATCGCTGCTGCAGCGCCAGGTATTCGACATGTGCTTTCTCGATTTGCGCCTGGGGGATGAAAATGGCCTGGACGTGCTCGCCCAGATGCGTGTCCAGGCCCCGTGGATGCGCGTGGTGATCGTCACCGCGCATTCGGCTATCGACAGCGCGGTCGATGCCATGCAGGCCGGCGCCGCCGATTATCTGGTCAAGCCGTGCAGCCCCGACCAGCTGCGCCTGGCCGCCGCCAAGCAGCTCGAAGTGCGCCAGCTCTCCGCGCGCCTCGAGGCGCTGGAAGGTGAAGTGCGCAAGCCCAGTGACGGCATCGACTCGCACAGCCCGGCGATGATGGCGATTCTGGAAACCGCGCGGCAGGTGGCCACCACCGACGCCAACATCCTCATCCTGGGCGAGTCGGGTACCGGCAAGGGCGAGCTGGCGCGCGCCATTCACGGCTGGAGCCGCCGCGCGAAGAAATCCTGCGTGACCATCAACTGCCCGTCGCTGACCGCCGAGCTGATGGAAAGCGAATTGTTCGGCCACAGCCGCGGCGCGTTCACCGGCGCCAGCGAAAGCACCCTGGGCCGGGTCAATCAGGCGGATGGCGGCACGCTGTTTCTCGACGAGATCGGCGACTTCCCGCTGACCCTGCAGCCCAAGCTGCTGCGCTTCATTCAGGACAAGGAGTACGAACGCGTCGGTGACCCGGTGACCCGCCATGCCGACGTACGCATCCTCGCCGCCACCAACCGCGACCTCAACGAGATGGTCAAGGAAGGTCACTTCCGCGAAGACCTGCTGTACCGCCTCAACGTCATCACCCTGACCTTGCCGCCGCTGCGCGAACGGGCCGACGATATCCTCACCCTGGCCAACCGTTTCCTGGCCCGCTTCGTCAAGGATTACGCCCGCCCGGCCCGCGGCTTCAACGAGGACGCCACCAAGGCACTGCTCGCCTACCAGTGGCCCGGCAACATTCGCGAACTGCGCAACGTGATCGAGCGTGCCAGCATCATCTGCCCGGGCGAATGGGTGGACGTCGCCCACCTGGGCATGAGCGCCCCGGCGGCCAACAGCGCGCCACGGGTGGGCGCCGACCTGAGCCTGGAGGAACTGGAGAAGGCCCACATCGCCGCCGTACTGGCCAACAGCGACACCCTGGACCAGGCAGCCAAGACCCTGGGCATCGACGCCTCGACCCTGTATCGCAAACGCAAGCAGCTCGGCCTATGAAGCTGCGCAGCAAGCTGTTTCTCAGCACCAGTGCGCTGCTTACCGTTGCCTTGCTGGGGCTGAGCCTGGGGATATTCAGCGTGCTGCAGCTGACCCAGTCGCAAAGCCGTTCGCTGGCGCACAACCTGGAAGTCATCAGCACCAGCCTCGACCTGCGCCAGGAGCTGGGCAGGCAACTGTTCCTGATGCTCGGCGAGGATTTCGACGAGCGCACCGTGCAGACCCTGCAGGACTCCGACCGGCGTATTCGCAGCTGGCTCGACGACAGCCTGAACGGCAGCGTGAGCGAGGGTGACCGCCAGGCGATCCTGGAAATCCAGTCGGCCTATCAGAAATTCAGCACCCTGCTCGAAGACCCCATGACGGTTCGCCACGAGCTGCTGACCAACGACGATTTCGCCAAGACCATCGAGACCGTTCGTGACCGCCTCAACGCCTTGCAGATTCGCTACGTATCCGCCGTCAAGGATGCGGAGGCACAATCCCAGGAGCGTGCCTGGCTGATCGCCGGGCTGCTGGGCCTGGTCGGCCTGGCGGTACTGGTGATCGGTTTCATCACCGCGCACACCATCGCCCGTCGCGTCGGCCAGCCGATCGACGCCCTGGCCAGGGCCGCCGACCAGATCGGCCGCGGCGATTTCCAGGTCACCCTGCCGATCACCCCGGTTGCCGAGCTGTCGGCACTGAGCCGCCGCTTCGGCCTGATGGCCGAGAGCCTGCGCCAGCTCAAGAGCAGCAACGTCGAAGCACTGATGTCCGAGCAGCGCCGCCTGCAGGCGGTGCTCGACAGCATCGACGATGGTCTGCTGATCTTCGGCCGCGACGGCCTGCTGGAGCATTTCAATCCGGTCGCTCAGCGCCAGCTGGGCTGGGACGACCAGCCGCTCGGCCAGCGGCCCAGCCAGGCGCTGGGCCGCCCCGAGCTGGACGAGCAGTTGCAGCACGTTCTGCAGGGCCACAACCTGGAGCAGCGCCTGGCGGATCTGCAGGTCGAGGCCAACGGCGAGACGCGCCTGCTCAACTACAGCCTGACACCGGTAAGCCACAGCCAGGGGCACATTCTCGGCGCGGTAATGGTGCTGCATGACGTGACCGAGCAGCGCGCCTTCGAACGGGCGCGCAACGAGTTCGTGCTGCGCGCCTCCCACGAATTGCGCACGCCGGTGACCGGCATGCACATGGCCTTCGGTCTGTTGCGCGAACGCAGCAAATTCGCCGAAGAGTCCCGCGAAGCCGATCTGGTGCGCATCGTCGATGAAGAAATGGAACGGCTGGTGCACCTGATCGAGGACCTGCTGAACTTCTCGCGCTATCAGAGCGGCGTGCAGAAACTCGAACTGGCGCCCTGCGACATCCCGGAGTTGCTCGAAAACGCAGCCAAGCGTCACATCGGCAAGGCCCAGGCCAGCAAGATTCACATGGAGCTGGAAGTGGCCGACGGCCTGCCACGCACCCACCTGGATCGGGCGCAGATCGAGCGCGTACTCGATCACCTGATCGACAATGCCCTGCGCCACAGCCCGGAAGGCGGAACGGTGCGGCTATCCGCCCAGCGCCAGGACGAACGTCTGCTGATCAGCGTCGAGGACGAAGGGGAAGGCATCGCCTACGGCCAGCAAGCCCGGCTGTTCGAGCCGTTCGTACAGATCGGCCACAAGAAAGGCGGTGCCGGCCTGGGCCTGGCGCTGTGCAAGGAGATCGCCCAGCTCCATGGCGGGCGTATCGGCGCCGAATCCCAGCCGGGCCAGGGCGCGCGCTTCCACCTCGCCCTGCCGCTGTAACCACTGCCCGGTGCTGCCGGGCTGCAGCTCAGCCCTTGGCCAGGCGGTTGACTTCCAGCAGCAGGGCCGCGGTTTCCGCGTCCGGCTGCCCGTCATAGAGCGCCTGGCGATACTTCATCTGGAAGGCACGAATCACGTTGCGCGTGGCTTCGTCGAGCACACCCGTGTTCGGCACCGTATAGCCCTGCTCCGCCAGCTGCTCCTGGAACCAGGCAATGCTCGGCAGGCTGGCGCTGAACACCGCCTGCTGGCGAGCGACCACCTCGGCATTCGGCCAGGGCATCAACCCCGCGTCGGCCAGTTGCTTCCAGGGAAACAGCGGGCCTGGATCGACCTTGCGCTGCGGGGCGATGTCGCTATGCCCGATGATGCTGCCCGGCGGCAGGTTGTGGCGCTGCATGATGTCCTTGAGCAACACGATCAGCGTATCGATTTGCGCCTGGGCATAAGGCTGCCAGTAGCGACCCTTGGGCGTATCGAAATAACCCTGATTGATCAGTTCGATACCGATGGTCGTGCCATTGAGCCAGGTGCGCCCCTGCCACTCGCTGACCCCGGCGTGCCAGGCGCGGCGGTTTTCGTCCACCAGTTGGTAGACGGTCGGCGGCACGGCGTTGATCAGATAATGGGCGCTGACTTCTTCCTTGGTCAGCAACTCCAGGGAGCGCGGCAGATCGGCCGAGGTGTAATGCAGCACGATGTACTGCACGCGGCTGCTTTGCCCACTGGCCGTGTAGCTGTGGTCGATGCGCGGGCCACTGCTGCAGCCGGCGAGCAGGAAGGCGAACAAGGCAAGGCTGAGAACTTTCATGGCTGGATATGCAATACGCTCTGAATGTTGTCCAGCAGCATGTCGACGCTGAGCATGATCAACAGCATGCCCATCAATCGCTCCACTGCGGTCAGCCCGCGAGGGCCGAGGAACCGCTGCAGGAAAGACGCCTGCAGCAGGATGAATGCGGTCGCGGCCCAGGCCATGATCAATGCCAGGTAGAGTTCCCAGAGCGCACCTTCGTGGGTGTTGCGCAAGGTCATCAGCACTGCCAGCGCCGATGGCCCGGCCACCGCAGGCGTGGCCAGCGGCACCAGCATCGGCTCGCCATCCGGCACGTCGCCCAATACGCCCTGAGGGCTGGGAAAGATCAAACGCATGGCGATGACGAACAGGATGATACCGCCGGCGATGGCCGTTGCCTCCCGCGACAGGCCCAGCGCGCTGAGCACTTTGTCACCAAAGGTAAGGAACAGCAGCAGCAGCGCCAGGGCGAACAACAGTTCGCGCGCGGCCACCCACAGGCGTCGCTCGGGCGCGACATTCTTCAAGGCGGCGATGAAGATGGCGATATTGCCGAACGGGTCGGTGACCAGAAACAGCAACACGGCGATGCTGAAGATATCCATTGTGCAAGGGCTCCTGAAAACAGCCGCGCAGTTTAGAGGTTACGGGCCGTCACGTCAGTGCCACGACCTTTGATCGCCGCCGGACGGCGCTGAACTTGTCATATCTCTACACGATCCAAATGCGGTCACTATGAGGGAACATGTCATGCGCGCGCTGCTCTGGTTCAAACAGGATCTTCGTCTCGATGATCACCCTGCCCTGCAGGCCGCACTCGCGTCCAATTGCCTGCTGCCGCTCTACGTGCTCGACCCGGCGCTGCTGCAGTTCGACGAATTCGGCAGCCGCCGCATCGGCGTGCATCGCGCGCGCTTCCTGCTGGAAAGCCTGACCGCCCTGGACAGTGCACTGCGCCAGCGCGGCTCCAAGCTGCTGGTGGTGACCGGCAAACCGGAAGAAGTGATCGTCCAACTGGTCGGCCAGTTCGACATGCGCCAGGTGCTGACCCTCGACGAAATCGCCCCTCAGGAACGCGCCGTGCTCGCCCGCGTGCGTGACAGCCTGGGCACGGTGCCGTTGCGCACCGCCCAGGGCAACGGCCTGTTCAGCGAAGCGGAATTGCCGTGCACGCTCGATCAACTGCCTCAGGTCTACAGCCAGTTCCGTGCGCTGATCGACGCCCGCCAGTACGTGTTCCAGCCACAGTCGGCTCCCGACCAGCTGCCGCCCTTGCCGGAAGGCCTGGACACCCAGGCATTCGCGCTGCCGACCCAGTCGCAGATGGGCCTGGGCGATGCCCTCAGCCTGACGCCAAGCGCGTTCCCCTTTTCGGGTGGCGAGACCGCCGCCCTGGCGCGGCTGCGCGACTACCTGTGGGACAGCCAGAACGTGCGCACCTACAAGGAAACCCGCAACGGCATGATCGGCAGCGAGTACTCGTCCAAGTTCTCGCCGTGGCTGGCCAACGGTTCGCTGTCGCCACGCCGCACCGCCGCCGAGCTGCGTCGCCACGAATCACTCTACGGCGCCAACGAGTCCACCTACTGGCTATGGCTGGAACTGCTGTGGCGCGAATTCTTCCGCTGCACGCTGCAGCGCTACGGCCAGGCGCTGTTCGAGGCCGGGGGCCTGAAGGCTACCGAGCGGGCACCGCAGCAGATCGACGAGCGGTTCGAGCAGTGGACTCAGGGCCGCACCGGCATGCCGCTGGTGGATGCCAACATGCGCGAGCTGATCGCCACCGGCTACATGTCCAACCGAGGGCGCCAGGTGGTCGCCAGCTATCTGGTCAGCGACCTGCAGCAGGACTGGCGCCACGGCGCGGCCTGGTTCGAGGAACACCTCATCGACTATGACCCGTCGAGCAACTGGGGCAACTGGGCCTACCTGGCCGGAGTCGGCAGCGACCCACGGCTCAAGCGCACCTTCAATGCGCTCAAGCAAGCGCGTGAATACGACCCCAAGGGCGAATACGTAAGCTTGTGGATACCGGAGCTGCGTGCCTTGCCCGAGCATCTGCGGCATACGCCGTTCCTGTTGCAGGCACAGCAGCTCGACGCCATCAACTACCCACGGCTGGAGCGGATTCCGGATTCCTGGCAGCGCCACCTCACCGCGGTAGCATAGGGGAGGACGAGCACGCAGCATGCGTGCTCGGTTGCGAACCGATCAGGCGCCCGGGGAGAAATGCTTCTGGGCGGTGCCACGGGCGATCAGGCGGGACAGATAGTCCAGCTTCTGCGGGTCGCGATCGACGAAGCGAAATACCACCTGCAGCCATTCGCTGTCCGGCTTCGGCTCGAACGCCGCGATACTGTGCAGGTAACCGTTGAGGCGGGCCACTTCCGAGGCTTCACCCTGCTCGAGGTCGAGCACGGCGCTTTCCAGCACCTGAGGCAGCAGCTCGCCGCGTTTGACCACCAGCAACGCTTCCTTGAGGCTCAAGGCCTTGACCACGCAGGCCATCATGCCGCCCGGCAAGCGCAACTGGCCCTGACTGCGGCCCACCGGTGCCGCCGCCGCGGCCTTGGCAGGCACAACGGCCGGGGCAGCTGCCGCGGCCGGCTGCGCAGGCGCGGTTGGGCGGACCACCTCGGTCTTGCCACCGGTCAGGGCGGCCAACGAATCATTGGCGAAGGCACCGGTGCTGAGCATCTTCGGCGGAGCGGCCGACATCAGCGCAGCCAGCTTGCCGGCGCGCTGCAGCGCTTTCTTGACCTTGGTGATCAGTTGCTCGTTGGAGAACGGCTTGCCGATGAAATCCGAGACGCCGGCCTGGATGGCCTGCACGACGTTCTCCTTGTCGCCACGGCTGGTGACCATGATGAACGGCACGCCCTTCAGCGCTTCCTGTTCACGGCACCACTGCAGCAGCTCGAGGCCGGACATTTCCGGCATCTCCCAATCACAGAGAATCAGGTCGATCGGATTCCGGCCGAGAATCTGCTGGGCCTTGCGCCCGTTGACCGCTTCCTCGATCTGGATACCAGGAAGGTGGTCACGCAAACCCTTCTTCACCAAATCGCGGATAAAGGTGGCGTCGTCCACCACCAGCACACTGACTTTACTCATCGACCACTCCCTCGAATGGCCATTAGCATAGACGTGTGCACTGGCTCATTGCCAACACTAAAGCATAACCCTGCGGGACTAAGCACAGTGCGCCGCAAGGCCAGGCGTCACTGCTTGGCGCCGCCCTGCACTTCTTCCTGCATGCGGGTCAGGCCGATGTGTTTGACGTCGGTGCCACGCACCAGATAGATCACCAGCTCGGCGATGTTGCGCGCGTGGTCGCCGATACGCTCCAGCGAACGCAGCGCCCAGATCACGTTGAGCACGCGGGAGATCGAGCGCGGGTCTTCCATCATGAAGGTGACCAGCTCACGCAAGGCGGTCTTGTACTCGCGGTCGACGGTCTTGTCGTACTGGGCGACCGACAGCGCCAGGTCGGCGTCGAAACGAGCGAAGGCGTCCAGCGCTTCCTGCACCATCTTGCGCACTTGGTCGCCGATATGGCGGACCTCGACGTAACCGCGCGGCGACTCGCCCTCTTCGGTCAGCAGAATCGCGCGCTTGGCGATCTTGGTGGCTTCGTCGCCGATACGCTCCAGATCGATCACCGACTTGGAGATGCTGATGATCAGGCGCAGGTCCGAAGCGGCCGGCTGGCGACGGGCGAGAATGCGCACGCATTCCTCATCGATGTTGCGCTCCATCTGGTTGATCTGGTCATCGATCTCGCGCACCTGCTGGGCCAGACCGGAGTCGGCCTCGATCAGCGAAGTGACCGCGTCGTTGACCTGCTTCTCGACCAGGCCGCCCATGGCCAGAAGGTGGCTGCGCACCTCCTCCAGCTCGGCGTTGAACTGCTGGGAAATGTGGTGGGTCAGGCTGTCTTTGTTGATCATCTGGTTTCGCTCCGCGAAAGCTACGCTTGAGTGGCCAGGGTGCGCATGCCGCACCCTCCTCGTTCATCTCGACGCCAAGGCCTTTGCAAACCGCACCCTGGCCCGACGCAGCCAGGGTGGGTTCGCCGTGGCCTCAGCCGTAGCGGCCGGTGATGTAGTCTTCGGTCTGCTTCTTGGCCGGATTGGTGAACAGCGCGTCGGTGTCACCGAATTCGATCAGTTTGCCCATGTACATGAACGCCGTGTAGTCGGAAACCCGCGCCGCCTGCTGCATATTGTGGGTCACGATGACGATGGTGTACTTGGACTTCAACTCGTAGATCAGCTCTTCGACCTTCAGGGTGGAGATCGGGTCGAGTGCGGAGCACGGCTCGTCGAGCAGCAGCACTTCCGGCTGCACCGCCACGGTACGGGCGATCACCAGGCGCTGCTGCTGGCCGCCGGACAGGCCCAGGGCCGACTCATGCAGGCGATCCTTCACTTCGTCCCAAAGGGCGGCGCTCTTCAGGCCCCACTCGACGGCCTCGTCTAGCACGCGCTTCTGGTTGATGCCCTGGATGCGCAGGCCGTAGACCACGTTCTCGTAGATGCTCTTGGGGAACGGATTGGGCTTCTGAAACACCATGCCGACGCGGCGACGCAGTTCGGCGACATCCTCGCCCTTGCGGTAGATGTTGCGCCCGTCGATGTTGATCTCACCTTCCACGCGGCAGCCGTCGACCAGGTCGTTCATGCGGTTGAAGGTGCGCAGCAGGGTCGACTTGCCGCAACCCGACGGGCCGATGAAAGCCGTCACGCGCTGCTTGGGGATGTTCATCTTGACGTCGTACAGCGCCTGCTTGTCACCGTAGAACAGGTTCAGGCCGGGCACTTCGATGGCGACGGTTTCATTGGCCAGGTTCAGGCTCTGCCTGTCACGGCCCAGGGCCGAAATGTCGATGCCGTGGGTAGCGGTTTCGTTTTGCATCAATAATCTCCTTCGGGGCTACAGGCTTCAAGCGGCAGCGCTGGCCGGCTCACACTCGGCGCCTCGCGCTGCGGCCTGTAGCCACCTTAATGATCCAGGGCCTTGTACTTCTCGCGCAGGCGGTTGCGCAGGTAGACGGCCGTCAGGTTGAGAATCGCGATGACCATGACCAGCAGCAGCGCGGTGGCGTACACCAGCGGGCGAGCGGCCTCGACGTTGGGGCTCTGGAAGCCGACGTCATAGATGTGGAAGCCCAGGTGCATGATCTTCTGGTCGAGGTGCAGGTAAGGATAGTTGCCATCCACCGGCAGGCTCGGCGCCAGCTTGACCACACCGACCAGCATCAGCGGCGCCACTTCACCGGCGGCACGGGCCACGGCGAGAATCAGGCCGGTCATCATCGCCGGGCTGGCCATCGGCAGCACCACGCGCCACAGGGTTTCCACCTTGGTCGCACCGAGCGCCAGGGAACCCTCGCGCAGCGAGCGGGGAATCCGCGCCAGGCCTTCCTCGGTGGCGACGATCACTACCGGCACGGCGAGCAGCGCCAGCGTCAGCGAGGCCCACAGCAGCCCCGGCGTGCCGAAGGTCGGCGCCGGCGCGGCTTCCGGAAAGAACAAGCGGTCGATCGAGCCACCCAGCACATAGACGAAGAAACCCAGGCCGAACACGCCGTAGACGATCGCCGGTACGCCGGCCAGGTTGTTCACCGCGATGCGGATGACCCGGGTCAGCGGGCCTTGCTTGGCGTACTCACGCAGGTAGATGGCCGCGATCACGCCGAACGGCGTGACGATCACCGCCATGATCAGGGTCATCATGATGGTGCCGAAGATTGCCGGGAAGATGCCGCCTTCGGTGTTCGCCTCACGCGGGTCGTCGCTGACGAACTCCCACAGCTTGCTGCCGTAGAACCCGAGTTTGTCCAGGGTCGACATGGCGTTCGGGCGATAGGCGCGCACCACCTTGCCGAGGCTGATCTCCTGCTCGCGGCCATCGGCCGAGCGCACGGTCATGCTGTCACGGTTGAACTGCTGGTAGCGGGCGTTGAGCTCGGCTTCCAGTTCCTTGTACTCGGCGTCCCAGCGAGCGCGCTCGGCGGCCAGGTCGGACTGCGCGGCGTCGGTCAGCTGGCCGTCGAGTTCCAGCTTGCGGGTTTGCAGGCGAACACGCTCCAGGCCTGCGTTGATGCGGCCGATGTCGCGCTTCTCGAGTTGCACGATCTGGCTGTGCAGATCGTCGACGCGATCCAGGCGTTTCTGCAGTTCCGACCAGGCGGCATCACCCTCGGCAACCAGACGGCCTTCTTCCTTGACGTTGACCAGGTAGCCGTAGAAGTTGCCCCACTCGCGCCGCTCGAAGGCGGTCAGGTCGGCCGGCTTGCGCTGCTCGCCGAGCCACTCGCCGACCACCCAGGAGAAGTCAGCACCGTACAGGTCACGGTTGCCGACCTTGAGCAGCTCGCGGGTCATGAACTCGCCGCCCTCGACGTTCACCGGCAGCCCGGCGGACGCCAGGCGGGCGCGAGGAATCTCTTCCTTCTGCACCACTTCGCCGGCCATCACCTTGGCCTCCTCGCCGGGGATCTGGTAGCTGGCTTCGATGATGTCGGCCGGCCAGAAGTGACCCAGACCGCGCACGGCAATGACCGCCAACAGGCCGACGGTCATGATGATGGCGATGGACACCGCACCGGCGTTCATCCAGATCCAGGGCGAGCCGCTCTTGAACCAGGATTTCAGATTGTGCTGTTTCACGGACATGGTCTTGCAGTCCTCAGAGCGAAGCGTACTTGACGCGCAGGCGCTGACGCACCAGCTCGGCCAAGGTGTTCATGACGAAAGTGAACGACAGCAGCACCAACGCGGAAAGGAACAGCACCCGGTAATGGGTACCGCCGACTTCCGATTCGGGCATTTCCACCGCCACGTTGGCCGCCAGGGTGCGCAGGCCTTCGAAGATGTTCATGTCCATGATCGGCGTGTTGCCGGTGGCCATCAGCACGATCATGGTCTCGCCGACGGCGCGACCCATGCCGATCATCACCGCCGAAAAGATGCCCGGGCTGGCCGTCAGGATCACCACGCGGGTCAGGGTCTGCCACGGCGTGGCACCGAGCGCCAGGGAGCCGAAGGTCAGGCTCTTGGGCACGCTGAACACGGCGTCTTCGGCGATCGAGTAGATATTCGGGATCACCGCGAAGCCCATGGCCAGACCGACCACCAGCGCGTTGCGCTGGTCGAACGGGATGCCCAGGTCGTTGCTCAGCCAGGCACGCATGTTGCCGTCGAACAGCCAGTTCTCCAGGTGACCGCTCATGCTCAGCGACAGGCTGCCGACCAGCAGGATCACCGGGATCAACAGTGCGGCTTCCCAACCATCCGGCACACGCAGGCGAATCGACTCAGGCAGGCGGCTCCACATGAAACCGGCCAGCAAGATGCCGATGGGGGTGAAGATCAGCAGACTGAAGATCCCCGGTAGATGGCCTTCCACATAAGGCGCCAAGAACAGGCCCGCGAAGAAGCCGAGGATCACAGTCGGCAACGCTTCCATCAGTTCGATCACCGGCTTGACCTTGCCGCGCATGGCTGGGGCCATGAAGTAAGCGGTGTAGATGGCCGCGGCAATGGCCAGCGGCGCCGCCAGCAGCATGGCGTAGAAGGCGGCCTTGAGGGTACCGAAGGCCAGCGGCGCCATGCTCAACTTGGGTTCGGCATCGGTGCTGGCCGAGGTCGACTGCCAGACGTAGGCCGGCTTGTCGTAGTTCTCGTACCAGACCTTGCCCCACAGCGAACTCCAGGAAATTTCCGGGTGCGGGTTGTCGATCAGGATGCGCTCGAGCTTGCCATTGGCTTCGACCAGCGCGCGGTTGGCGCGCGGCGACAGCGCGGCGATGCTGAAGCCTTCGGCGACCGGCTCGACCAGCAGGGTACGGTGCGCGGTGCTATGGAAGATGCCCAGGTTGCCCTTGGCATCCACGGCGATGAAGCCCTTGCGACGCTCCTCGGAAATGATCTGGCTGATCGGGCTATCGGCCATCTTGAATTCACGCACCTGCTTGAGCGAGGACTTGCCGTCCTCGTCGCGCACCATGAACCACTGGGCGATGCCGCCGGTGCTGTCACCGGTGAGCAGCGAAATGCCGCCCAACAGCGAAGTGGCGTGGGTGATTTCCCGCGTGCCGTCGTTGAGCAGCTTGTAGCGACCGTTGAGCGCCTTGGTGCGCAGGTCGAAGACATCGGCGGTGGCGCGACCGTTGATCACGAACAGCCAGTGCTGGCGCGGCTCGATGATCAGCTCCTTGATCGGCTCGGCGATCTGCGGCAGCGCCAGGCGCTCCTCGCTGACCTCCACTTCGCCGGTCATCATGTTCTCTTCGCGGCTCAGGCTCAGCACCTGCAACTCGCTGCCCACCGAACCGGCGATCAGCAGCGTGCCGCTGTTCACGCTGATGCCCATGTGCTCGAGCGGACGACCTTGAGGATCGATGGTCAGCGGCGTTTCGCCGAACGGGTAGACGATGGACGGCGTGATGGTCTTCACGTCGTTCGGGTAGGTGATGCGATAGGTGTGCTCGAACACCAGCGCCTGGCCGTTGGACAGGCCGAGGGCGACACGGTGGCTGCCCGGCTGGTCTTCACCGACCGACACCACCTCGCTGCCGGCTGGCAGGGGTAGATCGATGCTGGTCAAGGCTTCCATGCTCTTGGCGTCGAAGAACTGGATCTTGCCATTGCTGGCCAGGCGCATGCCCACCTGGTTCTGCTCTTCCAGCGCCATCAACAGCGGTTTGCCAGCATCGGCGAGCCAGGCTGGCTGCACGGCATCGCGCTTCTCGATATCGGCGCCCTGGAACATCGGCAGCACGACATAGGCAAGGTAGAAGAAGATCAGGGTAATGGCACCAAGCACGGCCAGACCACCGATGGATACGCACCAGCGCGCCAGGCGATCCTTGAAAGCGCGTATACGGCGCTTACGCTGCAGAGCCGGCGTATTGAAGTCCAGCCCGAGGGAATTTGGGGAGGCGGTCATGGGGTCACTTGCCAAGTCTTTCATAGGGGAGAGCGTCTCTGCGCGGCCATGAGCGCGCCTTATTTTTCGCCTATTTCGCGAGCCTCGCCAATCTAGCTCGCCTGTATGACAGAAAAGTTACAGAGCGGTGACGCGACAAAGCCCGCCTCTCGAGAGAGGCGGGCTTTCGAATTGCTTAATGCGGCGGGCTTACAGACCCAATTCCTTGCGGGTCTTCTCGATCACCTTCAGCGGCAGCGGGATGTAGCCGTCCTTGACCACCACGTCCTGGCCCTGCTTGGACAGGATCAGCTTCAGGAACTCGGCATCCAGCGGGCTCAGCGGCTTGTTGGGCGCCTTGTTGACGTAGATGTAGAAGAAGCGAGCCAGCGGGTATTTGCCCGACAGTGCGTTGGTTTCATTGGCTTCTTCGACTTCGCCCTTCTTGTTGACCAGGGGAACGGCGCGCACGCTGGCGGTGCGGTAGCCAATGCCCGAGTAACCGATGGCGTTGACGGTGCTGGAGATCGACTGCACCACGGAAGCCGAACCCGGCTGCTCGTTCACGTTGGCTTTGAAGTCGCCTTTGCACAGGGCTTCTTCCTTGAAGTAGCCGTAAGTGCCGGATACCGAGTTACGACCGAACAGCTGTACCGGCTTGCTGGCCCATTCGCCGGTCAGGCCGATGTCGCCCCAGGTTTTCAGGTCCTTGGCTTCGCCGCACAGGCGGGTGCTGGAGAAGATCGCATCGACCTGCTGCATGGTCAGCTGCTTGATCGGGTTGTCCTTGTGCACGAATACGGCCAGGGCGTCGATGGCGACCGGAACGGCGGTCGGCTTGTAGCCGTACTTCTGCTCGAAGGCCTGGATTTCGCTGTCCTTCATGGCACGCGACATCGGGCCGAGGTTGGCGGTACCTTCAGTAAGCGCGGGTGGCGCGGTGGAGGAGCCGGCAGCCTGAATCTGGATGTTCACGTTCGGGTAGGACTGCTTGTAGCTCTCGGCCCACAGGGTCATCAGGTTGGCCAGGGAGTCGGAACCGACGCTGGACAGGTTGCCCGACACGCCAGAGGTTTTCTCATAGGTCGGCAGAGCCGGATCGACAGCGGCAACCGCGTTGGCAGTGGCGACGCCAGCGGCGACAAACGTCATGGCCGCCATCAAACGCTTCAGTTTCATGCCTTGCTCCTAGCAGAGTGGTAATCATCGAGAGGCCGGCGTGCCGTGGTCGTAGCGCCCGGTTGCGACCTGCTTGCGATTGGGGTCGTGTTGGTTGGAACGGGGCTCAGTATCATCAGCCTATGTGAACACTCTATGTAACCAATATGACAGTTGGATGACGGCGCAAACAGGTATGTCGAGTTCGGCAAATGCACGTGCGCAAGCGCCTGCAACGCGCTAAGGTCGCGGTGTTGACACCCAGTCGGTATACTGCCCAACCGGGCCCACCACTGCGCCGCGAGCCGTGAACAGATGAAAGACTTCGAACAGGAAGACCCGATACCGCAAGGCGACCTGGCACTGCAAATCACTGCGCTGCCACGCGAAACCAATGGCTTCGGCGACATTTATGGCGGCTGGCTGGTTTCGCAGATGGATCTGGCGGGCACCGCCATGGCCAGCAAGGTGGCGGCAGGGCGCGTGGCGACCGTGGCGATCGATCGCATGGCCTTCCTGGTGCCGGTACCGGTTGGCGCGCAGCTGTCCTTCTATACCCAGGCGCTGGAAATCGGTCGCAGCTCGATCCAGATGCTGGTGGAAGTCTGGAGTGACGACCCGCTGTCCAGCGAGTGGCGCAAGGTCACCGAAGCGGTGTTCGTGTTCGTGGCCATCGACGCCAGCGGTCGCACGCGCGCCGTACCACGCCGCTGAGTGAGTGCCGCGCCAGGTGCGCGGCAACCCCTAATTACCCTGCCCGAGCAACTGGCCGACCCGCGCACGATCGGCGGCGAAGCTGTTCTGCGCCTGGGTACGCGCTGCCTGATAGCGCTCGATGTCCTTCTTGATGCGCACCTGCTCGTCACGCTGGCTGGTGATCTGGTCGAGCAGCGGCTTGGGCACTTCACGCCCCGCACGCTCCTGATCCGCCGCCTGTTTCTGCAGGTTGGCCTGCTGCTGACGTACCGACTGCAGGTTGCCCTTGGCCACGCCGATCAGGCCATCGAGCTCGGCCAGCTTGCGCGCCTTGGCCCGATCGACGTCTTCCAGGCTGCTGTACAAGCGCAGCAGTTGCGCATCGGATTTCGCCCGTTCGCGATCGGCGAGGATTTTCTGCATCTCTTCGGCGGTGGGCGCCGGCGGCACCACGCGCACCACACGCCCCTGCTCGTTGAGCACCTCGTAGCCCTTGGCGATGAACTCGCTGGGCACGCCCTGCCGGTCGATCACCGTGATGCCCTGGGCATTGGTGTAGCGATACATCTCCGCCGCGTTCGCCCATAACGGCAGCAGCAGACCAAGCCAGAGGGTACGGCGTATCAGGGGCGAGGTGGACATGGGCACGTTCTCTCGGCGAGCCGCCGGTCAGATGCCGAATTCGGCTCGGTAGGCTTCCACGGCGGGCAGGTGTTGTTTCAGTTCAGCATCATCGGCCAGATATTCCAGCACCTGCTGCAGGGAAACGATGCTGACCACCGGGATGTTGAAGTCGCGCTCGACTTCCTGGATCGCCGACAGCTCGCCGCGGCCACGCTCCTGGCGATCCAGGGCGATCAGCACGCCGGCGGCCTGGGCACCCTGGGCCTGGATGATCTGCATCACTTCGCGGATCGCCGTACCGGCGGTGATCACGTCATCGATGATCAGCACGCGGCCGTTGAGCGGCGCACCGACCAGGGTGCCGCCCTCGCCGTGATCCTTGGCTTCCTTGCGGTTGAAGCACCAGGGCGTATCCACGTCGTGGTGCTCGGCCAGGGCCACGCCGGTGCTGGCCGCCAGCGGAATGCCCTTGTAGGCCGGGCCGAACAGCACGTCGAAGGAAATGCCGCTGTCCACCACCGCGGCCGCGTAGAAACGCCCCAGCTTGGCCAGCGCGAGGCCACTGTCGAACAACCCGGCATTGAAGAAATACGGGCTGACGCGACCGGACTTGAGGGTGAACTGACCGAAGCGCAGAACGCCTCGCTCGATGGCAAATCGAATGAAATCGCGCTGATACGTTTGCATGAATGACCTTGAGGCAGCACAGGATGTGGCTTTGAATTACTAAACGGCGTCTAGCTCAGGTATCATACACGCACGTGTTTTTGGGGGCCATTTATGCGGATCATCAGTGTGAACGTGAATGGTATTCATGCTGCAGTCGAGCGCGGTTTGCTCAGTTGGCTGCAAGCACAGAATGCCGACGTGATCTGCCTGCAGGATACCCGTGCCTCCGCCTTTGAACTGGACGACCAAGCCCTCCAACTGGATGGCTATTTCCTCTATGCCTGCGATGCAGAAGTACCAAGCCAGGGTGGCGTGGCACTGTACTCGCGGTTGCAACCCAAGGCGGTAATCAGCGGGCTCGGCTTTGAAACGGCCGATCGCTACGGGCGCTACCTGCAGGCTGATTTCGACAAGGTGAGTATCGCCACGCTGCTGCTGCCATCGGGCATGGGCGGCGACGAGAACCTGAATCAGAAATTCAAGTTCATGGACGATTTCTCCAAGTACCTGGACAAGCAACGCCGCAAGCGCCGCGATTACATCTATTGCGGCTCGCTGTACGTCGCTCATCAGAAGCTGGACGTGAAAAACTGGCGTGACTGCCAGCAATCACCCGGCTTCATGGCGCCCGAGCGCGCCTGGATGGACGAAGTCACCGGCACCATGGGCTACGTCGATGCCGTGCGCGAGGTCAACCGCGAGGCCGACCAGTTCAGCTGGTGGCCGGACAACGAGCAGGCGGAGATGCTCAACCTGGGCTATCGCTTCGACTACCAGCTGCTCACCCCCGGCATGCGCCGCAGCGTGCGCAGTGCGCGCCTGCCGCGCCAGCCGCGCTTCTCGCAGCACGCACCGCTGATCGTCGACTACGACTGGACGCTGACCGTCTGATCTCATCGTCGCCAGCCAAGACGCCCCGACCCGTTCGGGGCGTTTTCGTTTCTACGCCGCTGTATGGGGAAAAACGCCGGTAACTGTGGCGTGTCAGCTACGGCCATTAGCGCTAGCCTGCCCGTCCGCATACCACCACCCGAGGCCGCGCCCATGACACCCAAGGATATTCTGCTGGCCGCTGTGGTGATCGTCGCCTGGGGCGTGAACTTCGTGATCATCAAGGTCGGCCTCGATGGCGTGCCGCCCATGCTGCTCGGCGCCCTGCGCTTCATGCTCGCCGCCTTTCCCGCGATCCTCTTCATCCGCCGCCCGGACATGCCGCTGCGCTGGCTGCTGGCCTACGGCCTGACCATTTCCCTGGGGCAGTTCGCCTTTCTGTTCTCGGCCATGTACGCCGGCATGCCGGCCGGCCTGGCGTCGCTGGTGCTGCAGGCGCAGGCGTTCTTCACCCTGGGCTTCGCCGCGCTGTTCATCGGTGAGTCGGTGCGCCGCAGCAGCCTGATCGGCCTGGTGGTGGCTGCGGCGGGCCTGCTGCTGATCGGCAGCGAAAGCGGACGCGCCTTCACCCTGGCCGGTTTCGTGCTGACGCTGTGTGCAGCGGCGATGTGGGGGCTGGGCAACGTGGTCACCAAGCGCATCGGCAAGGTCAACCTGGTCAGCCTCGTGGTCTGGGGCAGCCTGATTCCGCCGCTGCCGTTCCTGGCCCTGTCGTTGATACTGGAAGGCCCGGCGCAGATCGAGACGGCGCTGCGCGGCATTTCCCTGAACTCGGTACTGGCCATCGCCTACCTGGCCTTCGTCGCCACGCTGCTTGGCTACGGCCTGTGGAGCCGCCTGCTGTCGCGCTACCCGGCCAGCCAGGTGGCGCCGTTCTCGCTGCTGGTGCCGGTGATCGGCCTCAGCTCGGCATGGTTGTTCCTCGGCGAAGCACTGAGCGCCGTGCAGTGGCTCGGCGCCGCCATCGTCATGCTCGGTTTGTTGATCAACGTGTTCGGCCCGCGCCTGCTCCAGCAACTGCGCGGCGCCACGGCCTGATCAGCGCTGGCGCGACATGCGCCAGCAGAACCACCCAGCCCCGGCCAGGGCCAAGGCGATGACGGCGTGCAGCAGCAGCGTCAGCACGTAACCCAGCGGGTGGGTAGCGAACGGATAAAAGGTCGCCGGGCCGATTCTCGACGGTGAGATGGCTACGCCGCTGTACAGCGCCTGCGCCACCGTGAACAGCAGGGTAGCGGCGCAGAGCACCATGACCGTCGCGGTCAGTGGCAACAGCAGGCGCGCCGCCCAGGCCGCGCGGGCGCTGGGTGGTGGCATCTGCCATTGCGGGCGATTGCGCGCGTGGCCGGCGTGGCGAGCCTGGCGCCTGGACAGGCGAGTCATCGGCTCAGTCGACGCGCTCGAACTTGAGGTCCCAGACGCCGTGGCCGAGGCGCTCGCCGCGGCGCTCGAACTTGGTCACCGGACGCTCGGCCGGCCGCTCGACGCAGCGACCGTCGACGGCGAGGTTGCGATACCCCGGCGCCACGTTCATCACTTCCAGCATGTATTCGGCGTAGGGCTCCCAATCGGTGGCCATGTGCAGCACACCGCCGACCTTGAGCTTCTGGCGCACCAGCTCGGCGAATGCCGGCTGCACGATACGGCGCTTGTTATGACGCGCCTTGTGCCAGGGATCGGGGAAGAACAGCAGCACGCGATCGAGGCTGGCATCGGGCACGCACTGACGCAGTACTTCCAGCGCATCGCAGCTGTAGACGCGCAGATTGGTGAGGTTCTGCGTCATCACGCCATTGAGCAGTGCGCCTACGCCCGGTCGGTGCACTTCGACGCCGATGAAGTCCTGCTCAGGCGCCGCGGCGGCCATTTCCAGCGTGGAGTGGCCCATGCCGAAGCCGATTTCGAAGGTCCGCGGCGCCTGGCGCCCGAATACCGCATCGAAATCCTGCATGCCATCGCTCAGCTCCAGGCCGAACTTCGGCAGGCCCAGGTCGAAGCCGCGCTGCTGCCCTTCGGTCATGCGCCCGGCACGCATCACGAAACTCTTGATGGCGCGCATGTGTCGCGGGTTTTCTTCGGCTGGGGCTTGTTCGATATCGCTCATGGGGTACTCGGAACACGGAGTGAAAAGAGAAACGGGGACTCATGTCCCCGTCAGGCGCGTGCAGCGGCGCCTCAGCGGATCAGGCCGTCTAAGGGCGACGAGGCACTGGCATAAAGTTTCTTCGGCATGCGCCCCGCCAGGTAGGCCAGGCGACCGGCCTCGATGGCGTACTTCATGGCCTGGGCCATCAACACCGGCTGCTGGGCATGGGCGATGGCGCTGTTCATCAGCACCGCCTCGCAACCCAGCTCCATGGCGATGGTGGCATCAGACGCGGTGCCCACGCCGGCATCCACCAGCACGGGAACGGTAGCCTCTTCGAGGATGATGCGCAGGTTGTAGGGGTTGCAGATGCCCAGCCCGGTGCCGATCAAGCCGGCCAGCGGCATGACGGCGATGCAACCCATCTCGGCCAGCTGGCGGGCGATGATCGGGTCGTCGCTGGTGTACACCATCACGTCGAAGCCTTCCTTGACCAGCACTTCGGCGGCCTTGAGGGTTTCGATCACGTTGGGAAACAGGGTCTTCTGGTCGGCCAGCACTTCCAGCTTGACCAGCTTGTGGCCATCGAGCAGCTCACGGGCCAGGCGGCAGGTACGCACGGCCTCGACGGCGTCGTAGCAGCCAGCGGTGTTCGGCAGGATGGTGTAGCGATCCGGCGAAATCACGTCGAGCAGATTCGGCTCGCCCGGGTTCTGACCGATGTTGGTACGACGCACCGCCACGGTCACGATCTCCGCGCCCGAGGCCTCGATGGCGTCGCGGGTTTCGTCGAGATCCTTGTATTTACCGGTGCCGACCAGCAGGCGCGACTGATAGGTGCGGCCAGCCAGGGTAAAAGGCTTGTCGTTGACTGCGTGGCTCATGGAAATTCCTCTGCAGAAAGTTGGAAGGGCGCGGCGCCGGGTTCAACCGCCGCCGATGGCATGGACCACTTCGAGGCGGTCGCCGTCGGCCAGCGCCGTGCTGCCGTACTGGCTGCGCGGGACGATATCGAGGTTACGCTCGACCGCCACGCGGCGCCCGGTCAGTTCCAGACGCTCGATCAGATCGGCGACGCTGGCGCCCTCGGGCAGCTCGAGGGTTTCACCGTTCAACTGGATATGCATGGCGACCCGTCATGACAGGAGAAAGGGCCGGCATTCTAGCCCGATCCCCGGCGATGACCAAGGCGCAGCCCCGCCGTTGGTCTCGCGCAATCTCGGCACCTGTTCACGATCTCGCGCGCTGGAGCCCGTTCTTAGCACCGTAGCGCCGCCGCACAGCAGATCGTGAGCAGGTGCTCAGGCCATGCGCCAGGCCAAAACACCCAGACACGCCCAGCCGGCCAGAAAGGCCAGGCCGCCGAACGGGGTGATGATGCCCAGCTTGCCGATACCGCTGAGGGTCAGCGCGTAGAGGCTGCCCGAAAACAGCAGGATACCGGCAGCGAAGAACCCCCCGGCCAGGTTGACCAGGCGCCCTGGTGCGACCAGCGCCAGAATGGCCACGCCCAGCAGGGCCAATGCGTGGATCAGCTGGTAATGGGTGCCGGTCTGAAACACGGCCAGGTACTCGGCGCTCAGCCTGCTTTTCAAACCATGGGCCGCGAACGCGCCCAACGCGACCCCGGAAAAGCCGGCGAAAGCCGACAGCAACAACCACAGGCGAACCATAGCGCTCTCACCGATAGCCAACAGAGAGGCGCAGTTTACGCCGCCATTCGCCCGGGCGCGCCTCCCCGATTGCCGCAGTGGGCCGCTGCATTGCCCGCAAGGGCGCCAGGCACCTTATACTAAGCGGCCAATCAAGCCCGGCTCCCTGCGCATGCTCCGATCCCTTCGCCGCCTCCTGCTGAAGTTGCTGCTCTGGTTCATCGCCGGCTCCTTCCTGCTGGTGCTCGCCCTGCGCTGGGTACCGCCACCGGGCACGGCGCTGATGGTCGAGCGCAAGATCGAGTCCTGGGTCGACGGCAAGCCTATCGACCTGCAGCGCACCTGGCGTTCCTGGGACGCGTTGCCGGATGACCTGAAGATCGCCGTGATCGCCAGCGAAGATCAGAAATTCGCCCAGCACTGGGGCTTCGACGTGGACGCGATCAAGGCGGCTCTGTCGCACAACCAGCAGGGCGGCTCGGTGCGTGGCGCCAGCACCCTCAGCCAGCAGGTGGCCAAGAATCTGTTTCTGTGGTCCGGTCGCAGCTGGCTGCGCAAGGGCATCGAAGTGTGGTTTACCGGCTTGATCGAACTACTGTGGCCCAAGGAGCGCATTCTCGAGGTGTACCTCAACAGCGCGGAATGGGCCGACGGCGTGTTCGGCGCGGAAGCGGCCGCCCGCCATCACTTCAATATCGGCGCGTCCTACCTGTCGGCCCGTCAGGCCAGCCTGCTCGCGGCGGTGCTGCCCAATCCGCGGCAGTACGATGCGGGGCGACCCAGCGGCTACGTCAACCAGCGCGCCAACTGGATTCGCCGCCAGATGCGCCAGTTGGGTGGCAGCCATTACCTGAACCAGCTGCAGGCGCCGCGGCCGGCCTGGTGGGCGAAGTAGACCAACGGAACGACGTAGCGGTGGAAGGTAAAACCGAACCGTAAGAGCCCAGCCCCCGGGGCGAAACGATTGCGGCCTTACTGCAAAGCTGGCGCTGCTCGCACCCTTCGCCCCGAGGCGGGGCTCCCACAATGAACATCGGTCGCGCAGGAGCGCCGCCTTGGCGCGATGTAATGGCGGCCATACCGCAAACCTGCAGTTGGTAACATTCGCCTCGAGTCGAGGCGCTGGCCAATGAGTTGGCCCACGCCCTTTAGTGCTCATCGCGCAAATTGCCGCCCAAACAAAAACGCCCCGAACAGTGTCGGGGCGTTTTGGGTGTTGCTGCCCGAATCAGGCGGCGATGGAGCCCTTGAGCTTGTTCATCGCATTCTTCTCCAGCTGACGGATACGCTCCGCCGAGACGTTGTACTTGGCTGCCAACTCATGCAGCGTGGCCTTCTCTTCGGCCAACCAGCGCTGCTGCAGGATATCGCGGCTACGCTCGTCGAGCGCTTCGAGCGCCTCGTGCAAGTTGGCACTGGAGGTGTCGCTCCAGTCCTCGTCTTCCATCTGCCGGGCCGGATCGTAGCGGTGGTCTTCCAGGTACTGGGCCGGCGACTGGAACGCGCTGTCATCGTCAGCATCGGCAGCCGGGTCGAAGGCCATGTCCTGACCGGTCAAGCGGCTTTCCATCTCGCGCACTTCACGGGCTTCGACACCCAGGCTTTCGGCCACGGCGTTGACTTCGTCATTACTCAACCAGGCCAGGCGCTTCTTCTGACTGCGCAGGTTGAAGAACAGCTTGCGCTGGGCCTTGGTGGTCGCGACCTTGACGATCCGCCAGTTCTTGAGGATGAACTCGTGGATTTCCGCACGAATCCAGTGCACGGCGAACGACACCAGGCGCACACCCATCTCCGGATTGAAACGCTTGACCGCCTTCATCAGGCCGACGTTGCCTTCCTGGATCAGGTCGGCCTGGGCCAGGCCGTAGCCGGAGTAACTGCGCGCGATATGCACGACGAAACGCAGGTGGGCCAATACCATCTGGCGGGCCGCGTCGAGGTCCTGCTTGTAGAAGAGATTACCGGCCAGTTCACGCTCCTGCTCGGGCGTCAGCAGCGGAATGCTGTTAACGGCATGCACGTAAGCTTCCAGGTTGGCGCCTGGAACCAGAGCATGAACAGGTTGCAAAGAAGTGGACATTCGAATCCTCCGATTCACGAAACGTACGCAGTGTAGCACTGCGCAATATGACCGGAAGCCACCATCCTGGTTCCCCGGTCAATAGTCAATATCAACCAAATCAATATGTTAGCGAAGCGTCAAACTGGCGCCTTAGCGGGGGGCGAGCTCCCTAAGATGTCGCGCCACCGCCAGCCACGCACCGATATACCCCAACAGCACCGCTCCCAGCAATAGGGAGAAGCCGTCGCCAGCGGGTACGCCGGCCAGGGCGAAATCGCTGCCATACAATCCCGACAGGCGCACCACGGCATCGTTCAACCAGTTCAGCCCAAAGGCCAGCACCAGCCACGACAGCACGCCAGCGCCCAGGCCATACAACGCGCCCATATAGAGGAACGGTCGGCGCACGTAGCTATCGGTACCGCCGACCAGCTTGATCACCTCGATCTCGGTACGACGGTTCTCGATGTGGAGGCGAATGGTGTTACCGATCACCAGCAGCAGCGCCATGATCAGCAAAACCGTGAGGCCGAAAACGAAACGGTCGCCCAGCTTGAGGATTGCGCTCAAACGCTCCACCCAGACCAGGTCCAGCTGGGCCTGCTCCACGTTGGGCAGCTCTGCCAAACGCAAACGCAACGCCTCAAGAGTGGCTTTGTCGACTTCCTTGGGCGTTACCAGCACAGCGCCAGGCAACGGATTGTTCGGCAATTCCTTGAGGGCCTCGCCCAACCCGGACTGCTGCTGAAACTCCTCCAGAGCCTTTTCGCGACTGATCCATTCGGCCTCGGCCACGTCGTCCATGCCGGCGATTTCTTCGCGCAGGGCCTGGCCCTGGCTGTCGCTGGCATCGATCTTGAGGAACACCGAGATCTGCGCGGCACGCTCCCAGGTGCCGCCAAGACGCTCGACGTTGCCGAGCAGCAGCGAAAGACCCATGGGCAGGCTCAGCGCCACGGCCATTACCAGGCAGGTGAAGAAGCTGCCGATCGGCTGCTTGCCCAGGCGACGCAGGCTGTCGACCAGGCTGGCGCGGTGGCTTTCCAGCCAGGCGCGGGTCAGGGTGCGAAAATCCGGTTCGTTGTCCGGCCCCTGGGGCTCGGCGTTCTTGGGAGCCGCGCCGACGCGCTGGGACGGCTGCGGTGGCGGGATGCGGGAAGCACTCATTCGCCGGCCTCCCCGTCGCCGATCAGGCGGCCGCGTTGCAGGGTGAGCATGCGGTGGCGCATGCGCGCGATCAGCGCCAGGTCGTGACTGGCGATCAGCACGCTGGTGCCGAGACGGTTGATGTCTTCGAATACGCCCATGATTTCCGCCGCCAGACGCGGGTCGAGGTTACCGGTGGGTTCGTCGGCCAGCAGCAGGGCCGGACGATGGACGATGGCGCGGGCGATGCCGACGCGCTGTTGCTGCCCGGTGGACAGGTCGCCGGGAAACAGCTCGGCCTTGTCGCTCAGCGAAACCCGCTCGAGCGCCGAACCGACGCGGCGGCCGATATCGCTCTTGGACAGGCCGAGGATCTGCAGCGGCAGGGCCACGTTGTCGAACACGCTGCGGTCGAACAGCAGCTGGTGGTTCTGGAACACCACGCCGATCTGCCGGCGCAGGAAGGGAATCTGCGCGTTGCTGATCTGCCCCAGGTCCTGCCCGGCAAGCAGCAGCTTGCCCGAGGTCGGGCGCTCCATGGCCAGCAGCAGGCGCAGCAGGGTGCTCTTGCCGGCGCCGGAGTGGCCGGTGACGAACAGGAACTCGCCGCGCCGCACGCGGAAACTCAACTCATGCAACCCGACATGACCGTTGGGGTAACGCTTGCCGACCTGCTCGAATCGGATCATCACTGCTCCCGTTGCTGGAAAAGCGCCTGAACGAAGGGTTCGGCCTCGAAGGTGCGCAGATCGTCGATCCCTTCACCCACGCCGATGTAACGAATCGGCAGGCCAAATTGCTTGGCCAGGGCGAAGATCACGCCGCCCTTGGCCGTGCCATCCAGCTTGGTCAGGGCCAGGCCGGTCAAGTTCACCGTCTGGTTGAATTGTTTGGCCTGGTTGATGGCGTTCTGGCCGGTACCGGCATCGAGCACCAGCAGCACTTCGTGAGGCGCGCTGTCATCGAGCTTGCCGATCACGCGGCGAACCTTCTTGAGCTCCTCCATGAGGTTATCCTTGGTGTGCAGACGGCCGGCGGTGTCGGCGATCAGCACGTCCATGCCACGGGACTTGGCGGCCTGCACGGCGTCGAAGATCACCGAGGCCGAGTCGGCGCCGGTGTGCTGGGCGATGACCGGGATCTTGTTGCGCTCACCCCACACCTGCAGCTGTTCGACGGCAGCGGCGCGGAAGGTGTCGCCAGCAGCGAGCATGACCTTCTTGCCCTCGCCTTGCAGCTTCTTGGCCAGCTTGCCGATGGTGGTGGTCTTGCCGGCGCCGTTCACGCCGACCACCAGGATCACGTAGGGGCGCTTGGCGCTGTCGATCTGCAGCGGCTGCTCGACCGGACGCAGCATGGCGGCCAGCTCTTCCTGCAGCGCCTTGAACAGCGCATCGCTGTCGGTCAGCTGCTTGCGCGCGACCTTCTGGGTCAGGCTGCCGATGATCGCCGTGGTGGCCTCGACGCCCACGTCAGCGGTGAGCAGGCGGGTCTCTATCTCGTCGAGCAGGTCGTCGTCGATGGTCTTCTTGCCCAGGAACAGGCTGGCCATGCCCTCGCCGATGCTGGCGCTGGTCTTGGACAGGCCCTGGCGCAGACGGGCGAACCAGCCGCCCTTGTTGTCCGACGGCTTGTTCTGCTCGACCACCGGCTCGGCGACCGCTTCGGCCGGAGCGGTCAGCACCGCGGCCGGCGTGGCGGGTACGGCATGCTGCACGTCGCTGCCGGAAGCCAGGGCCGCGGGATGCTCTGCCGGCGCAGCAGGCTGCTCGGCAATCGGCTCGAGCAGCGCTTCGGGGCCATGGCGGGTGGCATCGCCCACTACGGGCTCGGCGGCGACCGCCGGCTCGCTGACAACGGGTGCCTCGACCGGGTCACGACTGACCGGGTCGCGCTCGACCGGGGCGTCTTCGAGCGGAGCGCTCTCGACGACCTGGGCAACCTCAGCAGGCTGCTCCGGCTGGCTCTGCGCCGATGTTTCGGGCACCTCGACCTGCTGCGCGGGCTCGGCAGCGGCAGGCTCGGCCGGCTTCTTGCGCAACCAGCCGAACAGGCCGCGTTTCTCGGCTTTCTCGGCACCCTGCTCGGGGGCCGGAGTCTTGTTGTCGTCTTTTGAACCAAACATGGAGGACGGCTATCTCACTGGGGCGAACGCCATGGCGCCTGGGCACGGGGGCTGAGGGCTTGCAGATCGGCAGTTGATGAATTGCAAACTGCCATTGCTAGACGTGGTCGCCGTTAAAACGGATGCGTATCCTAGCACCTCCGCAGCCGCCACGGCTAAGCCGTGCGACCGCTCTGACGGCCCGTCAAGGCCACGCTGCACCGCGCTCACACCCGACCGCAATCCCACGCCCGGCGTGGTTCAACGAGGAGAGAGGTTTGTCCAGTTCACTTGCCCGCCATCTCGCCGGCCTGCTACTGGCCGTCTGTGCCCTGCCCTTCGGGGCGCAGGCCGCGGCACCGCAACCCACCCATGAATTCACGCTGGACAACGGCCTGAAGGTCATCGTCCGCGAAGACCACCGCGCCCCCGTGGTGGTCTCGCAGATCTGGTACAAGGTCGGCTCCAGCTACGAGACCGCCGGCCAGACCGGCCTGTCCCACGCCCTGGAACACATGATGTTCAAGGGCAGCCGCAAACTCGGCCCCGGCGAAGCCTCGCGCGTGCTGCGCGACCTGGGCGCCGAAGAAAACGCCTTCACCAGCGACGACTACACCGCTTATTACCAGGTGCTGGCCGCCGACCGCCTCGGCGTCGCCTTCGAGCTGGAGGCCGACCGCCTGGCCAGCCTGCGCCTGCCACCGGAAGAATTCGAACGCGAGATCGAGGTGATCAAGGAGGAGCGCCGCCTGCGCACCGACGACAAACCCTCGGGGCTGGCCTTCGAGCGCTTCAAGGCCATGGCCTACCCGGCCAGCGGCTACAGCATCCCGACCATCGGCTGGATGGCCGACCTCGACCGCATGAGCGTGCAGGAGCTGCGCCACTGGTACGAAACCTGGTACGTGCCCAACAACGCCACCCTGGTGGTGGTCGGCGACGTCACCGCGGACGCCGTGAAAACCCTGGCCCAGCGTTACTTCGGCGCGATCCCCAAGCGTGCCGTACCGGCCGCGAAGATTCCCCTGGAGCTGCCGGCGCCGGGCGAGCGGCAGATCACCCTGCATCTGAAGACCCAACTGCCCAGCCTGATGATGGGTTTCAACGTACCGGGCCTGGCCACCGCCAAGAATCCGCGTGACGTGCACGCCCTGCGCCTGATCGCCGCCCTGCTGGACGGCGGCTACAGCGCGCGCCTGGCCACTCGCCTGGAGCGCGGCGAGGAGTTGGTCGCCGGCGCCGGCGCCTGGTACGACGGCTACACCCGCGGCGACAGCCTGTTCACGATTTCCGCCACGCCCAACGTGCAGACCGGCAAGACCCTGGAACAAACCGAGGCCGGCATCTGGCGCGAGCTGCACGACCTGCAGAACACCGCGCCCTCGACCGAGGAGCTGGCCCGCGTACGCGCCCAACTGATCGCCGGGCTGGTCTACGACCGCGACTCGATCAGCAGCCAGGCCACCGCCATCGGCCAGCTGGAAACCGTCGGCCTGTCCTGGAAGCTGATCGACCAGGAACTCGCCGAGCTGGAGGCCGTGACCCCGGCCGACATCCAGAACGCTGCCAAGACCTACTTCACCCGCGATCGCCTCAGCGTCGCCCATGTTCTGCCCGAGGAGAAGCGCGATGAGTAAGCGCAACGGCCCGCGCTACGCCCTGCTGGGGCTGTTTCTGATCGCCCTGCTGGCGGCCCTGGCCTTCACCGTCAAACGCGCACCGGACGCTGCCGAGCCCACTGCTCAGTCCGCACAAGCCGCACAAGCCGACGACAGCAAGCTGCAGTCACTGGCCGAACTGGACGACAAGGAGCCCGAGCGCCGCAAACTGGACATCCAGAGCTGGCAGACCGCCGAAGGCGCCAAGGTGCTGTTCGTCGAAGCCCGCGAGCTGCCGATGTTCGACCTGCGCCTGACCTACGCCGCCGGCAGCAGCCAGGATGGCGACGTGCAGGGCCTGGCGCTGCTGACCAA
>JAAIGE0100438925.1_pt1 | contig 28771 bp, 18 predicted proteins | sample 6487951 | NCBI WGS metagenome assembly JAAIGE01 (sample SAMN13974128, study PRJNA590717) | phyllosphere metagenome | biome: tomato field; feature: multiple bacterial spot infested tomato fields; material: tomato leaves; isolation source: leaves from tomato fields | host: Solanum lycopersicum ...
ATGGCGCGTGGCGGCGGCCCCCCAAATCACTGGCGAATTCCGGGCACAACGAGCCTAAGCGAGGTGCCGAGTGGTGGGGCAAGAGCGCTTTGCTTACTTTCGCGCTTTTCGAAAGTGAGCCGCCGTCAGGGCGGAACCCTAGGTGGCCGTTACCTAAATAACGGATATGTACCCGGTCCAACTGTGTTGACTGCCAGGCCGCCATCGCAGGCAACCCAGCTCCCACATTTAACTCTCGGTGCGTCAGTTAGAACAGGGTCGGCTATCCAGTCATCACGGGAGCAAGCTCCCTCGCCACAGGTCCAGCGTCGCACCAAAGTTGTGTAGATACCTATGCTGCGATAGCGGTGTGCCCGTTGACACACCTGCCTCAGACACTCCGCCATCGCGGGCAAGCCCGGCTCCCACATTGAGCGAGCAGGCACTCAAGTGGGTTGTTGTTCCTGCAACCGCCCACCGTCAATGCGCACATGCCGCCCGTGGAAACGCTTGAGGCTGCTGCGGTGGCCGACGCTGACGATGCTCAGTCCCGGCAGTTCATCAATCAACGCCTGGTACAGGGTTGCCTCGTCTTCTTCATCCATCGCCGAGGTCGCTTCGTCCATGTACAGCCATTGCGGTGCAAACAACAACGCACGGGCAAAGGCCAGGCGCTGTTGCTCGCCGGGCGAGAGCATGCGTTGCCAGTGGTTGGCTTCATCCAAACGGCTGACCAGATGGGGCAGGCGACAGGTTTCCAGCACCTGTGCATAACGTTCTGGCGCATAGACGCTGTCGTCCTGTGGATAACTCAACACGGCCTTGAGTGTACCAATCGGCAGGTAAGGCTTTTGCGGCAGGAACAGGTAGCGCGTCGCCGGCAAGCGAATGCTGCCATGACCGGCGGGCCACAGATGCCCCATCGCCCGCAGCAACGTGCTCTTGCCGCTGCCGGAACGCCCGCTGAGCATGACGCGCTGGCCAGGCTCCACGGTCATGTCGGCGTCAGTGAGCAAATGGCGGCCATCGGCCAGGTCCATGCCCAGGTCTTTGATTACCAGGCGCTCGCCTTCAGGGCGCACGTCGATCGCCGGCGTGCGTTGCTCGTTGTCGCTCATGGCTTGCTGGAAACTCAGCAGACGGTCGCTGGTGGCGCGCCAGGTCGCCAGCTCCGAATAGGCGTTGATAAACCAGCTGAAGTTCTCTTGTACGTTGCCGAACGCCGAGTTGATTTGCATCAGCTCGCCCAGCTCGATCTTGCCGGTGAAGTAGCGCGGCGCGGCGACGATAAACGGGAAGATGATTGCGATCTGGCTGTAGCCGGCGGTGAAAAAGGTCAGGCGCTTGGACACTTTCATGATGTCCCAGAAGTTCTGCCAGACCTTGCCGAAGCGCGTGCTCAGGCGCTGTCTTTCATTCGGTTCGCCGTTGTACAGGGCGATACTTTCAGCATTCTCACGCACCCGCACCATGGAAAAACGCAGATCCGCCTCAAAGCGTTGTTGTTGGTTGCTCAGGCCGATCAAGCGCCGGCCGATCAGGTGCGTCAGCCAACTGCCCACGGCGGCGTACAGCAACGCGCACCAGAACATGTAGCCGGGGATGGTGACGCCGAACACCTCGATGCTGCCCGAGACGCCCCACAGGATGATCGAGAATGACACCAGGCTGACCACGTTACGCAGCAAGCCGAGGCCCAGGCTCAAGGTGCCGGAGGTGAAATTGTTGAGGTCTTCGGAGATCCGCTGGTCCGGGTTGTCGGTGTAGCCGCCCTGCTCCAGCTGGTAGTAATTCTTGTGGGCGAGCCACCGGCTGAAGTGTTTTTCGGTGAGCCAGGCGCGCCAGCGGATCGTCAGCATCTGGGTCAGGTACAGGCGGTACACCGCACCGAGTATCGCCACCGCCGCGATCCCGCCGAAATAGCCGATCAGTTGCCAGAAGGCCGCGGTGTCCTTCTTCTCCAGGGCGTTGTAGAAGTCCTTGTACCAGTGGTTGATCCACACGGAGATCGCCACGCTGAACAGCGACAGGCCAATCACTGCGGCTAGAAGCAGCCAGGCCCTGCCCTTCTCTTCACTGCGCCAATAGGGTGTGATCATCGCCCAGGTTCGGCGGAAGAATTGCCCACGCACCGCGTCGTTGACCGCGCGGTATTCAGCGTTCTGATTCATCGTTCAGGCTCGGTAGGAAAAGAATGACAGGCGTTTGAACCGATTATAGGTGATCGGTTCGTGCGTCCGTGCAGCCTGAAGCGGGTTGTTCAGTCGCCGTTCAGCGTCGTACCGGGCGCTTCTGCAGCTTGCGTTGCAGCGTGCGGCGGTGCATGCCCAGGGCGCGGGCGGTGGCGGAGATATTGCCTTCGTGTTCGGTCAACACACGCTGGATGTGTTCCCACTGCAGGCGGTCCACCGACATCGGGTTTTCCGGCACCAGGGTGTCGAGGTCGGCATGCTCGGACAGCAAGGCGGCCAGCACGTCGTCGGCATCCGCCGGCTTGCACAGGTAATTGCAGGCGCCGCGCTTGATTGCCTCGACGGCGGTGGCGATGCTGGAGTAACCGGTGAGGATCACCACGCGCATTTCCGGGTCAAGTTCCAGCAGCTTGGGCAGCAGCACCAGGCCCGAGTCGCCGTCCATTTTCAGGTCCAGGGCGGCGTAGTCCGGCAGGTCGGCCTGGGCGATGGTCAGGCCCTCTTCGGCAGAGCCTGCGGTGCTGACGCGAAAACCGCGCCGGCTCATGGCGCGTGCCATCACGCGGGTAAAGGTCGCGTCGTCATCTACCAGCAACAGGTGCGGCAGTTCTTCGCCTTCGACTTGGATCTCGTCACTCATCGATATCTCCTCGTGCGACACGGGGCAGGCGCAGCTCGGTGAGCGTGCCACCTTCCTCATGACTATAGAGCTTCACTGAGCCGCCCGCGCGGGTCACGCTGGCCTTGCTCAAAAACAGGCCCAGACCGAAGCCTTTGCCCTTGGTGGTAAAGAAGGGTTTGCCGATCTGCTCGGCAATGGCCAACGGCACGCCCGCGCCATGGTCACGAATGCTGATGGTGACGTTTTCGGCGTCCCAGTCCAACTGCACACCGAGGCCTTCAGGGCAGGCGTCGGCTGCATTGTTCAGCAAGTTGAGCAGCGCCTGGGTCAGGTCTGGCGGTGGCGCCATGCGCGGTACGCTGCCTTGGCCCAGCAGGTTGAAACGGTAACTGGCTTCGGGACGCATCAGGTGCCAGCGGTTGAGCGCCTCATCGAGCCACTGGGTGACGTCTTGCATTTCGACCGCCAGACGGCGATTGGCTTCGGCGGCGCGCACCAGTTGCTGGAGCGTCAGCTTGCACTGTTTGACCTGCTCCTGCAGCACGCTCAAATCGTCCTGCAGGGCCGGGTCGTGATGGTCCTGGGTCATTTCCTTGAGCAGCACGCTCATGGTCGCCAGCGGCGTGCCCAACTCATGGGCGGCGCCGGCAGCCTGGGTGGCAACGGCCAGCAACTGCTGGTCACGCAGGCCCTCTTCCCGGCGAATGGCGCGCAGTTCTTCCTGGCGGCGCAGTTCTTCGGCCATGCGCGCGGCAAAGAAGGTAATGACTGCCGCCGACAGGGCGAAGCTCAACCACATCCCGTAGATCTGCAGGTTTTCCCGGGCGATGGGGAATGTCTGCAAGGGGTAGAACTGCGCCAACAGCAAGGTGTACAGCGTCAGCGCGATGCCCGACAGCACCACCGAATAGCGCCACGGCAGGGTCACGGCGGCGATGGTCAAAGGCACCAGGTAATACGAGACGAAGGGGTTGGTAGAACCACCGGAGAAGTACAGCAACACGCTGTGGATAAACAGGTCACAGGCCAGTTGCAGGGCGTACTCCAGCTCGGTCACAGGCCAGGTGGTACGCAATCGAATGGCGGTGAACACACACAATACGGTGGAAAACCCCAGGGTCACAGCCAGTTGCAGCCAGGGCAGCGGCAGCAGGTCGAACCAATAGGCAAGCCCGACGGAACCGGCCTGTGCGGCCAATACCAGGGTGCGAATGAACGTCAGGCGCCAGAGGTTCTGGCGAGTGGCGGAAGTCAGTTTTACGGCGGCGAGCATGAGCTCTCCCGTTGAGCGCTGCAGGCGGATCGGCACGAGTATAAACGAAGCAGACCGGCTGGCACGGCGCGTGTGGCTCTTTGACGCAGGCCGGGCAAATGACCGTTCGTCGGCGCCCGCATAACTTGTAGGTAATGTGTAAACCCGAAGAACCCAGTGCCAACGTCTACAGTCTTACCGAGCACGACTATCTCAAGGAGCTTCCATGTCTCGTTTCATTCGCAGTGCAGCCATCATTACCCTCAGCGCCAGCGCCCTGGCCAGCTTGCCGGCCATGGCCGCCGATGCATTGCATTACAACCAGATCTCCCTGCGCGCCGAAGCCAGCCAGGAAGTGGCCCGCGACAAGATGATCGTCACCCTTTACACCGAATCGCAAAACGCCGACCCGGCCAAGCTCGCCGCCGAAATCACCACTACCCTGAACCAGGCCCTGGGCCAGGCGCGCGAAGTCAAAGGCGTGACCTTGCGCCAGGGCAGCCGCAACAGCTACCCGATCTACGACAGCAAGAACCAGAAGATCACCGGCTGGCGTGAACGCGCCGAGCTGCGCCTGGAAAGCGCGGACTTCCCGGCGCTGTCCAAACTCACCGGCGAGTTGTTGAACACCTTGAAAATGGACAGCATGGACTTCGCCATCGCCGACGCCACCCGCAAGGCCAGCGAAGATGCGCTGCTCAAAGACGCGGTGGCGGCGTTCAAGGCGCGCGCGCAACTGGCTACCGATGCACTCGGCGGCAAGGGCTACAAGATCGTCAACCTGAACTTCAACACCAATGGCTACCCGATGCCCTACGCCCGCAATGGCGGCATGATGATGAAAGCCGCCATGGCCGATTCAGCGCCGACGCCTGAAGTGGAAGCCGGCACTAGCCAGGTCACTATGAGTGCCGACGGCGTGATCGAAGTTTTACAGTAACTTTTTTAGACAGGACAGAGGCGCAGCCCCACGGGGCGTGCGCCTTTTTTTTGCGTTGGCGCCACGTCATATCCAGCAGCATATCTGGCAGGAATCAAGTGCCCGGCTTTCACGACTCAATTACTGCCATAGCTACCAGGGAGGGCTGTGCTGGCATTTATTCACACAATGAGAGCCGAATTCATGTCCCTATCAATCAATCCAATACCCTCTGCATCACTGCATCCGACACCGAGCACTCAAGCGCAGACGCCACCCGCAGTCCCGCCAACAGCCAATCCCGTCCAACCCGACGAAACAGCACTGCTCAAGGCCTACCTCAAGGCCGCACAGCGCAAGGTGTTACACGGCAATGCCGGGCTTATAACCGTCCCGCCCCAAAGTACCCTGGGTCAATGGCTTGGGCTGTATCGCAGGCTTTTGGAAAACACCGTTGTCCAGAGCTGGCTGCGCGCACAACACTTCGCTCCAGACACCCTGCTTTCAATCAACCCCTCTACCGGTACCTTGTCGGCCGAGGTCGAGGGTAAAACCAAAACCTTTCAACTGTCGGATACCTCAGGCTGGGGGCAAATTTCAGGGCCATTGCTGGACGCCGCAAAAGTTATCGCCCCTGGCAATAACGGTGATTTGCGTGTGAGGCTGCGCGAGGACTCCATACAGGTCAGCGCAAAAGTGGTGGCCAACTTTGAAGGCGTTTCCCTGCCGCAAACACTGACACAGGCCCGTGCGCAAATCAGGCACCTGGAACATAAAGACACCTTCGACCCTATCCCCGCCGATGACCACCTGCGCCCTGCCAGCAGCCGCTCGGCACAGGCGCTGCTAGTGCAACAACACAACGCCGCCAGGTACTACAGCACCGCACCACAGGCCTTGGCTTACAAGCGCCTGGCGGTTGAGGTCGCCAACAACCTGCCCAATACGCGGGCAGAAGCCAAGAAGTGGGCGGATGACCTGCTGCTCAAACTCACGGGCAAACCTATCGACTCCGACACCGTCTACTTGAATCGCTTCAAAGGCGGCGAAAGCGCGGACACGGCGACCGGCTGGGAACACACATTCCAGGAGCCCTGGTCTTCGCTGCGCTTGCCCGACGCCCTGCTGAAAAACTTCTCCGAGCACGACTGGGTGCCTGGCAACCTCGACCTCGACGCGGGTTTGTATACCCAGCCTGCCGGGCAAAGCGAAAACGGCGGCTACGGAAAACACAATCAAATCGACCTCAAGCCGTCCCAAGTGATGCATGAAAGCTGGAAAACCGACTTTCAGACCCAGATGACCCAGAAATTCGACGCGTTCTGGAGCGCGCATACCGATGACTACCAGACGGTAATCAAGGGCGAGTTTGTTTCCCAGGCCCGAGAACAACTGAAGAGCGCCGAAGCCAGGTCATCTGCTGAGCGAGCGTTACAAGCCCCCGAACATCAGTTCACCCGTGGCGACTACAGCCTGGTAATGGCGGCGGCGAACAATATTCCACTCGACGAAAACACCCCCCTGAGCCTTGAACAGCTGCAGGCTAAAGCGCCAGTAAACAGCACCCCCCAAGTGCATGCCCTTGATATCCACGGTTTTATATCCAGCGACATTCTTCGATTCAGCAACGACGACGCTGGCCGGCAAGTGCTCTACCTACCTGGAGCCAAACCGGCATTTCTGCGCTTCGACTCCTTGGACAAGCTCAATCAATGGGTGATTGACCAGACCAAGGACCCGAAAAAAAGCCAGTCGCTGCTCGCGCACTTCTCGTTGGCGGATCGTCAGAACCGTAAGCCTGGCGTTCTCATACAACTGGCAAGCGGGTTCGTACCGGGCGGGAGCTTTACAGGTATTGGCGACACGCAAGATGGCCTGGACGCCCTCTTCAAAAAAATGGCCGCCGGCGCTCTGAAAACACCGCTGAATAAAAGCAGTCAGTCAAAGATCGAGGGGGACGTGTTTTCCACCCTGGCAACCGCTGCCAAACAACGCATGACGAGTGATACCGACGTTGTCGTCAAATCCAACAGCGAAGTGACGCGGGACACCTGGCTCAATGACATTACCGTGGCCGCGGGGTTACTGGCCAAGCTTGCCCCCATCGCGGCACCGGTCACCGGCGCCGCAGTAATTGCCGGGTTGACCGAATTGGGGCTGGGGTTCGAACAATCCGCGTCCGGAGACACCGAGGCGGAACGCGACAACGGGGCCTCCCGAGCACTCGATGGTGTGCTGAACACATTATTTTCCATCGGGGCGAGTACCGTCCCTGAAGATCCTTTTGCACTGCCGCCGAAGAAAGAACTGCCGGTGAGAAACCCGCTTGTTCAACCACAAGTCACCGAAATTGAAGAACCAAAACCCGGGCCATCCAGCGGTACTCAGGTGGTCAACGACGCGGGGGCTCCGGCGCCAAAATCCCGCCCCCTACTGCCGATGGCGCCCTATGCTGTCCCCGAGGGTGAACAGTTGATAAAGGACGCGCCCCGCGACGCGCTGGGTGTCTACCGAATATCCGACAGCCAGGGAGCACTGCGCCAATTCGTGCGCCTTACCGATGAGACGGGGGCGAGCAAGGTATTTGAGATATCGGGGCGTTACCGCACCGGCGATGTGTTTGCCAGAGTCATCAACCCTGATAACGGCGCGGGACTGATGATCATCACACCCGGGCGTGATGGAGAGTGGGCCCGTGCCCAGGGCGATGGCGGGGTGAAGTGGCAGTGGCCGTGGCCGCGAACTGAGTCCCCGACACTCAGTAACGATATAAAAACCCCTGCACAGGTATCGGATAATTTTATTGAGTTAGACGGTACCAAAATGAAAGGCGCTGACATATTCGACAAGTATTTCAACGTTGAAGAGCAAGCGAACTATAAATATGGCATCAGCGTCGAGGAGGGGAACGGTGTTTTAAAGAATCGCCCTGTCTTTTCTTGGACAGCCGACAGCGGGGATTTCACGGTATCCGCATCGGAAAGAGCCTCCTCATCCCCGTTCGGAACCAGCAATTACTCCGAACAATTTATCAAAGACATCAACCGAGACCCTTACACAATAAGGCGCCCTGGCCTGGAGAACGTTGAAATCGACATATCTCGGCAGATAGCAGGAATGACTATCCCCAATAACTTAGAAGAGCCGATTCGTGAGGGGCTTATAAGGGACGGGATCGATAAATTTGAGCACATCGTGCCCGATCCCGACATGCGAGCGGCAATTTCAGAGGTAGCTCATCAAGGCTCGTCCGCTCCTGTGTGGTTTGAATTGCAGCCTCCCCGAGTGAAGCCCGGCTTTAGCAGCAACGTTGGCAAAAGGCGGTACGTCATCGACTACAACCCTTTAAAAAATGAGACAGAGGTCACCATAACCACCCAATGGCACCTGAAATATGCGGTTAGAGGTGAGTCCACCCTCGCCGATGACGTGAACATAACAGCCACTCGAACGTTCACCCTTCGTGAAAGTAATGAAATAGATGGCCAGCCCGTTACAATCGACAAATCGGCTCCCATCCGGATAGAAGTATCCCCCCGCATAAACGTATCTCCTACCTAAGCCAGCTGAACGGCGGTAACCTCGGTGACCGCCGTTTTCGTTTGGGCAGCTTTAATATGCCCGCCATTTCAGGGGTCTTTATGCAAAGAATCGCCGTCAAGCCACTGCTCCTCGCCGCAAGCCTTGTGGCCTTTATGCCGATGGCCCAGGCCGCCACGACGCTGGTCTACTGCTCCGAAGCCAGCCCCGCCGGCTTCGACCCCAGCCAGTACACCAGTGGCACCGATTTCGATGCCTCCGCCGAAACCGTGTTCAACCGCCTGACCCAGTTCAAGCGCGGTGGCACCGAGGTGGAGCCTGGTCTGGCGACGAGCTGGGATGTTTCGAAGGATGGCCTGACGTACACCTTTCACCTGCGTGAAGGCGTCAAGTTCCACACCACCGACTTCTTCACCCCGACCCGCGATTTCAACGCCGATGACGTGCTGTTCACTTTTAATCGCCTGCTCGATGCCCAGAGCCCGTTTCGCAAGGCCTACCCCTCCGAGTCGCCCTACTTCACCGACATGGGCTTGAACACCACGATCAAGAGCGTCGAAAAACTCGACGAGCACAGCGTGCGGTTCAACCTGAACACGGTCGATGCTTCGTTCGTGCAAAACCTGGCCATGAGTTTCGCCTCGGTGCAATCGGCCGAATACGCCGCCCAACTGTTGAAAGAAGGCAAGGCCGAGCAGATCAATCAGCAACCGGTCGGTACCGGGCCGTTTGTGTTCAAGCGCTATCAGAAGGACTCGCAGATCCGCTACGTGGCCAATAAACAGTATTGGAAACCCGAGGACGTGAAGCTCGACAACCTGGTGTTCGCCATCACCCCGGACGCCGCCGCACGCCTGCAAAAACTCAAGGCCGGCGAATGCCAGGTCAGCGGTTACCCGCGCCCCGCCGATATCGAGGTGATGAAGCAAGACCCCAACCTGCGCGTGTTGCAACAAGCAGGCTTCAACCTGGGCTTTTTGGCCTATAACGTGACTCACCCGCCGCTGGACCAGCTCAAGGTGCGCCAGGCCCTGGACATGGCCATCGACAAGCCCGCGATCATCAAGGCCGTGTACCAGGGCGCCGGGCAATTGGCGCAGAACGCACTGCCTCCCGCGCAGTGGTCTTATGACCCGAACATCCAGGACGCCCCCTACGACCCGACCAAGGCACGGTTGCTACTAAAAGAAGCAGGGGTTGCACCAGGTACCACCATCAACCTGTGGGCAATGACCGTACAACGCGCCTCAAACCCGAATGCGCGGATGTCCGCACAAATGATTCAACAGGATTGGGCCAAGGTCGGCATCAAGGCCAACATCGTCAGCTATGAGTGGGGCGAATACATCAAGCGCGCCAAAAATGGCGAGCACGATGCAATGATTTATGGCTGGACCGGCGACAACGGCGACCCCGATAACTGGCTGGGCGTGCTCTACAGTTGTGCCGCGGTCAAGGGCAGCAACTACGCCAAATGGTGTAACCCGGCCTACGACAAGCTGGTGCAGCAGGCCAAGGTCAGCAGTGACCGTGAGCAGCGCATCAAGTGGTATCAACAGGCACAGAAAATCCTTAAGGAACAAGTACCTATAACGCCTATTGCGAACTCGACGGTTTTCCAGCCTATGCGCAAGCAAGTGCAGGACTTCAAGATCAGCCCGTTTGGGCTAACGCCGTTCTACGGTGTGGGTCTAGATAAGTAACAGCCGCGCCCCAACCGAGTGCGCTAGACGCCTCGGCTGGGCTTTTTTGGTGCGCCATTTGCACCGAAAAAACCCTCCAAACAAGCACTTTTGTGTCGAAACTTTCATAATTGCGACATTCCTGTACGTTCGTACCACAGTTTTCCCTTTGCAACCGCTCTGCATCTTGCATTGGGTATGGCGCCTGCATAAGTATCCGCAGGCCGACTCACGAGGTCGCCCTCACCACCAAAAATGACAACAAATCATGAGGCCAACATGCTTAAACACGCAGTCCTTCCGTTATTAGTGAGCGCTGGCCTTATGGCCGCAGCCCCCGTAGCCCTTGCGGCAACTAACCTGGTGTTCTGCTCCGAAGGGAGCCCGGCCGGTTTTGATCCAGGCCAGTACACCACCGGAACAGACTTCGATGCCTCGGCCGAAACCATGTTCAACCGCCTGAGCCAGTTCGAACGTGGCGGCACTGCCGTCGTTCCTGGCCTTGCCACCAGCTGGGACGTTTCCCCGGATGGCCTGACGTATACCTTCCACCTTCGCGAAGGCGTCAAGTTCCACACCACCCCGTACTTCAAGCCTACTCGTGAATTCTCGGCTGACGACGTACTGTTCACCTTCAACCGGATGATCAATAAAGACGATCCATTCCGTAAGGCCTACCCCACCGAGTTCCCGTACTTCACGGACATGGGGATGGACACCAACATCAAGAACATCGAAAAAGTCGATGACCACACTGTCAAGTTCACCCTTGGCACCGTGGACGCCGCGTTCATCCAGAACCTGGCCATGAGCTTCGCCTCGATCCAGTCCGCCGAATACGCTGCGCAGCTGTTGAAGGAAGGCAAGCCTGCCGACATCAACCAGAAGCCGGTCGGCACTGGCCCGTTCGTGTTCAAGAGCTACCAGAAAGATTCGAACATTCGCTACACCGGCAACAAGGACTACTGGAAACCTGAAGACGTGAAGATCGACAACCTGATCTTCGCTATCACCACTGACCCGTCGGTGCGTATCCAGAAGCTCAAGAAAAACGAATGCCAGATCACCCTGTTCCCACGTCCGGCCGACCTCAAGGCGCTGGGTGAGGACAAGGACCTGAAACTGCCGCACCAGGCCGGTTTCAACCTGGGCTACATCGCCTATAACGTCATGCCAGTACTCAAGGGCCAGACCGCCGCGAACCCGCTGGCTGACCTGCGCGTCCGTGAAGCCCTGGACATGTCGGTGAACAAGCAGCAGATCATCGACTCCGTGTACCAGGGTGCCGGCCAGCTGGCAGTCAACGCCATGCCGCCGACCCAGTGGTCCTATGACAACACCATCAAGGATGCCAAGTACGATCCTGCCAAAGCCAAAGAGCTGCTCAAGGCCGCTGGCGTCAAGGAAGGCACCGAGATCACCCTGTGGGCCATGCCGGTTCAGCGCCCCTACAACCCCAACGCCAAGTTGATGGCCGAGATGCTGCAGAACGACTGGAAACAGATCGGCCTGAAGGTCAACATCGTCAGCTACGAGTGGGGCGAGTACATCAAGCGCTCCAAGGGCGGCGAGAACCAGGCCATGATCATTGGCTGGAGCGGCGACAATGGTGACCCGGACAACTGGCTGAACGTGCTGTTCGGCTGCGACTCGCTGTCGGGCAACAACTTCTCCAAGTGGTGCGACAAGAAATTCGACGGCATCGTGAAAGAAGCCAAGGCCACATCGGATGTCGCCAAACGCACCGAGCTGTATAAGCAGGCGCAACATATCCTCAAAGATGCAGTCCCGATGACACCTATCGCGCACTCGACGGTGTATCAACCCATGCGTAATACCGTACAGGACTTCAAGATCAGCCCGTTTGGCTTGAACTCCTTCTACGGCGTTAGCGTCAGCGGCAAGTAAGGATCAATAACGGCGACGTTTCATAACGTCGCCGTTATTCCATCCGCCTGGACCTTAGGAAACAGACTACGTTTGCAAGCGTTGCCGTCTTACAGCAATGAACTGCGACCCGTGCCTCCGTTGCCTACAAGGTCAGTCAGAATTGACGCATTTACTGCAAGGTCAGCGCCCCATAAGGTCGTAGGACAGCAGCGGCATCATTCTGGTGAAGGGCACTTGCTGTGTGTGGGATCAGTGAGGTCTGCCTGGCTGCACGCCAGCAGGAAGGCTCGCTGTTGATAACTACAAACAAGGACCGGGAACGTCATGCGCCATACAACCGTTGTATCCGCTCTGTTTGCCACCAGCCTGCTGGCCGTGGCCACGATGGGCCAAGCCGCCGAAAAGAAGAGCCTGGTGTTCTGCTCCGAAGGCAGCCCGGCAGGGTTTGACACTGCGCAATACACCACCGCCACCGACAACGATGCGGCGGAGCCTTTGTATAACCGTTTGGTGGAGTTCGAAAAAGGCGCCACCGACGTCGTCCCTGGGCTGGCAACCAAGTGGGATATCTCCCCGGATGGCCTGACCTACACCTTCCACCTGCGTGAAGGGGTGAAATTCCACAGCAACAAGGAATTCAAGCCGACGCGGGACTTCAACGCCGACGACGTGCTGTTCACCTTCAACCGCATGCTTGACCCCGACCACCCGTTTCGCAAGGCCTACCCTACCGAGTTTCCGTACTTCAACGGGATGAGCCTGAACAAGAACATCGCCAAGGTCGAGAAAACAGGCCCCTACACCGTGGTGATGACCCTGAACACGGTGGACGCTGCGTTCGTGCAGAACATCGCCATGAGCTTTGCCGCGATCCTTTCGGCCGAATACGCCGAGCAGTTGCTCAAGCAAGGCCGGCCCAGCGACATCAACCAGAAGCCGATCGGCACTGGCCCGTTCGTGTTCCAGCGTTACCAGAAAGACTCGCAGATCCGCTACGTGGGCAACAAACAGTACTGGGACCCGAGCCGCGTCAAGCTGGACCAACTGATCTTCGCCATCAACACCGACGCCTCGGTACGCGTGCAAAAACTCAAGGCCGGCGAATGCCAGGTGACCCTGCATCCACGCCCCGCCGATGTCGAAGCCCTCAAGGCCGACCCGAACCTGCAGCTGCTGACCAAGCCGGGCTTCAACCTCGGCTATATCTCCTACAACGTGCGCCACAAGCCGTTCGATCAGCTTGAAGTACGCCAGGCGCTGGACATGGCGGTGAACAAGCAGAGCATTCTCAACGCCGTGTACCAGGGCGCCGGGCAACTGGCGGTCAACGCCATGCCGCCGACGCAGTGGTCTTACGACGACAGCATCAAGGATGCCGCCTACAACCCGGAAAAAGCCAAGGAGTTGCTCAAGGCCGCCGGCGTCAAGGAAGGCACCGAGATCACTCTGTGGGCCATGCCGGTACAGCGCCCGTACAACCCCAACGCCAAGCTGATGGCCGAGATGCTGCAAAACGACTGGGCCAAGATCGGCCTCAAGGTCAAGATCGTCAGCTATGAGTGGGGCGAGTACATCAAGCGCACCAAAAACGGTGAGCACGATGTCAGCCTGATCGGCTGGACCGGCGACAATGGTGACCCGGACAACTGGCTCGGCACCCTCTACAGCTGCGACGCCATCGGCGGGAACAACTACTCCATGTGGTGCGACCCGGCGTACGACAAGCTGATCAAGCAAGCCAAGGTCGTGACCGACCGCGAACAAAGGACTGTTCTGTACAAACAGGCGCAGCAACTGCTTAAGCAGCAGGTGCCGATCACGCCTATCGCCCACTCGACGGTCAACCAGCCGTTAAGCGCCAAAGTCGAAGGCTTCAAGGTAAGCCCCTTCGGCCGCAACGTGTTCTCGGGCGTCAGCATCAACCCATAAGACAATAACCGGATGGCGGGGAGCGAAATCGGCTCCCCGGCAAACGTGCGGCTTTTGTTGGGAAATTTCCTACGCCAAACGTTTGCAATAGCTTGAACGAGTTCCACACCCAATAGCCGGATCACCCAAAAAGACCGGCATTAAAAAAGAGAACCAAAGGAGCTTCACCCATGAAACTGAGCAGCAAAGCGCTTCTGGCCTTGGCCATCAGCAGCATCACGGCCACCGCCTACGCTGAAACGCAAAGCCAGGACTTCGTTCCTACCACCCTGGCCGGCACCAGCGCCCAAAGCGAGGCCAAAGGCTTTATCGAAGATTTCAGCCTGGGCGGCACCACGCGTAACTGGTACTCCCATGAAAGCAAATACCGTGGGGGCACCTTCTCGTACCAGAAACACGGCCAGACCCTGACCGACCGCAACCGTACCAACTGGGTGCAAGGCACCATCCTCAACGCCAGCTCGGGCTTCACCCAGGGCACCGTTGGGGTCAAGACTGAAGTGGCGGTGTACAACGCCCTGGTACTGGACCGCAGCAAGCGTGATATCAAAGGCGGCTCCAACCGTACCCTGGCCGACTCCAACGGTGACGCCGTCGACCAGTGGAGCAAACTGGGCCTGGCCAACGTGCAATTCCGTGTGTCCAACACCACACTGACCGCCGGTCGCCAGAACTTCAGCAGCGGCATCGTCGACACCATCGGCAACCGTGCCCTGCCTTCCAGCTTCCAGGGTGTGAGCTTTAACAGCGAAGAGTTCAGCAACCTGTCGTTCCAGGGTGGCGTGTTCGACCGCGTTTCGCCACGTAGCGAGCAGAGCCTGTCGAAATTCCGCAGCGAATACGGCAACGGCGCAGAAACCGACAAAGTGTCGACCCTGGGTGTGAACTACCAACCGCTGAAAAGCCTGAAGACCAGCTTCTTCGCCGCCAACGTGAAGGACTTCTGGAACCAGTACTACTTCGGCGCCACCCACGAGCTGGGCGACGCGCAGCAGTTGGGCCTGACCACCGGCTTCAACTACTACAAGACTGTCGACGAAGGCAAAAAAGAGATGGGGGAAATCGACAACGATACCTTCTCCCTCTCCCTGGGCCTGACTCACCAGGCACACAGCCTGACCTTCGGCTACCAGCAAGTGAACGGTAACGAGTACTTCGACTACCTGCACGAAACCAACGGTATCTACCTGGCCAACTCCCTGACGTCTGACTTCAACGGCCCGAACGAGAAATCCTTCCAGATCGCCTATGCCATCAACATGGCTGAATACGGCGTACCTGGCCTGAAGTTCAACGCCTACTCGGCACGCGGCTGGGGCATCGACGGCACCCACTACACCGGCAACAACGGCCGGGCCAAGTTTGCCTATGACGGCATCCAGTCCCAGGACGGCGAGAAGCACCAGGAATACGGTGTAGGCGCCTCTTACGCGCTGCAGAGCGGCCCACTCAAAGCCACCACCGTGCGTGCAACCTATGTTGAGCACCGTGGCAGCGAGTTCCAGTCCGACGGCAGCATCAAAGAGTTCCGTCTGGTTACCACCATCCCCTTCAACATCCTTTAATTAGTGCCAGGCAGGCGGCGAGCTCAGGACGAGCCCGCTGCCTACGCTTTTCTGGCTCCATCGATTGCAGAGGGCTCTGAATGAAAATGCTCCCACTACAAGCCGCCATGGCCGCTGCGCTGTTGAGCGTGGCGATCGGCGTTTCGGCCAAACCGCTGGTGGTCTGCACCGAAGCCAGCCCGGAAGGTTTCGACCCGGTCCTGTACACCACTGCCGTGACCGCTGACGCCGCCGCTGAAACCATGTTCAACCGCCTGGTGGACTTCAAGCCCGGCACCACAGAAGTGGTGCCTGCCCTGGCCAAAGACCTGCCGGAAATCAGCGCCGATGGCCTGACCTATACCTTCCACCTGCGTGACGACATCAAGTTCCACACCACCGACTATTTCAAACCCACGCGCAACCTGAACGCCGATGATGTGCTTTGGAGCTTCCAGCGCCAGCTGGACCCGAATCATCCGTGGCATAACAAATCTCTCGTGGGTTACCCGTATTTCGAAAGCATGGGTTTCAAGGAACTGCTCAAGAGCGTAGAGAAGACCGATGATCACACCGTCGTCTTTACCCTGACCCGCCCAGAAGCTCCGTTCCTGGCCGATCTGGGCATGGCATTCTCTTCAATCCACTCGAAGGAATACGCCGACCAGTTGCTCAAGTCCGGTAAAACTGAAGACCTCAACGCCAAGCCTATCGGCACTGGCCCATTCGTCTTCAATCGCTACCAGAAAGATGCCCAGGCGCGCTTCAAGGCCAACCCGGACTACTTCCGCGGCAAACCGGCGGTCGACCCGCTGATTCTGGCGATCACCACCGATAACAACGTGCGCCTGCAAAAGCTCAAGGCCAACGAATGTCAGATCGCGTTGTTCCCCAAGCCGGATGACATCCCAAGCATCAAGAAAGATCCGAACCTGAAAGTCGATGAACTGGCTGCGATGACCACCAGCTACACCGCATTGAACACCACGCGCAAATACATGAGCGATGCCCGGGTACGCCATGCGATTAACATCGCGTTCGACAAGGCAGGTTACACCGAAGCCCTGTTCGGCAAAGGCAACGCGGTAGTCGGCACCGGCCCCTACCCACCGACCTTGCTGGGTTTCAGCGAAAAACTGAAGAACCTACCCCGTGACCTGGACAAGGCCCGCGCCCTGCTCAAGGAAGCCGGCGTACCGGAAGGCACAGAATTCACCCTGTTCACCCGCAACGGCGGCGGCCCAACCAACCCCAATCCAATGCTCGGCGCCCAGCGTATGCAGGCGGATCTGGCGCAGGTTGGCCTGAAGGTCAATATCAAAGTCATGGAATGGGGCGAAATGCTCAAACGCGCTAAAAACGGCGAGCACGACATGGTTTCGGCGGGCTGGGTCGGTGACAACGGCGACCCGGATAACTTCCTCACTCCGAACCTGAGTTGCGATGCGGCGAAAAACGGCGAAAACTACGCACGCTGGTGTAACAAAGAGTTTCAGGACTTGATCGACAAGGCTCGTGCGGAAAAGGAACCGGCCTTACGGGCTGCGCTCTATGAACAAGCACAAGATGTCTTCGAGAAGGACCAGCCATGGCTTCCAATGGCTTACCCGAAACTGTTCACCGCCATGCGCAAGAACGTAGAAGGCTTCACCCAAAGCCCTCTGGGTACAAATAACTTCGCCACCACCCAGGTGAAGTAAATAAGAAAAACGCTCGGCACCGTCGACACTGACGGTGCCGGACCTGCCTAACCGGCTGATTGAGGTACACACCAAGATGTTTAGTTTTATTGCCCGCCGACTGGGGTTATTGATCCCCACGTTCTTCGGCATCACGTTGCTGACCTTTGCGTTGATTCGCATGATTCCAGGCGACCCCGTAGAAGTCATGATGGGCGAGCGACGGGTTGACCCCGAAATGCACGCACAGGCAATGGAGCGCCTTGGCCTTAACAAGCCGCTGTATGCGCAATACCTGGACTATGTCGGCAAGCTCGCCCAGGGCGACCTTGGCGAATCGCTGCGCACCCGCACCAGCGTGTGGACCGAGTTCACCGCCCTCTTCCCCGCGACCCTGGAACTGTCCATGGCCGCGCTGTTGTTCGCCGGTATCCTGGGCCTGTTGGCCGGGGTGATCGCGGCACTCAAGCGAGGGTCCCTGTTCGACCATGGGGTGATGGGCATCTCCCTGGCGGGGTATTCGATGCCGATCTTCTGGTGGGGCCTGATCCTGATCATGTTCTTCTCGGTGAGCCTGGGCTGGACCCCGGTTTCCGGGCGTATCGACCTGCTCTACGACATCGAGCCGCGCACCGGCTTCATGCTGATCGACACCCTGCTGGCCGACGAGCCGGACGCGTTCTGGGATGCATTGCACCACCTGATCCTGCCCGCCATCGTGCTCGGCACCATCCCGCTGGCAGTGATCGCGCGCATGACCCGTTCGTCGATGCTCGAAGTGCTGCGTGAGGACTACATCCGTACCGCCAAGGCCAAGGGCCTGTCGCCGGCTCGCGTGGTGTTCGTGCACGGCCTGCGCAACGCACTGATCCCGGTGCTCACCGTGGTCGGCCTGCAAGTCGGCACGCTGCTGGCCGGTGCGGTACTGACCGAAACCATCTTCTCGTGGCCCGGCATCGGCAAATGGCTGATCGAAGCCATTGGCGCGCGGGACTACCCGGTGGTGCAAAACGGCATTCTGCTGATCGCCTGCCTGGTGATCCTGGTGAACTTCGTGGTGGATATCCTCTACGGCTTCGCCAACCCACGCATCCGTCACCAGCGCTGAGATCATGACCATGACCACACCTAATCAAGTGTCAGCAGTCGATCAGAGCCTGCTGTACCCGTCCCCGTACAAAGAATTCTGGCAAGCCTTCTCCAAGAACAAAGGCGCGGTCGCCGGCCTGCTGTTCATGTTGCTGATCGTGTTCTGCGCGATCTTCGCTCCGTGGGTTGCCCCGCATAACCCCAGCGAGCAATACCGCGACTTCCTGCTGACCCCGCCGGCGTGGCTGGAAGGTGGGCAGATGCAGTTCCTGCTGGGCACCGACGAACTGGGCCGTGACTTGCTCTCGCGCCTGATCCAGGGCTCGCGCCTGTCGTTGCTGATCGGCTTGTCGTCGGTGGTGATGTCGCTGATCCCGGGCATCCTGCTGGGCCTGTTCGCCGGGTTCTTCCCGCGCTTGCTCGGCCCGACCATCATGCGCTTGATGGATATCATGCTGGCCCTGCCGTCGCTGCTGCTGGCCGTGGCGATTGTCGCCATCCTCGGCCCTGGCCTGATCAACACCGTGATCGCCATCGCCATCGTGTCGCTGCCGTCCTACGTGCGCCTGACCCGCGCCGCCGTGATGGGCGAACTGAACCGCGACTACGTGACTGCCGCCCGCCTCGCTGGCGCCGGCCTGCCACGCCTGATGTTCATCACCGTGCTGCCTAACTGCATGGCACCGCTGATCGTACAAGCGACCTTGAGCTTTTCCTCGGCGATTCTCGATGCCGCGGCCCTGGGCTTCCTCGGCCTTGGCGTACAACCGCCAACCCCTGAGTGGGGCACCATGCTGGCTTCGGCCCGAGACTACATCGAACGCGCCTGGTGGGTCGTGAGCCTGCCTGGCTTGACCATTTTGCTCAGCGTGCTGGCAATCAACTTGATGGGTGACGGCCTGCGCGACGCGCTGGACCCGAAACTCAAGAACGCCGCCTGAGGAGATTCCCATGTCACTGTTAGAAATCAAGAATCTCAACGTGCGCTTCGGCGACAAGACCGCCGTGCCGGTGGTCGATGGCCTCGACATTTCCGTCGACAAGGGCGAAGTACTGGCGATCGTTGGCGAGTCGGGCTCGGGTAAATCCGTGACCATGATGGCGCTGATGGGCCTGATCGAGCATCCCGGCATCGTCACCGCCGATGCCCTGAGCTTCGACGGCAAGGACATGCTCAAGTTGAGCAACCGCCAGCGCCGCCAGATCGTCGGCAAAGACCTGGCGATGGTGTTCCAAGACCCGATGACCGCGTTGAACCCCAGCTACACCGTGGGTTTCCAGATTGAAGAAGTGCTGCGCCTGCATTTGAAAATGTCCGGCAAACAAGCGCGCAAACGCGCCATTGAGCTGCTGGAAAAAGTCGAGATCCCAGGCGCCGCAAGCCGTATGGACGCCTACCCGCATCAACTGTCCGGCGGTATGAGCCAGCGTGTGGCAATCGCCATGGCGATTGCCGGCGAGCCCAAACTGCTGATCGCCGATGAACCGACCACTGCACTGGACGTGACCATCCAGGCGCAGATCATGGAACTGCTGCTGGCCCTGCAAAAAGAGCAGAACATGGGCCTGGTGCTGATCACCCACGACCTTGCGGTAGTGGCTGAGACCGCCCAGCGCGTGTGCGTGATGTACGCAGGCCAAGCGGTGGAAGTCGGCCAGGTGCCGCAGTTGTTCGACATTCCGGCACACCCGTATAGCGAAGCGCTGCTCAAGGCGATTCCCGAGCACAGCCTGGGTGCTACGCGCCTGGCCACGCTGCCGGGCATCGTGCCGGGTCGCTATGACCGCCCACAGGGTTGCCTGCTGTCGCCGCGCTGCCCGTACGTGCAGGACTCCTGCCGCGCCCAGCGCCCGGGCCTCGATCCGAAAAGCAACAGCCTTGCCCGCTGCTTCTACCCGCTGAACCAGGAGGTGGCGTAATGGCCGTCGTACTTACCGCCCGCGACCTCACCCGTCACTACGAAGTGTCCCGTGGCCTGTTCAAGGGCCATGCCACCGTGCGTGCCCTTAATGGCGTGTCTTTTGAGCTGGAAGCCGGCAAGACCCTCGCCGTGGTGGGCGAGTCGGGCTGTGGCAAGTCCACCCTGGCCCGCGCCCTGACGCTGATTGAAGAGCCCTCGTCGGGCTCGTTGAAAATCGCCGGGCAAGAAGTGGCCGGCGCCGACAAGGCCCAGCGCAAGCAGTTGCGCAAAGACGTGCAGATGGTGTTCCAGAGCCCCTATGCCTCGTTGAATCCCCGCCAGAAAGTCGGCGATCAACTGGCCGAGCCGTTGCTGATCAACACCAACCTGTCGGCCGCTGAGCGCCGCGAGAAAGTGCAGGCGATGATGAAGCAAGTGGGCCTGCGCCCTGAGCATTATCAGCGCTACCCGCACATGTTCTCCGGTGGCCAGCGCCAGCGCATCGCGCTGGCCCGAGCGATGATGCTGCAACCCAAAGTGCTGGTGGCGGACGAACCGACCTCGGCGCTGGACGTGTCGATCCAGGCCCAGGTACTCAACCTGTTCATGGATTTGCAGCAGGAATTCAACACCGCCTACGTGTTCATCTCCCACAACCTGGCGGTGGTGCAACACGTCGCTGACGATGTGATGGTGATGTACCTCGGCCGCCCGGTTGAGGTGGGCCCCAAGGAAGACATCTACGCACGCCCCTTGCACCCTTACACCCAGGCGCTGCTGTCGGCCACCCCGACCATTCACCCGGACCCGAGCAAGCCGAAGATCAAGATCGTCGGCGAACTGCCCAACCCACTGAACCCGCCACCTGGCTGTGCGTTCCACAAGCGCTGCCCGTATGCGACGGCGCGTTGCAGCAGTGAGGAGCCGCTGTTGCGTCCTTTGGATAATCGGCAGGTGGCTTGCCACTACGCGGAGCAATTCGTGGCCTGAAGCAACACAACCGCCCTGTGTGGGATCGTTCCCACGCTCTGCGTGGGAACGCCGTCGGCGACGCTCTGCGTCCGCCAGCTCAAGCCTTGCGCAAGAGTAACGCGGAGCGTCACAGGATCCATCCCCACGCAGAGCGTGGGGATGATCTCGTTGCATGAGTTCCATCGCCCTTCCCGCCAGATTGCGCATCAGTCTGGCCGGAGGGGCTTTTTTTTGCGCGGTTGTAACAAAAAACATACCGTTTGAACCCATGCCAAAAGCCCTGAAAACATTGAGCCAGACCGTTTTGAAAAGTGTATAGATTGTAAATGCAATTTACTTCTGTTTGAGAATCAATACCATTACGGCGCACGGAGAGCGCTGGATGCACTAAAAAATTCAGACGCCTCTCGTTCAATCGCCCCTCCTAAAGGACTTTGTGGACATGTCGTCTCAATTCAGGCTCAGCCATCTCTCGCTGGCGTTTATCGCTACCCTTTCGTCCCCCGCGCTACTGGCGCAGAGTGTGGAAAAAGAACGCGACAAAGTGCCGATCCAAGCGACAGACCTGCCTGTGGATGGCACGCCACAAGCTCTGGTACTGGGCGAAACGCGGGTACTGGGCACCGCCGCCGAAGAACTCAAGCAAGCGCCCGGCGTGTCGATCATCACCGCCGAAGACATCAAGAAACGCCCGCCCACTAACGATCTGTCGGAAGTCATCCGCCGAGAGCCGGGTGTGAACCTGACCGGCAACAGTTCCAGCGGCAGCCGTGGCAATAACCGCCAGATCGACCTGCGCGGCATGGGCCCGGAAAACACCCTGATCCTGATCGATGGCAAGCCGTCCACCTCGCGCAACGCTGTGCGTTACGGCTGGAGTGGTGACCGTGATACCCGTGGCGAAACCAACTGGGTACCGGCCGAAGAGGTCGAACGCATTGAAATCCTGCGCGGCCCGGCCGCCGCCCGTTATGGCTCCGGTGCCATGGGCGGTGTCATCAATATCATCACCAAACGCCCCACCGACCAACTGCACGGCTCGCTGACCGCCTACACCGCCTTCCCCGAAAACGATGCCGAAGGCGCGAGCAAGCGCACCAACTTCAACCTCAGTGGCCCATTGACCGACAGCCTGGCGTTCCGCGTCTATGGCGGCCTGAACAAGACCGACGCCGATGACGCCGACATCAACCGCGCAGCTCAAGCGACGCCGGACTCGTTGGTGGCCGGTCGCGAAGGCGTGCGCAACAAAGACGTGAGTGGCTTGCTGAGCTGGCAGTTCACCCCCGAGCAAACCCTCGACCTGGAGGCCAGCTACAGCCGCCAGGGCAATATTTTCGCCGGTGACACCATGCTCAACGGCGGTGGCGCATTCGTGGAAAGCCTGGTGGGCAAGGAAACCAGTGTGATTCAACGCAGCAGCTTTTCTGCCACCCATCGCGGCGAATTCGACTGGGGCTCCACCCTGGCCACGCTGACCCACGACCTGACCCGCAACGAGCGCCTCAACGAAGGCCTGGCCGGTTCCGGCGAAGGCGCGCCCTCCGCCAGTGCAGGCCGTTTCGAGTCGCGCCTGCGCAATACCCGGGCCACTGCCGAGGTCAACCTGCCCCTGAGCGTCGGTGCCGAACAGGTGCTGACCCTGGGCAGCGAATACCTCTACGAGTCGATGAACGACCCTGGCTCGTTGCGCCCGCAAAGCTATGACCCAGGCACCGGCGGCGTCCCCGCCATCCCGGGCATCAGCCGCAATAGCACCAAGACCACCGCCTCGAGCTACGCCTTGTTTGCCGAGGACAACATCGAGCTGGGCAGCAAGACCGTCATCACGCCTGGCTTGCGCTTCGACGATCATGAGGAATACGGCGGCAACTGGAGCCCCAGCTTCAACGCTTCGCACCAGTTGACCGATGAACTGAGCATCAAGGGCGGCATTGCCCGCGCCTACAAGACCCCCAACCTGTACCAGTCCAACCCGAACTATTTGCTCTACAGCCGTGGCAATGGCTGCAACGCCAGCGAAGCCAACATGGGCGGTTGCTACCTGGTGGGCAACCGGGACCTGAAGCCGGAAATCAGCGTCAACAAGGAAATCGGCCTGGCTTTGGACAAGGGCACCTGGCGCACCAGTGCGACGTATTTCCGTAATGACTACAAGAACAAGATCAACGCCAGTAACGAGGCGGCGTTCCGCCTGGGCAACGGTCGCCGCGTGCTGGAGTGGGAAAACAGCGGCCCAGCCTTGGTGCAGGGCGTTGAAGGCAACCTGTTCATCAGCTTGCGCGATGACTTGGACTTGAACACCAACCTGACCTACATGATCGACTCCAAGGACAAGGACACCGGCGAGCCCTTGAGCATCATCCCCAAGTACACCGTCAACACCACGCTGGACTGGCAAGCCACGGACAAGCTGTCTTTCCAGGTCAGCGGCACCTATTACGGCAAACAAGAAGCACCGACGCTCAACTCACGCAGCGCCAGCAGTTACGATCGCAGCGCCCAGCAGGACATCGACCCGTACGGGCTGATGGGCCTGAGCAGCGGCTACGAATTCAATAAAAACCTGAGCGTACGAGTGGGCATCAACAACCTGCTGGACAAGCGTTTGTCGCGCAAAGGCAACGCCGAGGATGCGGGGGCGCAGACCTACAATGAGCCAGGGCGGGCTTACTTCGCGTCGGTGACCACTTCGTTCTGAGGAAAGTGGGCGGCCAGTAATAACAATGCCTTGGAAACCCCATCCAAGGCATTGTTTGAAGCGCTTTACATTGCTGGGCGAGCCTACGTCTGGCTATCGCCTTCGTCTGCGTCGTCGCTGTCGGGCTCTTCGGTGGTCGAGTCATCATCCCCCTCAGTGCCACCTTGGCCTTTATCGCCGGGTTCCGCTTCGGACTTGGCCAACTGCAAGTCCGGGCTCTGGCTACTCGTCACCCTGGCTGAGCCATGCACCGGGTTATGCGCCCAGGCCGTCGACATCCCCAACGACAACAGCACCAGCACCTTCATCAACAGCACTATTCGTTGAAAAATACTCATGATCGATTCCGTCCAGTCAGTAGGTAAAGCCCACGCGACAGACCAATTACCATCGCCAGTCTTTGAAGCTAGTTCTGATCAAGGGTTTGCGCCAATTTCTGGTCAAATCGAGATTAACTGTGGGAGCGGGCTTGCTCGCGAATGCGGGGCGTCATTCAACAGATGCGTCGGCTGATCCACCGCCTTCGCGAGCAAGCGCGCTCCCACACTTAGCCTTTGGGCGACCAATAAAAAGGGCGAAGCCATCACAGCTTCGCCCTTCTCTTAACCGCTCAAACCTTAGTGGTGTTCGCGGGTCGCGCGGAATTTCACATCCGGCCAACGCTCTTCCATCAACGCCAGGTTCACCCGGGTCGGCGCCAGGTAGGTCAGGTGACCACCGCCGTCGATCGCGAGGTTTTCCACGGCTTTGTTGGAGAACTCTTCCAACTTCTTCTTATCGCTGCAATCAATCCAGCGCGCCGAATACACGGTGATCGGCTCGTAGGAGCACTCCACCTTGTATTCCTCTTTCAAGCGGCTGGCGACCACGTCGAACTGCAGCACCCCCACGGCGCCGAGGATGATGTCGTTGCTGCGCTCGGGGAAGAACACCTGGGTGGCGCCCTCTTCGGCCAATTGCTGCAAGCCTTGGCGCAGTTGCTTGGACTTGAGCGGGTCACGCAGGCGCACGCGGCGGAACAGTTCCGGGGCGAAGTGCGGGATACCGGTAAAGCCCAGCGCTTCGCCTTCGGTGAAGGTGTCGCCGATCTGGATGGTGCCGTGGTTGTGCAGGCCGATGATGTCGCCGGCAAACGCCTCTTCCAGCTGCTCACGCTCGGAGGAGAAGAACGTCAGGGCGTCGCCGATGCGCACGTCCTTGCCGGTGCGCACGTGGCGCATCTTCATGCCTTTTTCGTATTTGCCGGAGCAGATGCGCATGAAGGCGATACGGTCACGGTGTTTGGGGTCCATGTTCGCCTGGATCTTGAACACAAAGCCGGTGAATTTCTCTTCGACCGGTTCCACGGTGCGCTCGTTGGCGACGCGGGCCAGGGGTTTTGGCGCCCAGTCCACGACGGCGTCGAGCACGTGGTCGACACCGAAGTTGCCCAGCGCGGTACCGAAGAACACCGGCGTCAGTTGGCCGTCGAGGAACTCCTGCTGGTTGAACTCATGGCAGGCGCCCTGCACCAGCTCCAGCTGGTCGACAAAACGGTCGTACTCGTCGCCCAGGTGGGCGCGGGCTTCATCGGAGTCGAGCTTCTCGATGATCTTGGTTTCGGTGCGCTCATGACCGTGGCCAGCGGTGTAGACAATGATGTAGTCGTCGGCCAGGTGGTACACGCCCTTGAAGTCGCGGTAGCAACCAATCGGCCAGGTGATCGGCGCGGCCTTGATCTTCAGGACGGCTTCGATTTCATCCAGCAGCTCGATGGGGTCGCGGATATCGCGGTCGAGTTTGTTGATGAAGCTGACAATCGGCGTGTCACGCAGACGGCACACGTCCATCAGCGCGATGGTACGTGGCTCAACGCCTTTACCGCCGTCGAGGACCATCAGCGCCGAGTCCACCGCGGTGAGGGTGCGGTAGGTGTCTTCGGAGAAGTCTTCGTGCCCCGGGGTGTCGAGCAGGTTGATCATGTGCTCGCGATACGGGAACTGCATGACCGACGTGGTAATGGAAATACCCCGTTGTTTTTCCATTTCCATCCAGTCAGAGGTGGCATGGCGGTCAGATTTGCGCGATTTCACCGTGCCGGCTACCGCGATCGCCTTGCCCATCAGCAACAGCTTTTCGGTGATGGTGGTCTTACCGGCATCGGGGTGGGAAATAATGGCGAAAGTGCGGCGTTTCGCGACTTCGGCGGCCTGGTGGGTCATGGGAAATCGCCTGGCAGGTGAGTCAAAAAAGGGCGGCGAGTATAGCGCAAACGCGAGGGTACGGACCACCGTTGAGCCCATTGGGGGTGGCTAAATGCTCCCAAGTGTGGAACCTTTTAAAAGGTAGAGACGTCCACTCCCCTGCTATCGCACTCGGAACAGGGGCTGAAAAATCAGCAAGTTAGCCTGACGAGGCTGCGCTCATGGCTCGATCGCATACTGCATTGCCAGTATCGGCGAGTTGCTTTTCGCGAACCCATTCCAAGGCAGCCAGTCATGGCCCTGCCGCTCGGAAATGTGTTCGCCGACAGAAGAAAAAAAGGAGTCCGCCTGTGGCTATTCGCTATGGCAAAGGGCTGATAGGAGCAGTGGTTGTCGTCGCTCTCCTGGCCCTGCTGGTCCACTGGATCGGCATCAACACGATCGAACTGTACCGCGACGATTTGTTGTTTTACCTGCAAGCTCATCTGATTCTCGTCCTAGTCTCCATGCTGGCAGCCCTGATTGTGGGCATCCCCGCCGGTATCCTGCTCAGCCGACCCAATATGGTCGGGCGCGCAGAACGTTTCATGCAGATCTTCAACATCGGCAACACCGTCCCTCCCCTGGCCGTACTGGCCATCGCCCTCGGCGTCCTCGGCATCGGCAGCGGCCCGGCCATCTTCGCGCTGTTCCTCGCCTCGCTCCTGCCCATCGTGCGCAACACCTACGAAGGCCTGAAAAACGTTCAGGGTTCCCTGAAAGAAGCCGCCACCGGCATCGGCATGACCCCGCGCCAGGTGCTGTTTCGCGTGGAATTGCCCAACGCCGTGCCGATCATCATCGGCGGTGTGCGCGTGGCCCTGGCGATCAACGTCGGTACCGCACCGCTGGCCTTCCTGATTGGCGCCAACAGCCTGGGCAGCCTGATCTTCCCCGGCATCGCCCTGAACAACCAGCCGCAACTGTTGCTCGGCGCCGCCTGCACCGCGCTGCTGGCGTTGCTGCTTGACGGCCTGGTAACCATGGCCAGCCGCCTCTGGCTGGAACGCGGGTTGCGCCCGTCTTAAGCCCGGTAAAGGAATTCACATGAAAAAACTGAGCTTGATATTAGGCTGCGTCCTGCTGCTTGCAGGTATTGCACAAGCCGCCGAAAAACCCGTGATCCGCATTGGCGCCCGGGTGTTCACCGAGCAGACCCTGCTCGCCGAAATCACTTCCCAGTACCTGCGCACCAAGGGCTACGACGCCCGTGTGACCGGCGGCCTGGGCAGCAACCTGGCGCGCAGTGCCCAGGAAAGCGGGCAACTGGACCTGATCTGGGAATACACCGGTGTGTCCCTGGTGGCCTACAACCATATCGACGAGAAACTCGACAGCGAACAGTCCTACGCTCGGGTCAAAGAACTCGACGCGAAAAAAGGTCTGGTCTGGCTGTCACCGTCGCGCTTTAGCAACACCTACGCCCTGGCACTGCCGGAGAAAGTCGCGCAGGAACATCCCGAGATCAACAGCATCAGCGACCTCACCCAAGCCATGGCTCAGGAGACCAAAGAGCACCGCCTGGTCGCCCTGGACACCGAGTTCGCCAACCGCTCCGATGGCCTGGCGGGCATGGTCAAGCTGTACGACATGAACCTGACGCGTAAGAACACCCGGCAGATGGACGCCGGGCTGGTCTACACCGCGCTGCGTAACGGCCAGGTGTTTGCAGGTTTGGTCTACACCACCGACGGGCGCCTCAACGCCTTTAAGTTGAAGCTGCTGGAAGACGACAAGCACTACTTCCCCGACTACACCGCAGCCCCGGTGATCCGCCAGGAATACCTCGACAAGCACCCGCAACTGGCTGCCGAGCTCAAGCCGTTGGCCAATCTGTTCGACGACGAAACCATGCGCCAGCTCAATGCACGGGTCGACGTCGACCATGAGAGCCCGTCCGCCGTTGCCGCCGATTTCCTGCGCCAACATCCAATCAACTAAAAAGGAGAAGACATGGAATTTTTGAACGCCTTTTCCCATCTTGATTGGGCCCAAGTGCTGCACTTGACCTGGCAGCACATCACGCTGGTCGGCATCGCCGTGATCCTGGCGATCTTTATCGGCGTGCCCCTGGGCATTCTGATGACGCGCTTCCCCACCCTGGCAGGCCCGTTGCAAGCCAGCGCCACGGTACTGCTGACCGTGCCCTCCATTGCGCTGTTCGGCCTGCTGCTGCCGTTCTACTCGCAGTTCGGCCAGGGCCTCGGGCCGTTGCCGGCGGTGACCGCGGTGTTCCTGTATTCGCTGCTGCCCATCCTGCGCAACACCTACCTGGCGCTGACCAGCGTGGAGCCGGGCATTCGCGAGGCCGGCAAGGGCATCGGCATGAGCTTCTGGCAGCGCCTGCGCATGGTCGATCTGCCCATCGCCGTGCCGGTGATCCTGGCGGGCGTGCGCACCGCCGTGGTGATGAACATCGGCGTGATGACCATCGCCGCCACCATCGGTGCCGGCGGCCTCGGCGTGCTGATTCTCACCGCCATCAGCCGCAGCGACATGGCGACCCTTTTCGTTGGTGCCGTGCTGGTGAGCCTGCTCGCCATCGTCGCCGACCTGTTTTTGCAGTGGCTGCAGAAAACGCTCACTCCCCGTGGCCTGAAAGCCGCCCACTGAGGACTCGAACATGATTCAACTCGACAAACTGACCAAGAAATTCCA
>JAAIGE0100867819.1_pt1 | contig 28740 bp, 20 predicted proteins | sample 6487951 | NCBI WGS metagenome assembly JAAIGE01 (sample SAMN13974128, study PRJNA590717) | phyllosphere metagenome | biome: tomato field; feature: multiple bacterial spot infested tomato fields; material: tomato leaves; isolation source: leaves from tomato fields | host: Solanum lycopersicum ...
GGCGGCGGCGCCGTATGCGGCGTTGTTGATAGTGGTGTCGGGGTTGCCGGTGTATCTGCTTACGACGCGGATGTATCTGAGTCGCTGAAACCGCTTTCGCAGGCAAGCCAGCTCCCACACGGGTTATGCATTGCCCACAAAATCAGCGCCGGGCACAGATCCCTGTGTGGGCTTGCTCGCGATAGCGGTGTGTCAGCCACTGAATCTTTGACTGAACCACCGCCTTCGCAGGCAAGCCAGCTCCCACACGGGTTATGCATTGCCCACAAAATCAGCGCTTGGCACAGATCCCTGTGCCCTGTAAGGCAAACCCCACCGCGGCCTGCGCATGCAGCGCGGTGGTGTCCAGCAGTGGCAGGGCGCTGTGCTCCGGTTGGATCAGCAAGCAAATTTCCGTGCAGCCGAGGATGATCGCCTGGGCGCCGCGTGCCGCGAGTGTCTGGATCACCCGCTGATACACCTGGCGCGAAGCGTCACTGATGACGCCCACGCACAACTCTTCATAGATGATTCGGTGCACCGCCCTGCGTTGATCCGCGTCTGGCACCAGCACGTTGAGCCCCTGGGCGGCAAGGCGGGACTTGAGGAAATCCTGCTCCATGGTAAACGCGGTACCCAGCAATCCTACCGTCAAGGTCCCAGCTGCCAGAGCCGCCGTCGCCGTGGCATCAGCAATATGCAGGAAGGGAATCGACACCGCCGCCTCAATGCGCGGAGCCACTAAATGCATGGTGTTGGTACACAGCACCACACAATCAGCACCCCCGGCCTGCAAACGTCGCGCGGCATCTTCCAGGATCAGCGCGGCATCGTCCCAACGCCCGGCATGCTGAGCCTGTTCCACCGGGCCGAAATCCACGCTGTACATCAACACTTGCGCCGACCGCAGCGGGCCAAGCTGGTCGCGCACGCGCTGGTTGATAAGGCGGTAATACTCGGCACTGGACTCCCAGCTCATGCCGCCGATAAGGCCGATGGTGCGCATGTAATGCTCCGGATAAGAGGATAAGGCTTCACCTTACACAACGAAGGCGATTCATTTGAAGGCCGCACGCCCGGGTGAATGTTTGCCAACGCTACTAGGCGAGCTGCGCCTCAATTGTGAGGTCAGTTCTGGAACTGTTTAGCGTAGCAATACCACCTATACGCAGGTCACTGGTCTGCCGCCAGACGAGTAGAAAAATCCCAGTTCCCTTAGGACTACCTCATGAATATTGATCCGAACACTGCGTTGGCAAGGGCATACGCCACCAGCGATGCACACAGGACCGTCGTCGAGATTGCTCATTCAGGCGACCGCGGCAATCAAATTAAACATCGCCACGTTTCATTGTCCACGGACCAAGTATTAGAGAGGTCACAACGTGCAGACGGATTTGCGGGTTCACTGCGTTCCGGGGACTCCGCAGAGGTAACCTATGACTTCTCCAATCGTCCCGAAACGGGCGCCACCACCAGCCAGTTCACAGAAACACAAAAAGGCGTCATCCGTGAGACCCTGAATAATTTCAGCGATGCTGCAAATATCCGGTTCAAAGAGTCTGCCAATGCACAATCCCATCATATGCAGTTTAAGGTTGATGGCAGCTTTAAGTGGCAAGCCCCTTGGTATGCACCGGTGTCCGATGACGAGCCCGGCAGGGTGCAGGTAACGCTGACCCAGAGCCATGCCGATGGGCTGGAAAAACCCAATAATTTTGGCCGTCACGTCATTGCAAAAGCTGCGGCCTTTAAATTGGGGCTTCCTGACCCGACGTCCGCAACACCGGAAAATAAGTATGCGGAAAATACGCTGGCTTACACGGTAAGGAGTCCTTTTCTGGAAACCCGCTCAGACCATCGCTTTAATAAAACCCATGGCGAAGACAATCAATATTCAAGTACACCGATGATGGATGATATCGCCATCATGCAAGATAAATTCGGGGCGAACCTCCAAACGCGTACGGGAGATACGACGTATGGATTCAACTCAAATGCCGACCGTGAAGTATTCAAATTGGAATCAGTCGATGATTTACCGGTATTTTGCGTGTGGGACGCCGGTGGTAGAGACACATTCGATTTCTCCGCATTCAAGCAAGATCAGGTTATCAATTTGAGATCGGGCAGCTTCTCTAATGTAGGGGGAGGCATAGGCAACGTCTCGATCGCCAACGGCGTCACCATCGAACGGGCTATTGGCGGTGCTGGCAACGACATTCTTATTGGGAATGACTCGGATAACGAACTGGAGGGCGGCGAAGGCGATGACACTCTCTATGTCAAGGCGAACTCTGGCTTTAACCGGCTGTCAGGCGGGCCTGGTAAAAATACCTTCGTTATCGGCGCAAACGACTCATCCGCCAGCTTTGAAAACACAGCTATAACGGACTTTGTCAGCGGCAAGGATAAATTGGATATTTCAGCCCTGCGCGCAGCCCACCCTCAACTCACCGTCACCCAGAAATATTATCCCAGTCATAACCTCACCTTGCTGCGTTTCGATTTCGATGGCGACAAAAAAGACGACTTCATGATGAGTATAAGTGGGCGAATCGTGCGTTCCGATTTCCATCCTTGACCTGAATGTGTTGACGCATGTATTGGCGTGCTCCGAGCGAAATTAGGTGTACTGCCCAAGTATTGGCTATACCTATAACTCATTCTTACAATGATGGTCGCCAGGGAGTTCACTAATGAAGCTAAGGCTAATGATCGGCACACTGTGCGTTGCCTCGCTCGGTTTGGCCGGTTGCGCGAGCAAGGTGGTGCCACCGAATGAATACTCAGGGTTCCTCTCCAACTACAGCCAGCTCAAGGAAGCCAAGTCACCGTCGGGGGCAGAGGTGATGCGCTGGGTTGATCCACAACTGGACTTGAGCCGCTACACGGCGGTGTACATCGAGCCTACCCAGTTCTACCCCAAGCCCCAGGCCACCTCCCGGATTCCCGAGAGCACGTTGCGCGGCATCAACGACTATTACAACCAGGCGCTCAAGCGCGAGTTGGCCCAGTCACTGCCCGTGGCCAATGCCCCAGGCCCAGGGGTGATCGTGGTAAGGGCGGCGATTACCGCCGTGAGCAGCAAGACCGAAAGCCTCAAACCTTATGAGTTTATTCCCGTCGCCCTGGTGGCCGCGGCAGTGAGCACCGGCACCGGCATTCGCGACCAGGAAACCACCCTGGGCACCGAGGCGCAGTTCCTCGATGGCGCTACCAATAAAGTGCTGGCCCAGGTGGTGCGCAAAGGCACCGGCAAGCCGCTGGCCAATGACTCCCAGGTAATGAAGGCCGACGATGTGAAAAGCGTCATCGACGGTTGGGCATCGGACCTGCACCAGTCTTACGTGAAACTGAAAAAACACTGAGTCAAAAAAAAGCGCGGCGGGTTATCGCCCGCCGCGCTTTTTTATTCGCCGTGATTATTTAAGCGGCGTCAACGCTGGAAGCTTCCACTGGCCGCTGGCGACTTCAGGCTTGGGCAGGTAAATGCGCAATACCGCATAAAACGGGCCGGGCGGGGCCGGCAACCAGTTGCTCTGCTCAGCCTTGGGGGGCTCGTGGTGTTGCAGCGCCAGGGTCAAGCCACCATCGGCGTCGAGCTTGAGGGTTGGCAGCATCTGCGAATTGATCAGGTAGCGCTTCTTGTGGTTGGGCACCAGCGATTTAGTCTTGGCGTCGTACATCGTCAGCGACCAGAACGCATCGGCTGGCGGTAACTGGTCCTTGGCAAAATGCACGGTGTAGCTGTGGCGCGCACCATTGGCCGGCTTGCCCTCGCTGTCGATGACGTAGCTCAAGTGCGCAGCTTCATCACTGGAGTTGCCGAACATTCCCAGCTCGGCACCGGCGTAGCGGTACAGGTAGTTGTTTTGCAGGTGGTCGCGGCTGCCGTACAGGTCAGCGCCGGTCACTTGGTGGGTATCGACCTTGGCTTTCTTGAACGCTGCGAATTCGGCGCGGCCATCGGCGATGCCGTCCTCCAGGGCCTTGCGCTGCTCGGCAGTCAACAGGTTGACCTTGAACGGCGCGCCCGGCGCAATACCGATCTTGGCAAAGCGCGCCAGCAGGTCTTTTTCAATGTCCTGGGGCGCGGCAAAGGCCAGCATGAAATTCAGGTAGCGAAACAGTTGCGGGCCTTCGGTCATGGTTGCCATTGGCTTGGGCCATTGGATCTTCGGCACATTGGCAGGCGCGGGTTGCTTCACATAACTGCTCAGCGTCTGGACCTTGTAGCCACTCTGGATCTGCTTGAGCTTGCCCAAGTCTTTGTCATCAAACAGCTGCGTACGGTAAAGGGCGTAGGCGATGTTGCTTTCGCTGTAGACCACACGGTCGATGTCCACCGGCTGCTGACCTTTCCAGTCGGGCCCGGCGATCATGTAGTGACCGCCGTTATTGCCGGTACTGCGGGTGCCCAAGTAAGCGAAATTCTGCGTATAGAGGTCGATCAACTGCACTGAGTAGTAACGGTTGTCTTCAATCTTGGGCAGGGTCAGCACCAAAGGTTCTTTGCGCAGGTCCATCCATACGAACGAGTAGGGCGTGTCGACGTTCGGGGTGGTAACTGCGTTGTCCTTGGGGGTAAGCACCTGGGCGCTGTTGTCGATACGGTTGAAGGGGGCCTTGAAGTGGGCACCGCCTTTATCAACGGCCTGGGTGTAGAGCGTCTTGTACATCTGCACCACGGGGAAGCCGTACAGGTAGGCTTCCTTGGCGATGGCCCGGGCTTCGCTGGGGCTTGCGGTGAAGTCAGCCCAGGCGCCGGAGCTCATGAAAATCGAGAGGCTCGCCAACAGCAGGCGCGTCGGTTTTCCAATCATGTTGTTGCGTCCTTCCTGAATGCTATCTGAGAGCGTGGCGTGAAGGCGCTGAGTTTCCTGTTTTATTGGCCGGACGTCACGTTAATCTCTGCAAAGGACAACGGGGGGAGGGGCGTTACAGCATGGATTTGACTTTGTCACGCAATTGATCGATCGAGAACGGTTTGCCAATCACCTGCATACCGGCGGGTACATCAATATTTTCGGCATAGCCGCTGGCAAACAGAATCGGCAGGGTGGCGCGCAGTTCGCGGGCTTTGGTTGCCAGTTGTTTACCGTCCATGTCGGGCAGGCCGACGTCGGTCATCATCAGGTCGATGATCTGGGCAGTATCTTTCACCACTTCCAACGCTTGCTCAGCGTCTGCGGCTTCGAGCACCCTGAACTCCAACTCTTCGAGGACATCGACGATCAGCATGCGCACGATGGCGTCGTCTTCGACTACAAGGATGGTGGAGGCATGGGACATAGTGAACTTTCCTGAACAGTGAGGGCGCTGGGCTTAAAGGCAACAAGATTGTGAGTGATAACAATGCCAGCAAGTTCCGAAGCAATTGCTGGCATTGTGACCTTAGCGGCGCAAAAAGTCCCGTCAGCTTGCGTGCTGACTCACAAAGGGGCCGGCGCCATGCGCTTGACCGCATCCGCGGCCAATCAACGCACAAACATAGCTTTTAGCCAGGTTGTTCGGGCAAACTTGCGGCTTTTCCGCATTTGGCCAAGGCATGCCCATGACACCCGCGTCGTCCGTCGATGAAAAAAGCTTTCGTACCCTGCTGAGCCGAAACGTGGCCCTGCCTTTGGGCGTGGGCGTGCTCAGCGCGGTGTTTTTCGTCTGCCTGATTACCTATTTGCTCTCGGTGATCCAGTGGGTGGAGCACACCGACCGCGTCATTAACAACCTCAATGAGACGTCCAAACTGACGGTTGACCTGGAAACAGGTATGCGCGGCTTCCTGATCACCGGTGACGAGCATTTCCTTGATCCGTACGAAGTGGCCAAGCCGCGGATCATTGCCGACCTGCGCAATCTGCAGGACCTGGTAGCCGACAACCCGCAGCAGGTTGACCGGCTCAAGCGCTTGGAAACCTTGCAGACCGAATGGAACAACTACGCGCAGTCGATGATTGAACTGCAGCGCAACAGCGGCGATTTCCGGGGCGCTGTCAAGGCGGGCCGGGGCAAGCGGCTTACCGATGAGATTCGCAAGGAATACGAAGACGCGGTGGCGATGGAACAGCAGTTCCGAATCACCCGTAACGCCGAGGTCACCCGCACGACGGTGATCAGTGTCACGTTGTACCTGGTATTTGTACTGGGGTTGAGTGGCGTTCTGGCTTACATCGGCAGGAAGAATTTAATTTCACTTTCAAAGAGTTACAGTGCAAACCTCGCGTCACAACAGAAGATTGCACGGCGCCTGGAGCAAACCGCCTGGCTGCGCAATGGCCAGACCGAGCTGGCCGAGCAAGTGCTGGGCCAACTGACCCTGAACTTGCTGGGGCGCAATATCCTGCAGTTCTTCGCCCAATACATGGGCTCGGCCGTCGCGGCGCTGTACGTGCGCGAAGAACACGGCGGCCTCAAGCGCGTGGCCACCTACGGCTTCTCCCGCGAGCAGGAACAACAGGAACAGTCGATCTACAGCGACGAAGGCATCGTTGGCCAGGCCGCCCAGCACGATCGCCTGATTCGCCTGGACGATGTGCCGGTGGATTACTTCAAGGTCAGCTCGGGACTGGGCGAGGGCGCGACCCGTAGCGTATTGGTAGTGCCTACCAGCGATGACGACCGTGTCAATGGCGTGGTCGAGTTGGGTTTCCTGCGCCCACTGGATGAGCGTGATATTGAACTGCTGGAACTGATCGCCGGCAATATCGGCACCTCCATCGAAGCCGCGCGCTATCGCCAGCGCTTGCAGGAAGTGCTGGCCGAGACCCAGCAGCTCAACGAAGAGCTGCAAGTGCAGCAGGAAGAGCTCAAGACCGCCAACGAAGAGCTGGAAGAACAGTCGCGCATCCTCAAGGAGTCCCAGGCCCACCTGGAAACCCAGCAGGCTGAACTTGAGCAGACCAACGAGCAACTGGCCGAACAGACCCAGACCCTGGCCGAACAGCGCGACGCCATGGACCGCAAGAACATCGAGCTGAACCAGGCCCAACTGGAGCTGGAAGACCGCGCCGATGAGTTGCAGCGTTCCAGCAAGTACAAGTCCGAATTCCTGGCCAACATGTCCCACGAGCTGCGCACACCGCTGAACAGCTCGCTGATCCTGGCCAAACTGCTGGCAGATAACCCCCAGGAAAACCTCAGTGCCGAGCAGGTCAAGTTTGCAGAGTCGATCTATTCGGCCGGCAATGACTTGCTCAACCTGATCAACGACATCCTGGATATTTCCAAGGTCGAAGCCGGCAAGCTGGAAGTACGCCCGGAAAACGCCAGCGTCGAGCGCCTGGTGGATGGCCTGCGCGGCATGTTCGAGCCGCTGGCAATGGACCGCAAACTGGGCTTCCAGGTGGACGTGCAGCAAGGCTCGCCAACCCTGCTGTTTACCGATCGCCAGCGTCTGGAGCAGATCCTCAAGAACCTGTTGTCCAACGCCATCAAGTTCACTGAACAGGGCGAGGTCAGCTTGTCGGTGTCCCGTGCGCCGGGGGAGGGCATTGCCTTCACGGTGCGCGATTCCGGCATTGGTATCGCCCCGGACCAACAGGAAAGCATCTTCGAAGCCTTCCGCCAGGCCGATGGCACCACCAATCGCCGTTACGGCGGTACGGGTTTGGGCTTGTCGATCTCCCGTGACCTGGCCACCTTGCTGGGCGGCTATATCAGCGTGACCAGCGAACCGGGCAAGGGCAGCATTTTCACGCTGGTGTTGCCGGAACAGTATGTTGAACGCGACGAGGACGCAGCGCCGATCGAGCCCCCGCGCCAAGTGGTGGTCGCGCCGGCACCGGCGCCCGTCAAGGTGTCGCCATTGCCGGTGGCCGACGCCAAGCTGATCCCACGCTTTGCCGACGACCGCGAAAAGGCGCCGTTCAGCACCCGTTGCATCCTGGTGGTGGAAGACGAGCCGAATTTTGCGCGCATCCTGTTCGACCTCGCCCACGAGCTGGGTTACCACTGCCTGGTCGCCCACGGTGCCGACGAGGGCTACAGCCTTGCCGAGCAGTACATCCCCGACGCCATCCTGCTGGACATGCGCCTGCCAGACCATTCCGGGCTGACCGTGCTGCAGCGCCTCAAGGAACACGCCAACACGCGCCACATCCCGGTGCACGTGATTTCCGTGGAAGACCGCGTCGAAGCCGCCATGCACATGGGCGCCATCGGTTATGCAGTCAAGCCCACCACCCGCGAAGAGCTCAAGGACGTGTTCGCACGCCTGGAAGCCAAGTTGACCCAGAAGGTCAAGCGCATCCTGCTGGTGGAAGACGATGACCTGCAGCGCGACAGCATTGCCCGCCTGATCGGCGACGATGACATCGAGATCACCGCCGTAGGCTTTGCCCAGGAGGCCCTCGACCTGCTGCGCAGCAATATCTACGACTGCATGATCATCGACCTCAAGCTGCCGGACATGCTCGGCAACGAGTTGCTCAAGCGCATGGCCACCGAGGATATCTGCTCGTTCCCGCCGGTGATCGTCTACACCGGGCGCAATCTCACTCGGGACGAAGAGGCCGAACTGCGCAAGTACTCACGCTCGATCATCATCAAGGGCGCGCGCTCGCCCGAGCGCCTGCTCGATGAAGTCACGCTGTTTCTGCACAAAGTCGAATCCCAGTTGTCCCATGACCGCCAGAAGATGCTCAAGACCGCCCGCAGCCGCGACAAGGTCTTTGAAGGGCGCAAAATCCTGCTGGTGGACGACGATGTACGCAATATCTTCGCCCTGACCAGCGCCCTGGAGCACAAAGGCGCGGTGGTGGTGATCGGGCGTAACGGCCAGGAAGCCATCGACAGACTCAATGAAGTGGACGATATCGACCTGGTGCTGATGGACGTGATGATGCCGGAGATGGACGGTTACGAGGCCACCGCCTTGATCCGTCAGGACCCACGCTGGAAAAAACTGCCAATCATTGCCGTGACGGCCAAGGCCATGAAGGACGATCAGGAACGTTGCCTGGCTGCAGGCTCAAACGATTACCTGGCCAAGCCGATTGACCTGGACCGCCTGTTCTCACTGATTCGCGTATGGCTACCGAAGATGGAACGCATTTAAGTGGAGCAGTGTTTCTTGGATAAGAGCAGCGATATTGAGCTGCGCCTGTTGATCGAGGCGATTTACCTCAAGTACAGCTATGACTTTCGCGACTACTCGGGCGCGTCGGTCAAACGCCGTGTGGCCCATGCCTTGCGCCAGTTCGACTGCGCGACCATCTCCGCACTGCAAGAGCGCGTATTGCACGACCCGGCCGCGTTCATGCAGTTGCTGCAGTTCTTGACCATCCCGGTGAGCGAGATGTTTCGCGACCCGTCGCACTTTTTGGCGATTCGCCAGGAAGTGGTGCCGTTGCTCAAGACCTACCCGTCGATCAAGATCTGGATCGCTGGCTGCAGCACGGGGGAGGAGGTGTACTCCATGGCCATCCTACTGCGTGAAGAAGGCTTGCTGGAGCGCACCATCATCTACGCCACCGACATCAACCCGGCGTCGCTGGAGAAAGCCAAGCAGGGCATCTTTTCCCTGGAGAACGTGCGCGCCTATACCGCCAATTATCAGCAGGCCGGCGGGCAACGTTCATTTGCCGACTACTACACAGCGGCTTACGATTACGCGATCTTCGACAAGACATTGCGCGAGAACGTAACCTTCGCCGATCACAGCCTGGCGACCGACAGCGTATTCTCAGAAACTCAATTAATTTCATGTCGTAACGTATTGATTTATTTCAATAAAAAATTGCAAGATCGAGCGTTTGGCTTGTTTCATGAGTCGCTGTGTCATCGCGGCTTTCTGGTGCTGGGCAGCAAGGAAACTCTGGATTTTTCCGCCTACAGCAAGCAATTCGAGCCCTTGGTCAAGCAGGAACGGATCTACCGCAAATCATGAGCGACGCGCCAGACACCCCGATTCGTGGGATCGAAGCCATCGTCGTCGGCGCTTCCGCCGGCGGCGTTGAGGCGTTGCTGAGTATTTTCGGCCAGCTGCCGAGCAGCTTCGGCCTGCCGATCATTGCCGTGCTGCACCTGCCGGATGAGCGCCGCAGCCAACTGGCGGAAGTCTTTGCGCGGCGGCTGAACATCCCGGTCAAGGAGGCCCGGGACAAAGAAGCCGTAGAGGCGGGTACCTTGTACTTTGCCGGGCCTGGTTATCACCTGTCGGTCGAGCAGGACCGCAGCCTGTCCCTGAGCCAGGAAGACCGGGTGCACCATTCCCGACCCGCCATCGACTACCTGTTTTCCTCGGCGGCCGATGTGTATGGGCCCCGCCTGCTCGCCATTTTGTTGACCGGTGCCAACCAGGACGGCGCAAGCGGCCTGGCCCACGTCAAGCAATCGGGTGGCATTACCATCGTGCAGGACCCACAAGAGGCACGCATCGCCGTCATGCCCCTGGCGGCCCTGGCCTTGCACACACCTGACTATATTCTTTCCTTGAGCCGAATCGGCTCATTGCTGGCTTCCCTGGAACCTTTCCCATGTTAAGTACTGTCCAGGCCAAACTGCTGATCGTTGATGATCTGCCGGAAAACCTGCTGGCCCTCGAGGCGCTGATCAAGCGTGAGGATCGCCAGGTCTTCAAGGCATTGAGTGCCGACGAGGCGTTGTCCCTGTTGCTGGAACATGAATTCGCCATGGCGATCCTCGACGTGCAGATGCCTGGCATGAACGGTTTCGAACTGGCCGAACTGATGCGCGGCACTGAAAAGACCAAGAACATCCCCATCGTGTTCGTCAGCGCCGCTGGCCGCGAACTTAACTACGCCTTCAAAGGCTACGAAAGCGGCGCGGTGGACTTCCTGCACAAGCCGCTGGATATCCATGCGGTCAAGAGCAAGGTCAATGTGTTCGTCGACCTGTATCGCCAAAGCAAGGCGATGAAGCTGCAAGTCGAGGAACTGGAACGCAGCCGTCGCGAGCAGGAGCTGTTGCTCACGCGTCTGCAGGCCACCCAGGCTGAGCTGGAACAAGCGGTGCGCATGCGTGACGACTTCATGTCGATTGTCGCCCACGAAGTGCGTACGCCCCTCAACGGGCTGATCCTGGAGACCCAATTGCGCAAGATGCACCTGGCCCGAGACAACGCCGCGGCGTTCACCCTGGACAAGATGCACGCCATGGTTGACCGCGATGAGCGCCAGATCCAGAGCCTGATCCGCCTGATCGAAGACATGCTCGACGTTTCGCGCATCCGCACCGGCAAGTTGTCGATTCGCCCGGCACACATCGACCTGGCGCAACTGGTGCGCAACCTGGTCGATAACTTCGCGCCGCAAGTGGCGGCCGCCGAGTCGTCCATGCAATTGCAGGCCGAGAGCCCTGTGGAAGGTTATTGGGATGAGTTCCGTATCGAGCAGGTGATCACCAACCTGTTGACCAACGCCTTGCGCTACGGGGCCAAGAGCCCGGTGCAGGTGCGGGTGTATACCGAGCATGGCGAAGCGCGGGTAGAGGTGCGCGACCATGGCATTGGTATCAGCGAGGAAAACCAGAAGCGTATTTTCCAGCAGTTCGAACGGGTTTCGGCCAACCATTCCGCCGCCGGCCTGGGCCTGGGCCTGTTTATTTCCGAACAGATTGTGGCGGCCCATGGCGGCACGATTGAGGTCGAGAGCCAGATAGGTGAGGGCGCCCTGTTCCGGGTGTGCCTGCCCCTGGAAGTGGCCGAGTGAAATCAATCGTCACCCCAACGCAACCTCTGCGTGACCCCATGGTCGTAACTGCAGCAATTGACCGGACAAAGGCTTCCCATGAGTGAAGATGCACAAGATGTCGTACTGATCGTCGAGGACGACGAATCCATTATGTTTGTGCTGGGCGAGTACCTGGCAGGCTTGGGCTACCGGGTCTTGAAGGCGATCGACGGGGAGCAGGCCTTCGAAATCCTTGCGACCAAGCCGCACCTGGACTTGATGGTCACCGATTATCGCCTGCCGGGTGGGATTTCCGGCGTGCAGATTGCCGAGCCTGCAATCAAGTTGCGTCCGGAACTGAAAGTGATCTTTATCAGCGGTTACCCGCAGGAGATTCTCGACTGCCACAGCCCGATAACGCGCAATGCGCCTATCCTGGCAAAGCCGTTTGATTTGGATACGTTGCAGGAGCATATTCAGCGTCTGCTCGCATGAAGAGTGCGGCGCCCAATCAGGGCGCCCCGTACTTCAGAGACTTAGCGTTTTGCCTTCTGAACATTTGCGTTTAGCTGGCTGGCTGGCGTGTACGCATACTGCCAACCGGCTTGTCCTGCGAGTCCATCGAGAAAATCTTGAAGACCTTTGTGGTCGCCACCGCTGATTTTGTAGACCGTCATTCCGCCGCTTTGCTTAAGAGAATGGCCGCTCCTGAGCATCGCCACATCGAGGTCCGGACTATTGGTATTGAAAAGGATCAATTCGTTGTTATTGGTTTTTTGTATATAGACAGTATGGCCAAACTCGCCCCCCTCATTGGCATACTTGAAGTTGAGAAACCCGGACTCGGTAATCTCAGCGGGGTTGAAGGTTTTTTTTATGCCGTCGGGCTTGATACCCATGAGTTCGAGATAACGGGGTGTGTAGTTGGTACCACCGCTGCGGCCTGTGGCAGCTTTGACGGTATCGTATACTTCAGGCGAAAGGGTTTTTTCAGCTTCCCCTACACGCATAGATGCCTCGTAACAGATCAGCCCTTGATTGTCTGGGTTTGCGTGCAGTTTCTCCCAGTTCAATTGCAGCTCTCGGCTGGAAAGCACACGTGGCTGGCCCGAGGGGATCAAGGGGGTGTCATACAGTTCGACAAACTCGGAGTCGAATATGTCGTTCTTTTTTCGCCACTCGTTGTCGTGTTCAAAAATATTGAACTCTAATGTGTTTCGATCGATGCCGTGAGTTTTATAGGGCACGTCAAGTTTTTTGTCGCGAAAGTGTTTGTCCAGTCCGGCGTGCATCAAGTTTGAGTTCTCGAATTTTGCCAGACCATAATTAGGGTCATTAAACCAAAAAACTTTATTGCCATCTTCGATCGTAACACCGGCGGCCACTGCATGCCCCGGGGTGTCAATCATGATCGATTTTGGAGGCGTAAAACCGTCCAGTTTTTTTACCATGTCCTCTATGGACAGTAGCTCCGCGGTTTTTCCGGCATAGAAGGCGCTTTGGGGTTGAATTCTTTGCTGAAGCTTATTCAGCTTTTCGATGAAACGTCTGCACGCAGGGTCCGAGGGAAACGCCGCCGCCGTGTACAGGTTTTTAATGAAGGTGATGTCCTTTCCTTCCTCCATGGCCGTCGCCATTAAGCGCGAGATAGCAGCGCATTGGCCTTCAGATAACTGGTGTGTCATGCCTATATAAGAAGATTGCGGTATGGGAAATACAGTCCCGAAGCGCGGTTCTATATTGTCTGTAAAGCGGGCAGCACCACGCCTGCCAAACTCGTAGGCATAGTCATCGTATTTTCTGACAATGATTCCTACTTGCTCAGCTGTGAAGTTGCCGTTATTGACTAATGACATAAAGTCAGCCGGCTTTTTTGCTTTTGACAAGCCCGGAACATTGTTCGCGTCGCCAATGCGGTAACCATCGTCAAAGTCTGTCTTGCCCCGATGAGCATTAACAGTTTTATGCCATTGTTTGATCACATCATCGCTGATGGTGCGCACTGAGGGTGAAGACGTGGCGGTCGCCCATTTTTTAAAATCATCCACCTCTATTCGGGGGGAGGGCAGGAAGTCCTTTAGCGGCAGGCCATGAGGTTTAAGGGTGACAGGGTCCAAGGCATACCAGTGGCCGTTCCATGTCACCGCTGCGACCTCTGCAATTTCTCCATTAATCTTGGCGGTACCTATCGCTCCGGCATCGAAGTTGCCGAAGATCTTTTTTATCACATCGTATTTGTCAGCCCCGGACATGGCCCATTCGGTGAATTTTCTGGCGCCGAGTGATGCAAATTGTTTTCCGCCGGTCCCCAGGGTCTTCAGCAACGCGCCTGCACCGTCCAGTGGGTTGAGCGAGCTGACGACGGCATTCGTCAGGATTTTTGCCCCACGTGTGAGGTGCCGAAACGCGGATGCGCCAGTTTTCAGCGCTTTTACGCCTTTCGCGGCAGCGCCGAGGGCGACAAAAAAGCCCAGGGCATCAAGGGCCAAGTCGGTGATGCCGGCGCCGATATTGCCTTTGGAAAAGTTATCGATGGCCGAGTAAAAAGGAACAAGGTTGAGGAAGAATTCGCCTACTTTCTTGTTGATAGACGCTTCGGTCTCGAACGTTGTCATGCCTTGAGCCATCTTTTTATACGACTGAGCGTCGACAAGTTTTAATTTGGCGCCAGCGATGTAGCGTGTCCTCTCGCTAAAGTAACTTTTTGGCGGGTGCGCGGCGTTTTTCTGGTCGAGTAATTCTTCTGTATACCCATCAGGAGGGCTCACTGGCGCCAGGAGTTCAAAGGAGTCTCCAAGTTCCATTCCTTTGGGTATGGGAGCTCTCTTGCTGGGCACGGGACCCACTTCAAAATCATTCATGTCATCCCGTTTCAAGACAGTGTTTTTTTGCCAGTCTATTTCATAAGTCTGTGTTTTTCCGTTGAGGGTGCTGCGTAAAAAAATCTTTGATTCATTCCTGGGTACGCTAGTTAATACCCCTGTCGTATGGGGTCGATGAACGGTGAATTGTTGAGCAACAGTAAGTTGGCCGTACTCAATCATCTCACGATCAGCAATGGGCAATGAGGCGATCAAGTGCTTGGTTTGCGCAGCGATGGCCGCCTCGTAGCTATCGACATAAGCGGAAAATTCCCGTTCAAACTCAACCTTTAGATCTGCTAATAACGAGGGCTCCGTGCTCAATTTGGCACGAATAGCAGGTAGGCTTATTTTGCTATTGCTTGACCGCCATTGTGAATCGCTAGGCCCGAGCCGATTCGTAAGGAATAAATCCAATATCGAGTAAGGCCCAGGAAAGTCATACCCGGCACTGTCGCGTGTTATGCATTTTTCTTGAAGATCTGCCAAGGATAAGTGCGGCAAATACGACTGCAGCTTTTCCAGGACATTCTTGTGAAATTCTGGCATCTGCGTTGCAAAGGTTGTGGAGGCTGCGCTCAACTCTGTCACTTGCTCTTTATATGCGCTGCGCACTTCCTCCATCTGCGCCTCTGTATAGGCATCGTCGTGCTTTGCGCCGATGATTCCCTGAGCGACGCCCCAGTCTTTCAGTGCCTCGTTTTGGGCATGGTGCTCAACGAGCCGTTCTTCTTGAGTAAGCGGCAACTCGTCAGCCCGGCTCATGACCTGAGCAAACGTCATCTTGCTGGTTGAGCCAGGCGCCTGGGCTTCAAGTCGCGCCACTGCCGTGGTGAAACTCACCCATGTGTGGGAGCCGAACGTCACTTGCTCAGGTATATCTTTGACCAAGAGATGTGGCGCCTTGCGAGATAACAGCACGGCCACGGCGAGTGCAGCGGTCCGAGGCGTGGCTTTTTTCATCTTGATCAGGTGATCAGCCATCGCGTTTCTTATAAAGGACGCGCTCTTGCCCGAGAGTTCTGCGTCGGCGAAGTTGTATCCAGCGGCTGTGGTTCTCGCCGAGGTGGGCGAAAACCGGTGCGGGTCCTGTTCCAGTGAGAGCGACAGCGCCGCAAGCATCCACTCCTCCAGCGAGTTAGGCGAAGCCAGTTCACCCAGATTGGCCTCGGCAGAAAACCCCATCCATCGCGCCCGAGTTGTCTTGAGAATATCGGCGAGCATGCTGTGAGGATCGTCATTGACGTTGGTCAAGTTACGGGTCCAATGCGCCAACAAGTTGTCGTCCAATTCGTCTTTCAATACATGACGAATTATGGCGTGAAGCTTGCGCTGATCCTCAGTGCTCAACAACGTAGGCGATGAAAGCGCTCCGCCCAGATCCCCCAGGGCTGGCTTGACCGGCGGCGCTCGGCGCAGGGCTTTTGCCAGCCTCATCAATTCATCATAGTTCGTCGCAATTGTTATACCGTTATCAACCATGTATTGGTGGAGGCTGACAGTGTCGTTGGGGCTCAGGTTGTGTTCGCGAGCATAGGATGACTCGGGATCCACGGGGAACGCGATTTGTTTGAAAACCTCTAGTTGGGCGTCGGTAAAAGGGGCGCGGCGTTGTACGTCAGAGCTGAAGGTATTCGTGCTATTGGATGCTGTTTCAAGCTTTGCAACCAAATGTCCAACGAGTTGTGCACTCAAGGCGCTTCGATTGTTCAAGTCCCCCAGTTGCGACTTTTGGAGAATCAAGTCTTCTTTGAAAGGGCTATGCGCCTCTGCATACGTGAAGGAGGTTTGCAATAATCCTTCGGCGTACGCCGTGATGCTTGCTGTTTGCTCAGCCAGGGGGAGGGAATCATTGATAGGGATAGGTTTGCCGTGAAACCTGGCAATTTCTGACATGCTCGCTGAGGTCTCTGTTCCGACCGAAATAAAGCCGCCAAAGGGGGCGAGTGTTTTAGCGGCGTTCATGAGCACATCGCGGCCAGCAAAGTCACTTAAATCAACGGTTCCAAAGCCAAACGCTCCCGGGACGAGGAGAGTACCGTTATTGACATCGATCATGGTTCGCTTTGATAGCACAATATTTTTCTCGGCTGCCCACCGCTTCATCTCGGGGCTTTGGAGAATGTTGTGAAGATGTGTTCGCCATTTTCCGTAGGTTGAGGTCGCAGGGATATTCTCAACGATTACTTTGCGTGGGTCTTGATTGCTGGATATGTGCTTTTTCACCGTTTGCGCAAACAGCGTGGCCAACTCGCTGTCCGCGTTGGCCGCTGGAGTGTCCTCTGTCAGCGGCGCTGTACTTGTTGTTGGGGGCTGGGTGAGAGCTATTGGGGCTGGCGGCGCGACTGCTATGTCCTCCGAGGGGGTGAGTCCTACAGGAGGGGATTGAGGAGCAGCGAAAGCGGCTGTGATCATTGATGGAGTTTCCTGGTCGATGCCGATTGAAGTGTTTTTTCATACGTAGCGCGTTAACGTTTCGTTGGAAAAAAACAGGCGTCGATTCCATCTTTTATTTATAAATGAATGACCATTTGTTACACCGCAGCCAGGGTACGGAGCCGTACAGAGGTTTCGTATTTATGCGCGGATCATTTCTCGGACCTTCGCTGTGAGTAAGTCAAAGGTGAAAGGCTTGGTGATCAACTGCATCCCCGGGTCCAGGAAACCACCACGCACCGCCGCATGCTCGGCATACCCTGTAATGAACAACACCTTGAGTTCAGGGCGAATTTGCCGGCCGATTTCCGCCAGTTGCCGGCCATTCATACCAGGTAACCCGACATCGCTGATCATCAGGTCAATGCGCTGCTCGGATTCAATGATCGGCACTGCCGTATTCGCGTCCCCAGCCTCGATAAACCTATAACCCAGCTCTTTGAGCACGGCGCTGACCAATACTCGTACAGCGGGGTCATCCTCGACGATCAACACCGTTTCCCCTGCGTTGGCAAACGGCAGCAATGTCGGATTGAGCGGCTCCTGAGCTTGGGGCTCGCCGATAAAACGCGGCAGGAACAAGCTGACCGTCGTGCCTTTGTTGACTTCGCTGTGGATGGTCACATGCCCGCGAGACTGGCGAGCGAAGCCGTAGATCATCGACAACCCCAGCCCTGTGCCCTGGCCGATGGGTTTGGTGGTGAAAAACGGATCGAACACGCGACCCATCAGGTGCTGCGGTATGCCGCAACCGTTGTCGCTGACACTCAGCTCTACGTAATCGCCCGGTGTCAGGGTGCCGTAGGCGGCGGTGAAGACGCTGTCGAGGTGGCGGTTGGTGGTTTCCACCCTGAGCGTGCCACCGGTGGGCATGGCGTCGCGCGCGTTGATCACCAGGTTGAGCAGGGCGCTTTCGAGCTGGTTCGGGTCGGCTTCGGCCGTCCACAAGGCGTCGCTCAAGCGCATGTCCAGGCTGATGCTTTCGTTGATGCTGCGTTGCAACAATTCGCCCATGGCCGCGACCAACTGGTTGATCTGCACGGGTTTGGAGTCCAGCGATTGTCGACGGGAGAACGCCAACAGTCGGTGGGTAAGGCTGGCCGCGCGGTTCGCGGAGGTCACGCCCAGGTCGATCAGGCCGTCCAGGTCATCCAGTTTGCCTCGCGCCACACGTCGGCGCAGCAGTTCCAGGCTCCCGATAATGCCGGTAAGCATGTTGTTGAAGTCATGGGCGATACCGCCGGTCAACTGGCCAACGGCTTCCATTTTCTGCGACTGGCGCAGGGCTTCTTCGTTGTGGCGCAGTTGGGCGGTGCGTTCTTCCACTTGCTGCTCGAGGGTTTCCAGGGTGCGCTGCAGCCGCAGCTCGCTCTCGCTCAAGTCAATCAAGCGGTCCCGCGCCTCGTATTGGCGCCGGCGACCGCGCAGGGCGGCGCTGACCAGGCTGATCAGGGTGATGGGATGGAATGGCCGCTCCAGAAACGTGACGTTACCCAGCAAGCCGCTCAGCCGGGTCGAGCCGTTCTGCTCTTTGCCGCCATGCTGGGTCATCAGCACGATCGGCAGGTCGGACCAGGCCGGCTGCTGATGCAACAGCTCAAGTAATGGCTCAAGGTCGACGCCCCGTAGCGCTTCAGCCGCAATGATGAGCAGGCCGGCGCCTTGGGTCAGCTCTTCGCACAGGGCGGCCAGGCTATTGGCGACGATCCCGCTGTAGCCGGCTTCGTTTAGCATCATCAGGGCCAATGAGCCATCGCGGCCCATGGGCGCCAGCACGATGGCGCGCTCGGAGACAGGAGAAAGGGCCGGCACTAGCCCTCATCCTTGAGCAGGGGGGAGCCGGCGCCCATATAGGTCGGAATGCCGCGCAGCACACCCTGGAAGTTATCCAGGGGCACACCCACCGTCATGCCGCGGCTGCCGATGCGGTATTCGCGGATAGTCGACTCATGGGAGCCGGTTCTTTTCTTGATGATCGAAATGGCCCGGCGAACTTTGCCCAGCGCCTCGAAATAACGCAGGAGGATCACGGTGTCAGCCAGGTAGGTGATGTCGACTGGCGTCTGCATGTCGCCGACCAGGCCGTGCTGGGCCACCGTCATGAAGGTCGCGGCACCACGGCGGTTGAGGTACAGCAGCAGCTCATGCATATGCAGGATCAGCGCGTTCTCTTCGGGCATGGCCGCCTGGTAACCGTTGATACTGTCGATGACCACCGTCTTGATACCGCGCTCATCCACGCAGCGGCGCACCCGGTGCGAAAATTCGCCGGGGGAGAGTTCGGCGGCGTCGACCTGCTCGATCAGCAGGTTGCCGGTGTCTCGCAACGCGGCGAGGTCGATGCCCATGTTCTTCATACGCTCGAACAGCAGGCCCAGCTCTTCATCGAAGATAAACAGCGCAGCCTTTTCGCCACGGGCCACGGCAGCAGCGGCGAAGATCATCGAGATCAGCGACTTGCCGGTACCGGCCGGGCCGAGAATCAGGCTGCTGGAGCCGGTCTCGATTCCCCCGCCGAGCAGAGAGTCCAATTCCTCGATCCCGCTGCTCAAGGTTTGACGGTTGTAACCGCCGCGATGCTCGGCCGCTACCAGGCGCGGGAATACGTGAATGCCGTCGCCCATGATCGTGAAGTCGTGAAAGCCGCCACGGTATTTCTGGCCCCGGTATTTCACCACCCGGATGCGACGACGCTCGGCACCGTAGTTGGGCGTCAGTTCCTCCAGGCGAATCACCCCGTGGGCCACGCTGTGCACGGTCTTATCCAGGGATTCGGTGGTCAGGTCATCGAGCAGTAATACGGTAGCGTCATAGCGCACGAAATAGTGCTTGATCGCCAGGATCTGCCGGCGATAGCGCAACGAGCTTTGCGCCAACAGGCGGATCTCCGACAGGCTGTCGACCACCACGCGGGTTGGCTTGACCCGTTCCACCACTTCAAAGATCTGGCGGGTGGCTTCGCCCAGCTCCAGGTCGGAGGAGTACAGCAGGCTTTGCTGGTGTTCGGCGTTGAGCAGGCTTTCGGGTGGGGTCAGTTCGAAGATATGAATATGGTCATCCAGGTCCCAGCCATGGGATTTAGCGCCCTGGCGCAATTCGTGCTCGGTTTCGGACAGGGTGATATACAAGCAACGTTCGCCGTTCTGCGCGCCGGCCTGCAGGAAGTGCAGGGCCACGGTGGTTTTACCGGTGCCGGGTTCGCCCTCAAGCAAAAACACGTGGCTACGCGATAGCCCGCCGGCAAGAATGTCATCAAGACCTTCGATGCCGGTGGCCGCCTTTTCACTCAACAGCTGATTGGATGTACTCAAGAAGTGCCCTCAGGTCACGTACAAGTAGAGGTGCACGCCCGCTAGGACGCGCCATATTCACTTGACCGTAGTGGCACGTAGCGGTTCAACGTTTTGGATGAATTGTACGAAGGGAGGAGCGAGCTTGCTCGCGAAGAGCCGGATGGCGCCGCTGTGAACCAGGCAGCCCGCGTTATCGTTAACGATCTTCGCGAGCAAGCTCGCTCCTACAGGCCCTGCTGTAGCGCCGGATCATCGGGGTTTTGTTGCTCCAGTTGGGCGAGCAGCACCTGGACGTTCTGCAACTGCCCGGTCTCTTTCCAGTAATTGACCAGCAACACGCGGGCTTTGCGGTTGGCGGGATCACGCTGGACGATTTCTTCCAACTGACGCTGGGCCGCCTCTACTTCGTCCTGGGCGTGCAGGGTGGTGGCCAGGTCGTAGCGATAATCCGGATTGTCCGGTTCAAGCTCCACCGCCTTGGACAGGCCGAGCAGGGCGTAGGGGCGCTCGCCATGGTGCAGCAGCCACATGCCCAAGGCATGTTGCAGGTAGGCCGATTCCGGATGCGCCGCCAGTTGCCGGGCCAACAGTTGGCGCGAGTCGTCGGTCTTACCTTGTTTATCCAGCAGTTCGATTTGCGATACCACCGCTTGCAGGTTGTCCGGCTGTAAACGCATTGCCTGCTCCAGGGCGTTTTGCGCCTCCGGCAGCAGGGCGCTGTGGATGTACAGGCGCGCCAATTGAATCCATCCTTCGGCGGTTTCGGGTTGGGCCTTGAGGGTTTTCACGAATTCGTCGAGCACCTGCTGCAGCGGGCCAAAGTACAGGCCCAGGGTGTCGGGCGACAGGCCGAGCAAGGCATTGGCGGCGGCAAAGCGCACCGGTTGTTCGGGGTCGTCCAGCACCGGGCCGAGCAGCAGGGTGCGTTGGCCGGTGGGCACCAGGCCGACGATGCTGTGAATCGCGGCTTCGCGCACCAGCGCCGATTCATTGGCCAGGTCTTTATCGGCCAGCTTAAGCGCCTGGGGGCTGGGGTAATTGGGCAATTCAGCATGCAAGGCGGCGCGGCGTTCGGGCGACAGGTCCGGCCGGCCCAACTGTTGGTACAACACACGTGCGGCGCCGGGCTCGCCGTTATGCGCTTGCTTCAAGGCCTTGGAATAGCCATGGGCGATGGCTGGGGGTACGGCCACTGTCGGGGTGCGGGAGAAAAACCAGATGATCAGTACGATCAGCAACAGGGCGCACAGGCCGATGATGGAGTAACGGCGTGACTTTGACATGCAGGCGTCCGAAAGCTTGGGCAGCTAAAAGTGGACAGCTTCGGTCAGCGCACGGCGAGTGTCAAACTTGCGTCAGGTCAGCACGTAGTCCGCTGGTTTCAACGCAGGCGGCAGGTTGACTTCACCCAGGGCTGCGAGAATCTCACGCTCCAATGTCCGCAGGATGGCGTCACACGGCAAGTCGTTTTCGTCGAAGCCAAAAGGGTCCTCCAATTCGTCGCCAATAGCATCCAGGCCAAAGAAGGTGTAGCTGACGATCGCAGTGAACACCGGCGTCAACCAGCCCAGTGGCTCGGCCATGGCGAACGGCAGCAGGATGCAGAACAGGTAGATGGTGCGGTGCAACAGCAGGGTGTAGGGGAAGGGCAGTGGCGTGGTCTTGATCCGCTCACACGCCGCCTGCACCTGGCTCAGGCTGACCAACCGGCTTTCCAGCTGGGTGTAGCGCCATTCGCTGATCACACCCTGTTGGGCCAGGACCGAAAAGCGCGCACCGACCGTTTGCAGCACGCTGTCCGACAGGTTGGGGTGGCTGGCTGGCACGGTGATCCAAGGGTGTATCGCCCGGGCTTGATCTTCATGACGCAAATGCGCGACCAAACCATGCGCAAAACCACATAGGCCGCGCAGCAGGCCAGCACGCTCGGCGGTGTCCCCCAGCACCTGGGTCTCGCGAATCAGCGAACGCACGTCAATGACCATTTGCCCCAGTTGCTTGCGGCCCTCCCACCAACGGTCATAACAGGCGTTGTTACGAAAACTCATGAAGATCGACAGCGACAAGCCCAACAAGGTGAAGGGCGTAGCGTTGACCTTGGAAAAATAGGCGGGGTGCAGGGTTTCCACCAGCACGATGACCGAGGCCAACAGCGTGACCAGCAGACTGCGCCAGGCAATGCGCTTGGCAATGGAGCCTTTGAGGGAGAACAGGATACCCAGTACGTTGGGTTTGGGGCGAACGATCATGGCGGGCTTCTGTGGCGGCGCAGATCATCAGGGTAGAAGCTGGCACCCGGAGCGTCCAATCACTTGGATCGACCGTCTGATCAGTCGACTCAATGACTCTTTGTAGGAGCGAGCTTGCTCGCGAAAAACGTCAACGATAACGCGCGCATCCTGATTAAACGCGGCGCCTGTGAGTTTTTCGCGAGCAAGCTCGCTCCTACAGATAGCCATGGCCAAACCAGTCAGCCAAGTTGAAAGCTTTGACCATTGCCGCTGCGCCGCTCTGGAGCGACTATTTCAGCGGTTTTATCAAGTTGAAAATGTCCTGAAAATAAAAACACAGAAGGATAGAAAGCGATGCGTGAGTATTTGGCTGCCACCACCGAGTTTGATTACCAGCACACCGTCGACGCCGCACTGGCCGGCGATCTGCAAGCGCTCAATGCCTGTGTGGAGTGTTGTGACCGTCACGCACTGCCGGGGCGTATCGCGTTGTTCTGGGAAGGCAAGGACGGGCGTAGCGCCACCTCGACCTTTACCGAACTGCAGGAGCAGGCCGCGCGTTTTGCCAACTTCCTGCTGGCCCGGGGCGTCAAGCGCGGTGACAAGGTGGCGGGCCTGCTGCCGCGTACCGCCGAATTGCTGGTGGTGGTGTTGGCGACGTGGCGCATCGGCGCGGTCTATCAGCCACTGTTTACCGCGTTCGGTCCCAAGGCGATTGAACACCGCTTGAACAGTTCCGGTGCAGCGCTGGTGGTCACCGATGCAGTGAACCGCGCAAAGCTGGCTGAAGTCGCCGACTGTCCGACCATCGTCACGGTGGCCGGGGCCAAGGGCGAAGGCATCGTGCGTGGCGATTACAGCTTCTGGGCCGAACTGCCCAATTACTCTTCTTACTGCGAGCCGGTGCTGCTGGGCGCAGAGGAGCCGTTCCTGCTGATGTTCACCTCGGGCACCACCGGCCCGTCCAAGGCGCTGTCGGTGCCGCTCAAGGCCATCGTCGCGTTCCAGGGCTACATGCGCGACGCCGTGGACTTGCGCCCCGAAGACGCGTTCTGGAACGTCGCAGACCCTGGCTGGGCCTATGGCATCTATTTCGGCGTGACCGGGCCGTTGTCCATGGGGCACCCGATCACCTTCTACGATGGCCCGTTCACCCTGGAAAGCACCTGCCGGGTGATCAATAAATACGCAATCACCAACCTGACCGGTTCGCCCACGGCGTATCGCCTGCTGATTGCCGGTGGCGAACAGTTCGCGCGTTCGATCAAGGGCAAGCTGCGCATCGTCAGCAGCGCCGGCGAGCCGTTGAACCCGGAGGTGATTCGCTGGTTCGCCGACAACCTGGGCGTGACCATCCACGACCATTACGGCCAGACCGAACTGGGTATGGTGCTGTGCAACCACCACGGCCTGGCGCATCCGGTGCACGTGGGTTCGGCGGGTTTTGCCTCGCCCGGGCATCGCATCGTGGTGCTGGATGACCACCATCAAGAGCTGCCGGCCGGCCAGCCCGGCATTCTGGCCATCGACCGTGAGCAATCGCCGATGTGCTGGTTCGCCGGATACGACGGCGTGAAAACCAAGGCGTTTGTTGGCAAGTACTACCTCAGCGGCGACACCGTGGAGCTGAACCCGGACGGCAGCATCAGCTTTGTCGGGCGCAGCGACGACGTGATCACTACGTCCGGCTATCGCGTGGGCCCCTTCGACGTGGAAAGCGCGTTGGTCGAACACCCTGCGGTGGTCGAGGCGGCGGTGGTCGGCAAGCCTTGCCCGGAGCGCACCGAGCTGGTCAAAGCTTTTGTGGTGATCAGCGAGCAATACCGCGCCACCCCCGAGTTGGCCGAAGAGCTGCGCCTGCATGTGCGCCAGCGCCTGGCCGCCCATGCGTACCCACGGGAAATTGAATTTGTCAGCGACTTGCCCAAGACCCCGAGCGGCAAGCTGCAACGCTTTATTTTGCGCAATCAGGAAATAGCCAAGGCCCAGGCGGCCGTGGCTTGATCTCTTTAAAAGGAAACAACGATGCAGATTGAAAACAAGGTATTCCTGGTCAGCGGCGGCGCGTCGGGCCTCGGCGCGGCCACCGCTGAAATGCTGATTGCCGCGGGTGCCAAGGTGATGCTGGTGGACTTGAACGCCGACGCCGTGGCCGCCAAGGCCCAGCAACTGGGCGACAACGCCCGCAGTGCCGTGGCGGACATCAGCCAGGAAGCCGCTGCAGAAGCAGCGGTGAAGGCAGCGGTAGACGCATTTGGTGGCTTGCATGGCCTGGTCAACTGCGCGGGTGTGGTGCGTGGCGAGAAGATCCTCGGAAAGAATGGCCCGCATGGCCTGGCAAACTTTGCCCAGGTGATCAACGTCAACCTGATCGGCAGCTTCAACCTGCTGCGCCTGGCCGCTGCGGCGATCGCTGAAACCGAGGCGAATGCCGACGGCGAACGCGGCGTGATCATCAATACCGCCTCGGTGGCGGCCTTCGATGGGCAGATTGGCCAGGCTGCGTATGCCGCCTCCAAGGGCGCGATTGCCAGCCTCACCTTGCCTGCCGCACGGGAACTGGCGCGCTTTGGCATCCGCGTGATGACCATCGCACCGGGCATTTTCGAAACGCCAATGATGGCCGGCATGACCCCAGAGGTGCGTGAGTCCCTGGCTGCCGGTGTGCCGTTCCCACCACGCCTGGGCAAACCCGCCGAATATGCCGCGCTGGTACGCCACATTATTGAAAACAGCATGCTCAATGGCGAGGTGATCCGTCTCGACGGTGCCTTGCGCATGGCGGCCAAATAAGGAGCAATGGCTATGAACGACCCTATTGTGATTGTCAGCGCCGTGCGCACGCCCATGGGCGGGTTCCAGGGCGACCTTAAAAGCCTGACCGCGCCGCAATTGGGCGCTGCCGCCATTCGTGCGGCGGTCGAGCGTGCCGGTATCGCCACCGATGCCGTCGACGAAGTCCTGTTTGGCTGTGTACTGCCCGCCGGGCTTGGGCAAGCGCCTGCCCGCCAGGCCGCCCTGGGCGCCGGGTTGGACAAGGGCACGCGCTGCACCACCCTCAACAAAATGTGCGGATCCGGCATGGAAGCGACGATTCTGGCCCACGATTCGCTGCGCGCTGGCAGCGTCGATGTGGTAATCGCCGGCGGCATGGAAAGCATGTCCAACGCCCCGTACCTGCTGGACCGCGCGCGCAGCGGTTACCGCATGGGCCACGGCAAGGTGCTTGACCATATGTTCCTCGACGGCCTCGAAGACGCCTACGACAAGGGCCGCCTGATGGGCACCTTTGCCGAGGACTGCGCCGAGCACAACGGTTTTACCCGTGAAGCCCAGGACGCGTTCGCCATTGCCTCCCTGACCCGCGCACAGGAGGCCATCACCCACGGCAGCTTTGCCAGCGAAATCGTCCCGGTGCAGGTCACCGTGGGCAAGGAACAAAAAACCATCCTGCACGATGAGCAACCGCCGAAAGCCAAGCTGGACAAGATTGCCAGCCTGAAACCGGCGTTCCGCGACGGCGGTACAGTGACAGCGGCCAACTCCAGCTCGATTTCCGATGGCGCCGCGGCGTTGTTGTTGATGCGTGAGTCCGAGGCGCTCAAGCGCGGCCTCAAGCCTTTGGCGGTGATCCACGGGCATGCCGCGTTTGCCGATGAGCCTGGGCTGTTTCCGGTGGCGCCGGTGGGAGCGATCCGCAAGCTGATGAGCAAGACCGGCTGGAGCCTCGACGAAGTGGACCTGTTCGAAATCAACGAGGCCTTCGCCGTGGTCAGCCTGGTGACCATGAGCAAGCTGGAGATTCCCCACGACAAGGTCAACGTGCACGGCGGCGCCTGTGCATTGGGCCACCCCATTGGTGCCTCTGGCGCACGCATCCTGGTGACATTGCTCGCGGCCCTGCGCCAGAAGGGGCTCAAGCGTGGTGTCGCCGCCATCTGCATTGGCGGCGGTGAAGCCACGGCGATGGCCGTTGAATGCCTGTATTGAGGATGACCTATGTTGCCCAATGACGAACAACTGCAAATCAGCGACGCCGCCCGGCAATTTGCCCAGGAACGTTTGAAACCCTTCGCCGCCGAGTGGGACCGCGAGCATCGCTTTCCCAAGGAGGCCATCGCGGAAATGGCCGAACTGGGCTTTTTCGGCATGCTGGTGCCAGAACAGTGGGGCGGTTGCGACACCGGCTACCTGGCCTACGCCATGGCCCTGGAAGAAATCGCCGCGGGCGACGGCGCCTGCTCCACGATCATGAGCGTGCACAACTCGGTGGGTTGCGTGCCGATCCTCAAGTTTGGCAATGACCAGCAGAAAGAGCAGTTCCTCACACCCTTGGCCAGCGGCGCTATGCTGGGTGCTTTTGCGCTGACCGAACCCCAGGCCGGTTCCGATGCCAGCAGCCTGAAAACCCGGGCGCGCCTTGAAGGCGACCACTATGTACTCAACGGCTGCAAACAGTTCATCACCTCCGGGCAAAACGCCGGGATTGTGATTGTGTTTGCGGTCACTGACCCCGCCGCAGGCAAGCGTGGAATCAGCGCGTTTATCGTGCCCACCGACTCGCCGGGCTACACCGTGGCGCGGGTGGAAGACAAGCTGGGGCAACATGCCTCGGACACTTGCCAGATCCTGTTTGAAGACGTGAAAGTGCCGGTGGCCAACCGCCTGGGCGAGGAGGGCGAAGGTTATAAAATTGCCCTGGCCAACCTGGAAGGTGGCCGCGTGGGCATTGCCTCCCAGTCGGTGGGCATGGCCCGCGCCGCCTTCGAAGCGGCCCGCGACTATGCCCGTGAACGTGAAAGCTTTGGCAAGCCGCTGATCGAACACCAAGCCGTCGCCTTTCGCCTGGCCGACATGGCCACCCAGATCGCCGTCGCCCGGCAGATGGTGCATTACGCCGCCGCCCTGCGTGACAGCGGCAAGCCGGCGCTGGTGGAGGCGTCCATGGCCAAGCTGTTTGCCTCGGAAATGGCCGAGAAAGTCTGCTCGGCCGCCTTGCAAACCCTGGGCGGTTACGGTTACCTGAACGACTTCCCCCTGGAGCGGATCTACCGCGATGTGCGGGTCTGCCAGATTTACGAAGGCACCAGCGATATTCAACGCATGGTCATCTCACGCAATCTTTAAGGAGCCGATACATGAGTTACGAAACCATCCTGCTTGACGTCCAGGGCCGTGTCGGGCTGATCACGCTTAACCGCCCCAGCGCACTGAACGCCTTGAATGCACAACTGGTCAGCGAGCTGAACCAGGCGCTGGACAGCCTGGAAGCCAACCCGGAAATTGGCTGCATCGTGCTGACTGGTTCGAAGAAGGCCTTCGCGGCCGGCGCCGACATCAAGGAAATGGCCGAGCTGACCTACCCGCAGATTTATATGGACGACCTGTTCAGCGACAGCGACCGTGTGGCCAACCGCCGCAAGCCGATCATTGCCGCCGTGAATGGTTTCGCTCTGGGCGGCGGCTGCGAGCTGGCCCTGATGTGTGACTTTATCCTTGCCGGCGACACCGCCAAGTTCGGCCAGCCGGAAATCAACCTGGGCGTGCTGCCGGGCATGGGCGGCACCCAGCGCCTGACCCGTGCGGTGGGCAAGGCCAAGGCCATGGAGATGTGCCTGACCGGGCGCTTTATCGACGCGGTAGAGGCCGAGCGCTGCGGGATTGTGGCGCGCATCGTGCCCGCCGATGAGCTGCTGGACGAGGCGCTGAAAGTAGCTACCCTGATCGCCGGTAAATCCGTGCCGATCAGCATGATGGTCAAGGAAAGTGTGAACCGTGCGTTTGAAGTCAGCCTGTCTGAAGGCGTGCGTTTTGAGCGTCGGGTGTTTCATGCGGCGTTTGCGACCCAGGACCAGAAGGAAGGCATGGCCGCGTTTGTGGCCAAGCGGGCGCCGGAATTCAAGGATAAGTAAGCCTGATGGGTGTGTGGCCTGCCAGCCGACACCTACCTGACACCCCAACGATCCAACTGTGGGAGCTGGCTTGCCTGCGATGGCGGCCTCCCAGCCGGCGCCTATCTACCTGATCCCCTGCGGTCAAACTTGTGGGAGCGGGCTTGCTCGCGAAGGCGGCCTAGCAGTCAACGCAGTTGGATTGTGTACATATCCATTGCTGCGGTAACGGCCGCTTAGGGTTCCGCCCTGACGGCGGCTCACTTTGCAAAAGCGGCAAAGTAAGCAAAACGCTCTTGCCCCACCACTCGGCACCTCGCCTAGGCTCGGTGTGCCCGTAATCCGCCAGTGATTTGGGGGGCCGCCGCCACGCGCCATCCATGGCGCGGGGCGGCTAAACCGGCATCCCTGCCGGTTTA
>JAAIGE0100415004.1_pt1 | contig 28606 bp, 29 predicted proteins | sample 6487951 | NCBI WGS metagenome assembly JAAIGE01 (sample SAMN13974128, study PRJNA590717) | phyllosphere metagenome | biome: tomato field; feature: multiple bacterial spot infested tomato fields; material: tomato leaves; isolation source: leaves from tomato fields | host: Solanum lycopersicum ...
AGATTTGCTCGATGCTCGGCATCTCCAAGCCAACACTCTACGCCTATGTGCGATCGGCCGAGACCAAGCCGGTAGCCGCGTAGCGACGCTCGCCGACAAATAGCGCGATCAGAATGCCGCCACTTAGCGCGAGCGTTTACACGCTTCGGGCGCGATCGGCGCGATCCTCCCGCAATCGAGGGTTTCCAAGAGATAGCACATTCATTTGTAAACAGCGGAAGAGCCGTGCCGACCGGTGTCGCCCGGCTCCTCTATTTCTAACGCCGCGGCGTCCGCTCAGTGGCGCGCTCGGCCTGCAAACAGAGTTGCCAAGGAATTTGAACAGCGGGACGCGTGGATTGTCGGCTGCGTAGCCAGCTGCGAGCGATTGGACGCAATGGAAGAGTGCGCAGTCGCGCCGAGGGGCGTGTGGCATTCGTTCACTTCAGATTGGAGGGGTGTTCGCCGGCCGTGCGTAATGGATGTGAGGACGGCGGAGGAATGACCATGGACATGGATTTAGACAGCGCGTTGCGCCGCCTTGGCGAGCAACCGCTTGATCCCCGGCTCGCTGAACTGGAAGGCGAAGTCATGCGACTGATCGCGGCGGAGCGCCGCGCGGGTGGCGTAGTGGCGCTGCGATCCGGCATGCTGGCAGCGCTAGGCGCAGTCGCCTTGGGAGTGGTGGGCGGCGGATTGTCGTCCACAGCGGCGACTGCGCAGGTGCCGACGCTAACACCCTTCGGGCCTGCCATGCCGCTAGCGCCTTCGACCTTGCTCGCGTTCCAGTGACGAGCGGCGCCCGGAGGGCGATGCTGATCGCCATCATCGCGTTCGTGGCGGCGGTCGCAGGCGTTTGGGCTGGACGTGAGTTGTTCCCGTCCCCGCCAAGCCCGGGCGTTGAGCTTCACAGCTTGCTCCACGACGGGCTCGAGCTAGACGAAGCTCAACGGACTAAGCTCCAGGCGCTGGAGTCTCACTTCGCCGTTCGAAGGCGTGCCTTGGAGCTGGAGCTCAGAGCCGACAACGCCCGGCTCGCCGCCGCCATCGAGGCCGAACATGGTAACGGGCCGCAGGTCGCGGCGGCCGTCGATCGTTCGCACGGCGCGATGGGTGAGCTCCAAAAGGAGACGTTGAACCATATGTTCGCGATGCGGCAGATCCTGCGGCCGGATCAGACGACGGCGTTCGACCGCGCGGTGGTGAAGGCGCTGACCGCAGACGCGCGGTGAGCCTCGATCTCGCGGCCTGCACGGACGGCGAACTCGCCGCCTTGACGCTCGGCGGACGTCAGGCTGCGTTCGCTGAGATCATGCGGCGGCACCAAAAACCGGTCTACCGCCTGATCCGCTCGCATATCGGCGACGCCGAAGAGGCGCTTGACCTCACTCAGGAATGCTTCGTGGCCGCCTTTCAGAACTTGCGAAAGTATGACGGAGAGCGACCGCTCGCTGCGTGGCTGACCCGCGTGGCGATCAACAAGAGCCGCGACTGGCACAGGCGGCGGCGCATACGCCAGATACTATCGTTCGCCTCTTCGCTGCCGCCCGAGACCATGGAGAGTGGGCGGGACGAGGCGCCAGGTGCCGACGCGGTAACCTTCGATCGCGCAGAGCTTGCGCGGCTTTCGCGCGCGGTGTCCGAGCTGCCGGCCACGCTCAAGGAGACGCTTTTGCTGCGGACCGTGGAAGGACTGTCCCAGGGGGAGACCGCGGCCGCGCTGGGGATCAGCGGCAAGGCCGTGGAGATGCGACTCCGGCGCGCGCGTGAAAGATTGTCGAAAAATCTCGACTTAGTGTGAGGGGATGGGCCGGTTCGCGCGTAGTGAAAGGTAAGGTCGGCGGCCCTCCCCCCCCCCCCCGCCGCCGGCCGCAAGCATTGAACTGGAGCGAAGGAAAGGCATGAGCCGCAATCTAAACCGGCGCGACGTAATGCGCGGAACCGCCATGCTTGGCGGCACGCTGGCCATGTCGGCCTACCTGCCGGCTTGGGCGCAACCTGTGTCGCGCGGCATCGCCAGGCCCCTGCCGACCGTGTCGGGCACAAACATCGCGCTGACGATCGACAGGATGAAGCTCGTCATGGACGGGATCACGACGCCGGCAATCGGCGTCAACGGCACCGTGCCCGCACCGCTCGTCCGCCTCCAGGAGGGCCAGAACGTCCGTCTCGCAGTGACCAACAATCTCGACGAGGATAGCTCGATTCACTGGCACGGGCTCATTCTGCCGTTCCAAATGGACGGCGTGCCCGGCATCAGCTTCCCTGGCATCAAGGCGCGTTCGACCTTCGTATACGAATTCCCGATCTTGCAGTCGGGCACCTACTGGTATCACAGCCATTCGGGCGAACAGGAGCAGGCAGGGCTCTACGGACCCATCGTGATTGATCCGGCCGGTGCCGACCCGATCGCGTTCGACCGCGAGCATGTGATCGTCCTCTCCGACCATAGCGAAATGACGGGCGAGGAAATTTTCCGCAAGCTCAAGCAGATGGGCGGCGCCTATTTCAACTATCAGCGCCCGACGCTGAGCGGGCTGCTCGCCGGCCGCGAGATGCGCCTCAAGGATCGGATGGAATGGGGCAAGATGCGCATGGACCCGGCCGATATTGCGGATGTTACGGGGTCGACCTACACCTTCCTCGTCAATGGCTTTGGCCCTTACGACAACTGGACGGGCCTCTTCCGACCGGGCGAGCGGGTTCGGCTGCGCATCGTCAATGCTGCGGCGCAAACCAACTTCAACGTGCGCATCCCTGACTTGCCGATGACGGTGGTGCAGGCCGACGGCCAGAACGTCCGGCCGGTAACCGTGGACGAATTCCAGATCGGCGTCGCGGAAACCTTCGACGTGATCGTGACGCCCGAGGACCGCGCCTACAGCTTCGTTTCCGAGGCGATCGACCGATCCGGCATGGGGCGCGCGACACTGGCCCCGCGCGAGGGCATGATCGCCCCGGTCCCGCCGCTCCGCCCGCGCACGTTGCTGACCATGACCGACATGGGCATGGACATGAGCGGGATGGAGGGGATGTCCGGTATGGCGGACGAGAACCCGGTCGCAAAGCGCGGGCCGGATCCCACGTTGATGCAGAATGCCTCGCGCAACCTGTGGAAGCTCACCGGGTGGAAAGAGCCCACCGATCACGGAACGAAGGCGGTAGGCGCTGCGATGGCCGGCATGGCTGGGATGGGGGGCGACCAGATGAGCGGCGCTATGCCAGGGATGGACCATAGCCAAATGGCGGCGGGCGCTGCCGGGATGGCGGGCATGGACCATGGTCAGATGAGCAGCGGCGGCATGGCCGGGATGGATCATGGGTCAGGCGGCAGCATGGACATGAACATGCGCAACCCCAAGAACGCGCCCGGCGTCAAGATGGGGCCGGGAGTGCAGACCATCTCGCCGATGCCGAAGGACCGCACGGGCGAGCCGCCGCAGGGGCTGGAGGACGCGGATCATCGCGTGCTCACTTATCGCGATCTTGTCGCGCTCGACCGCAACCCGGACGTTCGCGCCCCGTCGCGTCAGTTGGAGATCCACCTGACGGGCAATATGGAGCGCTACATGTGGGGCTTTGACGGCCAGAAGATGAGCGACCCTGCCGACCCCATCCCGTTCCGCAAGGACGAGCGCGCGCGCGTCACCCTGGTCAATGACACGATGATGCCGCACCCAATTCATTTGCACGGCCACTTCTTCGAGCTGGTGACCGGACATGGCGACTTCGCGCCTCGCAAGCACACGGTGAATGTGGCGCCCGGCGGTAAGATGACATTCGACGTAACGGCCGATGCGCCCGGCGACTGGGCGTTCCACTGCCACAATCTTTATCACATGACCGCGGGGATGATGCGTGTCGTGACGGTTCGCCCGATGGGCGAGGAGAACCGCGATGCAGCCTAAGTTCCTCTTGATCGCCGGCGGCGCGGCGCTTGGCCTCGCAACGCCGGCGGCCGCGCAGATGGACCATTCCAACATGCCCGGCATGAAGATGCCGCCGCCAAAGGCGCCAGCGGTAAAAAAGCCTGCCGCCAAGAAGCCCTCAGCGACCAAGCCCGCCGTGCACAAGGAGTCCGCGAAGCCTGCCGCCAGGTCGACACCGCGCGCGAAGGCGGGATCGGGGGCCAAGCCTGCCGCAAGTCGGTCCGCCAAGCCTCCGGTCGGTGGACCGGCTGTTGCTGATCCTCACGCCGGTCATGACATGTCCGCCATGCCCGGTATGAATATGCCTGAAGCCAAACCTGATGCCAGTTCGGGGCACGACATGTCCGCGATGCCAGGTGCGTCCGGCGGCGCCAACCCCGCTGAGCCAGGTGCTATGCAAGGCATGGACCATGGATCGATGCCGGGAATGGGCCAAAGTTCGGGCGCGATGCAAGGCATGCCGGGACACGGCATGGGAAGCATGCCCTCAGCCACGGGCGCGGCGATGATCGGCACCAACCTTCAGGCCGGCACCGCTCCGCCGCCGCCCATCCCGACCGATCGGGCCGCGGACCAGGTCTACTCTGCCGCTGCTATGGCGCATTCGCAGCAGCATCTGCGGTCGATGCACGGCGGGCAGAATTTCTCCCAGGTCATATTCAATCTGGCTGAAGTCCAGATCCGGGACGGTCGCGATGGTTACCGGTGGGACGGCAGTGCCTGGTATGGGGGTGATATCAACCGGCTGGTGCTCAAGACCGAGGGCGAAGGGAATATCGGGGGAAGTCTGGAAGCGGCGGAGGTACAGGCGCTTTATTCGCGCGCCATTGGCCCATACACCGATATACAGCTTGGCGTCCGCTACGATTTCAAGCCCAACCCCTCGCGCGTCTATGCGTCGGTCGGCTTCGAAACGCTGGCACCCGGCTTCTTCGATGTCGAGGGCGCACTGTTCCTGTCCAACAAGGGCGACCTGCTGGGGCGCCTGGAAGGTTATTACGATCAGCGGATCACGCAGCGGCTGGTTCTTCAGCCACGCGCCGAACTCAACTTCGCCGCGCAGGACGTGCCGGAAATCGGCATCGGCTCAGGCCTTTCCACGGCCGAACTCGGTCTGCGTCTCCGCTACGAGATCAGGCGCGAGTTCGCGCCCTATGTGGGCATATCGTACGACCGCAGCTTCGGGGACACAGCCCGCTTCGCGCGCGCCGAAGGCCAGGGCGCGGCGTCGACCAGCCTCGTTCTGGGCATTCGCACATGGTTCTAAGGCCAACTAGTCTTGTTGCGTTGGCCAAGGCCAAGAAGGAGAAATCGATGTTCAAGGCAGTAACGCTTCTGGCTCTGGCCGCGATGTCGGCGAGCCCCGCTTTGGCTCAGCAGGGCATGGACCACTCGAAAATGCAAGGCATGAACCACGACAACATGCCTGGCATGAACACGCCCTTCATGCCCGCCGAAATGGCGATGCATGAAAAGATGATGAAGGCCAAGGGCGCTAATGCGAGCGAGACGTGGGTCCGCAAGATGATCGAGCATCACCGCGGTGCGATCGCCATGTCGCAGATCGTTCTCCGGGAGTCGCCCGATGCGAAGACCCGGCAAATGGCTCAGAAATCGATTGCCGAGCAGAACAAGAGCATCGGTGAACTCCAGGCGATGCTCCGGTCGATGGGCAAGCGTCCTCAGTAATAAGCCTCATTCCTCCCGCCCCCAGCGAGCAACGGGAGGAATGACCAAGGAGATTTTTCCATGAAGTCAGCGTTGCGATTTGCGCTTACTGCCGCAGCCTTGTTGGTTCCGGTTGCCGCCAGCGCGGCTACCCCGATCGTTATGCACCGCGACCCCGGCTGCGGCTGTTGCGCCAAGTGGGCGGCGCAGGTGCAGCAGCAGCTCGGCCGGCAGGTGCGCGTCGTCGATGATTCTAACCGCCCGGCGCTGCAGAAGCGCGCGGGCGTTCCCGCGGACCTCTCGTCCTGCCACACCGCGATCGCCGATGGCATGGCTTTCGAGGGCCACGTGCCGATCGTCGACATGAAGCGGGCTCTTGCGACCCGGCCCAAGGGCGTGCGGGGCCTGGCGGTCGGCGGTATGCCGCTCGGCTCGCCGGGAATGGAAGTGCCGGGCGTCAAGGCGCAGGCCTATGACGTGGTCGCCTTCGGCACCGGCGGACGCCGCTTGTTCGCCCGCCACGGCAGCTGATCGGCGATTTTTCTGGTTAGGGCCGGCAGGACGCGCCTGCCGCTGCCAGCGTGACTCCTCCATCCAGTTCGCGTCGAAGCAGACGAAAAGTCTCACGGAAAGAGCTAATGGGCGGGTGAGGGGAGAAGGCCGGGCGTGCGTAAACGGGAATGGATGAACACGGATCAAGGGGTCAGGTGATGGGCGGCAAACGAGGCGGGACCTTCGCTATACTTCTTGCGGTTGCAATATCAGTCAGCACGTCGGCATCGGCGCACGAAGATCACAATGCGCTCGGGGCGGGTCCCGGGCCGGTCGCTAACAGCGCAGCCGAGACGCAGAAAGCAGATGGGGCGGACGCTGGCGACGGCCACATGGGCATGGGCTCTATGTCGACTGTGGACATGAACATGGGTGGCCGCGACATCGCCGGCGACGACATGGACATGGGCGGCATGCACGAGGAGACCGCCAACAAGAACAAGAGTTTCGGCGAACGGCTTGTGAGCTGGCTGGGCCGGCTGCACACCATGGTCATTCATTTTCCCATCGCCATGTTCATCGGCGCGTTCGGGTTAGAGCTGTTCGGGTTATGGCGCCGCAACCGGGACTATCAGCATGTCGCACACATAATGCTGGTGGTCGGCGCGCTGGGAGCGATCGCAGCGGCGTTCCTGGGCTGGTTCGCAGGCGGGTTCTACCTGACCGACCGCAACCCTATCCTGATGACGCATCGCTGGCTCGGAACATCGATCGCGGTCTTCGGCGTCGTGCTGGCTTGGATGGCAGCCCGCCACCGCAAGGGTCCCGAGCGGTCGCGGTCGTTGTATTGGGTGGTGCTTGGCCTGATGACGCTCGCGATCTCAATTCAGGGGTTCCTCGGCGGAACCTTCATGCATGGCGGAATAAACCACTTGGCGTTCTGAGGGGCCCGACGCTTAGTAGCCGCTCGCGTGTTGGCGCGGTTCGAAGGAGAATGCGGCAGCGCCGACCTTCGTGCCGTAGGATGCCGCCAGCGATCCCGGCTCCGCTCGGGCGTGTCGAGGAACCCCGACCCTGATAATAGCACACTGTCTCGATGCACTCGCGCGCGAGCCACGGGATCGTGGTACGGGATCATCGAACGGAGAAAGGCCGTGTCGCCGATCGTCGTGTGGATACGAATAAGCGCGAAGCAGCCGAAGAAGATGACAAGCGAGCCGGCGATCAGCGCTTTGTTGGCGGTGTTCGCTCGTCGCACCGCCAATGGCTCCCGCTACGTCGGCGGTACGCTCCGAGCGGAATACAGCCCGGCGAGGGCGGATGACAATCCACTGTCGCGGTCGCGCAACAGGTTATGAATTGCGGTCGCAGCGATCGCCGCTTGTCCGGCTGCGACGCTGATCTGATCGAGCCCTTCCACGACGTCGCCGACTGCGTAGAGACCCTTAACCGAGGTTTGTTGGTGGGCATTGGTTAGCACGCACCCGGATTCGCTGAGCTGTGCTCCGAGCAAAGAGGCAAGCCGCGTCCGAGGTGATGAGCCGAGTGCGGGGTAAAGCGTGTCGAATTGTAGCTCCAAGCCATTGGCCAGCCTCACCTCGACACACTCGCCAAGACGCAACTGCCCGACAGGCGAGGGGGCGACATCAATGCCCTGCTGGTCCAGCTTGGCAAGTTCGGTCGGCCCAAGATCGAGCGAGCGTTCGGCCAGAAGCGTGACCTTGGCCCCATAAGCCCTCAGGAATTCGGCTTCTTCAGCACCATGACCATCGCCGCCGAGCACCGCCACGTTCATGCGCCGGGCCTCATAACCATCGCAGATCGGGCAATAGCGGAGAAGCCCACGCGCCACGCCGATGTCATGCATCGCATCAGGCATCTCGGGACGCCGGTTGACGACGCCCGTCGCAAGGACAACGGTCCGCGCATACAGGACGTTCAGTTCGCAGCTTGCCGAGAAGTGGTCGCCTGACGCGACGATTGCGTCAATCTCACCTCTCTGGACCGTACCGCCATATTCGCGCAGCTGAGCCTGCAATCGCGCAAGAAACGCGACGCCGGAAATGCCTCCGGGAAATCCTGGCAGGTTGCGCGAGTGCGGGATGGAGGCGACGCGCCCTGCCGCCGCGTCATAGACGACGCAGCTCCTGAGAAACCGCGACAGATAGATCGCGGTCATGAGGCCCGCTGGACCGCCGCCCACAATCAGACAGTCGATGACCTCCTCGGGGTCGCCCGTCCAGCCTTGATCGGTCAATCGCAACCTCATCATTACCCCGCGCATGCGCCCGTCCAGGCCCGCGGCCACAGTTCGTCTCGAGAGGAGACGCGGTGAAAAGCGCCCCATGCTCCCTTCTGAATACGCGCCGCCACCGCCGGCCCCTCATCGAGAGCGGTGCGTCGGCACGAAAAAGATCGTGAGGGGTGACCCGCCCGGCTGCGTAATACAGGTGAACCCAATCGAAATGGAGATTACCCTGATGCGTCGCTTGTTCATCACGACTGCCGCCGCGGCCTTATTCTTCGCAGGCGGCGTGGCGAACGCGCACCCGAAGCTGGTGTCCTCCAGCCCCGCCGCCAACGCGGCCGTCGCGACCCCCGAGAAGATCAGCCTTCAGTTCAGCGAGAAACTCGTGCCGGCTTTCTCCAAGGCCGACCTTACCATGGCAGCGATGCCGGGCATGGCGGCCATGAAAATGCCCAGCAGCGCCGCAGTCGGCGCCGATGGCCGGACGCTCACCATCACCCCGAAGCAGCGTCTCCCGCGTGGACGCTACAGCGTCGACTGGCAGGTCGTCTCTGGCGACACACATAAAATCACCGGCAGCTACAATTTCACGGTGAAGTGAGCGAATGCTCGACTGGCCGACCGTCGCCATCCGCTTGGCGTTGTACCTGGTCCTGGCGGCGCTGTTCGGCCTGTCGGCCTTCAGCCTCTACGGCCTTCGCCTTGGCGAGCGCGATGATGCAATCGCGCTGCGGCCTTGGCTCACGGCAAGCGCGGCGCTCGGGTTGCTTCTCTCGGCCGCTGGCCTGATCCTCATGGCCTCGGCGATGGCCGGATCTCCGTTCTGGCCGATCGATCAGGCTGCTGCGGCCGCGCTGCTCGGAGGGTCGGCGGTTGGCACCGCCTGGAAGGTGCGTATGGTGGCGCTCGTCATCGCCGGCGGTGCAGCCCTGCTGGCGCGAGGCAGAGCATCATGGCTGGCTATGGCCATGATTGCGGCAGCCGCGGCATTGGCGACACTCGCGTGGAACGGGCATGGTGCCGCGAGCGAGGGAAGCACGGGATGGCTTCACCTCACTGCGGACATCCTCCATCTCCTTGCTGCCGGTCTGTGGGTCGGGGCGCTGTTCGGATTGCTTCTCCTGATGGCGCGGCGCGCCGAGGAGATCGATGCTGCGCACCTTCGGCTGACCCATCGCGCCCTGCACGGGTTTGGCTCCGTTGGTACGCTCGTTGTTGTTACCCTGGTGGTAACTGGTTTGATCAATAGTTGGCTGCTCGTCGGGCCGACCAATTTCACGGCCTTGGGGACGACACTCTACGGCCTGCTGCTGCTCGCCAAACTGGTCTTGTTCGCAGCGATGCTGGGGCTCGCTTCACTCAATCGTTTCCGCCTCACGCCGGCCTTCGAGCGCTCGATTGCCATGAACGACCATGGCGGGGCGCTTACGGCGCTGCGGGCCAGCCTTGCGGTCGAGACAGCCTGCGTGATCGGCATCCTGGCGCTCGTGGCATGGCTAGGCACCCTCGCGCCACCCGCGTCGGGCATGTAAGCGCTATGGACCAACCGTCCACGCAAGCGCCGCTCAGGCCTTCCACCTTCTTTTACCCACTTACGCGGCTTAACCCTCGCCTCCCAAGACACCCCCCGCTTGGACTGAGCTTACGTGTCCGACGCCCTAAGTCGCCCACAGGCGCTTGCGGGAAGGCCGCGTCGCGCTGCAAAGCTGGGCGTGCGAGAGGGTTGGTCCGGGTGGGCCTGTCAGTGTTTTCAGAGATGAATGAACAAGGGTGGCAAAGTCATGACCGATGGCAAACGCAGTGAAGCCGGCAGCGGCCAGGGTGGCGAAGTCGTCCTCATCACGGGTGCGAGCGGTTTTATCGCCGCAGCGCTGATTGCCCAGCTCGGCGAGCGCTACACGGTCGTCGGCCTTGATCGCGCCGGCCCTCCCGACCCACCGCCGCCCGCGGCGGCGATCGACATAGACCTCGGGTCAGACGAAGCGGTCCGAGTTGCGCTTGACGAGGTGCGCGCACGGTACGGCAACCGCATCGCCTCGGTGATCCACCTCGCCGCCTATTATGATATCACGGGTGACCCCAATCCGCTCTACGACAAGGTCACCGTGCAGGGCACCCGCCGGCTGATTGACGGGCTGCAATCGTTCGAAGTCGGACAATTCGTCTTCGCCAGCACGATGCTCGTTCATAAGCCGACCCCCACACCCGACGAGCGCATCAACGAGGACTCGCCGATCGGCGCGTCCTGGGCCTATCCGCAGTCCAAGGTCGACGCCGAGACATTGCTGCATGAGCGCCACGGAAACATCCCCGTCGTTTATATGCGCGCCGCCGGAGTTTACGACGACGACGGACGCTCGGCTTTTCTCGCGCAGCAGATATCGCAGATTTACGAGCACCGCCTGATTTCGCATTTTTATCCCGGCATGCTGTGTGCGGCGCAGTCATCGGTGCACCGCGACGACTTGGCTGACGCCGTGCTGCGTCTGGTCGATCGGCGGCACGAACTGCCGTCAGAACTGCCGCTGCTCATCGGCGAGCCCGACGCACCCGGCTATGCCGAGATCCAGGACATCGTCGGCGAGGCGCTCCACGGCGAGGGCTGGAAGACGATCCGGATTCCGCAGCCGCTCGCGAAAGCCGGGATCATCCTGCAGAACGAAGCGCTCGGCAGCGACGACTTCATCCAGCCCTGGATGATCGACAGCAGCAACGACCACTATATCCTCGATATTTCACGCGCCCGCTTGCTGCTCGGTTGGGAACCGAAGCATCGCCTCCGGGACACGCTGCCGACGATCGTCGCCGCGCTGAAGCGCCACCCGCGGGCCTGGTATCGGAACAACAAGCTTAACGAGAATCTGGTTGCCTGGCACGATAAGCCAGAGGCCGAACCTGTAGCGCCGGGCCAACAACCCGCAGCGGCAGGCGGTGGAATGGCCGACATGGATCACGGGGCTGCGGACCATAGCAGCATGGACCATGCTGCCATGGGGCACCGACCTGGCGCGGCGGACATGGCGATGACCGGTCACGGTGCACACGGCGATCACATGGCCATAATGGACCGGGACGAGCGCCGTGCGCGCTGGGCTCTTTACGCGAACATCGGTCTTGGGCTGTGGCTCGCCTCCAGCCCGCTCATATACGACTCCGTGACCACGCAGAGCGTCGGCGAGGCCGCGCGCTTCGTAACGATTGATCGCGGGTTGCCGTCGATTGAGTGGCGGGCGAACGCGCTGGCCATCAGCGATGTCGTCAGCGGCCTCGCCATCGTGCTGTTCGGCGCGCTGTCGCTCGTTCCGCGCACCAAGACATGGGCGCAGTGGGCGGTGGCGTTCGTCGGCATCTGGCTGTTCTTCGCCCCGCTGATCTTCTGGAGCCCGAGCGCCGCTCAGTACAACAACAACCTGCTCATCGGCTCGGCCGTGATCGCCCTGTCGGTGCTCGTGCCGATGATGCCGGGCATGAGCATGGCGGGCATGATGGACCCCAAGAACATCCCGCCCGGCTGGACCTATTCGCCATCCACCGACGCACAGCGGCTGCCGATCGTCGCCATGGGTCTGATCGGCCTTCTCACCTCGCGCATCCTCACCGCCTACCAACTGGGGCATATTGACGGCGTTTGGGAGCCGTTTTTCGCCGGCTCCCTGAGCGATCCACGCAACGGCACCGAGGAGATCATCACCTCGGACATGTCCAAGGCCTGGCCGATTCCCGATGGTGGGCTCGGCACGGTCAGCTATGTCCTCGAGATCCTGATGGCGGTAATGGGCACCCGCGACCGCTGGCGGACCATGCCGTGGATGGTGACCTTCTTCGGCATTCTGGTCATCCCGCTCGGCGTCGTCAGCATCTACTTCATCATCAGCCAGCCGATCGTCATCGGCACGTGGAGCACGCTGGCGCTGATCGCCGCGCTCGCCATGCTGATCATGATCCCGTTCGCGCTCGACGAGGTGATTGCGATGGGTCAGTTCCTTCTCTGGGCGCGCCGGCAAGGCAAACCGCTGATCCGCACCTTCTTCCAAGGCGACGCGATCGCGGCCGGCGGAGAGGACACCTCGGACGCGATGGCCTCGCCAAGCACCTTCTGGGCGGACGCGAAGAAGGGTCTGACCCTGCCATGGACGCTGACTGCGAGCATCGTCATCGGCGTCCTGCTGATGCTCACCCGGGTATTGTTCGGCACGGAAGGCGGGATGGCGAACAGCGATCACGTTGTGGGTGCGCTGGTCATCACGGTCGCGATCATCGCCACAGCGGAGGTTGCCCGCGTGCTGCGGCTGATCAATGTCGCGTTCGGAGCCTGGCTCGTGGCCGCGCCTTTCCTCCTGGACGGCGTTGGTCACCTTGGTGCCGTGGCCTCGGTCGTAGCGGGCATTGCGCTCGTCGGCCTCAGCTTTCCAAGGGGGAAGCGCAGCGCCGAGCATTATGCAGGCTGGGACAAGTACGTGATCTGAAAGTATCCTCGATCACTGCTGGCTCCATTGCGGACCTTGATCGCGCATCGCACCGTCTCGCGTGCCTTCGTCGCCGCTTTCTTGCGTCGTTCAATCGGGACCGGTTCACGGTCACGATCTGTCGCCGGCGACGATCGCCCGTTGACGCGGCGATGTTCATCATCGGCTGCCTTGGTGATCGCGCCCTCCGCCCAATACTGCTAATGAGAGCTGTTCGCATAGTGCGCGACGAGTAAAGCTTGGAGACGATCACCCATATGCCGTCACTTCGGGTCGCGCTGATTAAGCCTGCACTCGCGCTGGTCGCGTCGCTTATGCTGCTGTTGATTCCCGCTGCGGCGACGGCCGATCCCGGCGACGTGCAAACCGCTTGGCGTCTGCTCGATTATATGGCGGTCGATTATGGCGGTGCGGTCGCCAACGGCGCGGTCACAAGTGCGTCCGAATACGCGGAGATGACGGAGTTCGCCGCAGGCGTGTCCACCCGCCTGCGCGCGCTCCCTGCGACACCTGAGCGGCAATCCCTGATCCAACGGGCTTCGCAGCTCCAAGGCGTGATTGCCCGCAAGGGCTCGGCCCAACAGGTCGCGGCGCTCGCCTACGGGCTCGCCGCCGATCTGCTCAAGGCCTATCCGGTTCCGCTCGCCCCGGACAAGACACCGGACATCTCCACAGCAGGAGCGGTTTTTCGACAATCCTGCGCGTCCTGCCACGGCATGACAGGCAACGGGCACGGTCCCGACGCCGCCAAGCTCGACCCGCCACCGATCGCCTTTACTGATGCCGAGCGAGCGCGCCAGCGCAGCGTGTTCGCGCTCTATCAGGTGATAAGCCAAGGCATCGACGGAACCGCGATGCAGAGCTTCGTCGATCTGTCTAGCGATCAGCGCTGGGCGCTCGCGTTCCGCTCCGGCAGCTTCGCCTCCACCGACGCACAAGCGGTCGAGGGTGAGCGGCTGTGGAAGTCGGACGCGAGCTTGCGGGCACGAATTCCCGACCTGAAAACCCTGGTCGCGCTCACCCCCGCCGCGCTTGCGGGCAGCATCGGGCAGGTGAAAGCCGACGCGGTGCTCGCCTATCTGCGTCGCCACCCCGATCAGGTGATGCAACAAGCCCCAAGCCCGCTCGCCGTGGCGCGCGCCAAGCTTGCGCAAAGCCTCGCCGCGTTCCAGCGCGGCGACCGGCGCGCTGCAAAGGAACTGGCGCTGTCCGCCTACCTCGACGGGTTCGAGCCGATCGAACCGACGCTCTCGGCGCGCGACCCGAACCTCATGTCCCGGATCGAAGGCGCGATGGGAGAATATCGCGCCGCTGTGGAGAGCAGCACGTCAGCCGATGACGTGACCGAACGAGTGGCAGTGCTGGGCGGCCTGTTCGATGATGCCGAGGCCGCGCTCGCGCCCGACGCCGCGACGCAGGCGTCCACCTTCTTGGGAGCCTTCACGATCCTGCTGCGCGAAGGGCTGGAAGCTCTCTTGATCGTGGTGGCCATGATTGCGTTCCTCCGCAAAGCGGAGCGGCCGGAAGCCATGCGCTATGTGCATGGTGGCTGGGTCGGCGCGCTCGTCGCCGGCGGGATTACCTGGGCGGTTGCCACCTATGCGATCGGTATAAGCGGCGCGAGCCGGGAACTGACGGAAGGGTTCGGCTCGCTGTTCGCGGCCGTGGTCCTGCTCTCGGTCGGAATCTGGATGCACGGCAAGGCACAAGCTGATCAATGGCAACGCTATATCCGCGAGAAAATGTCACGGGCGCTATCGGGCGGGTCGGGATGGTTCCTGTTCGGGCTCGCATTCCTGGTTGTCTATCGGGAGGTATTCGAGACGATCCTTTTCTACGCCGCGCTCTCGACACAGGGGAACACCGCGATGCTGCTGGCCGGGGCCGGCGCAGCGATCAGCCTTCTCGCCGTCATCGCCTGGGCCATGCTCCGCTACAGCCGGACGCTGCCGATTACGCAGTTCTTCCGCTACAGCTCATGGCTGATGGCCGCTCTGACGGTCGTGCTGGCCGGTAAGGGAGTCGCTGCTCTCCAAGAGGCGGGGATCATCGACATAGCGCCGCTCGCCAGCGTGCCACGTATCTCGATGTTGGGCCTGTTCCCGACATTTCAGTCGGTGCTGGCACAACTCCTGATGCTTGCCGCGATCATGATCGGGTTCGCCTGGAACCGCCGCGCCAAGCCGCGGACGGGCGGGCCGCTAGCCTAGCGGCAGGGCAGGTGACGCCCCTCTCTAAAGCGTTGCTGCCAACCCTGACCGTGCATCGCACCGTCTCACGCGCCTTGGCTCGCAATGTAACGGGAGGGCGGCGGGGAAAGCGCCGCCCTCGGGCCATTTACGCGGCCATCTTGTCGCAAGCGTCGGCGCACTTGCGACACGCGGCGACGCAATCCTCCATGCCGTCCAGCCCTTCGCAGCTCGACGCGCACGCCCGGCAAATCTCGGCGCACTCGCGGCAGATATGCCGGTGGTGCTCGGACTTGCGCGCCATGAAGTCGATCGCGACACTGCAAATCTGAGCACAGTCCAGCATCAGCTTCATGTGCTGAGGCTCGGCGTGTCGCCCGCCCGCCTCCAGGCAGTGATTCATCGCCATGTGAAGGCAGGTGATGTGGCATTCATGGCAGGCGTCCATGCACGCCTTCATCTCGGGATCGATCTGATGCATTGTCTTTCCTTCCATATGCGCCCCCCTCCCCTTGTATATACGCGGTTCTTGGCGCTTTCCCTCGCCGGGGTCGGGACTTCACCGTCCTTGCGGCTCGGACCATGGTCCAAGGTCAACCCTTTTCTTTAGCGCAACGCAGACTCACATGTTCCACTCCGATCGCAAGATCGTCCAGGATCGGGCAATCCGGTCGATCTCCGCCCGCGCAGCGACGCGCCAGATCTTCGAGCGACTTGCGCATCGCTCGGAGCTCGTGCTCCTTGCGCTCCATCTCCGCGGCTCGTGCAAGCGCGAGGGCCTTGACCTCACCACTCGCCCGATCGCCGTCCTGCCACAGCGCGACGAGCTGGCCGATCTCCGAAATTGGAAAGCCCAGATCGCGTGCGCGGCCGATGAAGCGCAACATGTGGACTTCGCGTTCGTCATAGTCGCGGTAGCCGGAATCACGCCGCGTGGCCTTCGGAATGAGGCCGATCGCCTCATAATGGCGGATCATCCGCTGGCTGACGCCCGAAGCTTTGGCCGCCTGTCCTATATTCACGTATCGCCTCCTCAAGCCGCTGTCGGACGCCAACGGCGAAGCGTCAGAGCATTGGCGACGACGCTGACACTCGACAGCGCCATCGCCGCGCCGGCGATCACCGGGCTTAGATACCCGAACGCTGCCAGCGGGATGCCGACCAGGTTGTAGATGAACGCCCAGAACAGCCCCTGGCGGATCTTGGAATATGTCCGTTTGGAGATGTCGATCGCGTCCGCGACCAGGCGCGGATCGCCCCGCATCAGCGTGATGCCCGCTGCGTGCATCGCAACGTCTGTTCCGGTTGACATGGCGATGCCGACATCTGCTGCAGCGAGGGCAGGGGCGTCGTTGACGCCGTCCCCGACCATCGCGACCGTGCGGTCCCCGCCCCGCAATGCTGCCACCGCATCCGACTTTCCTTCCGGCAGGACATTGGCAACGAAATCGTCGATGCCGAGCTTGGCCGCCGCTGCGCGGGCGCTTCCCGCATTGTCTCCGGTCAGCATCACGCTGCGTATGCCACGGCCATGCAGCGCCGCCACGGCAGCAGCGGCGGAAGCCTTGACCTCGTCGCCGAACGCCAGAAGGCCGAGAAGGCGGCGTTCGGGCGCGCGTTCCGCGACCCAGGAGACCGTCCGTCCCTCGGCTTCCAGCCTGGCCGCCTCACTCGCCAGCGGTGTCATCACGATAGCTTCGTCGTCCATCAAGCGCGTGCTGCCGAGGATCAGGTTGCGGCCGTTGACGTCTGCAGCAACCCCGCGGCCGGGCAGGCCGCGCATCCCGTTGGCGCGGGCGGGTTCGACGCCTTCCGAGCTGGCCCACGCCAAGACGGCCCGGGCGAGCGGATGCTCGCTTCCAGCCTGAAGCGCCGCGGCGAGCGCGATCAGCTCGGCGCGTTCGGCCCCCTCGGCCGGCAGTGCGGCCAGCAGCGAGGGCTTGCCCTCGGTCAGCGTGCCGGTCTTGTCGAACGCGACGATGTTGATGCGGTGCGCGGTCTCCAGCGCCTCCGCGTCCTTGATGAGGACACCGGCCCGCGCGGCAACGCCCGTGCCGGCCATGATCGCGGTCGGCGTGGCCAGGCCGAGCGCGCACGGACAGGCGATGACGAGCACCGCGACCGCGTTCAGGATCGCGACTTCCACTCCGGCGCCGGCGATCAGCCAGCCGGCGAGGGTCAGCGCGGCTATGACGAGGACGATTGGCACGAACACGGCGCTGACCTTGTCGACGAGCCGCTGGATCGGAGCCTTGGCGCCCTGCGCGCTTTCGACAAGGCGCACGATGCGAGCGAGGGTGGTCTCAGCCCCCACCGCCGTCGTCTCGACCAGGATGAGGCCGTCCGCGTTGATCGATCCGCCGGTCACTGGGTCTCCAGCGGCCTTGGCGACCGGAAGGCTCTCTCCGGTGAGCATGGATTCATCGACATGGGTTGCTCCCTCGATCAGTCGTCCATCGACGGGGATGCGCTCGCCGGGCCGGACGCGGACGCGGTCACCCGAGCGCACCTCCGCCAGGGCAATCTCTCGTTCGCTGCCGTCGGTGCCGACAACGCGAGCCTGGTCGGGCCGCAGCGCCATCAGCGCGCGGATCGCCTCTCCGGTCTGACGCTTGGCGCGGCCTTCGAGCCATTTGCCGAGCAGGATAAGGGTGATGACGACGGCCGAAGCCTCGAAGTAATAATGCGCATCCATGCCGTGCATCGGCGCGAACAGCAGCTGGTAGAGGCTGAGCCCGTAGGCGGCCGATGTGCCGATCGCGACCAACAGGTCCATGTTGCCGGTTCGGGCGCGCGCGGCCTTCCAACCCGCGCGATAGAAGCGCGCGCCCAGCCAGAACTGCACGGGCGTCGCGAGCAGCAGCTGGATCCAGCCCGGCACCGCCACCTCGATACCGAACGGGGCCAGCAGCATCGGAACGACCAGCGGCAGCGACAGCGCCGCGGCGATCAGCACGTGGCGGAGCTCTCTTGTTGCGGCTGCGTCGCGGCGGGCGTCCTCGGCGCTTCGTTCCGCCTCCGCCGATCCGGTGCGCGCGAATGCGGTGTAACCAGCGCTTTCGACGGCCTCGACCAAGACATAAGTGGGGACGCCACCCACCGTTTCGATCCGCGCCGTCTCGGCTGCCTGGTTGACACTCGCGGAGCGGACGCCGGGCACTTTCAGCAGCGCCTTCTCGACCCGGCCGACACATGAGGCGCAGGTCATGCCCGTGATCGTCAACTCGGTCGTTTGCGTCAACGGGGTGTAGCCCGCCGCAAGAACCGCATCGGCTACGGCAGCGACATCGGATCGTCCATCGACGAACTCGACGTTCGCGCGCTCCGTCGCGAGATTGACCGAGACGCCGGCGACGCCCGGCACCCCGGCGATGGCGCGCTCCACCCGCCCGACACACGTCGCGCAGGTCATGCCATCGATGGCCAGCGACAGCCTGTCTTCGCTTCTCGCCTGTGTCTGCATTGGCAGCTGCGCCGGGGCGCTCATGGTCGTCTCCACTACTGAGTCGATGGCCTTATCGTCCCTCACATCGTGTCAAGGTCAACAGCTAAATACACCCCTTGACCCTGACACAGTGTCAAACCCCACATCTGCTTCATCCACCTCATGGAAGAACGAAGATGATCGATTTCAAAGTTCAGGGAATGACCTGCGGAGGCTGTGCGCGCGGTGTGACCAGCGCGCTTCAGCGCGTCGATGCCAAGGCCGTTGTCAACGTCGACTTGGCGAGCAAGACCGTTTCGGTAAACTCGACGGCCGATGTACAGCAACTCAAGCGGGCCATAGAGAAGGCCGGCTTCGCGGTGACGCAATAGAGAGCCCTATTTTGCCTGAGGGCTTTCGGGGCGGGCGCGTAAAAGGATTGTGCGTTGATCCGCACGCGCCCGCCTCGCGATCATAAGTGCACCGGCCTGAAACGGTCATGACACCGGCTGAAGCCTCAAAAGTCCGCGTTGTTACTTTATGGGGCGGGCGCGACCTTGACGGTGCATCGCACCGTCTCACGGGCTTTCGCAGCAGCTTCTACGCACCTTTCAATCGCTTCGCGATTAACCGTCACGATTCTGTCGGCCGCGACGATCCCACGGAACGCGGTCGGGCTGGCGCTCTGCATTAGGCGCTGCCCTGCTTCCCAACGTGGTAGGCCGAGCGTTCACGCCGCGATGCGCTGCGCCATCTGCTTGGGCGTCATCGCCATGACCGGGGCTTTGGAAAGAATATGGACAACATGGTCGATGCGGCCGGTCGCCGTGTCCACGCCCTGCTGAAGCACGCCAAGCGCCTTGCTGTAGTCGGGCACGTTGATCGCGCGGCGCGCTCGGCCGCCAAGCCCTCCACGGCACGGCGTAGCAATGCCAGCTCACGGTCCTGACCTTCTATCGCGGCACGCAACCGGTCGAACGCGCGGGCCTGGTCCTGCTCGGGCCGGGCATGGTCGCCCGCCATGTCCCTTGCCCCGGTCGCGCGACAGGGCGCGGACGAGCTGGCGCTGGTCGGCGAAGTCGCGCGGCCGTAATGGAGATGCACGTCGTCGCGATGCCGCGACATGCCGACATAGGCGCTGTGCCGGTCCATGCCGGGGGTGGCGAGGACAGGGGCGCGATCGACCGTCACCCCCTGCGATTTATGGATGGTGGCGGCATAGCCATGATCGACATGGGCATAATCCTTGGTGTCGAACGCGACACCGCGCCCGTCATCGAGGCGCACCGCCATGCCCTCGGGCGATACCCGCTCGATCGGGCGAGCGTGCCGTTCTTGACCCCCATGCCCCGTTCGTTGCGAAGGAACATGATGCGGTCGCCGGTCGCGAACTGGCGTGTCCCCCGCTCGGCCTTCACCGTCACGTCGCCGCCAAGGTCGTCCGACGAACGCCCAGCGCCAGCGCGGCGATCAGGTAGCGCATACAGATCTTGGTCGAAGCATCGTTGGCGGTCCCGTCCGATTGGAGCGGGACCATGCGGTTATTGAGCAGGCTTGCCCATTTTGCGGAGCATCGCATTCAGGGTCGCGATTTCGCGGTTCTGGCTTGTGATGGCTTTCTGCGCCTCGCCCCGGACCTCTGCATTCTGGGAACTGCGAAGCGCGATCTGCGACATCGCGACCGCACCGCGGTGATGCTCGATCATCTTGCGAATCCACGTCTCGCCGGCATCGGCTCCCTTCGCCGCCATCATCTTCTGGTGCATGTCCATCTCGGCCGGGCCATAGGGGTTGGCCGCGGTCGGCTGCATCATCTTGGAATGATCCATGCCTTGATGGTTCATCCCCTGATGACCCGCCTGCTGGGCAAGAGCCGGAGTGGCGATAAAGGCGAGGGTCGCCAGCATAGGTGTAAGTCGCATCTCAATCTCCTTATGGACATTCTACGCGCCAGAGAGGTGCACCCCTCAATCGCGCGCAGCATTAATCGCCGGGCGACGCTTCGTATCCGCCGCTCTCAATTCACAGCCGCGAGAGAATTGCCTTCATCTGTTCGATCTCGCGGCGCTGCCCTTCGACGATCTCGCCGCATAGCGCCTTCAGCTCGGGGTCGGTAAGCGATGCCTCTTGGCACATGAGGATCGCGCCTGAGTGATGCGGGATCATCGACCGCGTGAAGGCCCGGTCCCCGATCGTCGTCTGCGTCCGAATGAGCGCGTAGCTGCCGAGGAAGACCGCGATTGAGCCGATTATCAGTGCGTTGTTCGCGGCTTTGGAGGGAAACATATGGCGCATAGCGAGGATCATGGCGACCACCATCGGCGCGACCATCATCAATGTCATGTAGAACATATTCAGGTTGTTGTAGAAGCTGCCCAGGCTGTCGATCATCACAAACATGACGAAATACATGATGATGCCGCTGATGACGGTCTGGACCGTCAGACTCACATAGGCGTTCTTCATCATCGCTACTCTCCCGTGTTGATGCCACCCGCCCGAATGAATGCACCGCGCCGTGTCGCGCGACGCCGGACAGGCCAGCGCATCCACAACAAAACTGCGCCGCCGATCCAGAACACCAACCCGCCGATCGCAAAAGCGAGCAACCAGGGCGTGTTGAAATCCTCGTGGTTCTTCCAGTCCATGATGTGCAGGCCCCAGAAGAAGTCGTAGAGCCGCCAGGTGCCGGTTCGCACCGCGGTGATCCGCCCGGTGTCGGCCGCAACAAACACGCGCGTGTCGTCTGCATCGTCGAACGCAACCCGCCAAGCGGGGAGCGCACCGCGATATTCCGGCGCGGCCCGTTCAATCCGCTCGATGCGAGCGCTTGGTCGACCTTCCCCGCGCCACGCCGAGCGTGCCACGGTCTCGGCTTGGGCGGCGGTCGCGGGCGGCAACAGCGCGCCCGTGGTCGCATCGGCAAGCCGGATGCCCTTGGGCGTGGTCAGCTCGGCGACCGGACGGCCGAGCGACATACGGTAGGTCAGCGAAGTGACGGGTGCGCCAATGCTTTCCGTCAACACCGCCGGTGACACCAGCGCCACGCCTGACGGGATCGGGGCCGCGAGAGTGCGGTCGACAAGGTGATCGCCATGCACCTTGTCGATCGGCAGGAAACTCATCAGCGTTCCACTGGCGAACCAGAGCAGGAGTTGGATGCCGATGATGATCGCGAGCCATTTATGCGTCTTGCTCGCGAACTGGTGAAGCCGCGCGCGTCGCGTCCTCAGAACCACGTCCGAATGCCGACAACGAAGCTGGGGCCACCAACATCCTCGCCTTCAGCACGGGCGAAGCGCGCGCTACGGCCTAGGCTACGGTCATAGGAAACGCCGATGTAGGGCGCAAACTCGCGCTTGATCTCGTATCGTAGCCGCAGCCCCAACTCGATATTGCTGATCCCGGAGCCGATACCGAGTTCCGGGACATCTTGAGCGGCGAGATTTGCCTCGGCGCGCGGTTGCAGGATCAGCCGCTGAGTGATGCGCTGATCGTAATAGCCCTCCAAACGACCGAGCAAATCGCCCTTGTTCGACAGAAACAGGGCGCCTTCGACGTCAAAGAAACCGGGTGCCAGACTTTCGAAGCCGATCGTCGCATAGACCCGCGACGGGTCGGGCGTGATGTCGTAGCGGATACCCGCCTGAACATCGGTAAAAGGCCCGATCGCACGCGAGTAGAGCGCCTGCACCTCCGCACCTTCGAGACGGTCTCCGACCGATCCTTCGCCTTCGGTTTTAATGACAAAGCGGTTGATGTCGCCGCCATACCAGGCACTGCCGTCCCAGCGATAACCATCGCGGCCTTTGCGAACCTGATATTCCGCAAGGTTGAAGAGCACCATCGAAACCTTGTTGCCGCCATGCTCGCTGCGAAGCTCCTGTCGCGCTGCGGCCATTGCCGCAGGCGAATAGATCCGGTCAGCATAGCTGTCAGTAGGCGCCGCCGGAGCGGGGGCGTTGCCGGGGGCGAGCGCAGTCCCGGTGGCGGTGTGCCCCGGACGGGTTTCCGCCATTGTTGCGCCGGGCGCCATGCCGGGCATGCTGGAATGATCCATCGGCTGTGCCGCGCCGCCAGAGTTTGGCGTAGCCATCCCGCCGGGCATACTCGACATGTCATGCCCTTCCGGCATCGGAGTGGCGGACTGTGCAGCTTGGCTGGTCGAACCACCGGGCATGGCCATGCCCGGCATCGTCGACATATCGTGACCCGCGTGCGGATCAGCCGCGGGAGCCGGACTTTTTGTCACGGGCTTACGTGGTGATGCAGAGGGCTTCTGCGTTGCCGCGCCCGACCGTGGCTTGGCGGTTCGACGTGCAGGAGCTTTCGCCGCCGGCTTGCTAGCGGGCTTGCGCGCGGCGGGCTTCTGCGGCGCGGGCATCTTCATCCCCGGCATGTTCGAATGATCCATCTGCTGCGCCGCCGCAGGTGCCGCGAGCACCATGATCGCCCCGATCACGAGGGTCACCTTCATGCCGCTTCTCCCCGCGGACGGACCGTGACGACCTGCATCATCCCGGCGTGCATGTGATAAAGCATGTGGCAGTGAAACGCCCAGTCGCCGACCGCGTCGGCGGTCAAGTCGAAGGTTACCTTGCCGCCTGGCTGCACGCCGACCGTATGCTTGCGAGGAGCGCGGTCGCCGTGTCCGGTAACGAGTTCAAAAAAGTGCCCATGAAGATGGATGGGATGCCCCATCATCGTATCGTTAACGAGCGTGATGCGCACCCTCTCACCTTCCAGGAAGGGGATCGGCTCCTTGACCTCGTTGAGCTTCTCACCATCGAACGACCACATGTAACGTTCCATGTTTGCAGTCAGGTGGATTTCCATCGCCCGGTCGGGGGCACGAACATCGGGATTACGCGTGGTCGACATCAGATCGCGATAGACAAGCACGCGGTGATCCAAGCCGACCAACCCTTGTCCCGGCTCACCTGTCCGATCCATCGCCATTGGCGAGATCGTCTGAACACCCGGACCTTTCTTCACCTGCGGCGCATTTTTGAAGTCGCGCATGCTCATGCTCATGCCGCCCATCGCCCCGGCACCCATGTCCATACCGGCCATGTCCCCGCCAGGCTGGCCGGCGGGAGCGCTTCCCATCCCCGCCATCTTGCTATGATCCATCCCCGCCATGACACCTGCGGACTGGGCAGGGGCGCCGGCACCCATGCCCGGCATTGCGCTGTGATCCATCCCTTGCATAGAACGCGCCGCCGCTGGAGCAGCCTGGCCTCCAGGGGCGCTCGATGCCGTCGAGGCCATTCCTGAATGATCCATGCCCTGCATGCCCGCATCGCCGGACATGTCCATATCCATTCCCATGTCCTTCATCGTCAGGATCGGGCGCTTGCGAAGCGGCGGCACTTCGGCCGCCATGCCTTCGCGAGGGGCAAGCGTCGCCCGAGCCATTCCCGATCGATCGATCGCTTCGCCAACAAGCGTATAGGCCCGGTCATCCGTCGGCGTCACGATCATGTCGTACGTTTCTGCGACGGCGATCTGGAACTCATCAATCTCAACAGGCACTACATTCTGACCGTCTGCCTGCACGACCGTGAGCTTGAGCCCGGGAATCCGGACATTGAAGTCGGTCATCGCCGATGCGTTGATGAAACGCAGCCGCACCCGCTCACCCGGACGGAACAGCGCGGTCCAGTTATCTTTCGGGCCGTGGCCGTTCACGAGATAAGTGTAGGTCGATCCGGTGACGTCCGAGATGTCGGTTGGGTCCATCCGCATCTTGCCCCATTCGATGCGTTCCTTGAGGGTCTGGTCCTTGCCGGAAAGCAAACTACCCAGCGTTTGCTTCTGGTAGTTGAAGTAACCGGCCTGCTGCTTCAGCTTCCGAAAAATTGCGTGCGGGTGCATCGGGCTGTGATCGGACAGTACGATGACATGCTCGCGATCCGATTGGATGGGGTCTTCGCCTGCCGGATCGACGACGATGGGTCCGTAATGACCGAGTTGCTCCTGAAGCCCCGAGTGACTGTGATACCAGTACGTGCCCGACTGGATGACCGGAAACTCGTACACAAAGGTCGACTTTGCTTTAATGCCGGGAAAGCTGATCCCGGGCACCCCATCATACTGGAATGGCACCAATAAACCGTGCCAATGGATCGAGCTGTCCTCGTCAAGGTCGTTAGTGACCGAGAGGCGCACATGCTGCCCCTCGCGCAAGCGAACCAGGGGGGCAGGGACGGTGCCGTTAATGCCGATGGCATGGCTATCGCGGCCATCGATCGTCATCATCTGACGAGCGATGCGGAGCGAGATGTCCGGACCGACCACAGTCGGTAGCGGTCTTACAAGGCCGGCTGATCCGGTTTGCGCCCATGCCGGCATGTAGGCCGATAGGGCGAGGCCGCCCCCTGCGAGAGTGGCGCCGCGCAAAAGCTGCCGCCGGTCGATGGTCTTGCTCATAAGCTTCCTGATCGATTGAACGGGATTGGCTGTTCAATGGATGATACGTACGCAATGCATCGACCCCTCATCCATTCGACAAGCCTTGCTGCAATTTTACGATTCCGAACCGCGATCCCGCGCTTTCTGGACGTTCAACAGCTTGGCATAGCAAAAGGAGCGTATCCGTGCGGTATGCCGTTCCGTAAGGGCCGCAAACAGACCACAGACAAAAACCGCAAGTGCAAGCGTAAGGCCAACAAGTGCGATGTTGTTGGCCGCGGGCGGTAGGCGTTCAGAATCCAGCAGCAATGCCGCCACGAATGCCATGATTGGGAAGTGCAGGGCGTAGAGCGAAAAGCTGGCTTTTGCGCCGTAAGAGGCAAACGGTCGCAACCAACCCGGCGACGGCAGATTCGTCCGAATCAATACGTACAGAAAGAGTGTGAATGCGCCTGCCAGCGCCAGTTCGAGGCCCTCAAGTCCGACAACCCGCACGACGACAAGCATTGCAATTAATATAGTACCTGCAACAACAAGCCAGATACGGCCAATCGATGTTCGACGCAAATTGATCAGATGCGCTTTGGTCAGACGATGAAGTACGGCGCCACATAGCCAACATCCAAAGCCGATCACCATGAATGGCGTAACCCAGGCGAGGCCAATGAAGACCAAGAAGATTGATGGGCGATGTAACCGCCAACTAACGACGATAGCCGGAAACCAGACGTAGAACCAAAATTCGTACGCAAGACTCCATAGTGGGCCGTTGGTGCCGAACGGCGCGACTACGATACCCTGCAGAAAGAGAATATTGCCTAGGAGCACAGGCCAATCAAGCGCGCCGGCGACGTCCTTGCGCAGCACATAAGTCTCTGTTGTTCCGAGGTGGGTCGATGATCCAAGCACATAGACGCAGATCGCGTCGAGCGCTCCGCCGATCGCCAGCGCCGGCAGAAGCACAACCAGCAATCGCGCGAGGCGGTCGATCAGGTAACTCGACCAATGCCAATCCCCCATTCGGCCGTCGACGCTGCGCGCGATCCAGAAGCCACTGAGCACGAAGAACAGAATGACGCTTGCATGCGCGTAGCCGGCTAGAAAATAGCCGGCCGAGGCCGCGATCGAGGCCTGTCCGCGATAGTCTTCGATAAGGAGATACCAGGCATGGGCGAACGCGACCACGACAGCCAGCACGCAGCGCATGGCGTCCATAACCGTAAAGGCGCCCTGACCTGGTATATGGTCACCGCGCCCCCTGTTCTGCTCTGAACTCGCTGTCGCGCCGCCTTCACGGTGCCTGTCTTTTTCATCCCCCATGCACACAATACGACGGTAAGGCGCGCACCCCTCAAGCTCCCCTCTACTTTTTACCGAAAGCGCGAGGGGTGGGCTCTTATGACAACGATGCAGCCAGTCGTTGGCGGGCGCGATAGAGGCGGGTTTCAACCGCCTTCTCGCTTATTTCGAGTATCAATGCCGTCTCCGCCTGAGTCATCCCTTCGATCGTCCGCAGCACGAGCGGCTCTTTCAACGTCCTCGGCAACGCGGCGATGGCACGTGTCACCCGATCCAGTTCTTGCCGGTCCGCTACGGCGTCCTCGATCGCGCCGCGATCCTCCGCCACAGCTTCGGCCTCCCTGCCGATCGGGGTCGTGAATGACAGGAACTGCCGCACGGCGCGCTTGCGCCGCCAGTCCCGGCACTTGTTGAGCGCGATTACCGACAGCCAAGTGCGTAGCGGTCGGCTCACATCATAGCGGGACAACGCGCTATGTGCGGCGATGAACGTCTCCTGCGTGAGATCCAATGACTCGTCGGCGTCGCCGACATAGCCGCGGACCAAGCGGTAGATCGCGGCTTGGTGTCGGTGCATGATCTGGGCGAACGCGGTCTGTCGCCCCGCGAGGCAGAGTGTCGCCAGCTCCCCATCGGAAAGCGCCGTCAGATCAATCGTCACCGTGCGTCGTCGGTCAGCGCCTTCACCACCGCCCGATCAAACTGCGCGGTCTGGTCAGGCCGAAGAATCTGCCGCATCGCAAAGATGTGCGCCAGCGTCGCCTTCTGAAGCTTACCCATGACGGCATGGCTTCGATCGACCGCAGCAGCGACCCGTGGCCCGTTGCCATGCTCGACCTCGATCGCTTCGGCGAGCCGGGCGTTGTCCGCCCGCAGTTCCAGCTCGAACGCGCGGCGCTGCACTGCAAACCGCTCCTCCAGCACCGTGAGGCGCGCCTCCTGATTGGCGTCCAGCGCTAGCTTGTGATGGAGAACATCATGCAGCTCCGCACCGGGTTGGGGACGAATAGGGAGCAGCGCGCGCCCGACAAACACCCCGATGATCGCCGCAACGAAGCAGGCGAGCACGCCAAGGAACAGGCGGGTGCGGCCGCTCATGGCGCGCCGAGCAGCAAGGTCGAGGGCGCGAGCGGCGACACCGGTCCCAAGGGCGACAGCGACGCTGCGCTTGCCTGCTTCGCAGGCATGCCAGCGCCGACCATCCCCATGATAAGGGCTGCGGCGATCGTCATGGCACCGATGCCCGCGCCAACGCGCACGGCAGGCCGCGAAGCGATGCGCGCCATTACCTGAGCTTCTATCCCTTCAAGGCCGGAGGGCACAGGTGCCTGCGCCAGCCTCATCAACACTGCGTCGAGCTCGTCCATATCGTTCACTCCGCCCCTCTAACATGGATACGCAAACGAAGCTCTCATCCCTCATTTCGATCTTTTGAGGGGTAAGCGATCGGAGCGCGTAATGAAGGACAGGAACCCTCCTGTCGAAAGGCTCGCTATGCGCCGCGTATCTGTTCTGACTGCCGCTGCCGCTCTCGTCATGTTCCCCGGCGCGGCGAACGCGCATCCTAAGCTTGTGTCGGCATCACCGGCCGCCAACGCGACGGTCGCAAAACCCGCTCGCATCGAACTTCATTTCAGCGAGAAGCTGATGCCAGCCTTCTCCAAGGCCGATCTCACGATGGCAGCGATGCCCGGCATGGCAGCCATGAAGATGTCCAGCACTTCCGCGCTCTCGTCCGATGGCCGGACCCTCATCATCACCCCGAAATCACCGCTCCCATCGGGTCGGTACAGCATCGCATGGAACATCGTCTCGACGGATACTCACAAGATTTCTGGAACCCACGTTTTTGCGGTGAAGTAAGTGATGGGAGACTGGTCGCTGATCGGCGTTCGCTTCGCGCTTTATCTAGCGATGGCGGCTCTGTTCGGCCTTGCCGCATTCAGCCTTTATGCACTTCGGGGACGCGAGCGCGATGACGCGCTCGCGCTACGCCCTTTGCTGGTCTCCAGCGCTGGCCTGAGCCTGCTGATCTCGGCGGCCTGGGTCGTGCTCACGGCCTCTTCGATGGCGGGTACGCCGGCGTGGCCGGTCGATCGTGAAGCGGTCGGTGCACTGCTCACCGGCTCAGCGATCGGGGCGGCATGGAAGCTGCGCATGGTGATGCTCGCCCTCGCAGCGCTGGCGGCGCTCGTCGCGGGCGGGCGCGGCATCTGGCTGGGCGCGGTTGCGCTCTGCTCGGCCGTGGCGCTGGCGACGCTGGCCTGGACCGGACATGGCGCGATGGATGAAGCGGCGATGGGTTGGGTCCACCTCATCGCCGACATTCTCCATCTGATCGCCTCTGGCGCCTGGGTTGGCGCATTATTGGGGCTGGTTCTGCTGGTCACCAGGCGCGCGGCGCGCGTCGATCCCGCCCATCTCGGGCTGACACACCGGGCACTGCATGGGTTCGGTGCGGTCGGGACGATCGTGGTCGGCACAATCGTCGTCACCGG
>JAAIGE0100675621.1_pt1 | contig 28563 bp, 27 predicted proteins | sample 6487951 | NCBI WGS metagenome assembly JAAIGE01 (sample SAMN13974128, study PRJNA590717) | phyllosphere metagenome | biome: tomato field; feature: multiple bacterial spot infested tomato fields; material: tomato leaves; isolation source: leaves from tomato fields | host: Solanum lycopersicum ...
GCACTCGGAAGAGCGCGAGCAGCTGATGGACAAGCTGCAGGAAGGCGCGATCCTGAAGGGTGTCGTCAAGAACCTGACCGACTACGGCGCGTTCGTGGACCTGGGCGGTATCGACGGCCTGCTGCACATCACCGACATGGCCTGGAAGCGCGTGCGCCATCCGTCCGAAGTGGTCAACGTCGGCGACGAGCTGGACGTGCGCGTGCTGAAGTTCGATCGCGAGCGTAACCGCGTCAGCCTCGGCCTGAAGCAGCTGGGCGAAGATCCGTGGGACAACATCGCGCGTCGTTACCCGGCCAACAGCCGCGTGTTCGGCAAGGTCTCCAACGTCACCGATTACGGCGCGTTCGTCGAGATCGAGCCGGGCGTGGAAGGCCTGGTGCACGTCTCCGAGATGGATTGGACCAACAAGAACGTCAACCCGTCCAAGGTCGTGCAGGTCGGTGACGAAGTCGAAGTCATGGTCCTGGACGTGGACGAGGAGCGTCGCCGCATCTCGCTGGGCATGAAGCAGGTTGCCGCCAATCCGTGGGAAACCTTCGCTGCCACCCACAAGAAGAACGACAAGGTGTCCGGTCAGATCAAGTCGATCACCGACTTCGGCATCTTCATCGGTCTGGACGGCGGCATCGACGGTCTGGTCCACCTGTCCGACATCAGCTGGAACACCACCGGCGAAGATGTCGTGCGCAATTACAAGAAGGGCGACACGCTGGAAGCCGTGGTGCTGGCAGTGGACCCGGAGCGCGAGCGCATCAGCCTGGGCGTCAAGCAGCTGGAGCAGGACCCGTTCGGTCAGTACATGGCGTCCAACCCGAAGGGCTCGAAGGTCGAAGGCGTGGTGCGTGAAGTGGATGCCAAGGGCGCCACGATCGACCTGGCCGATGGCATCGAAGGCTACGTCGCTGCACGCGACATCGCCAACGAGCGCGTCGACGACGCCACTCAGCACCTGAAGGTCGGCGACAAGATCGAAGCCAAGTTCGTGGGCATGGACCGTAAGGGCCGCACCCTGCAGCTGTCGATCAAGGCCAAGGACGATGCCGAAATGCGCGAAACGTTGGAGGACTACCAGTCCGCCTCCGCGTCGGGCGGCATGACTCAGCTGGGCGCGCTGCTGCGTGCACAGTTGAACAACAACAAGTCCGAGTAAGCGCGTAGCGCTCGCAAGAGCGTAATGGATCGGCCCGGGCTTGCCCGGGCCGATTCCGATGTGTCAGTCGAAAAAAACAAGTCTTCCCATGACCAAGTCCGAATTGATTGAAATCCTGGCGCGACGCCAAGCGCATCTGAAGTCGGACGACGTGGATCTGGCAGTGAAGTCGCTGCTGGAAATGATGGGGCAGGCGCTCTCCGATGGCGATCGGATCGAAATTCGCGGGTTCGGCAGTTTTTCGCTGCATTACCGTCCGCCACGTCTGGGACGTAATCCCAAGACCGGCGAGTCGGTCGCGCTGCCGGGCAAGCATGTTCCCCACTTCAAGCCGGGCAAGGAATTGCGTGAGCGGGTCAGCTCCGTGGTGCCCGTGGATGTGGTCGATACGGCAGACTGAAGCCCGTCTGGCGCTGCGTTTATGTCGTCTCGGTTAAGCTAGCATGCTTCCCGACGGAGTCTCGCCATGAAGGTGCTTCGCTTGCTGGTGATGTTGGCCTTCCTGTTGGTCGGTCTGATCATCGGTGCGGTCAATTGCCAGGACGTCACGCTCGACTTCCTGTTCTCCAGCGTGCATACCAGTTCAGGCGTCGCGATCATCGTCGCGCTGCTGGTCGGTGTGTTGATCGGTGCCGGCATGGTGCTGGTCAGTGTGGTCATTCCCCTCTATTCCAAACTGCGCCAGGCCAACAAGGCTGTTGCGGTCAGTCGCGGCGACGCCAGGCCTGTCACGCCTGCGACCGTCGAGCCGCGCCCCATCGATGGACTGTAACGACGTATGGACTTTCTGACCGAGTGGATCTGGTTCTTCCTGTTCGTGCCGCTGGCTGCGCTAGGTGGCTGGATCGTGGGCCGTCGTGGCGGCCAACGCCATGGCGACACGCAGGTCAGTCGTCTTTCCAGTACTTATTTCCGTGGGTTGAACTATCTGCTCAACGAGCAGCCGGACAAGGCGATCGAGCTGTTCTTGCATATCGCCGAACTGGACAAGGAAACCTTCGAGACCCAGGTCGCGTTGGGGCATCTGTTCCGTCGCCGTGGTGAAGTGGACCGTGCGATCCGCCTGCACCAGGGCCTGGTGCAGCGTGGCGACCTGACCGATCAGCAGCGCGTGCAGGCCTTGCTGGCGCTCGGCGAGGACTACATGAAGTCGGGTCTGCTGGATCGTGCCGAAACGGTCTTTACCGAGTTGGCGCAACTGGACCAGCGTGCGCCGCAGGCGCTGCGCCATCTGATCGGCATCTATCAGGCCGAGCGCGATTGGGAAAAGGCGATCGACAACGCCACCCGCTATGAAGAAGTGACCGGCGAGCCGATGGGCAAACTGATCTCGCAATTCGAATGCGAACTGGCTGATCGCTATCGCGGCCTGGGCAAGACCGACGATGCGCTACAAGCCATCGCACGTGCCTACCAGGCCGATGGCACCTCCGTGCGCGCCGGCATTCTGGAAGGGCGCATCGAAGCCGAGCGCGGTCACGACGAAGCGGCAGTGCGCGCTTTCGAACGGGCGGCCCGGCATGATCCGGAATACCTGCCCGAGATCATTCCTGCATTGATGGCCGCGTATCGACGGGTCGGCGATATCGCTGGGGCGCGCAACTTCCTGTCGGAGATGACCGAGCACTATCGCGGCATCGCTCCGGTGCTGGCGCTGACCCAGTTGATGGAAGCCCAGGATGGCGTCGCGCCTGCGCTGGCCTATCTTGGCCGCCAGCTCAAGGATCGGCCGTCGGTGCGTGGTGAGTCGGCGTTGATCGATCTCACCCTGGCCGAGGGAAGCGACCCGGTCGGCACCTTGCAGGACCTCAAGCACATCACCGACCAATTGCTGGTGCGCAATCCGAGCTACCGATGCACGCGCTGCGGCTTCGGTGCCAAGACGCATCATTGGCAATGCCCGAGCTGCAAGGAATGGGGTACGGTCAAACCGCTGTTGAACTACGCGGTGGTCTGATGGCGTGGCTGTGGTGCGCGCTGCACCTGCTGGTCGCGGCACTGGGGACCTGGGGGCTGCGGCGCTATGCCTTGCACCGCCGCCTGCTCGATCATCCCGGTGAACGGCGTAGCCACGTGGTCGCTACCCCGCGCGGCGGCGGTATGGCGATTGTGGCGGCGATCTTGCTGGGCTGCGTTGCAGCTTGCGCGCTGTGGCCGACGTCGCGGCTGACGGTCTGCTGGTTCGCAGCGGGCCTGATCGCCGTGGCCGGCGTAGGGTGGTGGGACGATCATCGTCCGCTTTCGGCAAGGCTGCGGTTTTCGATTCACCTGGCCGCGTCGGCGGCATTGGGCGCCTTGGTTTGGCATGACACGGGCAGCGTGTGGGATGGATTGCTGACTGCTGCTGCGTCCGTGGTATTGATCAATGTCTGGAATTTCATGGATGGCATCAATGGGCTGGCCAGCACCCAGGCGGCGTTGGCCGCGCTCGGATTCTCGCTGGTAGCGCCTGCCGGCTCGTCGTGGGCAGGTCTGGCGGTTGCAGCGGCGTGCCTTGGGTTTGTGCCGTTCAATTTCCCACGTGCACGCATCTTCATGGGCGATGGCGGCAGCGGTGCGCTCGGCTATGTGCTGGCGGCGCTATTGGCGCTGAACGTAGCGAGTGGTCAGGTGAGCTGGTGGATCAGCTGGTTCCCGTTGACAGCCTTTCTTGTAGACGCCGGCTTCACACTGCTTGCTCGCATGCTTTCCGGGCAACGCTGGTGGGAACCGCATGCCCAGCACGTCTATCAACGTCTGGCGCGTCGTCTTGAGACGCACGTCCCGGTAACGTGCGTTTATTTCGCTTTCAGCCTCATTGCCGTCTGCTTGTACCTGTTAATCCGTCATGATCCGTTCTGGCTGCAGGTGTCCGGCGCGCTGGCATGGGGCATGGGCACCACTGCAATCTGGCATTTTCTGCGCGATGGATTGCGCAATTCCTGACTAATGGACTTTTATGATTTCCTGGCGTGACCGTTTGACCAAGGCCCTGCCGCAGATAGCGGTCGTGGTACATGATCTGCTGATGGTGTGGGTATGCTGGCAGCTCCTGCATGCCGGCCGCTACTCGATGCTACGCGACGCGCCGGATCTGCCGCTGTGGGACTGGCGCACCGCGGTGGTGCTGGTGGCGCAGGGCCTGGTGTTCTGGAAGATGGGGTTGTATCGCGGGTTGTGGCGCTTCGCCTCGGTGCCGGACCTGTGGAACATCTTCAAGTCGAGTTTTCTCGGATTGGTCGCAATCGTGCTGGCGTTGGCGTACGACCGTCTGGATGGCGTGCCGCTGTCGGTGCTGGTGGTCTATCCCTTTGCGTTGTCGGCCATGCTGGGTACGCCGCGTCTGCTGTATCGCGCTTGGAAGGACTACCAGATCGCGCATTCCGGTGATGCGGGGCGGCGCGTGCTGATCCTCGGCGCCGGGCGCGCCGCCGAAGGGTTGGTGCGCGATCTTCGCCGTACCGGCGCGTTTGTGCCGATTGGCTATCTGGACGATGCCAGCAACCTGCATGGCGCCAAGATCCAGGGCCTCAATGTGCTGGGCAATCTGGACCAGGCCGCCGCGATCGCCAAAGAGACCGCTGCCAAATTGCTGGTGATCGCGATTCCATCGCTGGATGCCTCCGGCATGCAGCGCGTGGTGGCGATTTGCGAAAGCACCGGCCTGCCGTTCCGCATGGTGCCCAAGCTGATCAACGTGCTGGAGGGGCGCTCCTTGCCGGGCGAGTTGAAGGAGGTCGCGATCGAGGACCTGCTCAACCGCAAGCCGGTCACGCCCGATTGGCGCCTGATCCGCGACTGGCTGACCAACAAGACCGTGATGGTGACCGGCGCCGGCGGTTCGATCGGTTCGGAAGTCTGCCGCCAGTGCGCACGCCATGGCGCGCGCCGGATCGTGCTGCTGGAAATCGACGAGCTGGCGCTACTGACCATCGACTCGGATCTGCGCCGGCTGTTTCCGGATATCGAAGTGGTGCGCGTGTTGGGCGATTGCGGCGACCCGGCGGTCGTGGCGCATGCGTTGAATACTGCCACGCCGGACGCGGTCTTCCATGCGGCTGCGTACAAGCAGGTGCCGTTGCTGGAAGAGCAGTTGCGCGAGGCGGTGCGCAACAACGTGCTGGCGACCGAGAACGTGGCGCGCGCCTGCCAGCGGGCACGTATCGAGACGTTCGTCTTCATTTCCACCGACAAGGCGGTCGAGCCGGTCAATGTGCTGGGCGCAAGCAAGCGCTATGCAGAAATGATCTGCCAGAGCCTTGACGCGCGCGATGCGCCGACGCGCTTCATCACGGTGCGCTTCGGCAACGTGCTGGATTCGGCCGGCAGCGTGGTGCCGTTGTTCCGCGAACAGATCCGCCAGGGCGGGCCGGTGACCGTGACGCATCCGGATGTCACGCGTTACTTCATGACCATCCCCGAAGCCTGCCAGTTGGTCATCCAGGCGGCTGCATCTGCATCGCATGGTGCGATCTATACGCTGGACATGGGCGAGCCGGTGCCGATTCGCTTGCTTGCCGAGCAGATGATCCGTCTGGCCGGCAAGCAGCCGGGCAAGGACGTGGCGATTCTCTATACCGGCCTGCGGCCGGGCGAGAAGCTGCATGAGACGCTGTTCTATTCCGACGAAGACTATCGTCCCACCGCGCACCCCAAGATTCTGGAAGCCGGTGTGCGCGAGTTCTCGCATGAGCAGGTGCTGCAGCTGGTGACGCGCTTGCGCGAGGCCGTTAACCGCTATGACATCAACGCGATGGAGACTGTATTGGGCAGCCTGATGCCGGATTTCGCGGCTGCTCGACGGAAAGTCGACGCGCGATCTGATACGGTCGTTCCATTCCCCGCACGTGAGGTCAGAAGACTGTAATGAGCCAGCGTATTCGCAAGGCCGTATTCCCCGTCGCAGGTCTTGGGACCCGCTTTCTTCCGGCAACCAAGACAGTGCCGAAAGAAATGCTGCCAATCATCGACAAGCCATTGATCCAGTACGCCGTCGACGAAGCCATCCAGGCTGGTTGCGATACGCTGATCTTCGTTACCAACCGCTACAAGCACTCCATTGCCGATTACTTCGACAAAGCCTATGAGCTCGAGCAGAAGCTGGAGCGCGCAGGCAAGCTGGAGCAGCTAGAGCTGGTGCGCCATGCATTGCCCGAGGGCGTCCGCGCCATTTTTGTCACGCAGGCAGAGGCGCTCGGCCTGGGCCATGCGGTGTTGTGTGCCAAGGCCGTTGTCGGTGACGAGCCGTTCGCGGTGTTGCTGCCGGACGATCTGATGTGGAACCGCGGCGATGCTGCGCTGACCCAGATGGCCAATGTGGCCGAGGCCTCGGGCGGCAGCGTGATCGCCGTGGAAGACGTGCCGCACGACAAGACCGCCAGCTACGGCATCGTTTCCACCGACGCGTTCGACGGCCGCAAGGGACGCATCAACGCGATCGTCGAAAAGCCCAAGCCGGAAGTCGCGCCAAGCAATCTGGCCGTGGTCGGTCGTTACGTGCTGAGCCCCAAGATCTTCGACCTGCTCGAAGCCACCGGTGCAGGCGCGGGCGGCGAAATCCAGCTCACTGATGCGATTGCCGAGTTGCTGAAGGAAGAGCAAGTCGATGCCTTCCGTTTCGAAGGTCGCCGTTTCGATTGCGGCGCGCACATCGGCCTGATCGAAGCCACCGTGCATTTCGCGCTTGAGCACGAAAAGCATGGCGGCCCAGCGAAGGAAATCCTGCGCAATGCACTGGCCCAGGCCGACGCGCGCGGCTGAGTGTTGCCTGATCGCTGTTTCCACGAACGACGCCAGCTGGCGTCGTTCGTCGTTTAGGGGCTTGCCGTATGCTTTGCCGCGCCGGCAGAGCTCGGCTTGGCAAGCCCAAGCGGGGACGAAGATGCGCACCCTGATGCAGGCTGGGGCCGCGCAAGTGCCGCTAGAATCCGGGCATGAGCCAACCTGCCGAATCCAGTGAGCTGATCAACGTGGTAGTGCTGCTCGGCGCTGCCGTGGTGGCAATCCCGTTGTTCCGTCGTCTGGGCCTGGGCTCGGTGTTGGGTTATCTGGCGGCGGGACTGGCAATTGGTCCGTTCGGGTTGGGCCTGTTCAACGAGCCGCAAGCCATCCTGCATGTGGCCGAGTTGGGCGTGGTGATGTTTCTGTTCGTGATCGGGCTGGAAATGCGCCCCTCGCACCTGTGGAGTTTGCGCAAGGAAATCTTCGGACTCGGCACGCTGCAGATCGCGGTCTGCGCGCTGGTGTTGACCGGCGTCGGCATGTTGCTCGGCTTTGCGCTACCGGTGGCCTTCGTGGCGGCGTCCGGTTTCGTGCTGACATCCACTGCCGTGGTGATGCAGCTCTTGGTAGAGCGTGGCGACGTCGCCTTGCCGCCGGGGCAGAAGATCGTGGCGATCCTGCTGTTCGAAGACCTGTTGATCGTGCCGTTGCTGGCGATCGTGGCCTGGATGGGAGCCAGCGGCGACCCGCAGGCGGCATCGCAGCGTTGGCAGGGAATCGGCATCGGTCTGGCCTGCATCGTCGGCTTGCTGGCGGCCGGGCGTTGGCTGCTCAATCCCTTGTTCCGCATCCTGGCCGCATCCAAGGCGCGCGAGGTGATGACGGCAGCAGCATTGCTGGTGGTACTGGGCGCCGCGCTGTTGATGCAGGTGGGCGGGCTGTCGATGGCGATGGGGGCGTTCCTGGCCGGCGTGCTGTTGTCCGAGTCCACGTTCCGGCATCAGATCGAAGCGGATATCGAACCTTTTCGCGGCATCCTGCTGGGGCTGTTTTTTCTCGGTGTCGGCATGAGCCTGGACTTGCGCGTGGTGGCGGCGGACTGGCGCCTGATCGTGGTGGGCGTGCTGGCCCTGATGGTGGGTAAGGGCGTGTGCATCTATGCGGTGGCGCGGCTGATGCGCAGCGACCATCGCCAGGCACTGGACCGTGGTGTGTTGATGGCGCAAGGCGGCGAATTCGCATTCGTGCTGTTTGCCGCCGCGTCGGCATCCGGCGTCATCGATGCCCAGGTCAATGCCAGCCTGACAGCGATTGTGGTGTTGTCGATGGCACTGACGCCATTGTTCGTGCTGCTGCAACGGCGGCTGACGCCGGCGGCGGCGGTCTCGCTGGATGGCGTGGAAGCAGCCAGTGGCCAGACCGGCAGCGTGCTGATCATCGGCTTCGGGCGCTTTGGACAGGTGGCCAGTCAGTCGCTGCTGGCGCGCGACGTGGATGTGACCATCATCGATAACGACATCGAGATGATCCAGAGCGCGGAAGAATTTGGTTTCAAGATCTACTACGGCGACGGCACCCGGCTCGATGTGTTGCACGCCTCCGGCGCGCACAGCGCACGTGCGATTGCGGTGTGCGTCGACAACCAGGAGGCGGCCAATCGCATCGTCGAGCTGGCAACGCGCGAGTTCCCGCATGCCAAGCTGCTGGTGCGTTCGTACGACCGCCAGCATTCGCTGCAGTTGGTCGCTGCGGGAGTGGATTACCAGATCCGCGAGACCTTCGAGTCGGCGGTGCTCTTCGGCAAAGTGGCGCTGGTGGAGCTGGGGGTGGACGAGGACGAAGCCGGCATGATTTCGCGTCAGATCCGCCGCCGCGATGCCGAGCGTTTCGAACTGGAGATTGCTGCCGGCGATGCACGCGCCGGAGCCAAGCTGATGTATGGCAACACCGTGCCGACCGCGCCCCGGCCCACGCCGTTCACGCGGCCGCGTCGCGGCAGCCGCACGTTGAATCCCGATGCGGTGCCGCAGGCTGAGCCAGCAGAGACACAGACGCGCGACTAAGGGCGGCCCACAAACCGCTGCGCAGGCGCTCCGCGGCATGGCCAGTGCGCGATGCGGTGCGCCAGTCGTCCGGCGCGATAGCCGCGATTGGACGACTGCTCACTAGGTCTTGTTGGCCGCCAGGAGCGGGCACACACGCCTGCGCAGGCGTCGGGTGCGCCACCCCTGCTCGATGCGGTACGGATCGCTCGGGCGCTCCGGCTCCTCAGTGCGCCCACATCCCGCCAAAGATTGACGGGACGTTCTGGCAGCCGCGCTCACCGATGCCTACTAGCCATGCTTGCGCTGGGCAGCGGCAAAGGCTTCCAACTGCTCGGGCGTGGCATCTTTCTGATGCTGCTGTTTCCACTGGGCAAATGGCATGCCGTAAACGGCTTCGCGCGCCTGTTCCTTGGTCATGGCCTGGCCTTGCGCTTCGGCCGCTTCGCGGTACCAATCGCCCAGGCAGTTGCGGCAGAAGCCGGCGAGAATCATCAGGTCGATGTTCTGCACATCGGTACGGTCCTGGTTGAGATGCTGCAAGAGCCGGCGAAATGCTGCCGCTTCGATCGAAGTGGTGCTTGAATCGGTGCGTGAGGTGGTGTCGGTCATGGCGGAATCGGGGACAATAGACGGCCTTCGACTCTACACCTGACGCCCCATGACCGCTTCTGCGCCAGCCGCCTCCGCTTCGGCCCGCCTTCTCGATGGTCGCCGCATTGCCGAGGAATTGCTCGACGGATTGAAGCTGCGGGTGGATGCGCGGCTGGCCGCCGGCAAGGCGCGACCCGGGCTGGCGGTGGTGCTGGTCGGTGGCGATCCGGCATCGTCGGTGTATGTGCGCAACAAGCGGCGCGCGGCCGAGAAGGTCGGCATCGAAGCCTTCGATTACGACCTGCCGCAGGGCACCAGCGAAGCCCAGCTGGCGTCGCTGATCGATGAGCTCAATGCCGACCCCAAGATCCACGGCATTCTGATCCAGCTGCCGCTGCCGGGCATCCCCGATGCCAACCGGCTGATTCAGCGCATCGACCCGCGCAAGGACGTGGACGGATTCCATCCGCAGAATGTCGGGCACTTGGCCTTGCGCGAATTCGGGCTGCGCCCGTGCACGCCGCGCGGCATCGTGACCTTGCTCGGGCATACCGACCAACCGGTGCGCGGCCGCAATGCCACCATCGTGGGGGTGAGCAACCACGTGGGCCGGCCGATGGGGTTGGAGCTATTGATCGCCGGCTGCACGGTCACCAGTTGCCACAAATTCACCCCGCCCGATGTGCTGGAAGCGAGCGTGCGCAATGCCGACATCCTGGTGGTGGCGGTGGGCCGCCCGGGCCTGATTCCGGGCGAATGGGTCAAGCCGGGCGCGGTGGTGATCGATGTCGGCATCAACCGGCTCGATGATGGCCGCCTGGTGGGCGACGTCGGCTTCGACGCCGCCGCGCAGCGCGCGGCCTGGATCACCCCGGTGCCGGGCGGGGTAGGGCCAATGACCGTGGCAACGCTGATGCAGAACACCATCGAGGCCGCCGATGCCGCCGGGAGTGGGGATTCGGGATTGGGGATTGGTTAACCGCAGCGGCCACGCGCACGCGTCGGCCCATCCGGATTGCATCCGAGATCGGCCGGCCATCGGCATCCTGACAAACAAGCGAACGGCGAACGGTGCAGGGCCCGCCGTTGCGAATCCCGACTCCCCAATCCCGGCTCCAATGCGTTAAAATGCCGCGCTTCCCCAAAACTCGGGTCCGCCGATGCTACGCATCCAGGCTGAAGCTCTCACCTACGACGACGTTTCGCTCGTCCCCGCTCATTCGATCGTCCTGCCCAAGGACGTCAGCCTGGAAACCCGGCTGACGCGCGACCTGCGCCTGAAACTGCCGATTCTGTCGGCGGCAATGGACACAGTGACCGAACACCGTCTTGCGGTGGCCATGGCCCAGCTGGGCGGCATCGGCATCATCCACAAGAACCTGACCCCGCAGCAGCAAGCCGGCGAAGTGGCTCGGGTCAAGAAGTTCGAGTCCGGCGTGATCACCGAGCCGTTCACCGTCAGCCCGGACACGACCATCGGCGAAGTGCTGGCACTGACGCGCGCGCGCAACATCTCCGGCGTGCCGGTGGTGGATGGCAGCGAACTGGTCGGTATCGTCACCAGCCGCGACATGCGCTTCGAAAAGAAGCTCGACGATCCGGTCCGCCACATCATGACCAAGAAGGACCGCCTGATTACCGTGCGCGAAGGCGCCAGCGATGAGGAAGTGCTCGAGCTGCTGCATCGCAACCGGATCGAAAAGGTCCTGGTGGTCAACGACAGCTTCGAGCTGCGCGGCCTGATCACGGTCAAGGACATCCAGAAGAAGACCGACAACCCCAATGCCGCCAAGGACAGCGCCAAGCGTTTGCTGGTGGGCGCGGCGGTGGGCGTGGGCGGCGATACCGAGCAGCGCATCGAGCTGCTTGCTGCAGCCGGCGTGGACGTGGTGATTGTCGATACCGCGCATGGCCATTCGCAGGGCGTGATCGATCGCGTGGCGTGGGTCAAGAAGACCTATCCGCAGTTGCAGGTGATCGGCGGCAACATCGTCACCGGCGATGCGGCATTGGCGTTGATGGATGCCGGTGCGGACGCGGTCAAGGTCGGCGTGGGCCCGGGTTCGATCTGCACCACGCGAGTGGTTGCCGGCGTGGGCGTGCCGCAGATCACTGCGGTGGACATGGTGGCCGAAGCGCTGCAGGACCGCATCCCCTTGATTGCCGATGGCGGCATCCGCTATTCCGGCGACATCGGCAAGGCGCTGGTGGCCGGTGCCTCGACGGTGATGGTCGGCGGCCTGTTGGCCGGTACCGAAGAAGCGCCGGGCGAGGTCGAACTGTTCCAGGGCCGCAGCTACAAGAGCTACCGCGGCATGGGTAGCCTGGGTGCGATGGAAAAGGGGTCCAAGGACCGCTACTTCCAGGATGCCTCGGATGCCGACAAGCTGGTTCCCGAAGGCATCGAGGGCCGCGTGCCGTATCGCGGGCCGGTCGGCGGCATCATCCATCAGCTCATCGGTGGCCTGCGCGCGACCATGGGCTATGTGGGCTGCGCCACCATCGAAGACATGCGGACCAAGCCCAAGTTCGTCAAGATCACCGGCGCCGGCCAGCGCGAAAGCCACGTGCACGACGTGCAGATCACCAAAGAGCCGCCGAACTATCGCGCCGGGTAACCGGGAATGGGGAATCGCGAATCGGGAATCGTAAGAGCCCGCCGCCTCCTCATCCGATAGCGGTCGGCGCTGCGTTTGCTGTTGCGATTCCCTCATCCCGATTCTCGATTCCCGGCTCTCAATGACCAACATCCATACCGACAAGATCCTCATCCTCGATTTCGGTGCGCAGTACACCCAGCTGATTGCGCGGCGTATTCGCGAGATCGGGGTCTACTGCGAGATCTGGGCGTGGGATCACGATCCGTCGGAGATTGCCGGTTTCGGTGCCAAGGGCATCATCCTGTCCGGCGGCCCGGAGTCGACCACGTTGCCGGGCGCACCGGTGGCGCCGCAGGAAGTGTTCGATAGCGGCCTGCCGGTGTTCGGTATCTGCTACGGCATGCAGACCCTCGCCGCGCAATTGGGTGGTGCGACCGAGGCAGCGGATCAACGCGAATTCGGCCATGCCGAAGTGGACGTGGTGGCGGCAGATGCCTTGTTCTCCGGCCTCACCGACCACGCCGGCGCCTCGCGCCTGAATGTATGGATGAGCCACGGCGACCACGTGTCGCAGGTGCCACCGGGCTTCACCATCACCGCCACGACCGACCGCATTCCGGTGGCGGCCATGTCCAACGAAGCCAAGCGTTGGTACGGCGTGCAGTTCCATCCTGAGGTGACGCATACCTTGCAGGGCCAGACCTTGCTGCGCCGCTTCGTGGTGGATGTCTGCGGCTGCCAGACGCTGTGGACCGCGGCCAACATCATCGAGGACCAGATCGCGCGCGTGCGCGAACAGGTGGGCGACGATGAAGTGATTCTTGGGTTGTCCGGCGGCGTCGATTCGTCGGTGGTGGCCGCGCTGCTGCACAAGGCGATCGGCGACAAGCTGACCTGCGTGTTCGTCGATACCGGCTTGCTGCGTTGGCAGGAAGGCGACCAGGTGATGGCGATGTTCGCCAAGCACATGGGCGTCAAGGTGATTCGCGTCAACGCCGCCGACCGTTATTTCGCCAAGCTGGAAGGCGTCAGCGACCCGGAAGCCAAGCGCAAGATCATCGGCAACCTGTTCGTGGAGATCTTCGACGAAGAATCCAACAAGCTGGCCAATGCCAAGTGGCTGGCGCAGGGTACGATCTATCCGGACGTGATCGAGTCGGCGGGCAGCAAGACCGGCAAGGCGCACGTGATCAAGAGCCACCATAACGTCGGTGGCTTGCCCGAGCACATGAAGCTGGGCCTGGTCGAGCCGCTGCGCGAATTGTTCAAGGACGAGGTGCGTCGCCTTGGCGTGGAACTCGGCCTGCCGCGCACCATGGTGTATCGCCACCCGTTCCCGGGCCCCGGCCTGGGCGTACGCATTCTGGGCGAGGTGAAGCGCGAGTACGCCGAGTTGCTGGCCAAGGCCGACGCGATCTTCATCGACGAACTGCGCAAGGCCGACCTGTACGACAAGACCAGCCAGGCCTTCGCCGTGTTCCTGCCGGTGAAGTCGGTCGGCGTGGTCGGCGACGCCCGCGCCTACGAATGGGTGATCGCGCTGCGCGCGGTGGAGACCATCGACTTCATGACCGCGCATTGGGCGCACCTGCCGTACGACTTCCTCGGCACCGTGAGCAACCGCATCATCAACGAACTGCGTGGTGTGTCGCGCGTGGTCTACGACATCTCCGGCAAGCCGCCGGCGACGATCGAGTGGGAGTGATTGGGCGTCTGGCATCGACTGGCACCGAGTAGCACCAGAACACACCTAAGCCCGCGTAAATGCGGATTTTTTTGTGATTTCGTCCGGCACCGACTGGCAATCTTTGGCATCGCCAAGCACTACTTTTTCATGGCATGATGGATGGCATTGAATGCTTCGATGCCATGATGTTCCATCAATACCATGCAGCCGTCTTTCTAGTTGTCATGGTATTGATCTGACGTAATTCAATGATTTCATTGAGTTTTTACGACAGGATGGGCTGACTCTAGGTCATGGTATTTGAGCCGAACCAGGGCGAGAACCATGCTGACCGATACCAAGCTGCGTAACCTCAAGCCGAGGGACAAGCTCTACAAGGAAAACGACCGCGACGGCCTCTATGTGGCCGTCACGCCTGCCGGGGCGATCTCGTTCCGCTACAACTACTCGATCCACGGCCGACAGGAGACCATCACCTTCGGCCGCTACGGTGTCGGCGGCATCACCCTTGCGGAAGCCCGTGAGCGGCTGGGCGAGGCCAAGAAGATGATCGCGGCCGGAAAGTCGCCGGCCAAGGAAAAGGCGCGTGACAAGGCCCGCGTCAAGGACGCGGAGACGTTCGGGGCCTGGGCGGAAAAGTGGCTGCGTGGCTACCAGATGGCCGATTCCACCCGTGACATGCGCCGCTCCGTTTACGAGCGCGAGCTGAAGCCGAAATTCGGCAATCAGAAGCTGGCGGAGATCACCCACGAGGACTTGCGCGCGCTGACCGATGCCATCGTGGAGCGCGGCGCACCGGCAACCGCAGTGCATGTCCGCGAGGTGGTGTTACAGGTTTTTCGCTGGGCCATCGAGCGCGGCCAGAAGGTCGAGAACCCGGCAGAGCTGGTGCGCCCGACGAGCATCGCCAGGTTCGAGCCGCGCGACCGTGCGCTGACGCCCGACGAGATCGGCCTGATGTATCAGTACATGGAGCGCATCGGCACGACGCCATCCATCCGGGCGGCGGCCAAGCTGTTGCTGCTGACGATGGTGCGCAAGAGTGAGCTGACCAACGCTACCTGGAGCGAGATCAATTTTAGCGACGCGCTTTGGACGATCCCGAAAGAGCGGATGAAGCGGCGCAATCCCCACCTGGTGTTTCTGTCCCGCCAGGCGTTGGACATCTTCATTGCCTTGAAAACCTTTGCCGGCGGATCGGACTATGTGCTGCCGTCACGGTATGACTCGGACTTGCCCATGAGCAGCGCCACGCTTAACCAGGTGCTGACTTTGACGTATCGACTGGCGCAGAAGGAAGGGAAGTCGCTCGCCAAGTTCGGCCCACATGACTTGCGGCGAACGGCCAGCACGTTGCTGCATGAGGCCGGCTACAACACGGACTGGATCGAGAAGTGCCTAGCACACGAGCAGAAGGGCGTCAGGGCCGTCTACAACAAAGCCGAGTACCGCGAGCAGCGCACGGCGATGTTGCAGGACTGGGCGGACATGATCGACGAATGGACACTGAAACGGCCGAAGGCGTAAGTCAGGCGAGGGCAGATTAGATAGCGCCGCCCGAGCATTGAGGCATGGCCTCGGGTGTTTTGACCTTTGAGGGGCGCGGCGTTTTAGCGGCTAAAAAGCGGCGGCTGCGACCGACTGGGTGAAGCCGGGACGCACGGCCTGAGTGCCCGATGACTTGCGCGCCTCGATCCATTCCTCGACCTCTGCCAAGTCCCAGGCGACGTTTCGGCTAGTGAGTGCGATCCGGCGCGGGAACTCCCCGCGCTGCTCCATGTTGAAAATCGTGCGCTCAGATAGTGGGATCATCGCCAGCAGCTTCTTGCGATTGATGAGCGTCTTACTTGTCGTTGCCTGCATCCCCTAGCCTCTTTCAGTCACTTGCGAACACGTGCCTGATGGTGCCCGGTAATTCGGATCAGGTCGGCCTAATGATTGCCCACTTTGGTTGACATGTGGCGGGGCAGGAAATGGGCGTCTCTATTGCTTCTTCAGGTGAAACGTTGCAGGGATGGATGCCAGTGCCTTAAGGGTTTTAGATACTGCTTGGCGCGTCAGCGGCCGTTGATCGTTGCTCGAAAGCTGCTCTGCAATCTCTGACTGATTTAGCCCGGAATACTGGAGCATCAAAATCTTCTTCTTGGTGTCTGACAGCTTCGAGTCCACCATCAATCGTGCCAGGTTGCGTAGCTCAGCCATGTCGGCAGGCTGCAAGGTTTGACCTAGCATGTAGTGAAAGAAGTAGTTATCAACCAGTTTGTCGCCGGATGCCGCCGCATGGGGGTTGGATCGCTTCGCGCATTGCTGACTAAGTCGGGCCAATTCGAGATCAAACTGAGCGATAGATCGTTTTGCTTGTCTATAGGTAGGGTTTCCCGCGCCGTTCAGCAACTTGGGCTGATGCGCCGCACAGTACAGGCTGCTCAAGCGAAGTGTGTCAGCGGCTCCGCGCAATTGAGATTCATCGCCTGCAAACGAAGCTAGGGCGGTAAGCTCTCCGCAAAACCGACAAAATCCTTGCCGGCGTCTTCCATTCAAGCCGCGTGGTTTGCCATCCGAGCCTCGTATTGGAGATTCCACCGGTTGCTTGCAGGCGCAGGCCCATATCAGCTCAAACAGCGATTCGAGAGTTGCTGTAAATCGTTTGTCCCTTGTGCTTGCGCAGTCCTCCTGGCGGATGAACTTCCGTAGCAGCTCCCGTTGCAAGCGAACCATCGCATCAAACCCGATCAATCGAATGATCCCGCTCAGGCCCACCCCTGTCCCTGCTCCGGGGATGTGGCCCACGTAGCGCAGTGGAAGCTTTTCCGTATACGTGACCACGGCGGGGTCGATCAGTTCTTCTATCAGCCGAACGATGGGGTGTTGCCGCGACGATGCGGAGTAGGGCTGCCACCGATCATGGAACTGCTTGATAGCTTCCGCGACAGTGGGATCGCAGCCCTTGGAAATGATGGTGGTTGACACATTTTTCATGTCAACCATTTTGGACAACAAAAGGGATGTTGGCAACTCTAATGACGCCTAACCTTCGTAGCAATTCAGTTGATAACGGAGGTTTACGCAATGACGATAGAAGACACGCTGCTGCAACGCTTCGGCCCACTACTGAGCATGGCGCAGCTCGCCTCTGTCCTGGATCGATCACCGGATGGCCTGCGGGTCAGCTTGCGCACGGCGAGCGAATGGGCGGGGCGAATCAACAAGGCTCGCTTGAAAATCGGCCGGCGCGTCTACTTCCGAACCTCGCAGATCGCCGAGGTGTTGAGCGACGAGTCCCTATACGGAACGGGGAACTGAGTCGTGGCGATTGACGTACTGGCGGCGTTCGAGTGCGAACCGCCGGTGCTGGACTTCATATGGCCGGGCTTCCTCGCGGGAACAGTCGGTGCGCTCGTCGCTCCGGGAGCCACGGGCAAGAGCTTCTGGGCGCTGGAAGCGGCCATGAGCATCGCATGCAGCGTTGCCGGTGGCGATCTCGTTGGCCTCGCCCCCGCGCACGCCGGGCGCGTAGTCTATCTGGCCGGGGAAGACCCGCCGCCCGCGCTCGTACGGCGCATTCACGCTATCGGTCAGCACCTCGGACCCGCAGCACGCCAAGCCATCGCAGAGAACCTTGCGGTTGAGCCGATCATGGGCAAGCGTCTGAACATCATGGACGATGCCCACTTGCGCCGCGTCATCGAGTACAGCGCCGGGGCGCGGCTGATCGTGCTGGACACCCTGAGCCGCATTCACGCCCTCGATGAGAACAGCAACGGCAACATGGCCCACCTCGTGGCCGTGCTGGAGCAGGTAGCGGCTACCACAGGCGCATCCGTGCTCTACTTGCACCACGTCAGCAAGGGAAGCGCCCGCGAAGGGCAGACCGACCAGCAGCAGGCCGCGCGCGGCGCGTCCGCGCTGATCGACAACGCCAGATGGTGCGGCTACGTCGCCCGCATGACTGAGGACGAGGCCAAGCGCCTCAGCGACCGCGCTCATGATCGGCAGCCCATCGGCAATGAGCGGCGCGGCTACTTCGTGCGTTTCGGCGTTAGCAAGCAGAACTACGACGCTACGCCGCTTGATCGCTGGTACATGCGGCACGCGGGCGGCGTTCTGGTGCCGGTGGAGCTGAATGAGGCCAGCAGGAATGAAGAAAAGGGACGTGATGGCCGGAGGCGAGGCGATGGCTTTTGACCTCACCCATGCCAGGCACGATCCAATGCACTGCTTGGTTCCCGGCTTGTTTCGCAGTCTCAAGCGCGGTGAACGGAAGAAGCTCAAGCTGGATGTGACGTATCACTACGCCGAGAATGCACAAGCGCGGTTCGTCGGCTTCGAGCCCCTTGGTGCTGATGACATGCGCCTGCTGCAAGGTCTTGTGGCTCTTGGAGGGCCGAAGGGCATCATCTTGACGCCAGAGCCATCAGGGGACTTGCCTAAGCAGCTCCGTCTACTTCTTGAACCGAAGTTCGATGCGGTAAGGCAGGATGCGCTTGTCGTGCGCGAGAGCATGACCAGTCTGCTAGGCGAGATCGGTTTGACCGATGGCGGCGACAACATCAGGGCGATCAAGGCGTGCTTGCTGCGCATGACAAACGTGACCGTGATGGTTACCAAGGGGCTCAAGCACAAGTCTTTTCACCTGATGAGCCATGACTTCGATGAGGAAGATGGGCGGCTATTCGTCGCGCTGAACCCTCAGATTACGGAGGCGATTCTTGGAAGGCGCCCGCATACCCGCATCGACATGGCCGAGGTGCGGTCGTTACAAACCGACCCGGCCCGCTTGATTCACCAGCGTCTATGCGGCTGGATCGACCCGGGGAAAGCTGGGCGCGTGGAGCTGGATACTCTTTCTGGTTACGTCTGGCCGGACGAGGCGAACGCCGAGGCCATGAAGAAGCGCCGCCAGAAGGCTCGCAAGGCTCTGGCCGAGCTGGCCGCCGTGGGCTGGAAGGTGAGCGAGTATGCGGCAGGGAAGTGGGAAATCGGCAGGCCAAAGCCCGTAGTAACGTTCCCCAACCTCCGTAGCAACGCTCCCCTTCACCCGTAGCAACGTTCCCCGGCCAAAGCTGAAAAACACAGCAACGGTGCGGTCTTGCGGCTAGTCCGTGAATTCCATCCATGATCTTCCAAGATCATCCACTAGGCGCGGCACTTGCCGCCGCCCTTGGGCGACGCCAAGCCCTTGCCGATCATCGGCCTTCGGCCGTTGAGTTTTACGCCAGAAGGGTGGTCAGCTCCGGTTGGTCTTTTTAGCGGCTAAAACGCTGTGCCCCTCAAGTGTCAATGACTGGCGTTGTATGTTGTATGTTGTAGCGCGCTACAACATACAACAGTGCCATTCGGTGCCCGGCCGCGACAGCGACATGAGGCCAAACCTGCTTTCGCGCACACATCGAGCTGCAGCATCGCCATTTCCGGCGAGGCTGGCCAAGATCGGCTCACGGTCGACCATCGCCACATCCGACCATGCGCCGAGGGCCCCATCGCCAGCTCTGACGACGCGATCCACTCATTGACACTTGAGGGGCCGAGCGGCGGTAGATTCTCTCGGCCTCTCCCTCTTGGCGTCCAACCTTCCGTGCTGAATGGGTTGCCATCCCTGTTTCTATAGGCGTGCCCGTGTCAACGGCTCCATGTCAACCATTTCGGACAATTATTGGAATGTTGTGCAGGCCGGCACTCCGTAACCTTCGGAGTAGTTCAGTTGATAACGGAGGTTTACGGACATGGCGACGACAGAAAGCAGTTACCCCGCCGAGTTGGCCGCACGGCTCGCTCTTCAGCAGCAGACCTCGCAGATCAAGCGCAGGGACTACCTGGCCGCTTTCATGGCGGCACGCGCGGACGTGAAGGAAGCGATGGAGGCCGGCTACGCGCTCAAGATCATCTGGGAGTACATGCGCGAAACCGGCCGTATCCCTTTTCGATATGAGACGTTCCTGAAATACGTTCGCCAGCACATCACCAATGCGCCACCTGGCTCCATGAATCAGAGCAGCACGAAGTGAGGAAAGACCCGTGCTCAATCGCTGCAAGCGCGTGGCTGAAACACGGTTGTTGGTTGTTGGATCGCTGCAAGCGCGCGGAAACGGGGCATTTCCGTCGATTCTCGCGCTGCTGGCGCGCTGTTGCGAACCGACGGTGCGCTTACAGCGCGAAATTCGATGAGTCATGCGAGGCAAAAACAACGCCGTAAGGCGGGCAGGATGTGTGAAGTAGGCCCACCCGCAAGCGGGTTGTCCTTCTTCACTTCCCCTTATTCGCGCCGGGGGCGCTCAACGGGGCATCCTGCTCTGCGAGGCTACCGGCTGCCGCCGGTTGGAGGACACATGGGCGACGAGAAACAAATTACCAGGAAGGGCAGCCCGCCGATCAAGGTGTATTGCCTTCCAGAAGAGCGCGAACTGATCGAGGCGAACGCCAAGATGGCGGGAATCAGCGTGGCGCGCTACCTGCGCGACGTAGGGCAGGGCTACCAGGTCAAGGGAGTCATGGACTACCACTACGTGCGCGAGCTGGTGCGCGTGAACGGCGACCTTGGCCGGCTGGGCGGCTTGCTCAAGCTATGGCTCACCGATGACCCGCGCACGGCCCGATTCGGCGATGCCACGATCCTTGCCCTGCTGGGGCGGATTGAGGCCACCCAGGACGAAATGAGCCAGCTTATGAAGTCGGTGGTGCAGCCGAGGGCTAAGCCTTGAGCGTTTTAGCGGCTAAAAATTTGATGGGCAGTGCCATCATCAACGATAGGGGGTATAGAAGCATCGACATGCAATGACACCGTGACATGAACCCAAAAGGCCGGGCATCGGTGTCGCCCTGGTCAAGTACCGATTAGCTACGTGGCGCAGCTATTCGATGACCCTGAAAGCCACTTTCAGAAAGGGTTATCGACATGAAGAAGCATCGCTTTTTAGCGGCTAAAACCGCACTCGCCGCCGTCCTGGCCGGCAGCATCATCATCACGCCCGCGCAGGCCGGCATTCCCGTCATCGACGGCGGGAACCTGGTGCAGAACGTCATGACGGCCATCGAGTCGGTGGCGCAGACGCTCAAGCAGATTGAGCAGTACCAGACCCAATTGCAGCAGTACGAGAACATGCTGCAAAACACGATGGCCCCGGCGGCCTATATCTGGGATCAGGCGCAGTCCACGATCAACGGCCTGATGAATGCCGTCAACACGCTGGACTACTACAGGAACCAGCTCGGCAGCCTCGACGCCTACCTGGGCAAGTTCCAGGACGTGAGCTACTACCGCAGCTCGCCGTGCTTCTCGGCCGCCGGGTGCTCGGATGCCGAGCGCGCCGCGATGGAGCAAAATCGCCGCCTGGCGAGCGAGAGCCAGAAGAAGGCGAACGACGCGCTTTTCAAGGGCCTGGAGCACCAGCAGCGCAACCTTACCGCCGACGCTCGCCAGCTCGAACGGCTCCAGTCGGCCGCGCAGGGCGCGACCGGCCAGATGCAGGCCATCGGTTTCGCCAACCAGCTCGCAGCCAACCAGGCAAACCAGCTTCTGCAAATCCGTGGCTTGCTGATCGCGCAGCAGAACGCCGCGACGGCCAGGATGCAGGCCCAGGCCGACCTTGAGGCGCAACAGCAGGCCGCCGGCGCGACTTCCAGGGAATCCAGGATCGAGCGCACGGCCAGCCCGAGAAACTGGCTCGAACTGACCCGCTGACGGAGGCTCTGCACCATGAAGAAAACGATGCTGCTTGCCGGCCTCGTGGTGGTGCTGGTGGCTGGCTGCGATAACAAGCCGGCCATCCCGCCCATGCCCGAGGTCAATGACACCAATTGCCAGATCGAGGCGATCAAAAAGATCGAGGACAGGGGCACGCGCGAGAAATTCGCCGGGCTGTGCTCGCGCCGGTCGCCGGCCGCCGGCGGCATCGCGCCGACCGAGAAGCCCATGAACTGGCTCGAACTGGCCGACCCGAAAGACCAGAAGGAGGCGAAGCCATGAAAGCACTGCACAAGGCGGCGCTGATCGGCGTCGCCCTAGCGCTTTACTCCACCGCCGCATCGGCCCAGCTCACCAACCAGGGGATGCTTGACCAGGTGGTGACGGAGTTCGCCACGCGGGCCACATCCTGGCAGACGGTGGTGATGAATGCCGCCATGTTCCTGTTCTGGACGTTGGGCACGATCTCGCTGGTTTTCACGTTCGGCTTCATGGCGCTGCGCAAGGCGGACATTGGCGAGTTCTTCGCCGAGTTCATCCGCTTCATTCTGTTCTTCGGCTTCTTCCTCTGGTTGCTGCGCAACGGCCCGGCCTTCGCCAACTCGATCATTCAGTCACTGGCCCGGATCGGTGAGCAGGCGTCCGGGGTGGCGTCGGTGACACCCTCGGGCATCGTGGATATCGGCTTCATGATCTTGAAGCAGGCATTCACAAACTCGTCGATCTGGTCGCCCGTGGATAGCTTCATCGGTGTGGCCTTGAGCGTCGGCATCCTGATCCTGCTGGCAGTTGTCGCCGTGAATATGCTGCTGCTGCTCGTCTCGGGCTGGCTGTTGATGTACGCCGGCATCTTCTTCCTCGGCTTCGGTGGCTCGCGTTGGACGTCCGACATGGCGATCAACTACTACAAGACCGTGCTGGGCGTGGCCGTGCAGATCATGACGATGGTGCTCCTGGTCGGCATCGGGAACGACCTGCTTTCCAGTTTCTACGCGAGGATGAACACCGGTACGCTGAACTTTGAAGAGCTGGGCGTGATGCTGGTTTTCTGCGTGGCGCTGCTCATGCTGGTCAATCGTGTTCCCCCTCTGGTCGCCGGCATCATTACCGGCTCGGGTATTGGTGGCGCGGGTGGCATCGGCAACTTCGGCGCAGGCGCTGCCATCGGTGCAGCTATGGGTGCGGCGAGCATGGCCGCCGGTGCGGCAAGCGTGGCCGGTGCGGCCGTGATGGGTGGCGCGGCTTCGGCCGCTGGCGGCATGTCGGCGATCAAGGCAGCGTTCGAGAATGCGGGGTCGAGCGCCGGCGGCGAGTCGGGCGGAATGCCCATGCTCGGCGGCGGCTCCGACTCCGGCAGTGATGCCGGCTCGTTTGCGCAGGCTGCCGGCTTTGATGGTGGTTCAAGCTCAGGTGCCGGCACCACTACACCACTTGCACAGGCCGCCGGTTTCGGCAGTAGCTCGGGCAGCGGTGCCAGCGGCTCGGGTGGTCGCAATGGGCAGCAATCCGGTAAATCGGATGGAGGTTCCAGCTCGAAGGGTGGTAACGAAGCCGGTAGCACGAAAGCCCAGCAAGGCGGCCAGCAGGCCGCACCAGGCAGCACCGGCCCCGGCTTGTTGGCATCGGCCGCTGCGGCGCTCGGTACGGCTGGCCGGGTCACGGCCGACGCTGGCGCGAACCTGGTGCAAGGCGTTGGCGAGGTTGCCAAGGCCAAGGCCGCCAGCATCCGCGATGCCGCTGTCGAACGCATCGCAGACACCACCGGCGGGAAGATCGCGGCGGCTATCAGGGCGAGCGCGGAGAGCGACCAGGCCGCCGCTGTCGAGTCGGTGCCGACATTCGGCGGAAACAACCTTGCAGGGGCCGATTCGGCCGCTGCCGATCCTGATGATGAAGTGACCGCGTTCGCCAACCGCGATCACGGTAAATCGGAGGCGTGACTATGAAACGTAGTGGCTTTTTCGACTGCCTGACGCTCGACCAGGCGCAGCAGCCCGCGGTGGAATTTGAACAGCCTGGCGATCAATCAACCGAGCTTGATGCAGCGGCGGAAGTGACGGCCTTCGTTGATCGTCCTGCCCCGTCTGCCTTCGAGATCACCAGGCCGGCCGCCAGGCCATCGAGCAACAGCTACAGCGGCAGCAACAGGAACACGCCGCTGGCCGAGGCCGCCGGCATCTACAGCAGCGGACAGCGATAAAGCGCGCCGGCCGGCGTGGGGCCGGCCGACACTTCCACAACCCACCTACCACAGAGGTGAATCATGGCAACCTTGAATCCTACCCATGCAACGCAGGCAGTGCAGCACGCAGCTATGCAGCTCGCGTCCCTTGACTGGCTCGACCAGGACGCGGCGCGGCAGCTCTCACCGATGGCTGAGGCCGTCGCCAATATGTTCATGGTGCTGTACTACCAGGCCGAGACGGGCCAGGCGACGCGGGACGATTTCCGCGAGGCCCTGGATGCCGTGCGGCTGTCTCTCGCCGCATAGACGCGCACCAAGAACAGCAAGGGCGGCCACTGGCCGCCCTTGTCGTTTCCGGGCCTGCATCGTCAGAAGCGACGATGCGCGACTGCGTGCTCGAGCATCGCCAGATCGGGCGATGACGGCCGCCCTGTACTTCTCCCTTGGCGTGGATCTCGCATCGTCATTTCCGGCGATGAGATCCACCTGCAGCACCGCCAGAAATGGCGATGCTGGCCAGCTTCGCTATTTGATGCCGTGCATGGCCCGCGCACGTGCCGCAACTTCGCGGGCGTGCTCGATGTAGGCCGGGTCGGCAGTAGCTTCGGCGTCGGCCAGGAACGCGGCCACGGCTTCGGCCGTGGTCAGCGCCTCGGCGGGGCCGTAGGGCGTCAGCAGCTCGCGGCCCACAGCCGGCGCATCCAGCCATTCCCGTTCCTGTGCGGCTAGCTCGGCCGAAGAGTCGCATTGGGCCGGCAGCTCATCGAGCGTGTGGCGCACCAGGTCAGCCGAGACGGCGCGGGCCGGGTCGGCCTTCAATGCGTCATGGGTCGGGCCGGCTTTCTCGTGCAACCAGTTTTCCAGGTTCTCCGGCGTGTCGTCGGCTTTCAGATCAGCCAGCAGCTCATCGACCGAGCCGAACCGCCCGGCAACGCGGCCGGCGCGGCTGTCTGCAATCGCTTCCTCAGTTTCTTTCTTGCCCATGTTCAACCTCGTTCGTACCAGCCCTTCGAGCGATTCACTACACGCACAACCAAGAGCATTACCGGCACTTCGACCAGGACGCCGACCACGGTTGCCAGGGCCGCGCCGGAGTGCAGGCCGAACAAACTGATGGCGGCCGCCACGGCCAGCTCGAAGAAGTTGCTGGCACCGATCAGGGCCGAAGGGCAGGCGATGGAGTGCTTTTCCCCGGCCCGCTTGTTCAGCCAATAGGCTAACCCGGAATTGAAGAACACTTGAATCAAGATCGGCACGGCCAGCATGGCGATCACCAGCGGCTGCCGGATGATGGCCTCGCCTTGGAAGGCGAACAGCAGAACCAGCGTTAGCAGCAACGCGGCCATCGACCACGGCCCGATCTTCTGCATAGCCCGGTCAAAGGCGGCCTGCCCTCGCTTGAGCAGATGACGCCGCCAGAGCTGCGCCAAGATCACCGGCACGACGATGTAGAGCACGACCGAAATCAGCAGCGTGTCCCAGGGCACCGTGATCGAGGACATGCCCAGGAGCAAGCCGACGATGGGCGCGAAGGCCACGATCATGATGGCGTCGTTCAAGGCCACTTGCGAGAGCGTGAAAAGTGGGTCGCCATTGGTTAGCCGGCTCCACACGAACACCATAGCCGTGCAGGGTGCGGCGGCCAGCAAGATCAAGCCCGCGATGTAGCTGTCCAGTTGATCGGCCGGCAGAAACGGGGCGAAGACTTGCCGGATGAACAGCCACCCGAGCAGAGCCATCGAAAACGGCTTGACGGCCCAATTCACGAACAGCGTGACGCCGATGCCGCGCCAATGCTCTTTGACCTGGTGCAGCGCCCCGAAGTCGATCTTGACCAGCATCGGGACGATCATCACCCAAATCAGCAGGCCGACCGGCAAATTGACCTGGGCCACCTCCATGCGGCCGATGGCCTGGAACACGCCAGGCAGGCCCTGGCCGAGCGCAACGCCGGCGACGATGCACAGGGCCACCCACAGCGTCAGGTAACGCTCGAAGCCGCTCATCGGTGCTTGGCGCGGCTTCACGGCGACGGCCTGCGCGCCGGCGCTCATGCTTCTTGCTCGGTCTTGCCGATGTTCGACAGCTCGCGCTTGATGGCCGTGTGGTCGAGCATCGTCAGCGGCAGATTCACGAACAGGCGGACGCGGTTCATCATGTGCCGGAAGGTTTGATCGAAGGCCCGGCGCTTCTCGTCGTCAGTGCCTTCGACGGCGGCCGGGTCTTCAAATCCCCAATGCGCCGAGATCGGCTGACCTGGCCACACCGGGCAGACTTCGCCGGCGGCGTTGTCGCAGACGGTGATGATGAAGTCCATCTTCGGCGCGTCGGGCGTGGCGTACTCGTCCCAGCTCTTGCTGCGCAGGTTCTCGGTCGGGTACTTCACCGACTCCACCTTTTCGATGGCGAAGGGATTGACCTTGCCGGTCGGGTGACTGCCGGCGCTGTAGGCGCGGAAGCGGCCTTGCCCCATCGTGTTGATGAGGGCTTCGGCCATGATGCTGCGGGCCGAATTGCCGGTGCAGAGGATGAGGACGTTGTAGGTTCTTTCGGTCATGTGTGGCTCCAATCAGCAGCACGTCGAGGCTTTCGGGGCCACGGTGGAAGTGAGTTGTTGAACAGGGCTACAGCAGCCCGAGGCCGCCGCTTCGGTCGCGGTACGGCCGTGCTCGCCGTAGGTCGGGATGCTGTCGAGGGTGTGGAACGCCTCCCAGGCGATGCCGCTGGGATCGAGGCTCCAATGCTTGTCCGACTTGGCGTAGCAGCAGTTGCTATCTGGCTGCGCCAGGTGCGGCAGGTCGGCCGCTTTCAGGCGCTGGCCCAGCTCGGCCAGCTCGTCGGCGTTCTCGGCCTGGATGCCCAGGTGGTCGAGGCCCTTGGCTTGGCCGCGCTCCGAGATGGCGAAGTTCACGCGCGGATCGTCCAGCATCCATTTGGCGTAATCGTTCTTGGTGATGCTCGGCTCGGCTGCGAACAGGGCCGAGTAGAAGCGGATGCTGTCCGCCAGGTTTTCGACTGACACATGCACGTGCAGGCGTTTCATGATGACCTCTCTTCGGTAGTGGCACAGGCCGGGTTGCAGATAGGCATGCAAGGGTTGCCCCCGCAGCAGTTCTCGGTGAGGAAGGCCACCAGATCGGCGGCCGTCGAGAAATTCGCCTCGTAGATCACAAAGCGGCCTTCCTGCCGCGACGTGACCATGCCGGCGTGGGCCAGCTCTTTCAGGTGGAAGGACAGCGAGGACGGCGGGATGCCGGCCGCTTCGCTGATCTTCCCGGCGGCCATGCCGGCGGGGCCGGCCTGGATGAGCAGCCGGAACACCGCGAGGCGCGATTCTTGGGCGAGGGCCGCCAGGGCGGCTACAGCGTTTAACGTTTCCATATTTCAATAATAATCGAAATATTGAGAGAGGTCAACGGCGCACTTGAGTCGTCGAATTGAGCTAGGCGCGTTTATGTCGTTTTCAGAAGACGACCGCACCATCTGACTGGATGTAACGCCTGGTGTGCATACGGCTCCTGACAGCCCAATATCAGGAGTCGTCTGCACCAATCTCGACTATGCTCAATACTCGTGTGCACCAAAGCGAGGTTTGGGCATGACATCAGACACTCCACCGATTGCCGCGCAAGGCGTGGCCACCCTGCCCGACGAGGCATGGGCGCAAGCCCGGCACCGGACGGAAATCATCGGGCCACTGGCAGCGCTTGAGGTGGTCGGGCATGAAGCCGCCGATGAGGCAGCCCAAGCGCTGGGCCTGTCCCGGCGACAGGTATATGTCCTGATCCGTCGCGCCCGGCAGGGTACTGGCCTGGTAACAGACCTGACGCCCGGCCGATCCGGCGGCGGCAAAGGCAAGGGGCGCTTGCCGGAACCGGTCGAGCGCATCATCCGCGAGCTGCTGCAAAAGCGCTTCCTGACCAAGCAGAAACGCAGCCTGGCGGCGTTCCACCGCGAAGTCGCGCAGGCGTGCAAAACCCAGAAGCTGCCGGTGCCGGCGCGCAACACCGTGGCCCAGCGGATTGCCGGACTACACCCGGCGAAAATAGCCCGCAGCCGGGGCGGGCAGGACGCTGCCCGTCCCTTGCAAGGCGCGGGTGGCATTCCGCCAGAAGTCACCATGCCGCTGGAACAGGTGCAGATCGACCACACCGTCATCGACCTGATCGTGGTCGACGAGCGCGACCGGCAACCGATTGGCCGCCCATATTTGACCCTCGCCATCGACGTGTTCACGCGCTGCGTACTCGGCATGGTGGTCACGCTGGAAGCGCCGTCCGCCGTCTCGGTCGGCCTATGCCTCGCGCATGCCGCCTGCGACAAGCGGCCCTGGCTGGAAGGGCTGAATGTGGAAATGGACTGGCCGATGAGCGGCAAGCCCAGGCTGCTCTATCTGGACAACGCGGCCGAGTTCAAAAGCGAAGCGCTGCGCCGTGGCTGCGAACAGCATGGCATCCGGCTGGACTATCGCCCACCAGGCCAGCCGCACTACGGCGGCATCGTGGAACGGATCATCGGCACGGCGATGCAGATGATCCACGACGAATTACCGGGGACGACCTTCTCCAATCCCGGCCAGCGCGGCGAGTACGATTCCGAGAAGATGGCCACCCTGACGCTGCGCGAGCTGGAGCGCTGGCTCGCGTTGGCGGTAGGCACCTATCACGGCTCCGTGCACAACGGCCTGCTCCAGCCGCCGGCCGCGCGCTGGGCCGAGGCCGTGGAGCGCGTTGGCGTCCCGGCCGTCGTTACCCGCCCCACCGCGTTTTTGGTCGATTTCCGGCTCTGTTGCAAAAATCGTGAAGCTTGAGCATGCTTGGCGGAGATTGGACGGACGGAACGATGACGGATTTCAAGTGGCGCCATTTCCAGGGTGATGTGATCCTGTGGGCGGTGCGCTGGTATTGTCGCTATCCGATCA
>JAAIGE0100620635.1_pt1 | contig 28524 bp, 33 predicted proteins | sample 6487951 | NCBI WGS metagenome assembly JAAIGE01 (sample SAMN13974128, study PRJNA590717) | phyllosphere metagenome | biome: tomato field; feature: multiple bacterial spot infested tomato fields; material: tomato leaves; isolation source: leaves from tomato fields | host: Solanum lycopersicum ...
AGCCCCAAGGGGGCGATGCTCAGCCACGCCAACCTTGCCGCCAATGCGCGGCAGGTGACGTGGCTCGACCCCGATCTGGCTCGGCGTGTCGTACGTCAGCTGCATATCCCTCTCGGTGACATCTCTGTCGGTAAATTCTCCGACGGCGAAATTACAGCCGAGATCAATGAAAATGTCCGCGGTAAAGACGTCTTCATTATTCAGCCGACCTGCGCTCCGACCAACGATAACCTGATGGAACTCGTCGTGATGGCTGATGCCTTCCGCCGCTCCTCAGCGACTCGAATCACAGCTGTAATCCCTTACTTTGGTTATGCCCGTCAGGATCGCCGTCCGCGCTCCGCACGTGTAGCTATCAGCGCGAAAGTCGTTGCTGACATGCTGACCGTGGTAGGTATCGACCGTGTGCTCACGGTTGACCTGCACGCTGACCAAATCCAGGGGTTCTTCGATATTCCGGTAGATAACATCTACGGCTCCCCCGTTCTGGTGGATGACATCGAAGACCAGCGCTTTGAAAACCTGATGATCGTGTCCCCGGACATTGGTGGCGTCGTGCGTGCACGGGCTGTTGCCAAATCCTTGGGCGTGGACCTCGGGATCATCGACAAACGCCGTGAGAAAGCCAATCACTCTGAAGTGATGCATATCATCGGTGATGTCGAAGGGCGTACCTGTATTCTGGTTGATGACATGGTCGACACCGCCGGCACCCTGTGCCACGCGGCGAAAGCCTTGAAAGAGCACGGTGCAGCAAAAGTCTTCGCCTACTGCACACACCCTGTGCTGTCGGGCCGAGCGATCGAGAACATCGAGAACTCCGTGCTGGACGAACTGGTGGTGACCAACACCATCCCATTGTCCGCCGCAGCTCAAGCCTGTGCACGTATCCGCCAACTGGATATTGCACCGGTTGTTGCCGAAGCGGTTCGCCGCATCAGCAATGAAGAATCGATCAGCGCGATGTTCCGTTAAGGGTCAAACCAACGGATCACCTCACTGACGAAAAGCGCCCCGCCCCAGCATTCCGCTGGGGCGGGGCTTTTTTGCCCATATCGAGTTCGGCGCTGGTCGCAAACGCCCCTCGATGATGGCTATTTTGGAGATACAACATGAACGAATTTACTCTGAACGCCCAAGCGCGTACTGACCTGGGGAAAGGTGCGAGCCGCCGCCTGCGTCACGCCGCCAACATCCCAGCCGTTGTCTACGGTGGTAACAAGCCTGCTGAATCCGTGACCATCCTGGCCAAGGAAATCGCCAAGCTGTTCGAAAACGAAGCTGCCTACAGCCACGTTATCGAGCTGAACGTCGACGGCGCCAAGCAGAACGTCATCGTTAAAGCGATGCAGCGTCACCCTTCCAAGCAGTTCATCATGCACGCTGACTTCGTTCGCGTTGTAGCTGGCCAGAAACTGACCGCCATCGTGCCTGTGCACTTTGTGGGTGAAGAAGCTCCGGTCAAGAAAGGCGGCGAGATCTCTCACGTCCTGAACGAAATCGAAGTGACCTGCCTGCCGAAAGACCTGCCTGAGTTCATCGAAGTCGACCTGTCGGCTCTGGAAATCGGCGCCATCGTTCACCTGTCCGACCTCAAGGCTCCTAAAGGCGTTGAGTTTGTTGCACTGGCTCACGGTGATGACAAAGCTGTTGCCAACGTTCACGCTCCACGCGTTGCTCCAGAAGAAGCTGAAGAAGGCGCTGCAGAGTAATTCACTCTGTATTGCCGGAGCTTGAGGAAACATCGCGGACCGAAACGTAGCGAGAAAGCGGGCGATAACGCGGCGTTTACTCTTGAGTAAATGATGTAGTGTCGTCCACTTTCGCCGCACATGGGTATGGCGATGTTATCCACAACTCCAAAGGAAGGGCCCCTGTCGTGACTGCCATTAAACTGATCGTTGGCCTGGGAAATCCAGGCGCCGAATACGAACAGACCCGGCATAACGCGGGGGCCCTTTTTGTTGAGCGTATCGCCCACGCCCAAGGCATCAACCTGGTGGCCGATCGCAAATATTTTGGCCTGACCGGGCGCTTCTCGCACCAGGGTCAGGATGTTCGTCTACTGATTCCCACCACCTACATGAACCGCAGCGGCCAGGCTGTCGCGGCGCTTGCGGGCTTCTTCCGGATCAAACCCGAAGAAATCCTGGTGGCCCATGACGAACTGGACCTGCCACCCGGCGTAGCCAAGCTCAAGCTCGGCGGCGGGCATGGTGGGCACAATGGCCTGCGCGACATCATCGCGCAGTTGGGCAATCAGAATAATTTTTACCGTCTGCGGCTCGGCATTGGCCACCCAGGCGTTGCCAGTATGGTTTCAAATTTCGTCCTGGGTCGTGCGCCACGCGCCGAACAGGAAAAACTCGATGCCAGCATCGATTTTGCCCTCGGCGTGCTGCCGGATATCTTCGCCGGTGAATGGAACCGTGCGATGAAAAACCTGCACAGCCAGAAGGCCTGACTCTTACCGAGGGGAAACACCATGGGATTCAATTGCGGCATCGTCGGCCTGCCCAACGTCGGCAAATCCACCCTGTTCAACGCCCTGACCAAGTCCGGTATTGCGGCGGAGAACTTCCCCTTCTGCACCATCGAACCCAACAGCGGCATTGTGCCGATGCCGGACCCGCGTCTTGACGCACTGTCGGCCATCGTCAATCCCAAGCGCATCCTGCCGACCACCATGGAGTTCGTCGACATCGCGGGCCTCGTCGCCGGCGCCTCGAAAGGTGAAGGCCTGGGCAACAAGTTCCTGGCCAACATCCGCGAAACCGATGCCATCGCCCACGTGGTCCGCTGCTTTGAAGACGAGAACGTGATTCACGTCTCCAACAGCGTCGACCCGAAACGCGACATCGAGATCATCGACCTGGAACTGATCTTCGCCGACCTCGACAGCTGCGAGAAGCAACTGCAGAAAGTCGCGCGTAACGCCAAGGGCGGCGACAAGGATGCAGTGGTCCAGAAGGGCCTGCTGGAGCAACTGATCGCGCACTTCACCGAAGGCAAGCCAGCGCGCAGCCTGATGAAGAACATGGGCGCAGACGAGAAGGCCGTGATCAAGGGCTTCCACCTGCTGACCACCAAGCCTGTGATGTACATCGCCAACGTTGCCGAAGACGGCTTCGAGAACAACCCGCTGCTCGACGTGGTCAAGGCCATTGCCGACGAAGAAGGTGCCATCGTTGTTCCGGTGTGCAACAAGATCGAAGCGGAAATCGCCGAGCTCGATGACGGCGAAGAAAAGGACATGTTCCTCGAGGCCCTGGGCCTGGAAGAGCCTGGCCTGAACCGCGTGATCCGCGCCGGCTACGAAATGCTCAACCTGCAGACCTACTTCACCGCCGGTGTCGAAGAAGTCCGCGCCTGGACCGTCAAGGTGGGTGCCACTGCGCCACAGGCCGCCGGCGTGATCCACACCGACTTCGAAAAAGGCTTCATCCGTGCCGAAGTGATCGCCTACAACGACTTCATCCAGTTCAAAGGTGAAGCCGGTGCCAAGGAAGCCGGTAAATGGCGCCTGGAAGGCAAGGACTACATTGTTAAAGACGGCGATGTGATGCACTTCCGCTTCAACGTATAAGCGTTAGCTGAACACCCTGCCCGATACAAGAAACCGACGCATTGCGTCGGTTTTTTGTTGCCTCCTATTTCTATCTACCGCTCAACTAAAGGCCCTCTACATAGAAACCTTAATCATCTAGATCCGGCGATCCATTTGAACGATGAATCCCTCAACTCTTAAGTCTTCTCCTACACTAAACGCTCAATAACCAACACTAAAGCACTTGAATAATACAGCGCACTGACATAGTTAATATTTCACACATTCTCCTGCAGCATTTTCATACTCACAGCCACGATGACTTTTTTGATTATTTGCGTTCTACTGGCCGTACGCCAACAGCGTTCTATCAACAGTGAAGTGATAGCGATAGTGGAGTACCCGGACTATGTCAGCCTCTTACAAAATAACAAATGAGACATACCTCCCCTCTGTTGAAGCCTTGGACATCGAGCGTACGCTCAAGAGTACTGCGGCGCTCGATATCGACATTCTATTATTAGGAGAGACGGGGACGGGCAAGGATACCTTGGCCCAACGGATCCATCGTTTGTCGGGGCGACGAGGTCATTTTGTCGCCGTGAACTGCGCCGCCATCCCGGAAAGCCTCGCAGAGAGCCAACTGTTCGGCGTCAACAGCGGCGCCTATACCGGAGCAGTGCAATCACGTGCGGGTTTTATCGAAGCCGCTCACCTGGGTACCTTGTATCTGGATGAAATCGACAGTATGCCGCTCTCCATGCAAGCCAAACTGCTACGGGTACTGGAATCAAGGGGTGTGGAACGGCTGGGCTCAACCCGGTTTATCCCGGTAGACATGCGAGTCATCGCCTCTGCGCAGCAATCCCTGCATGAGATGGTCGAGCAGGGAAGGTTCAGGCGCGACCTGTATTTCCGCCTTAACGTCGTAAATATCAATCTGCCTCCGCTGCGCAATCGCCGTGACCGAATCGTCCCGTTGTTCCTGAATATGATTCAAGAGGAAGCCGAGCACTATAAGTGTCTCGCCCCAAACCTGTGCAGCGAGTTGGTGCAACAGTTGCTGTGCCACCCATGGCTGGGGAATGTGCGTGAGCTGCGCTCCACTGCCAAACGTTTCGTGCTGGGTCTGGCGCCGTTATCAAGCTCCCCCTCGAACGTTACAAACGAGCCAATCAACCTGAAAGAACGCCTGCAACAAATCGAGAAAGCTCTGATTGAAGAGTCGTTGCGTCGTCATACCTACTGTGTGGACGAGGTGGCTGTAGAGTTGGGGATGGCGAAGAGAACGCTTTACTATCGAATGAAACAACTAGACATACAGTAACCCGCTGCGCAGGCCACAGGCACCGAAGAAATCCCCAGATACACCCTTCAAGTAAAAGCTGGAACCATATTCGCCCCAGAACCACACAAGGATGAGCCTGATATATTTAGTGCCTATTGGAAGCAACAATATTGCAACTACATATCAAGACTCAAACACCATTTCTTAGATATTGGAGTATCACTATGAGTGTTTCTGGCATTAACCCGCAAACCTATCAAGTCCCTGTCCAAAGCTCCGGCGGCGGCGAAAACGAAGACCTTAAAGCAGAAAGGAAAGCAGCGGTTCGCGAATCCCTGAAGGAAAGTATTGAAGCCTTCAAGATCTCTGAGAAGAAAAAGAACATCGACGCGATGCGCTAAATAGCATTACCGCCCTTTGTCACCAAAGGGCGGTTTCCCCAGGAGGTCTATATGCAGATAAAAGAAGTCGATGTATTACACGAATATCAAAACGGCCTCACAGCTCGCAGGCCCCCTACCCAACCTACACAACACGGCGAAGACGTGAGCTTTTTCAGCTCGTTATTGGAACCGTCGATGCAACGGGCCACCGCCACGTCATCATCGAATGCCCTGACCGACGCTTTGCAGCATCTGGACAAGGCAAGAAGTGGCATGAGTCGAGGCCTGAAAGACTTCAACAATGAGTTCAAAGAGAAAAATCGGCTTAACTATGCCTCCCATCTTTCAGACTCCGTACTGCTGACCCAAACCCTGGTGAAGTGCGTCGGCAAGGGCGCGCAATGCCTAGAAAAAGTCAGCAACCTGCAGTAGGAAAAAATGATTCGTTTTCTATCCATCGGATTAGTTTTCTCGCTGACGCTGATACTGGGCGGCTGCGGCGAAAGTGTCGAACTGCATCGCCAACTCTCCGAGCAGGATGCCAATGAGGTCATCGCAGAACTGGCTGACAAACACATACGCGCACAAAAAGTGCCTGCCAAGGACGGCGTCGTGGTGCGTGTCAATGCAGCCGATATCAGCCGCGCCGTTCGCACACTGGAAGCGGTCGGATTGCCGAAGGTCGCCCGTGCCACACTGGGTGACACCTTCCGCAAGGAGGGCGTCATCTCTACCCCACTGGAAGAGCGTGCCCGGTATATCTATGCACTGTCCCAGGAGTTGGAGGCGACACTGTCAAACATCGATGGCGTCATCGTCGCTCGCGTGCACGTGGTGTTGCCCGAACGCGTGGCTCCCGGTGAGCCCGTCCAACCCGCCTCCGCCTCGGTGTTCATCAAGCATGACCCGCGACTGGAGCCCGACAGCATCCGGGCGCGCGTACGCAGGATGGTATCCAGTAGTATTCCCGGCATGACCACTGCATTGGATAACGCGCAGAAGCTCACGGTGGTTTTTGTGCCGGCAGCGGCTTACCAAGAGCAACAGCGCCTGAGCTATTTCGGTCCGTTCCTGGTTCCCGAGGAAGACATCGGTTTTTGGCGTACCACTGTCAGCTTGTTGGTTATCGGCGCGATACTGACGCTCGTCGCTGCGCTGTTCTGGCGCATACGAGGCCAACGATCAAGGCAGGATCCTGTCAGCCCCAGCGCATCTACCGAATGAGTGATCATCTGGCCTGGGCCCAATGGTGGGCCAGTCCGTGGCGGTTTTCGCACCCGGATGCGACCAGCGCCCAGGCCTACCACGCATTACCCGCCCTGTGTCGCAGCCAACCCGCACTGGCGTGTGCAGCGTTGGGCATCGAACCGTGCCTACCTCCCCCTCCCTGTGCAACGGTGCTTGGTTTGGCCCTGGCTTCACGAGAGCAGTTCGATCTGGCGATAGCGCTACTGGAGCTTACGTGCCATCCCAACGTCGACAGCCCCTTGTACGATGAACACCGCAAGTGGTGTGAGCGCCTTGCAAAGGCCCTGCACCCTGACGCCCTGTTGCAGCCGGAGAATGATCCACTGCAATTGCTGAGGGCGTGGGTTGAGCCTGCTGTCTGGCAACGTCTTCGGCTGCGCTTGCCCCCTGACCGGGTGCAGGCGCTTGAAACCACTCACCTGCCACTCGACGACGCGCATGGCCGGCTCAATACGCTGTGGCAGGCGATTGTCTGGCGTATCGAAGCAACGGGCAGCGAAACAAATCGTCGTTAACTGCAACACGCCAGAGCATTGTCTATGTTGACCCTACGCAAAATCGAATTGCACAACGGCGCTTGCGGGCAGCCAAAAGTATTGATTACCCGGGAGATGCTCGCCGATTGCGTTCAGTCCGCGCAGTTGCTGGGTAGCGCACAGACCCAAGCTGAAGAGTTGCTGCGCCAGGCGGCTGAGCATCGCGAAGAAATGCTCGAGCAGGCCCGCCTCGACTTCTGGTCACGTGCCCACGCGCAACTCAGCGCGTGGGAGCGCCAACGCCAGACGATGTGTGACAGCCTCGAACACTACGCAACATCCATTGCCAACCGAGCCTTCCACTGCCTGTTGGAAGAAGTGCCTCCCCCAAAGCGTCTTTCGGCATTGGTCAAACAGTTGGTAGCGACGCAAATTCCACCTATCAAGGCAACCTTGGTTTGCCACCCGCGCGAGCATGAGCAGATAGCCCAAGCCTTGGCCCGGTTGGGCTCTACACCCTGGAAGCTTCGCCCCGATGACCAGATCAAACCTCAATCACTGCTACTGGAAACAGATGAAGGCGATTTTCGTATCGACTGGGCCTCGATGCGAGAAATATTGTTTACAGGCGAGTAGGAAATAGCGGTAGAGGCAGGCGATATCTTTAAAAAAATGTCTGCCGATGGAACTGGTGGCAAACAACCCGCCACACAGTTCAGACACATCTGGAGTAAAAATCATGGACTTTCACGGAAACCTGAAAAACCATCTATTGAAGCAAGTTCAGGCTGATATCAAGCGAGTGAATACAGCCTATAAAGATCCGGTTGCGCTCGATGCAGATATCGAATATTTCAGCGACCTTGTGAAACAACAGAAGCTCTCTCTTATCGCGTTCAACGAACACACGCGCTCCAGGCATACGCTGCTCAAAACAGCGCTGGACGGCGTGCAATAAGTTGCAAGCACTCCTTGCCGGTTGGCTGAATAGCCACGAAGGGCAGCTGACTTTGTTTGAGAACGACGACGAAATCATCTTTCAACGCGTTTCGAACAGACTGCTGGTAAAGGTCCAGTTGACCAAAGCGGACGAAGACAAAGCCCAGCTGCGCACCTGGATGCGTCTGGGAGGCCCCAGCCTGAGCTATTTTCACGGCGCAGTGGCATTGGCGCCGACCACCGGTGCGCTTTGGCTTATTCAATGTGTGGAGAGGGGGCACGGCGAGCATCTGGCGAAGTGTCTCGAATCCCTTCTCAACCAACGCGACACCTGGCGCGCCATTGTCGCGCGCCAGGCGCGGCCTGTACGCACATTCATACCCACGTCGCTGCGCTCGATATCGCACTAATCAGAGACTTTCCCATGCCTGACAAAAACGACAAGCACAAACGCTTGCGCCCTCACGTACCTGCTTCGACCCACCGCGCCGCCTGGTGTTGGCTCATCATGCTGCCTGGGTGGCTGCTGCCACTGGATAGCGCGCTGGCCGCAATCCCTCCCGAATGGAAAAACACGGCCTACGCTTATGAAGCCCAGCACAAACCGGTGCGCGAAGTGCTGGAAGATTTTGCCCAGACATTTGGTACTCAGCTTCAGGTCGAAGGGCTGCTCGAAGGTAACGTCAACGGCAAGATACGCGCTAATACGCCACAGTCATTGCTCGACCGGTTGGGGGTCGAACACCGTTTCCAATGGTACATGTACAACAACACCCTTTATATCAGCACCCTGGACCAGCAAGAATCCGCACGCCTGGAAGTCTCTTCCGAGACCATCGCAGACCTCAAGCAAGCGCTGACCGATATAGGCTTGCTCGACAGTCGTTTCGGCTGGGGCGAGTTGCCGGAAGACGGTGTTGTGCTGGTCTCCGGCCCGAAAGTTTATATCGAACAAATCAAGCGTTTCAGCAGCCAGCGCCGTTCCGCGGATGAAAAACAGAGCGTGTTGAGCTACCCACTGAAATTCGCCAGCGCGGCGGACCGCCAAATGGAATACCGCAACGAAAAAATCACCATCCCCGGTGTAGCCACCATGCTACGAGGGCTTCTGGAACCGCGCTCAACCTCAACCTCGGCCTCTTCGGCACAGGCTCAACGCTCCATCACCCAGCCCGCGTTCATTACGCCCGTGGTTCCACGCTTGAGCAACCCGTTGCTGGGGCAAATGCTCGGCTCCACCGCGACAACCGGGCTGAACGGCTCTACCGATACAGGCATGTCAATCACCCCACGTGCCCCGGTCAGCCCAGCCCGTATCCGCGTCGAAGCCGACTTGCGCAATAACGCCATCCTGATTTATGACGTGCCGGAACGGCAGGCGATGTATCGCGAACTGATCACTCAACTCGACGTGGCACGCAAACTGGTGGAAATCGATGCAATCATCCTCGACATCGAGCGCACGCAACTGCGCGAATTCGGGGTGAGATGGGGCTTTCAGAACAGTCGCTTCAGTGGCGCATCCAACCTGATTTCCGGCAACGCTCAACTGACAATTGAAAACCGTGGTCGTTTCGACGCGGAGATACGCGCGCTGGAAGCCAAGGGCCTGGCAACCATGGTATCCAATCCGTCAGTGCTGACACTGGAAAACCAGCCGGCGGTGATTGATTTCAACCGAACCCAATACCTGACCAGCGGTCGGCAAAACGCTACGATTCTGCCGATCACCGTGGGCACCGGCTTCCAGGTCGTGCCGCGCGTCATCACGAGCCGTGGCGGTCATCAGATCCAGCTGTTGGTAGATATCGAGGACGGTAACTTCGAAGATGCCAACCCTACTCCCGGCAGCTTCGATGTACGCCGAGGCAAAGTCAGCACCCAAGCCATCATGGCCGAAAAACGCTCGCTCGTGATCGGCGGTTTCCACGTCACCGAAAGCATCGACAAGCACAACAAGGTGCCCCTGCTGGGTGATATTCCTCTATTGGGCAAGGCGTTGTTTTCCTCGACTGAACGACAGAACAATCGGCGCGAACGTCTGTTTATCCTCACGCCACGCGTCATCGGCGACCAGGCCGACCCGTCACGTTACCTGCCCCAGGCAGACCAGGCCCAATTGCAGGCCGCTCTCACCCCCCTGGTCAGGCGCTATGACCCTCACCAGCCGGAGATCAAGCGCAGTGACATTATCAGTACCCTGGCGCATCTGGTCGCAGGGCAAGTGCCCAAAGCGTTCAAGGTAGCGCCGATGCCCCTGGGGTTGAACACCTTGTGCAGCACCCGCAACTTGCTGGCGCTGAACACCGAGCGCAGCCAATGGTACGCCGGCCCGCAGTACAACGTAGCCGTGGTGGTGCTGCGCAATCAGTTCAACCGCAATGTGCGTATCGACGAAAAGGAATGCAGTACGTCGCAAACCCTGGCCGTGAGTGTCTGGCCGCGCGCCTGGCTCAAGCCTGGCGAGGAAGCAGAAGTGTTTATCGCCATGCGTCCGGTGGTCAAGGATGAACACGTCAGCGTGCCCCGTCCCTCCCTGATCACTCCAACCCAAAAGGCCAAGCCATGAAACATCGCTTGCTGTACGTCACCCTGATCGGCGCGGCGCTGCTTGTCGCCGGCTGTACGCCCACCTGCAAGGGCGACTCCTGCTCACGTCCGCAATCGACCCAGGACAAGCTGGTGATCTGGTGGCCTCCACAAATGCGCGTCGAACCCGGCCCTGCCGGGGAGCGCGCGGACTATCAGACAGTGTCGCTGGAACGATGAGCGCCCAAGGAACCCCGGCCGATGAACGCCAGGTATTCCTCGACAGCCTGGTGGGCGGCTCTGCCGCTCACCTGACACTTGGCCCGGGGGTAACGGCCAGCAGCCTGCAAGCCGGACCCCGTCAGGGCCTGGCCCTGCACGTGGCTCGCGAGGCACTGCAAGCTTCACAATTGCAGAACGTGCTGGAGCGGCGTTTCGAGCAAGCCGTGGCATTCGATGGCTGCTTTATCTACGTTGATGCACAGGACGCTCTGGTGATCTGGCATGCACTGCCCCCACAGCGCAACCTGCTCAACAGGCTCCTCAGCCGAATGTTGTCGTTGGCCAACCTTGAAACCCTGGATGCGCGTACCCGGCGCTGATCAACGCAGATCAAGCTCCGGCAATTCCAGGGTTTCACGCTTGGCCTCATCATCAAGCTCGCGCAGGGTGCGGTAGATCAATGCCACGGCCTGCAGGGTTTCACGAGGAATGGTCGCCCCCAGCTTGTTCGGGTACAGCGTACGGGCCAACCACACGCACTGGATCACCGGTACATCGGCCGCTTTGGCGCGAGCGATCAACGCACGGGCGTCATCATCAGTCCCTTTGCTCACCAGCAGGGGCAGCGGCGTTTCACCGGGGCGGTAATACAAGGCCACGGCAAAGTGCGTCGGGTTGACCACCAGCATATCGGACTCCTCCAGCTTGGGCAGCTTGACCTTCGGCTCCTCCTGGGCCAATTGCTGTGCCAGGGCGCGGCGCTGGCCCTTCACGTGGGGATCGCCCTCCATGTCCTTGTACTCTTTCACGACCTCGACCTGGGTCATGCGCATGCGCTTGGCAAAGAAGTACTTCTGCATCGCCAGGTCGATAAGCGCCATCACCAGCAATAACCCAAGACAGGCATGCAGCAGATAGCGAAACAGGGCGATCAATCCCAGGATGTAGCTTTGCAGATCGCTGCTGGCCATATTGATCAACACCCCCAGGGAAGGCCAGATCACCACGTACAGGATCAGGCCCAGCAGTGTTGCCTTGACGATGCTCATCAACAGGTTCATTACCGACTGGACAGAGAACATTTGCTTGAGTTGGCTGAGCGGGTTCAGACGATTGAAGTCCAGCTTCAAGGAGTCCGGTGCGAACAGAATCCCGAACTGCATCCAGCTGCTGACCAGCTTGGTGATAATCGCCACCGCGGCCATCAGCAGGGCGAAGGAGAAAAACACCATCAAGCCTTCGACCATCACTTCTTCCAGCGCCTGCGGGAAAGGCAAGGACAGGCGCGAGATCGGCAGCAGCATCAACTGCTGGAAACGTTGCAAGCTGCTCTCGGCGGTGAACAAGGCGATTTCGCTGATGGCTGTCAGCACCAGTAGCTTACCCACATCCTGGCTTTGGGCGACTTGGCCTTTCTTACGCTGATCGCGCAGCTTCTTGGCTGACGCGGGGTGCTTCTTTTCCCCCGAATCACTCATGACAGCGAGACCTCGAAAAACACGCCCAGGGAATGCTTGAGGTCTTTAAGCAAGCCCATGCGTCCGACGATCAGGTCCTGCAGCAACGCAAAATACAACAACAGCACTCCGATACCCGCCAGGCTCTTGAGGGGCGGCGCCAACGTACTCACTTGCAATTGCTGACTGTAGACCCCCAGCAGGGCAATGCCGAACTCCAGCAACAGCAGCACTGCAATAAAGGGCGCGGCGTAGAGCATCATGTGCGTGAAGGTATCGCCCAGCAGGCCGACAAATACATCGAAGCCATCGGCAGCGGGCAGTGGGAACCACACCGTCGGTGGCCAGAGCAGATAGCTGTCCCAGATCACCTGCGTCAACGCCCCAAGGCCCATGCTGGTCATCAGCAGAAAAATCGCCAATTGCTTGAACAAGTGCCCGGCTGGCGTCGCGTCTGGCCCAAGCGAGGGGTTGAGCTGCCCACCGGCCAAGGCGCCCCGCTGGTTGTCCAGCAACGCCCCAACCGACTCGAACAGCCAGAACGGCATGGACAGCAACACGCCCAGCAATAATCCCAGGGCCAACTCTTTGAAGACCAGCCCACCGAGCATCAGCGCCGAGTATTCCTGGCCCGCCAGCATGACGTGAATGGCAGGTGCAGGCAGCAGTGCCATGACCATCACAATGGTGTGCCGCAGCATGCCGCGTATATGTTGAAAACAGAATGCCGCCACGAGGAAGGCACAGGGGTAGATACGCGCCATGGCGACCAGCAGGCTGGGCAAATACTCAAGATATAGCAGCACAGGCAAGACCTCAGTGCAGGGCCGAGCGACCGATCATGTCAAAGGTCACGTTCATCAACTGGATCAACTCCACACCGATCCAGCGGCCGGTCATGATCAGGGTGATCCCCACTGCCACCAGCTTGATACCAAAGGGTAACGTCTGGTCCTGTACCTGCATCAGCGCCTGCACCAGGGAGGTCATGACCCCCACCACCACCGCCACAATCAGCGGCGGCGCCGTCAGCATCACTACCAGCAACATGCCCTGCTTGAATAATACGATGGGTTCCATAGGCCACTCAGAGATAGGAAAGGAACAGGCTGTCGAGCAACCGCGACCACCCGGAGACCATCACGAACAAGAGCAATTTGAGCGGCAGGGAAATGGTCATGGGCGAGACCATTTGCATCCCCAGCGCCAACAAGAGATTGGAGACAATCAGGTCAATCACGATGAAAGGGATATAGATCAGGAAGCCGATTTCGAACCCCGCCTGCAACTGTGACAGCACAAAGGCCGGCGCCAGCAGGATCAGGTCCTCACGTTGGACCTCCTGTGCCATCTGTGCCGGCCACATGCGCATGGCATTTTCCAACAGGTGGGTAAGGATATCCGGGTCACTGTTGCGCAGCATGAAGGTGCGCAATGGTTTGATCGCCTCCATTCCCGTCTGCTGAAGTGTGCCCACGCTGGTCAGGTCCAGGGGCGACACCTTGACGATCTCGGCCATCTCATAGCCTACAGGCGCCATGATGAACAGGGTGGCCGCCAGGGCAATACCATTGATGGCCATGCCCGGAGGCACCTGCTGCACACCGATGGCATTGCGGGTGATCATCAGCACAATCACGATCTTCAGGAACGCCGTGCAGACGACCAACAGCATGGGCATCAACGACAATGCCCCCAGAAATATTGCCAGGACGACCGGATCTATTCCCTGGAAACTACTCATCAAGAAAAGATCACGCGAGTCATCTGCAGCCCCAGCCGCCCGTCCACTTCAACCAACTGGCCCTGGCCGAGGGGGCGGTCGCCGTAGTAGAGCCCCGCAGTGCCAGGGGCATAGCCGGCGACTCCCAGCACCGCGCCGGGCGCAAGGTTGCGCAACTCGCCGAGGGTCAGGTTCAGCGTACCGCACCGTACATTGAGCGCCATGCTCAGCTCGTCGAAGGGTTCATGCCCGAACACATCCATCACCGCGGTTTCATCCTCATGCCCTGAGTAGGGTTGTGTTGCAAAATCCTCGTCCACAAACATATCCTCGATAGAAGTAAGGGTAAGACGCGTCGGCCCGGATCCAGCGTCGATCCAGCCCACCAGACGCTGTTTGCCAACCTGTACGTGGCCGGTTCCCGACGCACTGAAAAAGGCTCGTTCAAGCACCAGCACGTCACCGGCACGCAAGCTGCGCAGCTGGTGCATGGACAACCGCAGGCGCCCGAGCATTACGTCCACCGCCAGCTGAAACTGCGCCGGCATTGGCTCAGCCTTGAGCCGCCACGGCCCCGCCTTGCATAGCGCCAGAAAGCTCTCGACAGACAGCCACAGATAGCCCGTGACGCGAGAGGCGCCGAGCGTCACGCAGAGTCGACAACCAAAGTTCAAGGGGCGGGGGCCGGGCAGCAAACGCAGGTAACCAAACAGCGCTTGCACCTGAGGGCTCAGATGATGCTGAAACAACTCCCAGAACCAGGCGTCGGGATCGTTGCCGGCCTGCGCGAACGTCACCGGGCATTCACCCATCAGGCTTAACTGCGGTCCTGGCTCACTGAAGGCCACTACTCCACAGGCGGTTTCGAAGCAAAGCGGCTGGATGCCCACCGGAGCAGTACCAGGCTCCATTCTCAACTCGCCTCTCGACCCGGCGACCTCGAACGGCATACACAACCCTTGCCCCAACCGCTGCCGGGCAACCGCAATATCGGCTTTGAATGTGGGAAATATCAGAGGTGGCAGCATCATGCCTGCGCCGATTTTGCCAGATACACATTGACGGGCTGGCGCAGGCTCGCCGCCAGCCGTTGCTCACATTGTTGGCGTACGCCACTGAGCCAGCGCGCCGTGTTGTCTCGCTCCGCGTCCAGCTCGACATTCCAGCTCCCCTGCTCCCGGCGGATACTGGCGTTGACCCGTCCCAGGCGGCCCAGGTGAAAAACCGCCATCATCGGCCATTGCGAACCGACGAGCATTCGCGGCGCCAACTGCTCGGTCAACGCCTCGATCATGGCCACATCGCCCGAGGCTTTGATTGCGTTCAGAGACGTTCCATATCCCCCGCCGTCCTGGCCTCCATCGTTAAACAACCGGGCGAAGAATCGTCCTTGCTCCCAAGGCACCAGGGCGCCGAATTCAGGCGCACGGTCATCACGAGACTCACGCAGACGCGGACGTTCAGGCGGACTAACTGAAACCTGTTTCATATCGGCTCCTGCGTCAGTAACTTAGATAACTCTTGGATTTTTTCCACCTGGCGCAAGCACAAGGTGACGTGTTTCTGCGCGTGGTCGACCTGTGCAGCCTGCTCTTGCTGCCGCTCTTTGAGTTGCAACAACTGGCCTTCTTCACGCCGGGTACCCGCCGATAATTGCCGCTCCGTGGCATTCCAGTTTTTCAGCGCCTTGAACGTCACCACCTGCCCCTGGTGCAGACTCAACAACTCGGCGCATTGCCGGGCCTCTTCCAGGCGGGTTTGTTCGAGGACTTCTTGCGCCTCCAGGATGTGCGCGACCAGCGCTTGCTGCGCCCGTTTTGCCTCACGCAGCGCACGCTCGGCGCGGTCAGCGCGGTGTCGACGCAAACGTCGCAGAGTGTCGATTTCACCCGGTAACACTTCAGAATGGGACATGGGCGGTCAGCTCAGCCAATTGATCCATGGTGGCGGCAAGCGGCGAAGGTTCGCGCAAGTCCTGGCGCAGAAAGCCATCCACCGCCTGCCGACTATCAACTGCCAGGTCGGTGAGCGCATCGTTGCCGGGCTGATATTCCCCTAGCTTGAGCATCAGCTCGATCTGCTGGTAAGCCGACAGCAAGCGTCGTAACGCCGTACCGGCACGGATATGCACGGGCTCGGCGACATTGCTCAGAATCCGCGAAAGGCTGGCCAGTACATCGACCGCCGGGTAGTGGCCGCGCTCGGCCAGCTTGCGCGACAGGACGATATGACCGTCGAGCAGAGAGCGCACCTCATCCGCCACCGGATCGTTCATGGAGTCCTGTTCGATCAGCACTGTATAGATGGCCGTGATCACGCCTTCACGGGTCAAGCCGGCACGCTCCACCAAGCGTGGCAGCAAACTGTAGACCGACGGCGGCAGACCACCGCGCCCCAAGGGTTCACCGGCAGCCAGGCCGATTTCACGCTGGGCCCTGGCAAAACGGGTCAGAGAGTCGATCAGCAACAGCACACGCTGACCCTTACGCCGGAAACCTTCGGCCAGCGCGGTTGCCGTGAACGCGGCACGCGCGCGCTCCATGCTTGAGCGGTCGGAGGTTGCGCACACCAACACGGCCTTGGCACGCAACTGCTCGTCCAGTTCGTGATCAAGAAACTCGCGCAACTCCCGGCCCCGCTCCCCGATGAGACCGAATACGATCACATCGCACTCCACGTTACGGGCGATCTCGGCCAACAAGGTGGTCTTGCCACAACCGGCACCGGCAAACAGCCCCACACGCTGCCCCTCCCCCAGGGTCATCAGGCCATCAATCGAGCGCACACCCGTGGCCAGTGCACGGTTGATCCGCGGCCGTTCGGTAGGAAGAGGCGCCTCACATAACACGGTGGTCGCCCCAGGTATTTCCGCTTCCACGAACGCGCCCACACCATCGCCCGCAATCGGGCGACCAAAACCATCCAGCACCTGTCCCAACAGCTCATCACCGACCCGAACCTGATGCGGAACCCCCAACCGCGCAACGCTGGCCCCTACACGCACGCCTTCCAGATTGCCCAGGGCACTGAGCACCGCATCGCGCTGATCGAACCCGATGATCTCGGCGAGCATGTAGTCGCCCGGTGCTTTTTCGACTTGGCACAGGTCGCCAATACGGGCCTGCGGCAATCGGCATTGCAACAGCATGCCGTTCACGCGTTGAATACGACCGAGCATCGTCACCGGTGCGAAGCTGCTCAACGCCTGTGACTGGTTCAGTTGCCAGGCCTCCAGACGCTCCTGCAGCGAACCCTTCACCAGCCCACCTCATAACGTTGCTCGCCGTCGAAAACCACTTTGCTGTTATCGATCAAAACCAGGCGCAGACCATCCACTTCATCACCCACGAATAAGCGGGTTCCTTCTTCCAGCACCACGTGGCCATTCGGACCGCCCACTATCTGCAAGATCTTGAACGGTAACCTGCCATCGCGTACCCGTACGCGACTGATTACCGGCACCACCGTGTCGAATTGCTCGGCAAAACGGTCGAGCATGCGCGCAATCAGTTCCACTTCATCCTGGGAAACAACACCATTGAGGGCAATCTGACCATTGACGATCTGCAAGCTGACACGCTGGAGCAATTCGCGCTCGTTGAGCATCCTCATGAGTTGCTGGCGCACCTCAATGGGTGAGTCCAACCCAGGTTTCTGAATGACCGCAGGCATCAGCGATGCCTGGGCTTCGCGCTCACCGCTGAAGATAATGCCAACCGCAGCGATGATCACGGCGCATAGCAGCACCAGGCTGACCAGGCGTTTTTGCTGCAACGCGGAAATGGAAGACAGCGTCAGCGGCAATGGCGCCGGGGGCAAGGGTGCCGTTGCCGGCTGGGGCGGCTTGAGCACCGATGCCTGGCGCCAAGGATGATCGGCAGGGCTGACACACAAGCTGACAGAGCCAATCACAAACGGCGTGTTGAGTGCCAGGTCGCCGATCTGCGCCAACATTTGCCCATCGCTGTTTTTCAGCAACCCCGCTTCAGCCTGCACTGACCAGCGCCCTTCGAGCAATAACAGGCGGGCATGGTGCTCGGCGACACCAGGGTCATCCAGCAAGAGGTCGGCGCCCGCGTTGGCGCCAAGGCTCCATTGCTCGCCAAACAGAGGCAGCGCGGCCCCTTGATGCGAACCATCCAACACTCGGAGTTCGAACATCAGTACGTCCCCCCGTACTCTGCAAGTAGCGATGTGTTCATGCCAATGTCCCGTGCATCAACTCATCCTGGCCAAGGTCAAAACGCCCCAGCACCTTGACCTTGGAATTGCTCCCCAGCTCGGCGAAAGACAACACCGGTACATGGTTGAACTCCTCAAGCAACAAGGTTCGCAAGGGGCTGCGCAAATCCTGCGCCACCAACAACACGCTTTTAATTTTTGCGCGTGCACTGAAGGCCTGGTTGAGCAGGTTGATCAGCGCAGCGCTATTGTCGCCGTCGAGTGCAAAGAACACCCCGGTCTGGGTCTGACGCAGTGCCTCGCGCAACACGTTTTCGGTCTGCGGTGACAACAGCCAGGCATGCAGCCCATCGGCCTCGCTGTACTGGTGGTAGATCTGCGACTTGAGGGCAATGCGCGCATAGTCAGCCAGTGCTTCGGGCTCACGTTCGTGCTGGCCGTATTCGATCAGCGATTCGACAATCAACCTCACGGCGCGCAGCGGAACCCCTTCGCTGGCCAGGCGTTGCAGCACCGCCGAAAAGCGCGAGATCGGCATGATGCGCTGCAGCTCCTGCACCAGTTCGGGTTGATTGTTCTCCAGCCAACTGAGGATCGCCTTGCTCTCCTGAATCCCCAGGAACTGCGGCCCGCTGAGCATCATCGCCTTCTTCATGCGCTCGACGATCAGGCTCGTCGCATTGAAGCGCTCCAACTGCGCGTCATTGAGCAGTGGGTCGTCAGGTGGCAGCCAGAGCCAATCCTGCTCGTTACGCTCGGCCAATCCCGGTATGCCATGCTCAGGCTCAACCGTCAGGGCGCTGCGCTCTACGGCAACGCGCTGGACCACCGACGCCTTGACCATTGGCACTTCATGAACGCAGAAGCGCATTTCATCATCGGCCAGCGAGTCATCGATCTCGACCTCAAACGGCGGCAATGTCAGGCCGATATTGGCAACCAGGGAATTTCGAACCTGGCGGATGCCGTGAATAAGATCGGTCACCTCAGGCGTGCCGCGCAGGGCCGAGGGAAACTGCAACAGATAAGGCCGGGACGGATCAAACCCGCGCAGGTCTTCTTTGCCATTTTCTTCAGGCCGCATGGCTTCGACGGCTTCAGCTTCTGGCTGCGCTTCACGTCGGCGCCGACGGTCGAGGTAATAACCCAAGGCGCCGGTCATCATCGCCAGCAGGATAAACACCAGGGTCGGCATGCCAGGGACGATCGCAAACACCAGCATGGCCACCGAGGCGATCATCCAGCTCTTGGGCTCACTGGTCATCTGGCGTGCGATCTCGGCGCCCATGTTCGTGATGCCCTTGCGCCCTTCCGGTGCCACGCGGGTAATGATCATACCGGCGGTCAGGGAAATCAGCAGCGCGGGAATCTGCGCAATCAGGCCATCACCGATGGTCAGCACAGAATACAGCGCCATCGAATCGGCAGCGCTCAAACCGTGCTGGAACATCCCCGTGGAAAACCCACCCAGCAGGTTGACCACCACAATGATCAAGCCAGCGATGGCATCGCCTTTGACGAACTTCATCGCGCCATCCATGGCGCCAAACAGCTGGCTCTCGCGGGACAACTGTTCACGCTTGTCGCGCGCTTGCACACCGTCAATCAAACCGGCACGCAAGTCACTGTCGATGGACATCTGCTTGCCCGGCATTGCGTCCAGGCTGAAGCGCGCCGCCACTTCGGCAACCCGCTCAGAACCCTTGGTGATCACCAGAAAGTTGACCAGGGTGAGGATCAGGAAGATCACCATCCCAACAGCCAGGTTGCCGCCCACTACGAAGTTGCCGAAGGCCTCAACGATATCGCCGGCGTCCTGTTCGAGCAGAATCAAGCGCGTCGTAGCGATCGACAATGCCAGGCGAAACATGGTGGTCAGCAACAAAATCGACGGGAAGGAAGAGAACGCCAATGGCCCGGGCAAGTACAGCGCCAGCATGATCAACAGGCAGGAAATACAGATATTCAGCGCAATCAGAATGTCCACCAGCCAGGTAGGCAGCGGCACGATGAAGATGAACACAATGGCCATGATCACCACGGCGCCCAAGACCTCGGCGCGCTGAGCTACCTTGAGCAGTACGCCGTTGACGGTGGACAGCACGCTCACGCCAGGACACTCGAATTAGGAAAGCCAGGGCTTATGCCTTCGAGGCGGGCAAGCTGGTCCATCACCAGTAGAAAGTTGTGCAGCGCCTCTTGGCGTGACTGGCTATCCGGCCACAAAGCCAGAGGCAATTTCAGAAACAGCGGATAAAGCGCATTGAGCGCCACGAGTGTTGACGTGCCGGCCCCCATATCTTCGGCCAGGCGCATGACTTCATTTGTCACGATGCCGGTACTTGTATAACCCAGCAGGCGTTGCAGCAGGCTTACCGCATGCAGTTCGGTTGCAAGGTTCTGGACCAGCTCACGACAGCTGCACAACACCCCGCTCAATGCACCGCAGCTGCGCAGCCCTACCAGCAAGGTGCGCAACATTGCCGTAGGCACGGAGGACACATGGGCGGCGATGTCAGCCGTCAGGGCGCTGGACATCACATTCAAGCCATGTGCAAAACGGTCGTCACCGTAGACGCCCAGCAGCGCCTGCATCATGGTGGCCAGGGATTGCCGTGTCACCACACTGGCGTAGTACAGCGCGCGCAGCGCCTGGCGCTCTTGTGGATCGCCACCCGCCGTCTGCAAGGCCATGGCGATATTCAGGCCCGCCTGGATCTGCCCTTTGAAACGGACCTCCAGCTTGGCAATAGCATCCCGCGCCAGGTCGGCTTCGGAGCTGCGCACGTCGGCCTCGGCCTGCTCGCACACCGCCTTGAGTACCACGAAGGTGCGCGCCGGATCACCGCCAGTGGCCTCCAGCAACTTATCGATGCTGGGTTGCATCAGCAATTGCAGCCTGATTCGACGCGCTACCGCAGCAAAGCTTTCCTGGGCCGGATGCCCCAACTGCTCATAGAGCTGCGCGAGCGCCTGGACAGGAGGCACACGTACGCCAATTTTGCGTTTGTCCAACGTACGGCTGCTGGATTCAACCTCCTGACTGAAGTGCAGGAAAAGATCATCGATACCTTGGCCTGGCTCAGGCTTGGCGGCCGGGCTAACGGTGGGGAGCTCCACACGCGGGGTGATTGGCACTTCGGAGGTAGATTCGACTTTCATGGGCAGGCCAGTACAGGAAGAGAGTGCCAATGTGTGGTTAGGCCCGTCCAGATGGTTCCATTGAAACTCGCTCTTCCAACAAGGTGAAAAAACCCGCACAAGCCCCTGGTGCCTTTTGCAAATTACTGCACAAAAGCGCCACGAAATTAAAGTATTTATATATATAAATCATTGGGTTATGTGCAGATTCTCCTTTGGCACAGGCAGTGCAAAAGAGGTAAACGCCGAAACTATTTCGACTGCGTCTACCTTAAGGAAAAATCATGAATATCCCTATTGAAGCCTTAGTTCACCTTGGTGGCAGTTCGCCTCAATTCATGCTCCATCTGACAGACGACCAACAGAAAAAACTCCGACGTTTCATTCACAAACGGGTTCTCAACCCGGAAGACGCGGATGATCTTTTGCAACTGACATACTTGGAAGCCTGGCGCAATCGCGAGCGTTTCAGTGGTACCGCGACGCTGAGTACCTGGATGTGCGGTATCGCGCAAAACCTGATCCGCAACCACTTTCGACGCCTGTATGCCAAGCCTGCACATTGCGAATTCGATGAGTCGCTGTGGCACGGACAGGAAGAAAGCCACAGCCTGGACTGGGAATTCGAGGTCAACCGGAGACTGGAAAATACCCTGAGCGCGATTGATCATTTGCCCACAGAAATGCGTAGGACGTTGTATGCCTCGCTGGAAACCGACGGCAGCTACCAGGACACCGCCGACGTACTGGACATTCCTATCGGCACCGTGCGCTCGCGCCTGTCACGGGCACGCGAACAGCTCAAGCGCGTCACCCACACCCCACTGCACCCGTAAGTTGAATTAGCCGGTCAAGCGTTGGGCGACAGGGATATCTGCCCAACACTGTCGGACTTGGCCCGCGAGTAAACCTTCAAAGACACCGAGCTTCTTCTGCTCCCCTCATCCACGGTGCATTCGCCACCGCCCGTCGCCAAAATCAGCGCTTTGGCTTAAACAGTTGAAAGCGTAGAAAAATTTTCAACAAAAACGCTTGACGCATTGCCGTTCCAAGCGAATAATGCGCGCCACTTGGCTACATAGCTCAGTTGGTTAGAGCATAGCATTCATAATGCTGGGGTCCGGGGTTCAAGTCCCTGTGTAGCCACCAAGTACTAAAAACGGCTTACCGAAAGGTAGGCCGTTTTTTTATGCGCGCAAAAAAACTCCCCAACTGTATTTTGACGCCCCCCACCCCCACTGTTAGTGTCCAGCCTCCCCTCAACACGGAGTGCCACGATGCAACTGGACATCTACCAAGTCGACGCTTTCAGCCACCATCCCTTCGGCGGCAACCCGGCAGCAGTGTGCCCACTCACTGAGTGGCTGCCTGATGAGCAACTGCAGCAGATTGCGGCCGAAAATAATCTTTCGGAAACTGCGTTCTTCGTACCCCGTGGCGACGTCTATGAGTTGCGCTGGCTCACCCCGCAAGTGGAGGTGGACCTGTGCGGCCATGCCACATTGGCAGCCGCGTGGGTGTTGATCCACAAGCTGGCGGACGCCCCGCAGGTGTTGCGCTTTGCCACCCGTAGCGGCGAGTTGCGGGTAACGCGCAACGGCGATGAGCTGGCGATGGATTTTCCGGCCAAGAAACCCGAACGCTGCGAGCCGCCCCACGGCATGTTGAGCGCCCTGGGGCTTGAAACCGCCGAGGTGTTTGGCACCGACGACTACATCGTGCTGGTGGAAGATGAAGCCCAGGTAGCGGCCCTCACACCCGATTTCGCGCGGCTCAAGGGCCTGCCTAAACGCGGGATTGCGGTAACCGCCAAAAGCACGCGGTTTGATTTTGTCTCGCGCTGGTTCGGCCCGAATGTGGGGGTCAACGAAGACCCGGTTACCGGCTCGGCGCACACCTCGCTGGCACCGTTCTGGGCCGAGCGCCTGGGCAAATCGCAATTGAGCGCCGAGCAAGGCGGCCAGCGTAAGGGCCAGTTGCGCTGTGAGCTCCAGGGTGACCGGGTGATTATTTCCGGCAAGGCCGTGCTGTACATGCAAGGCACGATTTACCTGTAAAACGCAGTAGCCCAAGGACAACAGCCCCTTCTCACCATGAACGGAGTTCAGCGCGTGTTTTTGATTTCCCGCCGCAGCCTGACAGTCATCGCCGCCGCCCTGGCCCTTGCCGCCTGCCACACGCAGGTCAATGAACAGCCACCGGCCCCGGAGTTGGGCTCGGGCTATCGCACCGACCTGAGCACCCGCCACGCCGAGCGCCATATGGCTGCCGCCGCCAACCCATTGGCCGCCGAAGCCGGGCGTGAAATGCTGCGCCAAGGCGGTTCGGCCATTGATGCGGCGATTGCCATGCAAGCGGTATTGACCCTGGTGGAACCACAGTCTTCCGGCATCGGCGGCGGTGCATTCATCATGCTGTGGGATGGGCACAACGTGCAGGCTTACGATGGCCGCGAAACAGCACCGGCCGGGGCGACAGAGCGTCTGTTCCTGAAGGCCGACGGTACGCCGATGGCGTTCACGGATGCGCAGATTGGCGGGCGCTCGGTGGGCACGCCAGGGGTATTGCGCGCCCTGGAGATGGCGCACAAAAAGAGCGGCCACTTGCCATGGGCCAAGCTGTTCGAGCCGGCGATTCGCCTGTCGGAGCAAGGCTTCGCCATTTCCCCGCGCTTGCACAGCTTGATCGCCGCTGACCGCTTTATCGCGCAATCACCCGACATGGCGGCGTACTTCCTGAATGCCGATGGCTCGCCAAAAGCCACCGGCACGCTGCTGAAAAACCCGGCACTGGCCGCCGTGTTCAAGCGCATCGCCAAGGAAGGGCCGGACGCGCTGTACCAAGGCCCGATTGCCGAGGAGATCGCACGCAAGGTGCAGGGCCATCGCAATGCCGGCAGCTTGTCCCAGGCCGACCTCAAGGGCTACGCCGCCAAGCAACGCGCACCGCTGTGCACCGACTACAAACAATGGAAGGTCTGCGGCATGCCACCGCCGTCCTCGGGGGGGATAGCCGTAGCGCAGATCCTTGGGACACTGCAGGCCCTGGAAACCCGCGATCCGCGCCTGGCCATCGCCCCGATGACACCGGTCAAGAGTGCTTCGCCGGCCGGGTTTGAGCCGACACCTGAGGCCGTGCACCTGCTCGCCGAAGCTGGGCGACTGGCCTTTGCCGACCGCGCGCTGTACGTGGCCGATGCAGACTTCACCCCCGTCCCGGTCGCCGGCCTCGTCGCACCAGGTTACCTGGCACAACGCGCCACGCTGATCGGCGAGCGCAGCATGGGCATCGCCAAGCCGGGGCAACCTGCCGGTATTCAGGTGGCGTACGCACCAGACCGCTCACCGCTGCGCATCTCTACCTCCCAGGTGGTGGCGGTGGACGACCAGGGCGGCGCCGTGTCGATGACCACCACGGTGGAAGCGGCATTCGGCTCCCATGTGATGGTCCAGGGCTTTTTGCTCAACAACCAGATGACCGACTTCTCGTTCATTCCCGAAGAAAACGGCCAGCCCGTGGCCAACCGCGTACAACCGGGCAAACGCCCACGCTCGGCCATGGCGCCGACCTTGGTGTTCGACCGCAACACGGGCGAACTGCTGGCTACCGTCGGCTCCCCCGGCGGCTCGCAAATTATCGAGTACGTGAGTAAATCCCTGGTCGCCATGCTCGACTGGAAGCTCGACCCGCAGGCAGCCATCAGCCTGCCCAACTTTGGCAGCCGCAATGGTGCTACCGAGTTGGAAGTTGGACTGTTCAGCCCAGCGCTGAAACAGACGCTCAAGGACAAGGGCCACGCCCTGAGCGAGATCGAGATGACCAGCGGCGTGCAGGCCATCGTGCGCACACGGGATGCCCAGGGCAAGGTGACGCTCAGTGGCGGCGCTGACCCTCGGCGTGAAGGTGAGGCGTTGGGTGATTAAGGTGTTGATCTATCCGTACAGGCTTATAAAAACAGACCTGCAATCTTATGTCGTAAATCACAACTGGAGTGCGGAGCAGTAGTCGCGCTACTGATTTACGGCAAGAGCGCCACGGAGAATATTCCGGCACATATCCTGTACAAAATCGCAAAGGAAATGAACCATGCCACTCACTGATAAAGAACTGAAGGAACGTGACGCCAAACGCAATATAGGCGAAGAACTACTCACAGCCATTCAGGATGTCAAAGCGGGACGTTACGGTGCCGTGCAGCACGTCGAGGTCACTCAGGCTGCCGAAGCAAGAAGCAAGACAGGGCTCTCACAACCCAAATTTGCCGAGCTTCTGGGCGTGTCAGTAAGAACCCTTCAAGAATGGGAACAAGGGCGTCGCGCACCTTCCGGAGCAGCACGTTCGCTACTGCATATTGCGGCCATAAGGCCGGACGTTTTTCGCGAAGTGCTCAGTAACGCCTGATTGCGTTACTGCTTCGGGCCAATCACTGGCGGCTGATCTTCAACCCCTTACGCCCCGCATGCCGCTCCAGCGCCAGCTCGATCAACCGGCTGACCAGCTCGCTGTAGCTCATGCCCGCCGCCTGCCACAGCTTGGGGTACATGCTGATGCGGGTGAAACCGGGCAGTGAGTTGATCTCGTTGACCAGCACTTCGCCGTCCTGCGTCAGGAACACATCCACCCGCGCCAACCCGGCGCAGCCCAGCACTTCAAACGCCTCAATGGCCAGGCTGCGGATCCGCTCGCTGGCTTCATGACTGATCGCCGCCGGCACCACCACTTGGGCGGCCTGGCCGTCGATGTATTTGCTGTCGTAGGAATAGAAACCACTGCTCACCACGATCTCGCCACAACCGCTGGCGATGGGCTGGTCATTACCCAGCACGGCGCATTCGATTTCGCGGCCCTGCACGGCGGACTCCACCAGCACTTTTTCATCAAACCCCAACGCCAGTTCAACCGCTGCGCGGTATTCGGTTTCGTCACTGACTTTGCTAACCCCCACCGACGAACCCTGGTTGGCGGGCTTGACGAACATCGGCACACCGAGCTTGTTCGCGGCGGTTTCGAACGAGGTGCGCGCCGCGTTACCGCGCGTGAGGGTGATGAACGGCGTGACCGCAATACCCGCGTCACGCAGCAGGCGCTTGCTGATGTCTTTGTCCATGCACACCGCCGAGCCGAGCACGTCGGAGCCGACGAAGGGCAAGTCGGCCATACGCAGCAAGCCTTGCAGGCAACCGTCTTCACCGAGGGTGCCGTGGACAATCGGGAAGATCACGTCGATGTGTTCCAGCAGGCCTTGACCAGAGGTTTCCACCACTTGCTGGCTGGCCTTGCCAGGCACCACGGCCAATTCACGGTTGGACTGGTTGAGGGCGATGAGCGCCGGGTTTTCCTGGTTGAGCAGGAAATTGGAGGTGTCATTGAGGTGCCAGTGGCCGGCCTTGTCGATACCGATCAAAACCGGCTCGAAGCGTGAGCGATCAAGGGCATCGACAATGTTGCGCGCCGATTGCAGCGAGACCTCATGCTCCGCCGAACGCCCACCAAAAATAATACCTACCCGCACCTTACTCATAACCGGCCTCACTGTTGAAAGTAAGGCTTCTTACCACGGGTGGTCAGCGATTCGCTACCCTATGTGCATTGCCCAACACCTGCACAATCGTACAAGACCCCAGCAGACAACCGGTGCAGACTCAGTTAACGTGTTTCCACCTCCTTTTGTGACAAGTCACCATGGGCAACCCCACCCACTCCCTCGACTGGCTGCACCGCGCGCCCCACGCCAGTGGCTTGGACCGTATCGAGGCGTACTTTGCCGGCTTCGCTTTCGATCCCCATCGCCATGACACCTACGCCATCGGGCGCACGTTGTTCGGCGTGCAGAGCTTTCATTATCGCGGCGGCACCACCCACAGCCTGCCTGGCACCACCATGGTGATCCACCCGGATGAAACCCATGACGGCCGTGCCGGCAGCGACGAAGGTTTCAAGTACCGGATGATTTACGTGGAGCCGGCGCTGATCCAGCAGATCCTCGGTGGGCAGCCATTGCCATTTATCCCCGGCGGCTTGTCCACCGACCCACGGCTGCACCGCGCCAGCGAAGTGTTGCTGCAAAGCCTGGATTGCCCGATAGACCCGATGCAAGAGCAAGACGCAATGTTCGACCTGGCTCACGCACTGAGCGCTGCGTCCGGGGCCATCATCCACCGTAAATCCTTCGACTACATCGCAGCCGAACGCGCCCGTGAATTCATCCACAGCGCCCTGGGCCGCAGCATCACCCTGGATGAAATTGCCGACCACGCCGGCCGCGACCGCTGGGCGTTATCGCGGGATTTTCGCGTGTTGTTCGGCACCAGCCCCTACCGCTACCTGACCATGCGCCGGCTGGACCTCGTGCGCCATTTATTGGCCCAAGGCCAATCGTTGGTGGATGCCGCGATGACCGCAGGCTTCACCGACCAAAGCCACATGACCCGCCAATTTCGCAGCACCTACGGCATGCCGCCATCGCGTTGGGTGAAAATGCTCGGACGCTGAAATGCGTGGGGACTGTAGGAGCGAGCTTGCTCGCGAAAAGCGTCAACGATAACGCGGGCTTCCTGAATGAACGCGGCGCCGGTGAGTTTTTCGCGAGCAAGCTCGCTCCTACAAAAGCTGCCCAGTTGCTGGCATTTGGTCATGGTTTGTAAAAGGCCAGCAAGCCGTGTCCCTTTAAATTGCAGGACGTTTCCGAGACAATCCCCGCCGCCTTGTGCCTGTTGGAATCGATGGCTAGTCGTCGGTCCGTCACTGCTTTTTCAGTGATCGGGTTTAGCAGCCCGAACTCAATAGGCACAGGTTCACCTATACGTTTATGGTGGCTGTGCGCGGGGCACTTTCGGGTGCGCCGGTTTTCCTATTGACCGGTCTGCTAACCCGCGTACAGCTGCCACCTTGCGTTTAGCAGCGTGAGTGGTCGCTCCCTTGCACAATAGGAGTTACACCATGACCAAAGCACTTCCCGATCCACCCATGGATTGCCTCGTCGTCAATGAAGAGCTCAGCTTCGAAGACGCTCAACTCTACATTTCCCATCTGATCAACAGCGCATCGGCCACGGTGTGGGACTGTTGCGATCACCTGCAACCCCACGACCGCGCCCGAATCCATGCCGCATGGCACTTGCTGGAGATGGCCAAAACCGTGGTAAACCGCACCATCGAGTGCATGCCACGCACCTGAAAACACTACAAAACCCATGTGGGAGCTGGCTCGCCTGTAACCACGATGCGAAGCGAGCCGCTCTTGATCTGCTCTTGATCTTGATCTCAAGCGCCCCGTTAAACCACGCTGGCCGGAATTCGACAGGGATTTGGGGGGTAAACCGGCAGGGATGCCGGTTTAGCCGCCCCGCGCCATGGATGGCGCGTGGCGGCGGCCCCCCAAATCACTGGC